>Ga0196970_1000991_pt1 | contig 23503 bp, 18 predicted proteins | sample S1v_513CmetaG_FD_148672 | JGI IMG/M metagenome (GOLD analysis project Ga0196970, IMG submission 148672) | Soil microbial communities from Anza Borrego desert, Southern California, United States - S1+v_5-13C | ecosystem: Environmental > Terrestrial > Soil > Desert | place: USA: California...
GGCGGTCTGGGGGGTGGACAGGCCCTCGGTCTCGACGATGGCCGCGGAGGAGCCGATCACCTCGCCGTGGCCGTTCAGGATGGGCATGGCCGTGACCGACACCAGCATGCGCTTGCGCGTGCCGGGGTTGATCATCAGGTGCTGGAAACCCTTTACCGTCTGGCCGCGCAGGGCGCGGGCCGCAGGCAGCAGTTCGGGCGGGATCTGGCGGCCGTCCGGGTAGGTGATGCCCCAGGTTGCCGAGTGGAAGCGCAACCCGATCAGCTCGGCGTCCCGGCGGCCCAGCAGCTGGTGGGCGGCACGGTTGGCGAAGACGAAGCGGCCGGACGCGTCGGTCTCGACCAGGGCCACGGGAATGGCGTTCAGCACATTGACCAGCCGCCGCTCGGTGCGGTCCGAGTCGGTGGCGGCGCGGGCGATCTCGTCGCCCGCCTGGCGCAGGGCGGCGGCCGTGCGCAGGAACAGGAAGAATCCCAGCAGCGCGAGCAGGATGGCGGCCACGAGGCACACGCCCAGGGCAATCGCCAGATCCTGCTGACTGTTGAAAATCATGACACACCCGGTGGCCTGGAGGGGCTGTGCTGCAAGACCCGGGCCTGTCCTCCGCATAGCGCAGGTCGCCGCCGCGCGCACGCCCGATCGGGGAATTCGCGGCGCTGGCGGCGGAAGGTCGCGGGCAAAAGAAAAGCCGCCTCGCGGCGGCCTTCTGTCTCGACAAAATTGGAGCGGGCGAGGCGATTCGAACGCCCGACCCTCACCTTGGCAAGGTGATGCTCTACCCCTGAGCTACGCCCGCGCTCCCGGACGCCGTTCAGCGCCCCGTCGAGAGGCGGGCTTATAGGCGGACCGGGGCGGTGGGGGCAAGCCCCCCGATGCGATTTCCGCCTGCTTTTCTGTGACGTTTGCGCGCAGGCCGCGGCGCGGCCCGCAAAGCCCGGCCGCGCCAACGAAAAACGGCCCGGCTCGTGAGGAGCCGGGCCGTCTTCTCAGGCTATGCCGGACGGGATCAGCCGAAGCTGAAGTCGGCCGCGTCCACCGTCGCGGCGCTGACGCCGCTGAGGGTGATGGTCGAGCCGTCCGGGAAGGTGATCACGGCGTTGGCGCCGTCCTGGGTGACCGTGAGGTCGCCGAAGTCGTCCACACCCGCGATGCCGGTGACGCGGATGTAGTCCGCGCCCACGCCATAGTCGGTGATGGTGTCGTTGCCGAAGCCGCCCGCGATGTACTGGAACGCGTCGGCCCCGAGGCCGCCCGTCAGCGTGTCGTTGCCGGCCTCGCCGATCAGCTTGTCGTTGCCGATGCCGCCGAGGAGGATGTCGGAGCTGCCGCCGCCGTTGAGGGTGTCGTTGCCGTCGCCACCGTCCAGGGTGTCGTTGCCCATGTAGCCGGCGACCCAGTCGTCTCCGGTCGAGCCGAAGAAGGTGTCGTCGAAGCCCGACAGGCGGAAGCGCTCCACCGAGGTGAAGGTGTCGCCGGCCGCGTCGCCCGTGTGGACGCCGCTGGTCAGGTTCACCGACACCGCGTTGTAGTAGGAGGCGTAGTCGGTGCCCGCGCCGCCATCCATGGCGTCGGCCCCGGCGCCGCCTTCCAGGGTGTCGTCGCCGCCGTCGCCGTTCAGGACGTCATTGCCGTCCTGGCCGCGCATCCAGTCCACGCCGTCGCCGCCGGAGAGGGTGTCGACGCCCGCCCCGCCCTGAGCCTCATCCGCGCCCGTGCCGCCGACAAAGGTGTCGTTGTGGCCCGAGAGCATGAAGAACTCGATGCTGTTGAACGAGTCGCCGGCGGCGTCGCCGGTGTGGACATTGGTGTCCAGATTCACCGAAACGGCCGTGGAGGCGGTCTCGTAGCTGGCCCCGTCCTTGCCGCCGCCGCCGTCGATGTCGTCACCGCCGGCGCCGCCGATCAGCACGTCGTTGTCGGCCTCGCCGAACAGCTGGTCCCACCCTTCCTCGCCATAGAGACGGTCGAAGCCGGCGCCGCCGCTGAGGGTGTCGTCGCCCTCGGCGCCGTAGGCGTAGTTGGTGCCCGCCGCGCCCTGGAAGGTGTCGGCGTGAGCCGAGAGGCGGAATCGCTCGACGCTGGTGAAGGTGTCGCCGGCCGCCTCGCCGGTGTGGACGTTGGTGGCGAGGTTCACGCTCACGCCGGCCGCGGCGTTGATGTAGCTGGCGTAGTCGAGGCCGGCTCCACCGTTGATCGCATCGGCGCCGGCGCCGCCGATCAGGGTGTCGTTGCCGAGACCCCCGTCGAGGGTGTCGTTGCCGCTGTGGCCGTTGAGGCTGTTGGCGCCGGCGTCACCGGTGAGGGTGTCCGCGAAGGCCGAGCCCTGGGCGTTCTCGATCGAACTCAGGGTGTCGGAACCCTCGCCCGTCGCCGTGCCCGCGGCCAGGTTCACCGTCACGGCCGTAGCCGAGTTGCGGTAGTCGACCTGGTCGGTCCCGTTGCCGCCGTTGAGCGTGTCGTTGCCCAGCCCGCCGATCAGGCGATCGTTGCCCTCGCCGCCGTTGAGGGTGTCGCCGCCGCCGAGGCCGATCAGGCTGTCGTTGCCGCCGAGGCCGTTGATGGTGTCGGCGTCTTCCGTGCCCGTCAGGGTCTCGCCGTCCTCGGTCCCGTCGATGGGGCCCGCGGCGAGGGCGATGTTGATGTCGGCCGAGGTGAAGGACGCGGCCGTCACGCCCCACAGCAGGATGGAGTTCGAGGCGTCGAACACGATGCGCAGGTCGCTGCCTTCCTGCACCTTGGTGTAGGACGTGAAGCCCGTCACCTCGATCCGGTCGTCGCCCGCGCCGGCGACGAAGTCGCTGATGAGATCGTGCCCGTCGCCCGCCGCGAAGTGGAAGGTGTCGTTGCCCGCGCCGCCCTCGATGATATCGGCGCCCTGGCCCCCGCGAATGACGTCCGCGCCGCCGTTGCCCTTGAGGGTGTTGGCGATCTCGTTGCCGGTGATGGAGTCGTTGCCCGAGCCGCCGGTGGCGTTCTCGATGAGGACGCCCTGGGCGATGGTGAAGCCGCCGAAGATGCCGGTCGCGTACGACATGTAGCCGCCGCCGCCCGCCGAGTAGTCGATGGTGGCCGCCCGCAGGTCGATCACCGCCGCCGCGGAGCCTGCGAAGGAGATGGTGTCGTTGCCGCCGGCGTCCCAGATGCTGGCGTAGTAGGTGCCCGCCGCGTTGGCGGTGTCCATCACGTAGGTGTTGTCGCCGGTGTTGAACGAGGTGTTGGCGCCGTACTTCTCCTGCAGCACGGCGATGTCGAGCGCCATCATGGTGCCCTGGTAGCCGTAGAGCGTGCTCGGCGAGCTGCCGTTCGGCCCCGTGGCCCAGCCGTCGTTGTACGACATGGTCGTCCAGACGCCCTGGTTCAGGTCGAACAGGCCGTAGGAGTCGAACGCGTCCGTCACGCCGAGCAGAACGTCGGAACCGCCGCCGTTGTCGTGCGGGTGCGCCAGCCCCATGCCGTGGCCGAACTCGTGGATCATGGTGATCCAGCCGTAACCGCCCTGCTCCAGGCCGCCGGCGCCGTTCTCGTCCCAGCCGGTGCCGTTGCGGGCGAAGACGCCGATGCCCGCGCCGTCGGTGCCGGGCGGATTGAAGTAGCCGAGGTAGGAGCTGCTGGTGGTGGTCACCAGCTTGAAATCGGCCTCCGCCGCGTTGGTCGTCTGCACGTAGGAGACGTTGATGATGTCCTCGTAGACACCGAAGGCCAGCATGGCCTGCTGCATCTCGTAGCTGTTCCAGCCCAGGGAGGTGACGCCGTCATAGATCTCGCCCGCCTGGGCGAAATAGACGTGGATCACTTCCGGGTTGGCGACCGTGGCGCCGCCCCAGTCGATGGTGTCCCTGATGTCCGGGAGCTCCGCCTCCACGCCCCGGATCGTGTACGAACCGGTCGTGGACGAGAAGCCGTCTGCGTTGAGGAAGTAGGTTCCGCTGGTCGTGGCGTAGAAGCCGAGCACCTCGGTATCGCCGGCCCCGGGGCCATCCGAGGTGGCCAGGATCGTGCCGCCGCCCGGGCCCGTGGACGCACGCAGTTGCAGGACGGCGTCCAGGCTCCCGCCCGGATCCATCGTGAACTCGTAGTACTGGCCCGCCTCCAGTTCGACCCGGAACCAGTCCTGGTCGCCGTTGGTGTTGATGTAGCCGGTCTCGGCCGCCGCGCCGATCACGATCGTCTCGGTCGAGGAGTTGTTTCCGGGGACCGTGTCGGAATCGGGGTTCTGGCCTACGGGATCGTTGCCGCCGCGCACCGCGCCGAAGCGCACGCCGCCCGCGCCGATCTCGAAGGCGCCGAAGTTGAGGCCGCTGAGCTTGGGACCGTTGTCGCCGATCCCGTCCTTGACGAAGTTCAGGCCTTTGACGGAGCCGCCGTCGTTCACCAGCGCGTAGTACGGGTCGCGCGCGGCGTCATAGATGTCTTCCATGCCGCGGGTGGCATTCGATTCCTGAGGACGCATTGTTTGGAGTTCCCTGCTGACTCGAGGGACCCTGCGCGCCCCGCCCGGCGCCAATTCCCCCATTGGAAGAAGTTTGATCACAGGGAATCGGGCTTGGCTACCGTGATCGGCGGGCCCGTCGGGAAACGACTATTTTTTGCACCGAGCTTTGCCGCACAAGGGAAGGCGGCCGCGGTCGGTCAGCGGGGGCCCATGCGGATGGCGCCGTCCAGACGCACGCACTCGCCGTTGAGATAGCTGTTTCGCGCCATCTCCAGCACCAGGGAGGCGTACTCCTCGGGCCTGCCGAGGCGTTTGGGGAACGGGATCGAGGCGGCCAGCGCGTCCTGCACGTTCTGGGGCATTCCCGCCATCATCGGCGTCATCATGATGCCCGGCAGGATGGTGTTGACGCGGATGCCCTCGTTCATCAGGTCGCGCGCCACCGGCAGGGTCATGGCGTAGACGCCGCCCTTGGAGGCGGAATAGGCGGCCTGGCCGATCTGGCCGTCCTGGGCGGCGACCGAGGCGGTGGACACGATCAGGCCCCGCTCGCCGTCTTCCATGGAATCGAGGGTCATCATCCCGGCCGCCGACAGCGACAGGCAGCGGAACGAGCCGATCAGGTTGATGCGGATGACCCGCTCGAAGGCGGCGAGATCGTGCGGCTTGATGATCGACGGATCGGCCTTGTCGCGGCCGGCGGTCTTCTGGCCGATGGCGATGCCGGCGCAGTTGACCAGGATGCGCTCCTGGCCGTGGGCGGCGCGGGCCTTGTCGAAGCCGGCGGCGACGTCGGCGTCGGAGGTGACGTCGACCTTGCAGAACACCCCGCCGATCTCCCGAGCCACCGCCTCGCCGGTCTGCTCGTTGAGATCGAAGAGGGCCACCTTCACGCCCTGGGTCGCCAGGGCGCGCGCCGTCGCTTCGCCCAGGCCAGAGGCCCCGCCGGTCACCACAGCCGAAATCGAACCGTCGAGTTTCATGGACCTTGCCCCTGCTCGCGAGCCACTATGTATGGGTACGCGCCCGAAGCGGCGCGCTGGAATGGCGAGGGTTTAGCCGTGGCCGCGCGGAAAGCCAAACGGGTGGACAGCGACGAGGCGATGGAGGCGATCGACCCTTCCCGCGCGCTCGTGCCGGCGGTCCAGCGCGTGAACGAGGCGCGGGTGCGCCAGGGCTTCTGGCCGAAGGTGCGCAAGACCGCAGCCCGCATCCCCTTCGCCCGAGAACTGCTCTCGGTCTACTACTGCGCCCGCGATCCGCAGACCCCTGTCGCGGCCAAGGGCGTGATGCTGGGCGCCTTGGCCTATTTCGTCCTCCCGACCGACGCCATCCCCGACATCCTGGCCGGCGTCGGCTTCACCGACGACGCGGCGGTGATCGCCGCCGTTCTGGGCATGCTGGGGGCGAACGTGAAATCCAAGCACCGCGACGCCGCGCGCCAGGCGCTGGACAAGCTCGGCGGCGACGACTGATCGCGCCAGCGGCCCTCATAGGCGGTTGCGGCGCGCCGCGAGGGAACGCTAATCAGCCCCGCGTCCTAAGAAGCGAGCGCCGGAAGCGCAGGGAAGGTTCACGGAATGGCGAAGTTCGCACTCGCGCTGCACGGCGGCGCCGGAGCCAAACGCGGCGCCGACTACAGCCGCGAGATCCCGCACATGCAGGGCCTGGTCGAGGCCGCGCGGGACCGCCTCGCCGCCGGCGCCAGCGCGCTGGACGTGGCGGTCGAAACCGTACGGGGACTGGAGGACTCCGGCCTCTACGTCGCCGGCCGGGGCGCCTCGCCGAACACCGCCGGCGACTACGAACTGGACGCCAGCATCATGACCGGCCCCGAGCGCCATGCCGGCGCCGTCGCGGCTCTGCAGGGGTTCCGGAACCCGGTCGAGGTGGCCCGCCTCGTTCTGGAGAAGACGCCGCACGTGATGCTGGCAGGCGAAGGCGCGGCGCGCTTCGCCCGCGAGAACGGCTGCGCCCCGGTCGCAGACCCCAAGGCCTGGTTCACCCACGCCGGCGCAGGCGACGACAATCATCCCCCGAAGGTCCTCTCGCACGGCACCGTCGGGTGTGTCGTGCTCGACGCCGACGGCCGCATGGCGGCGGCGACCTCCACGGCGGGCGTGTTCGGCAAGATGCCGGGGCGGGTCGGCGACACGCCGATCATCGGCTCGGGCACCTGGTGCGATGGCGAAGTCGCCGTGTCCGGCACCGGGGTCGGCGAGTACTTCATGCTCACGGCCGCCTGCGCCCAGGTCAGCTTCCGCGTCCAGGCGGGCCAGGACCTGCAGGAGGCGGTGGCGGCGGTGCTGGAGGAGATCGGCGCGCTCGGCGGCGACGGCGGCCTCATCGCCCTGGACCATGAGGGGCGCTTGGCAACGCTCTACAATTCCGAGGGCATGAAGCGGGCGGTGCTGACCACGGGCGGCCAGATCCGAGCGGGCGTTTTCGACGACTGAAAGAGTCCGAAGTCCTCGCCCTTCTAGAGGCGTGGGATGAGGACTTCTACGACATATCATTCGACCCTCACCCTGAGCCTGTCGACGGGCGAGGTCGGGCGCACCGGAGCAGAGCCGGCGCCGCAAAGCTCGTAACCGACCGCCGCTCATGCTATATTCCCGGCCTTCCACCCTTTCGAAGGACCTGCCGTGGGCGCCACGACCCTCGATCTCAGCCGCGCCTCGCAGGCGCTCGCTCCCGCCAAGGTCAACCTGGCGGGCCTGACGCGCGACGAGCTGAAGGCGGCGCTGATCGAAGCCGGCGTGGCGCGGCCGGAGAAGGCGCGCATGCGCGCTTCCCAGGTGTGGCGCTGGCTGCACCACTACGGCGTCACCGACTTCGACCTGATGAGCGATGTCGCCAAGGAGACCCGCGCCGCCCTGGCCGAGGCCTTCACCATCGCCCGTCCCGAGGTGGTCGAGCGACAGGTCTCGAAGGACGGCACCCGCAAGTGGCTGATCCGCTTCGCTCCGGGCGTCGAGGCCGAGACCGTCTACATTCCCGACGTGGGACGGGCGGGCGCGTTGTGCGTGTCCAGCCAGGTCGGTTGCACCCTGAACTGCACCTTCTGCCACACCGGCACCCAGAAGCTGGTGCGCAACCTGACGGCCGCCGAGATCGTGGCCCAGGTGCAGGTGGCCCGCGACGACCTCGGCGAATGGCCCTCGCCCAAGGAGGATCGCCGCCTGTCCAACATCGTGTTCATGGGCATGGGCGAGCCGCTCTACAATCTCGACAACGTCGCCGACGCCATCGACATCATCGCCGACAACGAGGGCATCGCCATCTCGCGGCGGCGCATCACCGTCTCGACCTCGGGCGTGGTGCCCTCGATCCCCGAGCTCGGCGCGCGGACCGCGACCATGTTGGCGATCAGCCTGCACGCCACCAATGACACCCTGCGCGACGAGCTGGTGCCGCTGAACAAGAAGTACCCCATCGAGCAGCTGATGGAGTCCATCCGCGCCTACCCGGGCCTGGGCAACGCCCGCCGGGTGACGTTCGAGTACGTGATGCTGAAGGGGGTGAACGACAGCCCCGACGAAGCCCGCGCCCTGGTGCGGCTGCTGAAGGGCATTCCGGCCAAGATAAACCTGATCCCGTTCAACCCCTGGCCCGGCACGAAGTACGAGTGCTCGGACTGGGGCACGATCGAGCGCTTCGCCGCCGTCCTGAACCGCGCCGGCTACGCCAGCCCGATCCGCACGCCCCGCGGCCGCGACATCCTGGCGGCATGCGGCCAGCTGAAGAGCGAAAGCGAGAAGATCCGGGCCAGCGCGCTGCGCGCCATGGCCAGCGTGGACTAGAGTACGGCTGGCGCGGCTCCTGCAGTGACGGCTCGGACGCGCCGCGCGCCGAGCCGGAGTGATACAGTTCGATGGACTTCACGACCCTGATCCCCGACCTCTCCAGTCCCGAGGTCCAGGCGTTCGCCTCCGGCTTCCCGGTGACCCTGGCGCACGCCGGGATCACGGCAGTGATGCTGTTCCTGGGCGCGACGCTCTACGCCCTGCTGACGCCCTACAAGGAGATCGCCCTGATCCGCGACGGCAACGCGGCGGCCTCGGTCTCGTTCGGCGGCATGCTGCTGGGCCTGGCCATCCCGCTTGCGGCCTCGCTGTCGAGCTCGAACTCGCCGCTGGAGATCATCGTCTGGGGCGCGGCCACGCTGATCGTCCAGCTGCTGGCCTTCCGCATCATCGATTTTGTCCTGACCGGCCTGCCGGCCCGCATCCAGGAGGGCGAGGTCTCGGCCGCCGTGCTTCTGGTGTTCGCCAAGCTCGCCTCGGCGACCATCCTCGCCGCCGCCGTCGCCGGCTGACGGAGCGGCGGGCATGGGTCTCCCCCGGGTTCCCGACTGGCTGATCTACGCGGCGGCGGTCTTCGCCATCGTCATGGTGGCCCGCGGCCAGCAGGAGAACGCCGACGCTCCGCCAGCGCCGCCGAAGGAGAGCGACGAGGTGGGGGCCCTGCTGGGCGCCGCAACGCCCTTCGATCCCACGGTGGTGGTGGACACAGGCCGGGGGCCGTTCCAGCCTGCCAGCGGCACCGCCTTCGCCATCTCCGAACAGGGCGACTGGATGACCGCGCGTCACGTGGTCGAAGGCTGCCGCCGCGCCGCCGTGGTGGTCGCCGGCGCCCAGGCCGTCGAGGCGCGCATCCGCTATTCGCCGCGCACCGACGTCGCCCTGCTCAGCACCGAGGGCGGGCCGGTGGCCCTGCCCATCGCGCCCGGCCCCCTGCGGGTCGGCCAGCGCGCCTTCCACCCGGGCTTCCCCCAAGGGACGCCGGGCGAGGCGACCACGCGCCTGCTGGGGCGCGAGACCCTGAGGGTGAAGGGACGCGGCGAGCGAGACGAGCCGGTGCTGGCCTGGGTCGAGGTCGGCCGCACCTCCGGCCTCGGCGGAACGCTGGAAGGCCTGTCGGGCGCGCCGGCCCTGGACAGCCAGGGCCGGGTCATCGCCGTCACCGTCGCCGAGGCGCCCCGCCGGGGCCGCATCTACACCAGCGCGCCGGAATCCGTCCGCATCGCGGTCGCCCGGAGCCGCCGCGGCCAGATGGAGACGGGCCTGGGCGAGCCGATCACGGTCAACAACTACGGCCGCGTCTCCGACAGCCTGCGCCGCGAACTGCGCGTCGCCCAGGTGGTGTGCCTGGAGGTTTAACTGCCAGCATCTCTCCTTCTCTCGGGAGAGAAGGATGTCCCGGCGTACCGAAGCAGGCGGCAGCCTGCTCCGGTTCACGACGGAGGAAGAGCGTTTGTCTGACGGCGTTGCGGGTCCGAATTCCTCGCCCTTCGACAGGCTCAGGATGAGGAATTCTACTGGGCCCGCGACCTTTTCATTCGACCTCATCCTGAGCCTGTCGAAGGGCGAGGTCGCGGCAGCCGGCTGGCCGTCGCCGCTCTTCCCACCTCACTTCAAACTGGCGCTGTCCAGGTTCAGCTCGCTGGCCTTGATCACCTCGACGTTGGGGTACTTGGCCCGCAGCGCCTCGAGGAAGATCGTGGCGTCGCCGGCGATGACGATGCTGGCCGAGGAGGGGTCGAACACCTCTGCGCCGACGACGCGAACCTGGTCCGGGGTCACCGCCTGCACCCGATCGACGTAGCGGCCGACTTCTCCGAGATCGACTTCGTAGAGCGCGAGGCCCGCCAGCAGGCCGCCGTAGTCCTCGGTGGTCTCCAGGCTACGGCCGAAGCTGCCGATCACCACCGCCTGGCGGGCAGCCAGCTCCTCGCGCGCGGCCGGCTCGGTCCCCAGTCGTTTCATCTCTGCCAGGATCAGGTCGACCACCTCGACCGCGGACTCGTTCTTGGTCTGGGTCGAGGCGACCAGCGGTCCGACCTCGCGGCGGAAGCCGAGGGAGCTGCGCGCGCCGTACGACAGGCCGCGCTTGATGCGGATTTCCTGGTTCAGGCGGGAGGAATAGCCGCCGCCCAGCAGATTGTTGGCGACCAGGGCCGGATAGTAGCGCTCGTCCTTGCGGGCGAGGCCGGTCCGCGTGACGGCCACGGCGGCCTGGCCCGACTTGGGCAGGTCGATGACGATGACGCGGGGACCCGTGGGGCTGGCGGGCGCGTTAGGATCCACCGTCTCGATGACCTCGACCCCGCGCCAGTCTCCGAACATCCGTTCGGCTAGGGCGAATCCCTGTTCGGGGGACAGATCGCCCGTGAGCACCAAGGTCGAATCCTGAGGCCGCCAACTCTTCCGGTGGAACTCCGTGACGTCTGCCGTCGTGATCGTCGCCAGCGTGCTGGGTGTGCCGCCGACCGGAGCGCCGTAGGGCTGGCCGCCATAGACAGCACGGGCGGCGGCGAAGGCGGCCAGGGCCGCCGGATCGCTCATGGCGACCTCGAGGTCGTCCAGGGACTGCCGACGCTGGCGTTCCAGTTCTTCGGCGGCGAAGGCCGGATTTCGGGCGACGTCGGCGAAGATGTCCATCGCCGGGACAAGCTGGTCGGCCTTGACGCTCATCGACAGCGTGGACCCGTCGTAGGTCGCTCCCCCGCCGAGTTCCCCGCCCAGCGCCTCCATCTGCTGAGCGATCTCGGTCGCCGAACGGCTCGCCGTTCCCTTGGTCACCAGCGCCGCTGTCATGGCCGCGATGCCGGATTCCCGGTTGGTGTCGTGGGCGGATCCGCTGCCGATCACGAGGTTGGCGCTCACCAGCGGCAGGTCACGGTCAGGCGCCACCACCACCCGCAGTCCATTGGCGAGTCGGCGCTCGGACGGGGCGGTCGGCTTGATGGCGATCGGCTGGCCGGGCGTCGGCGGGCGCTGGCGCTCGGCCTCGGGCGCGGGGGTGACGATGCGGATGTCGGCGGGCGTGGCCAGCGGCGCATCCACCACCGTCGAAGCCGTTGCGTAGGTCCTGGCGTCGGCCGGCTTGTCGGTGTCGGGCAGGTAGCGGATGACGGCGCGGCGTTCGTCCACGAGATACTTCTTCGCCACCCGCTGCACGTCGGCGACGGTGACGGCCTGGATCTGGCCGATCAGCCGGTTCGCCTGGGCCGGGTCGCCGTCCATGACGGCGGCGCGGGCGAGGGCGCGGGCCTTGCCGTCGGCGGTCTCGCGTTCCTTCAGGGCGTCGGTGATCAGCTGGTTCTTGGCCTCCGCCAGTTCGGCCGCTGTGACCGGCGCCGAGGACAGCTTGCCGACCTCGGCGCGGAGGGCCCGCTCGCCCTCCTCCACCGTCTTGCCACCGGCCAGGATGGCGGCCACGGCCATGGCGCCGGGCTGCTGGCTGGGGCTGGCGAAGGTGAAGGCCTCCTGGGCCAGCTGCTGCTCGTAGACCAGCGACTGGTACAGCCGCGAGCTCTCGCCCTTGGACAGGATGGCGTCGGCGACCAGGAGGGCCGGGATATCCGGGCTGTTCGCCGCTGGCATGGGGTAGCTGATCAGCACCGCCGGCAGCGGGGTGTTCGGCTCGTAGACCGTCCAGGTCTTGGGCGCGGCGCGGGGCGGCTCGGTGACGGTGACGCGCGGCAGCGGCGTGGACGGGCGGGCGATCGGGGCGAAGTACCTGGCGATCCAGGCGTCCAGCTGGGCCGGATCGAAGTTGCCGACCACGAACAGGCTGGCGTTGTCGGGTCGGTAGTAGGTCGCGTGGAAGGCGCGCACGTCGTCGACGGTGGCGGCGTCCAGTTCCTCGATCGAGCCGATGCCCGGGCGGCCATAGGGCGAGCGGTCGTAGGAAATCTGCGGGAACAGCAGGTAGAACAGCTTGCCGTAGGGCTGGGCCAGCACCCGCTGGCGCAGCTCCTCCTTCACCACGTCGCGCTCGGACTTGAACACCTGTTCGTCGATGACGAGGTTCGACATCCGCTCGGCCTCCGCCCAGAGGATGCGCTCCAGATGGTTCGCCGGCACCACCTCGAAGTAGTCGGTGTAGTCGTCGTTGGTCGAGGCGTTGTTGAAGCCGCCGACGTCCTCGGTCAGGCGATCGAACTGCTCGTTTGCCAGGTGCCGGGTCTGCTTGAACATCAGGTGTTCGAACAGGTGGGCGAAGCCCGAGCGGCCGCGCGGGTCGTCCTTGGAGCCGACCCCGTACCAGACCTGGACCGCCACGTTCGGCGTCGACGTATCCCGCACCGCGTAGACCTTCAGGCCATTGGGCAGGGTGCGGACCGTGTAGTCGATCGGCTTCACCGCCGTCGCGGACGCGGCCGGACGCGGGCTCTGGGCCAGGGCGGCGGGCGCCCCGGCAAGCATCATCGCCGCGATTGAGGCGGACAGGATCAGGGCGCGTTTCATCGGGAGCTCTCCGGCAAGGCCGGCGACGCTAGCACCCTGACCGCCGCGCCCGAAATTACGGCTCGGTAATGCCGCGAGAAGCCCTCTCCGCCCGGAGAGAACCCAGTCAGCGGCCTCCGCCGGACGCCCCGCCCTGGCCTGCCGCCGCCCTGACCGCCGCGGCGGGCGGGGCCGAAATGGCGGTGAGCGGCGGCTTCGACAGCCAATCCGACGCGGCCTTCTTCACCTCGGCCAGGCTGAGGCTGGCGAAGATGCCCTCGTAGGTAAGGAAGTCGTTCAGGTTGGTCGGATCCTCCGCCGAGCCGTCCATCGCCCCCATCCACCAGTCGTTGCTGTCGCGGAACTGCCGGCGCTGCTCGAGGAAGGGCGTCCGGGCGGCGTCAAGCATGGCCTGGGTGATGCCGCCGCGGGCCATCTCCTCGCCCACTTCCCGGATCTCGCGGGCCACCGCCTCGGCGTCGGCGGGCGAGGTCTCGACGATGACGGTGATGGCGCCCTGGTCGGCGAAGTCCGGCATCTCGATGCCGGCGCTGGGGGCGTAGCTCTTGCCCAGTTCCTCGCGGATCTTGTGGCGCAGCGCATCGTTCAGGACCGTCGCCACCAGGTTCAGCGAGAACTCCTCGCGGCGTCGGGCCGGGTCGGCCACGTAGAGCGGCCAGACCACCGCGACGACGGCCTTCTCCACCGGCCCCTCGTGCACGGCGCGCACCGTGCTGACCGGCTGGGTCGGGTAACGCACCCACCAGCTGTCGGGCCGGCGCTTGAACTCGCCGGTACGGCGCGGCAGGGCGCCCAGAGTCTCGGACACGAGTCGGATCGCCTCGGCCTCGGTCACGTCTCCGACGATGGTCGCCTCGATCGGCGCCGAGGTCAGCGCAGGCTTGAACAGCCGCTCGAAGTCGCGCGTGCGCAGTTGCGCGAGCCGCTCCTGCGGCGGCAGCGCCAGCGGGTTGTTGGGGGTGATAGCCTCGCTCAGGGCCTCGCTGAGAACCAGGTTCGGGTCCGTGCGGTGCATCCGGTAGATGGCGTCGATCGCAGTCGGCAGGCGGGCGTCCACGGTGCTGCGGAAACCCGGGTCGCTCAGGTAGGCGGCCATGATCTGCAGCTGGGACTCCAGGCCGTTGCTGGCCGCGGCGCCGCTCATGATGAAGGCCGTGTCCAGCATGGCGATGTCCGCGCCCCAGCCGCGGTCGCTGAAGATGCGGCGAACGGTGTCGGCGTCGTGCTTGCCGAGCCCCCCCTCGACCAGCAGCTCCGTCCCGATGGAGGCGGCGAAAAGCTGCTCCCGGGGGACCCCGCCCCGACCCGCGCCGAAGCGCACGCGGACCGACACCCGGTCGGCGGCGTAGCTGGTCTGCTTGAAGTTCAGGACCACGCCGTTGGCGAAGGTCAGGCGGCTGAAGCCCGGCGGGTCCACGACCTCGCGCTTCACCACGCGGCCCGGCCGTCCGAACCGGGTATAGGCCCAGGACTGCGGCGCCGCGGCGACCACCTGCTCCAGCGCCTTTCCCTCCTGGGAGCGACTCCACAGGGCGAGCACCTCCTGCGCCGGCGGCGCCTGGGGGGCGGCGACCATGAGCAGCGGGCCGGAGCCGGCCCAGTCTCGGTTCATGGCTGCGCGCACCGTCTCGCCCGTCATGCCCGCCACGGCCCGGTCGTAGGCGGCGAAATAGGCCTTCGGATCGGGCGAGGCGCTCAGCTCGGCCTCGTGGGCGACGATGTAGTTGGCCATGTCGGGAGTAGGCCGGGTGGCCGCCCCGCCGGCCGCGCCGCGCAGCAGCGAGCGACGGGCCTCCAGCGCCCGCTCCAGCTCGGCCGCGGTCGGGCCGTGAGCGGCGAAGCGGCGCAGTTCCTGCGAGGCGGCGGCCAGCGCGCCCTGCCAGTCGTCCTGCAACGGGACGGCGGTCAGGCAGGTGGACGCCAGTTCGCGGCTGGAGTCGTCGTAGCTGACCATGGCTCCCAGGAACGGCGGCTGCTCCGCCGAAGCGAGGGCCGTGAGGCGTTCGTTGACGATCGACATCCACAGTTCGTGGTCGAGGCGTTGGCGCATGCTGGCGACCGTGACCGGGCCGCGCGGATCGGGCTGGCCCACATGGCAGGCGCCGAGGAAGGTGGTCAGGGTCGGCTCGCTGCGCACCAGCACCTCGGCCTTGCGCGAGGTGTCGACCTTTGGCCCCGTCGCGCGCTGCGGCGCCGCGCCCTTGCCGCGCCAGGACGAGAAGCCGGCGATCACGCGCCGCTCAAGGTCGTCGACCGGAACGTCGCCGACCACGACGACGACGGCGTTTTCGGGCCGGTACCAACGCTCGTAGAAGCCGCGCAGGGTGGCCGCCTCCATAGTCTGAATGCTGGCGCGGGTGCCGATCGGATCGCGCGAGACGCTGCGCATGCCCTTGGCCAGGAACTCGCCGATGGCCACGGCCACGCTGCGGCTGGGGCTCAGCGAGGCGTCGTGCTCGGACATCACCACGCCGCGCTCGCGGCGAACCGCCGCCTCGTCGAAGGTGATGCCGTCCGCCACGTCGCGAAGCCAGCGGAACGCCAGGTCCACCTTGGCGGCCTCGGCGCCCGGCAGGTCGAGCATGTAGGTGGTGGAGAACAGGCCAGTGGCGGCGTTGTGGTCGCGCCCGAACTGAACCCCGGCCGGCGCGAGGACGCGGTCCAGTTCGCCTTCGGGGAAGTTCTTCGTGCCGTTGAAGGCCATGTGCTCGAGGAAGTGGGCGGCGCCGCGCTCGTCGTCGCCTTCCTCGTAGCTACCGACATCGACGAACAGGCGCAGGGACACCGCCTTGGCCGGGGTGGCGTTGCGCATGACCGCGTAGCGCATGCCGTTCGGCAGGACGCCGCGGCGGATGTCGGGATCGGGCGCGATCAGGTTTGGGTCGCTCGGCGGGCGTTTCGCCGAGGCGGCGGGCTCGGCGGCCGCCGCCGTCCTGTCCTGGACGTTCTTGGAAGACTGGGCCAGGGCGGCCGGGCCGGCGCCGGCGAGCAGGGCCAGGGCGGCGGCCACGCCGGCGGCCTTGGAGAAACGCAAGGAAAACAGACGCACGGAGACCTGCCTGCAGAATGGGTTCCCGAGCCTAGACGCCGAAAGGCCGGCCCGCCAGTGCCGCCGCTGTCGCGGGTTGTCCACAGGCTGAAACCATGCGTGATCCGGCCGCGGTTGATTTATGGACAGTCTCGTCCATTTTACACCCCCGACATCGGGCTGGATCCATGACCAAGAAGAAGCTCCCCCTCATAGCCGCGGGCGCGGCCGTGCTCCTGCTGCTCATCGGCAGCGTCGCCTGGTGGCAGGGCAAGCAGCGGTGGGAAGCCACCGACAACGCCTATGTCCAGGCCGACACGGTGGTGATCAGCCCGCAGGTGACCGGCTACGTCGCCGAGGTGCTGGTGCGCGACAACCAGCGGGTCGCCGCCGGCCAGGAACTGGTGCGCCTCGACCAGGCGGAGGCTCGCGCCGCCCTGGCCCAGGCTGAGGCGAACGTGGCTGCCCTCGAGGCCGCAGTTCACAACGTCGACGACCGGGCCGCTCTGGGGCAGGCGGAGATCGCCCGGGCCTCGGCCGGCGTGGTGAGCGCCACGGCCCAGGCCCGTCTCGCGGCCACCGACCTCGACCGCTACGGAAAGCTCGCCAAGCAGGGCTGGGTCTCGCCCCAGCGCCTGCAGAGCGCCGACGCCGGGGCCGACGAGGCCCGCGCGGCCGTGGCCCAGGCGGCCGCAGCCCTGGAAGCCCAGCGGCGCTCGACGGCGGCGCTCGGATCCGTGCGCGACCAGACCCTGGCCCAGGTGGAACAGGCCCGCGCCGCGGTCGAGGCCGCCCGCATCAACCTCGAGCGAACGATCATCCGCGCGCCGGTCGGCGGCGTGGTCGGCGGCCGCGCCGTGCGCCCCGGCCAGTACGTCCGCCCGGGCGGGGCGATGATGTCGGTGGTGCCGCTGGGCCAGGCCTATGTGGTCGCCAACTTCAAGGAGACCCAGGTCGGACGCCTCCGGATCGGCCAGGAGGTCGAGATCAGCGCCGACGCGTTCCCGGGCCAGCGCTTCGCCGGCCGCGTGGAGAGCTTCGCCCCCGCCACCGGCTCGGAGTTCGCGCTGATCCCTGTGGAGAACGCCACCGGCAACTTCACCAAGATCACCCAGCGGGTGCCGGTGCGCATCGCCATCGATCCCGGCTCGCCGCTGGCCCAGGCCCTTCGTCCCGGCCTGTCGGTCGAGGTGAAGGTCGATCTGAAGAGCCGCGGCGGCGTCAACTTCGCCCAGTCCGGCGCCGTAGCCGCCTCTCCGCGTCACGCCGGCGCGACCGGGAGCGCAGGACGTTGACCCCTGCCACTGCCGGCCCGAACTCACCCGGGGCCGCCTCGTCGCCGGTGGACTGGACCAAGCTCTTCCTGGGCTTCGGCGCCATGGTGCTGGGCCAGTTCATGGCCATCCTGGACATCCAGATCGTGGCGGCCTCGCTGCCGCAGATCCAGGCCGGGCTGGGGGCCAGCGCCGACGAGATCAGCTGGATCCAGACCGCCTACCTGATCCCCGAGGTGGTGATGATCCCCCTGTCGGGCTATCTGGCCCGCATGTGGGGCACGCGGAACGTCTACCTGATGTCCTGCGCCGGCTTCGTGGTGATGAGCGTGATCACCGGCCTGTCGACCAGCATCGACATGATGATCGTCACCCGCGCGCTGCAGGGCTTCCTCGGCGGGGCCATGATCCCCACGGTCTTCTCGGTGGCCTTCACCGCCTTCCCGCCCAGCCGCCGCACCACCGCAAGCGTGGTGATGGGGCTCATCGTGACCCTGGCCCCGACGGTGGGGCCGACGCTCGGCGGCCACCTGACCGAGCAGCTCAGCTGGCACTGGCTGTTCTTCATCAACGCGCCGATCGGCGTCGTCGTGTTCCTGATGGTCTGGCGCTGGGGCGACTTCGACAAGGGCGACCGGTCGCTCGCCACGGGCTTCGACTGGTTCGGCCTGGCCGCCATGGCCGTGTTCCTGATGAGCCTGCAGTTCGTGCTGGAGGAGGGGTCGAAGAACGACTGGTTCGCCGACGACCTGATCCTGCTGCTGAGCGTCGTCTCGGCGATCTCCGGCGTCGCCTTCGTCTGGCGCTCGCTGAGCTATTTCCGGCCGATCGTCGAGCTGCGCGCCTTCGCCAACCGCAACTTCACCATCGGCGTCGCCATGACCTTCGTGTCCGGCGCGGCCCTGTTCGGGGGCACCTTCCTGCTGCCCCTGTTCCTGGGACGCGTGCGCGACTATTCCGCCTCCGAGGTGGGGACGACCATGGTCGTGTCCGGCATCTCCATGTTCCTCACCGCGCCGATCGCCGGGCGACTGACGCGGCGGGTCGATCCGCGTATCCTGATGTGCGGCGGCTTCGCCATGGTCGCCTGGAGCATGTGGATGGGCCGCGCCGTCACCGCCGAGTGGGGCTTCTGGGAGTTCGCCTCGCTGCAGGCGTTCCGGGGCGTGGGCGTGATGATCGCCATGATCGCCAGCCAGACGGTGACCATGAGCACCCTGCCGCCGGCGATGGTGCCCAACGCCTCAGGCCTGGTGAACCTGTCGCGCAACGTCGGCGGGGCCATGGGCCTGGCCATGCTCAACACCACCCTGACCGAGAAGACCGCCCTGCACATGGCCGAACTGTCCAGCCGCGTGACCGCCTCCAACGGAACCGCCACCGACCTGATCGCCGGCCTGACCGCGCGCATGGAGGAACTCGGCGTCGCCAACCCCGTCGGCGCGGCGACCAAGGCCTTCCAGGGCATGATCGGCCAGCAGGCCACCGTGCTCGCCTTCGGCGACAGCTTCGTCGTGCTGGCCGTCGCCGGGGCCGCGGCCGCGGTGGCCGCCCTGTTCGCCAAACCGAGCAAGGGCGCGACGATCCCGATGGACGCGCACTGATGCCGCGCGTGCGGGGCCAGGTCGATCCGCGCAAGGACGAGGCCATCCTCGAGGCGGCGGGCCGGCTGTTCGCGGAGCGCGGCCTGGCCGTGTCGATGGACGAGATCGCACGCCAGGCAGGGGTGTCGAAGCAGACCCTCTACAATCGCTACGCCTCGAAGGTGGAGATCGCCCGGGCCCTGGCGGCCCGGCGCTCCGAGGTGATCAGCGCGCCGCTGCGGCAGGACGGCCCGCCCGAGCAGGTGCTGGAGGCCTTCGCGCTCGGCCTGCTGGAGAAGCTGGGTTGCGCCGAGCATGCCGACGCGCTTCGCGCCGCCGCCATGGCCGCCGTCGAGGTCCCCGAACTGGGCCAGGCGGTATACGAGGCCGGGCCCGGCGACGGGCGCCGCCGCCTCGCCGCGTGGCTGGAAGACCAGACGCGGGCCGGCCTCCTCGCCATCGACGAGCCGGAGCAGGCGGCCGAGATGTTCAGCGGCATGGTGCTCGGACACGGGCATCTGCGGGCCCTGCTCGGCCTTGCGCCCTTGCCCCCCGAAGCGGCCCGCCGCCGAGCCCGCGCCTGCGCCGCCCGCTTCGTCCGCGCCTTCGCTCCCTGACAACGCGAGACCCCCGCCACGCGTGCGCGGCGGGGGTCGAAGCGGTCTGCGAATGAACGAAGGGCCGCGGCGTTTCCGCCGCGGCCCCCCGCGTCCATCGTCAGGTGACGATTAGGTGTTGGCGATGCCGTCGGCAGCTTCCTGGAACTTGCCGCTGACGTTGCCGCCCAGAGCCTGGGTCGCGGCGATGATCACGACGGCGATCAGGGCAGCAATCAGGCCGTATTCGATGGCCGTGGCGCCGGATTCGTCTTTGATGAAGCGGTTGATGAACTTCGACATGTTTTCGTCTCCTAACGAGTAGACAGTTTCCCACCTGAGGGCCTGAGCTGTCTGGCTCGTTGTGCCCCCGAACGCCATGAGAGATTGCGCCGGGGACGCTTAATTACGAGTGAACGATCCCGGCTCTACTCAGATTTTCTTATAGTGAACGAATCTTTACTCTAAATATCGATTAACCAGTCGCCGGATTTTCCTTGTGAATCAACGGCGCGGCGTGGATTCGGGCGAACTCGGCCATTGGAAAAAAAATGAGGCCGCAGGGGCCGCCTCCGGTGCTCGCCTGCCCGCGGCGCATCCGGAGGCCGGCGGCGCATCCACCGTCGCCGGGCCTCCATGTTTGGTTCACCCTGAGGATTCAGGGTTCCTTGGGAAAAGGCCGCATCGTCCGCCTCGTGCGCGCACGCGCCAAAGAGTCTTAGGAGCGAAACCCATGCGTCGTCTGCTCATCGCCTGCATGGCCCTGGCGATCGCCACGCCGGCCCTGGCGGCCCCGCGGACCAGCGTCGCCATCGACCAAACCACGCGCGTGAACCTGAAGGGTTCCGCCGCATCGGTCATCGTCGGCAACCCGGCCGTCGCCGACGTCACCGTCGTCGACGAGCGCACCCTCTATCTCTCCGGCCGCGGCTACGGCGTCACCGAGGTGGTGGTGCTGGACCCCCTGGGCCGCACCATCTGGCAGGGCGAAGTAGTCGTCACCTCGCCGACCACGGGCGCGGTCACGGTCTACCGCGGCGGCCATGCGACCGAACTGGCCTGCGCCAATGCCTGCTCGCCCTCCATCCGGTCGGCCAAGCCGCCCGCGGCCGCGACGCCCGCGGCGACGGCGACCGCGTCGAACTGATCGCGACGGCCGGGGGCGCATCGTCATGACCAGGATCGCCAGGATGAGGAAGCGGCGCGGCCTGAACGGCTTCGCCCGCGACGAGGGCGGCGCCACCGCCGTCGAGTTCGCCATGGTCGGCATCCCGTTCTTCTTCATGCTCTTCATGATGATGGAACTGGCGCTGGTGCTGGTCATCAACATGTCGCTCGACGACGCCGTGCGGTCGGCCACGCGGCGTATCCGCACCGGAGAGCTGCAGCAGGCGGGCGGGTCCAGCCTGGCGGCGTTCCGCGAGGACGTCTGCTCGCGCATGGTGTTCATGGCCGAGCACTGCCGCACCCACCTCACCATCGACGTTCGCCACTATCCGCAGTGGGCGGGCGCCAATCCGCCGAGCCCCATGAGCGACGACGGGACCTTCAGCGAAGTGGGGATGCAGTTCGACCCGGGCGGCGCCGAGGACATCGTCCTGGCGCGCGCCTTCTACCGCTGGCCGCTGATCACGCCGTTCCTGTCCCGCGCCATGGCCCGGGCGAACGGCAACGAGGCGGTCATCACCGCCACCGCGACCTTCCGCAACGAGCCCTATCAGCAATGATCGCCTCGACCCTCCGCTGGCTGCAGCGCTTCCACGACGACCGCCGCGGCGTGTCGGCGGTGGAGTTCGCCTTCATCGCCCCGCTGATGATCCTGATCTATTTCGGCATGGCCGAACTCAGTCAGGGGTTCATGGCCCAGAAGCGCGTCGAGCACGTCGCCTCCGCCATCGCCGACCTCGTCGCCCAGGACGAGGAGGTGACCAACAGCGAGCTCACCGACATCTTCGCGGTCGCCACGCACGGACTGAAGCCGTTCTCGACCGCCCCGCTGAAGCAGCGCATCACCAGCGTCACCCGCAACGCCAGCGGCGTCGCCAAGGTGGACTGGAGTTCGAACCAGGGCTGGACCTCGCGGGCCAAGGACTCGACGGTCACCCTGCCGACGAACCTCATCGCCAACGGCGAGAGCGTCGTCATGGCCGAGGTCGAATACCTCTACGAGTCGCCGATCGACTACGTGATGCCGGAGTCGATCACCTTCCGGAAGACCTATTACCTGCGGCCGCGCATGTCGACGAAGGTCGAGAAGCTCTAGGTCAGCGCCGCCTCCAGGGCCGCCAGTCCCGGCGCCGGTTCGACGACCCGCCCGTCGAGCCGGGAGCCCCGGCGCAGCCCCACCAGGCTGTTGGTGAGGAACACGCCCGTAGCGGCCGCCAGACGAGCCGGGCCGGCCGCCGCCTCCTCGACGTCCATGCCCATCGAGCGGGCGGCCGCCAGCACCCGGCCGCGAACCACCCCGTCCAGTACGCCGCACGCCAGGGCCGGCGTGACCAGCCGCTCCCCTTCGAACCAGAAGAGGTTGCCTGCGGCGGCGCAGGCGACCTCGCCGCGCGTGTTCAGCATCACCGCCTCGTCGGCTCCGGCCGCGACCGCCTCGCGGCGGGCCAGCACATTGTCGAGGTAGGCCAGGGTCTTCAGCCGCGACGCCGGGCTGTCGGCGTTGCGGCGCACGCCGGCCGTCGCCAGCCGCGCCGGACCCGCGGGCGCCGGCGGCGCCGCGGCGGCGGCGGCGAACAGGCGAGGGAACGGGGGCTCCGGCCGATCCAGGCCGCGCCCGCCGGAGCCGGCGGTCCAGGTCAGGCGCACCGCCGCCCGCCCCTGCCCCAGGCCGGCGGTCTCCAGCGCCGCCTCGGCCGCCTGCCACAGCTGGTCGTCGCCGGGCGCCGGCAGCCCCAGCACGGCGCAGCCGCGGTCCAGCCGCCGCGCGTGGGCGTCGAAGTCAGTCAGGCGTCCGTCGACGGCCAGCAGGGTCTCGAACAGGCCGTCGCCCAGGAGCAGTCCGCGGTCGTCCAGAGGCACGATCATGCCGCCTCCGTCAGGGCGCGCCGCAGGGCGGCGATCTTGGCCTCGGTTTCCAGCCGCTCTGAACCGGGATCGCTGTCGGCGACGATCCCCGCTCCTGCCGGAGCGCGGAAGCGCCAGCGGCCATCGCGCTCGACGAAGGCCACCGTGCGGATAAGCACGCTCGAATCCAGGGCGCCGTCGAAGCCGGCCCAGAACAGCGAGCCGCACCACGGTCCCCGCGGCGGCTCGTGCGCGGCGATGACGCGCATGGCCTGGACCTTCGGCGCCCCGGTGATCGAGCCGGGCGGGAAGGCGGCGCGCAGCAGGTCGGCGGCGTCCCTGCCCGGCGCGAGCGCGCCCGTCACCGTCGAGACCAGGTGGTGCACGTTGGCGTAGGCCTCGGCCCGGAACAGCTCGGGCGCCTCGACCCGCTCGCAGACGCGCGACAGGTCGTTGCGCATCAGGTCCACGATCATCAGGTTCTCGGCCCGGTCCTTCTCGCTGGCCAGGAGTTCGGCGGCCAGCGCGGCGTCCGCGGTCGCCGTCGCCCCGCGAGGGCGGGTGCCCTTGATGGGCCGCGCCTCCACCCCGAAACGTCCGTCGGGACCCGCTTCGAGACGGAGGAAGCGTTCGGGCGAGTTGGAGATCACGGCCAGGCCGGGCAGTCGCAGCGCAGCGGCGAACGGAGCCGGACTGGCCGCGGCGAGCCGCGCCAACACATCGCCGGGGTTTGCGCCCTCCGCCAGCCGGCCGGCCCAGGCGCGGGCGATGTTGGCCTGGAAGATCTCGCCGGCCTCGATACGGCCCACGACGTCGGCCACGGCGGCCTCGTAGGCCTCGCCCGGCCGCTCCGCCTCGAAGGATTCGGCGAGGACGCCTGTCGCGCGCGGGCGGGCGGGTGTCTGCAGCCACGAGCGGGCCTGATCCGGATCGCCGGCGACATGCACCGCGCGGGCGGCATGGTCGAAGGCCAGCACGGTCGGGTAGCGCGCCAGCACGAGGTCGGGCCAGTCAGGGTCCCGCGGCAGGTCCAGCGGCTCGAGCCGCGCCCCGAACTCGTAGGCCGCCAGGCCGACCACCCCGCCCTGAAACGGAGCGCCCCCGGCAAGCGGCGGCCGCCGGGGCCCCAGCAGGTCGCGCAGGAGGTCAAGGCCGTCGCGGGGATCGTCCGGCTCCAGCCGCTCGACCCGGTCAGGATCGCAGGCGATGTAGGACCACCGCCCCTGCGCCCCGCCGTCGGACAGGAAGGCGACGGCCCCCTCCCGGCCGGCCAGCGCCAGGGCGACCTCGGCCGGCTCGCGCCAGGCGAGGTCGTGCGGGTCA
>Ga0196970_1000992_pt1 | contig 23498 bp, 15 predicted proteins | sample S1v_513CmetaG_FD_148672 | JGI IMG/M metagenome (GOLD analysis project Ga0196970, IMG submission 148672) | Soil microbial communities from Anza Borrego desert, Southern California, United States - S1+v_5-13C | ecosystem: Environmental > Terrestrial > Soil > Desert | place: USA: California...
AACTGAATTGCCGTCGAGCACCTGAATCTCGACCTGGGCGGTATCGCGCAACTGCAGCGCCGAACCTTCCTGCGAGTAGAAGACGGCCTGCAACTTGTGTCCGCGATCGACCCAGCGTGCGCGAGTATTCTCACGTTTCTGCGACTCAATTGCCTGCGTGATTTCGTCTATTGCGTAGCCAACGAACATGCCCGCGAGCAAGTCGGGGCGATTCTGTTCGCGCGCGGCCGTCATGGCTTCCCACGCCCTGCCATAGTCGCGGACGATCGCCTGCTCCGTCGTGTCTTCAATCTGTCGCGGACCGACACCCGCGACGTTCAACTGGACCCGCGAATCGTTATCGTTCGCGGCGAGAGCGTTGTTCGATAGCGAGAACATCCATGCTGCCAAGGCTGTCAACACCAGCAACAGGAGAGCGAATCGCAGAGTTCCAGCAGGCAGCCGCTTCATCGCCCACCTCCCCACCGAATTTCGTTGCCAACTACTACGCCCGATGCGACTGAGATTGTCGCGCGTTCGGCGGGCGGAAGTTCGGCGCGTGCGACGCCCCGCTTGATTCGCGCATCAACAGTGCTCTTCCCGTTCCCGTCAACCTGCGTAAACGTCACGATCGTGCCATCGGGAACGGCATTTCCTGAACAGTCGCGAATCGGATCGGTCTCCACGAGGATGCCGTTCTTCGACGGCTTTGCCCTCATGCGCAGATTGCACGGCTCGGCCGCGACCTGCTGCACGACGCGCTTGGTAGCGACAACGTTTCCGATGGCCGCTGTGAACTGAGCCGGGCCTTCACGCCTGCCCGAAGGCATGCGTACCCAGGCAACACCGTCTTTGGAAGTCGTCGTTCGCGTTTCAGCCGCGGTTCCCGGGACAGCCAGTTCAAACTTCACTGGAGTCGGCGCCGTGACGAGGTTGTCGTACCGATCCATCACGAACGCGGTACCGCTCACCGCGTCTGGCCGGGCCGCCGGCACGCGCGAAGGCTGCGCGAGGAACGCCACATTAGAGGGAGCGTCAGCGGTCACGAAGAACGCCGCCGAAGCGTCGCCGCCTTCAAGCACCACGATGTAGCGCCCAGCGCGGCGTAGTTCCTCACCCTTTAACATGAACTGCTCGCCCAGTCGTACCTGATGCCGCGACACATGGCTCGGACCGGCCAGTATCAGCGTGGCTTCTCCACTGCCGCCGGTTCTGACGCTCAGGTCTTTTCCTGCGACCACTTGCTTTGGGACGCTGATTTCCGCCGCCCGCACGTGTGCAGCGGAGAGCGCGAGCGCGGCCAGCATGAGCACAACACTTCTAGTCCTCATGGCTATTGTCCAGGCCTCGCGATGCTGTAATGGTTGACCGTGACTCGGTAGCTCTGCACGTTGGGCGCAACGTCTTGCCGAACGGCAATCTCGAAGGGCTGCGGTGTCATCGGCAACAGCGCTTTGTCAACGTACGCGTCGTTCACCCAGATCACCTTGCCGTTGTTGTCGTAGTACGTCGCGAGCACGTGGGGAATGTTCACCGTCTGCCCGCTCTGGTTGATCAACTCGCCGCGCAACACTTTCTTCGCACCGTCAGTCACGAGTTGCTGATGCAACACGCCGATGGTCGGATCGGCCGATGCACTCACCAGCATCGAGTTCGGCTGCATCCGCACGCTCTTCACGTTCTTCAACTGGATCCCAGGAAAGTCGATGCGAAATGGAGATATCTCTTTCGGGAGCAGAGTGTGCGACATCTTGTCGAAGCTGGTTTCTTCTCCGATCACCGAGCCGTCTGTTCCAACCAGCGACGCATTAACCGTCACAAAGCCGGGAACCGTATCCTCGTTGACGATCTCGCCCATGATCACTGTGCCGCCATCTTTCTCGACCGCGTTCATGGACGTAATTCGCACTTTCGGAGCATCGACGTTCTGAGCGCCCCAATCTTCGTTTTCGCCGCGAGCCACGACGTCCCACCGGAGATAGTTCACCGGAATCACCTGCGGCGGAACTTTCGGCTGCCTCTGCACGGGCCACACGACTTTCCACTCCGCGCCTTCGCGGACCACCTTTAGATCGCGCGAGTCCCTGAGCGGGCCGACGGCGCTGGAGTAGGAAAGCGCTGTGCGAACGAGTGCTTCATTCGCGTTGTGGTGCAGAACGGCCGTGTCCACTTTATCGAGCGACGAGTACGTGCGCAGGCTGCCGTTGCGTCCGGCGAGTTCGCTTTCGAAGTCGCTACGGTTCACATCCTTCGAGTTCGCCACGAAGCGAAACGCTCCCGCCCAGTCACGCGCCTTGGCATGATCGAAGAGCGAGTGAACGGCACCTTCAGGAGTATTGGGGCGAGACTGACTCATCCGCATGGTGCCGACCGCGACGAAGACAACCGTGAGTACGATGACGACGATAGGCAGTACGCGCTTCATCGTTACTTCGCCTCCCGCGCATAGATCTGGCCGCTCGCAGTTGCCGGGAACTCAAGGTGTTCCGCGATACGACGCCTCTCTGGCAACAACAGGATCACGAGGATAGCCAAGATGCTGGACCCGATCGGCAATATGCCCCACAGCACGCCTTGCCACGCGGGAGGCTTCTGTCCGAACGCCATCGGACGTGCCGGTGGCACATCTTCTTTCGTCCACAGCGTAATGATCCCGTTGTTGTACTGCTCGACGGGACGCCATCCGGCGAACGCAAGCAGGGGCTCATAGTAGCGGTCGCGCACGAATATGTACTTTAGTCCGTACTGGTTCGCGTGCTTCAGCACAGCCCGCAGCGACTCCATGCCGTTTGCGCCGTAATACTTGGAGCTCGACAACTGCGCCGAGCCATACTTGGTCATCTCTGGCAAGAGACGGGCCGAGTTGTACTCACCGTCAACACTGCTGGCGTTCGCATAAATGCCCACCTTCGACATCTGGCTGCCAAAGCCTAGCGTCAGGTAGCGGAAGCGATCGTGGCCATCGCGGTTCAGAAAGTCGATTACAGGCTGAACATCAAGTTGGCCGATGTTGTACGGGTGCCAGTTCAGCCACCCGAGCGCAACGCCGCACGACACCACTGCAAGCACAAACAACGCGACGGCACCTTTGCGGTCAAAACGGTCCACGATCTTCACCGCAAGCAACGCGACTATCGGCAGCGCCAGCAGCGTAGCCCAGAAGTTGAAGCGCTCGAACGTGAGTACGTCGAACGCTCGACCAAGCAACCACCGTGGGACCGGCGTGGTCCCGCCAAGCCCGAAGAGGAACGTTAACCAGAAACCGAAGAACAGCGGCCGCAACCGTCGATCCGCGGCACCTTTCCAGAACACCCAAGGCAACGCAAGAATCATGGTGCCGAACGGAACCACCCAGAAGTTCACGCCCCACTCGGGAGACACTAGGAAGTTGTTGCGGCTCGCGTGCGGAATGGGCATCTGCTTGATCGGGTTCTCGAGCAGAGAGAGGAAATAAGGAGCAAGAACGATCGCGATGCCCACGGCAGTGACGACCCCGAACCCAACTGCTCGCAAAACCACTGCGAACGAGGAACTGCCGTCCTCCCTCCGATCCATTACTGCCAGCCACAGCACTGGCAAAGCGAACAGCACAGCTCCAAATAGCAGGGTAACGTGGTGAGCAGCGGCGGCGGCCAGGCAGAGCACCGCACCCTTGATTAGGGCTCTACCCTTTCCATTCCTGGACCACTCGTAGAAGTATGGCAGCGCGTTGAGGTAAAGAGGTGCCGCCATGGTGGTCGAAAGCTGACCTGATTGGTACACCAGGAACGAAAGCGATCCGAGCAGCACGCTGCCTAACGCCGCATAGCTTGCTGCGCGTTCTCCAACCCAGAGTTTCGCAAACCGGTACATGCCGACGGGCAAAAGAATGATCGCGATACCCTGAACGATCGCATAAGCCAAGGGCAAGCTCAGGCCGAGTTTAGCGAACAGCGCCATCCACTGGTGCTGCAACGGTGGATATGTGGTTTGAGAGAACCCGGTGAACCACTTTTCATTCCACGGGTTGAACCAGTGCTGCGCGTAGTGTGCGGCAAAGAACTGATGGAAGTAAGCGTCGTAAGAGCCGTTCGGCAACTGCATCAGGAGCAGCGGCAGGTGCACGGCAATTGCGAGCAGCATGATTGCCGCCAAAGGAATTGACCGACCAGATTGTGCCGGCGGCGACGTTGCGGCGTATCCGTAAGCTTGGCTTGGAGAGCCGATGACGCTCAAAGTGATCCTCCGATTCCGAGCCCCCGTGGAACGGCTTTGCGCAACTCACGATCCCGAGCGGGAGTTCCGGGTCCCCGTTTGGCGCGCTTTACCAAGTCTTGCGCTGCTGGGGCGGTAGGCACGACAGCAGTTTGGATTCCCAATCGGGCGAGGTGGTTTGCTTTTGCGCATGCGCACCAAATCTCCCGGAACTGGCACGGCGCGGCGCGGCACAGTGACATACGATGCCCACGGTGAGAATCTCGATACCGCAAACGAGCAACAAAGAAAACGTGAGAATCTCGAGACTGCCGAATTTCTGCGGAATTGCATCTCTCCCACTTGGAAACGCGCTTGCGACTACAACTCGCGAAACGTCATACAGCGCACGAGTCCGTCAGTGAAAAAGTTTCTTCGACAAGTAACACTTTGTGGCGTCTGTCTCACAGCTGCGCTGAGTGCGGCTGCTCAGGAGTTTGAGATCAACGGTGGGCAGGCGCCTGCGCAGGCACAACAGCCTGCTCAGCCAGGCTCCAAGTCGGGCAGTAAGGCGACTGCGGCTCCAGGCTCCGGAGGATTCGGCTGGGGTAGCAGCATCGAAGTGGGACGTTTCGGTCGCGCCGCGGAAGACGCGCTGGCCCGGGGCAACTACGCAGCAGCCGCCGACTTTGCTCAACGAGGTACTAGAGCCGCTCCGCAGAATGGTCGCCTGTGGTTCCTCCTTGGCTACAGTTCGCGGTTGGCTGGTCGCACAAAGACGTCCGTTGATGCTTACCGTCGCGGACTTCAACTGGAACCCGGGTCGGTTGAAGGACTGTCGGGCCTCGCGCAGACCTACATGCGCATGGGTCGTGCTGACGAAGCAAAAAGGCTGTTGCTGCAGGTCATCGCCGCAAACCCCCGGCGCACCAATGACTTGATGATGGCAGGTGAGTTGTTCCTGCAATCGGGCGACTACGAACGTGCCTCTAGTTTGCTGGAGCGTGCTGAAAATCAGCAACCGAACTCTCACGCCGAGGTTCTGCTCGCGCAAACGTACATGAAAATGAAGCGCCCGGACCTGGCGAAGGGCATGCTTGAACGTGCCAAGCGGCGTGCTCCAGGAAATGCGGACGTTTTTCGGGCTGTAGCCAACTACTACCGCGAAGAGCGCGATTACGCAAATGCGATCGAAACCCTGAAACAGGTACCAAATAAGACGCCGGAACTTCTCGCGGAGCTTGGCTATACGTACGAAGTTTCCGGGATGAAGAAGGAATCGGCTGATACTTACGTGAAGGCCGCAAACGCCGCTCCGACAAACATAACGATGCAGTTGGGAGCTGCCGGCGCACTTACCCGGGTTGCGGATGTCCCCGAAGCCGAGAAGTACCTGCAGAGAGCGGAAGCAATCGACTCTAAGCACTACCGCCTGCACGCAATCCGGGCCGACATCGCGCGGACTCAGCGGCGCACGGAAGACGCGATCCGGGAGTATAACCTAGCGTTGGCCAACATGCCCGAGAGCGTCCCCGAAGGCATCCTCTATCCCATTCAGCTAAGGCTCAATTTATCCGAGCAATATCGTGACGCTGGCAATCAGACCGAAGCTACTAATCAGATCCAAGCTGCGGAAAGTGAGATCAAGAAGTTCCAGATTGAGGGCCCTGCACGGGCTGAGTTCCTGCGGCTACGCGCTTCAATCGAGGCCGCGGCCAACAATTTCAATGCGGCGGAGAACGACCTGAAAGAAGCACGCCGAATAGACCCGAGCAACCTGAACATCACGATCCAATACGCGGCGATGCTGTGGCGCATGAAACGCGGCGATGACGCGCGCCGACTCTACGCAGAGGCATTGAGCCAGGATCCGCGGAATCGTTACGCCCTGGAGTCGCTGGGGTATCTTGCGCGCGAAAACGGCGACAACAAAACTGCCGAAGAGTTCTTCCTTAAGCTCCAGCAGGCCTATCCGAACGATTACGTTGCTTACGTGGCACTCGGTGACCTCTATACCGATGAGCAGCAGTTCGACAAGGCTCAGGCGAACTATGAGCGTGGATACATGTTCGCACCCGCCAATCCCCTGATCATTGCCGGAGGCGCGAACGCGGCTATCGAGGCATACCAGATTCCGCTTGCCGGCAAATGGCTTGAACGCGCGAAAGGAGAAGTTGCAGAGAGCCCGCTCGTACTGGTCGAGCGCGAACGCTACCTCTTTCACACCGGAAACTTTCTGGAATCGGCACGCGTAGGTGAACGCGCCATTAAGGCGTTACCGAGCAACCGTGACGCGAACGTGTATCTCGCCTACAACTATTACAACTTGGGCCGCTTCGACGAAGCCTTGCGCCTGGTGCGCGAGAAAGCCCTCGTGCTTCCCAGAGAGCCGAATTTCCCGCTGCTTGCCGGCCATATTCAAAAGCAGACGCAGTTACTCTCGGGAGCCGTAGACGACTATACGCAGGCGATCCAACTCGATCCCAACATGGTCGAGGCCTACATCAATCGCGGATACGTGCTCAACGACTTGCAGAACGCCGAGCAGGCGGCCGAGGACTTCAATCATGTCCTCAAGCTTCAGCCCAAGAACGGCGTTGCGCATCTTGGACTTGCGTTCAGTTATCTCGAGTTGCGCAAAGGCAAGCTGGCGCTGGAGCATGCCGACGAGGCGCAGAAGTTGATCGGCGAGTCGGGTTCGACGCACTTGGCGCGCGCAACCGCCTATCGCCAGATGCGTCTGCTGGCCGAGGCCGAGGCGGAGTATCGCGCCGCGTTGAAATACGCACCGGACGACCTATCTCTCCACCTTTCGCTCGCTGACACCCTGTATCACCTGCGCAGATACCAGGACTCGCTCTCTGCCCTAAACAGCGCTCTTCGCCTCTCGCCCGACGATGCCTTCATTTACGCGCAGATGGCGCATGCCCACGCGCAGCTCGGCCGTCGAAATGAAACGCTTCGATACGTTCGCGCAGCGGAGCAGCAGGAACCGGATTCTTCCGGCATCCTGCTTGCCACCGGTGATGCCCTGTTGGCCTTGGGCGAGGAACAGGCCGCTATGGACCGCTTTGCCCGGGCGCTGGATGCTCCTGACGCGAACCGGGTCGATGCGCGTCTGCAGATCGCAAAGCTGTTCGCGCAACAAGGCAAGTGGGACGACGCACGTCAACAGATCTCGCTCGCGTTTGCGGAGTCACGCATTGGCGAGGCATCGCCCGTCACGGCCGACAACCTGATTCAAGCCGCTAACCTCTTCTTGGGCATGCACGACTTCGACCTCTCAGAACGCCATTTCGAGATGGCGCGTGCAGCCGGCGCTGCTGACCAGGTTGTGGCAATCGGGTTGGCTAATGCTTACCTCGCGAAGGGCGAAACCCAGAGTGCCGAAACGCAACTGACGAGCCTCGGCAACCAGGCTGAACTGGTGAGCGACTACGACTACAACATGGCCATGGCGAACATGTATCGGCAGCGGCACGAAGACCTTCGCGCACTCACAATGTTCGCCCGCGCAAATGAACTTTCCGGCCAAGATGACACTGCCTCTCGCAATCTGCAGGAAATGGCCGGCGAGGAAGGGATTCGGGTAAGCCAGAAAGTCAGCCTTGCCTCCGAACTTCAGGTTGCGCCGATCTTCGAGGATTCAACGATCTATATCACCGACGCCCGGCTCTTCGGAAACCCATTGCCACCTCCGCGCTCCTCCATAGAAACGCGCTGGACGAACCTGTACCGCGTGCACCAGGACGGCGTTCCGACCATCAGCGGATACTTCCAACTGCGAAATGCGCGGGGCGACATTTCTATTCCAGCGACAGGGCGTATCGCCGAACGAAACACCTACGACTATGCGTTCAACGGCGCTCTGAATCCTGTGTTGCGAGTCGGCGGCAATTCGTTCCAGTTCAATACGGGATTACAGGCCACGCTCCGCCGCGATCGCAGTTCGCCGCTGGACATGAACCAGAACCTGTTTCGCCAGTTTGTATATATGACCAGCAATTCGCTGGGAAACTGGCTGACGGTTCGCGGCAGTCTGATCCACGAGTCCGGTCCGTTTACCGAGCAAGACCTGCACTCCAGGGAATTCGTCGGGAACATCGAGTTCACCGTTGGACGTCCTTGGGGAAAGAACGCCTTGATCACAGGTTACTCCGGACGTGACCTGAGGTTCAGCGGAACCGGCAGAATCGCGGCTGGCCCGTTTGCGCTTTCGCGCGAGTTCTTCACAACCTCCACCTATTTCGGTTTTCAGCGCAAGTTCAGCAAGAACTTCAAGCTGACGGTGCTCGGAGAATATCTGCGTACTTGGCGCGTGCAGGAACAGGACTGGTCGAACGCTCAGATGATGCGTCCTGCTGCCGATTTCGAATACCGAGTCAACAAACGCTGGACTGTCAACGGCACGTTCTCCTGGTCGCGCGGACAAGGATTCCATTCGTATGACAACGTGCAGAGTGGTGTGCTCATCTCTTATGTGAAGCCCCTGCGAAGGCTTTTGAACGACGGCAATGGCGCGCTACCGATCGAGTATCCGCTCCGCTTTTCGTTCGGACTTCAGCAGGAAACGTTCTACAACTTCGCTGGCCGCGGGCAAGCGATGTTTCGTCCCATCGTGCGCTTGACGCTCTTCTAGAGCCAGGGGACCCAATGAAAATTTGTTTGATCTCCGCGTTTCCGCCAAGCAGGCGTCTCCTCAACGAGTACGGTTATCACATAGCAGACGAGTTGCAGCGGCATTCATTGCTCAGCGTTACCGTGCTTGGCGACGTGATGGAAACCGCCACGCCCGAACTCGACGGCTTCGATGTCGTCCGCTGCTGGGAACTCAACAAGACCATCAATCACCGGCGTATTTTCAAGGCACTTCGAGACATCAAGCCTGATGTCGTATGGTTCAACCTGGTCTTTTCCAGTTTTGGGAATGCGAACAATCCGCTGGCCGCGTTTTCGGGCTTAACGCTCCCTGCGGCAACGCGCATGGCCGGCTACTACACGCACGTGACTCTGCACCACCTGATGGATCACGTTGACCTGAAGGACTCAGGGATCAAGCACGCACGACTCTATCGCGCTGCCGGCTACTTCGCTACTCGCGCGGTGCTGATGGCAAACTCCGTATCCGTATTGCTGCCAGCATATCGCCGCACGCTGATGCAGAAATATCACGGCGAGAACGTGCATTTTAGGGCGCACGGCATACTGTCAAGCCGTCCTGAATTTCCCGACCTCTCTCTGCGCGGCAACCCTGAGCATCACATCCTTGTCTTTGGCAAATGGGGTACTTATAAGCGCCTTGAGTTGTTACTCCAGGCATTCGAGTCGATATCGGCTCGAATGCCGAACATCAAGCTTGTTATCGCGGGCGGCAACCATCCGATGGCGCCCGGCTATGTGGAATCCGTACGTGAAAGGTTCGGTGGTAACCCCAAGATTGAGTTCACAGGCTACGTAGAGGAAGAAGACATTGCGCCGCTCTTCCGAACGGCGAGCGTACTTGTGATGCCGTACTCATCGGCAACCGGCGCCAGCGGCGTGGCTCACCTTGGCTGCGAATACGGCGTTCCTATCATCTCGGCCGATATCCCTGACTTCCGCGGTATGGCTGAAGACGAAGGGCTGGCCATCGAGTTCTACCGCACGGGCAATGCCGAGGACATGGCGACGAAAATCATGGATCTGCTGCGGTCGCCGGATCGCCAGAGAGAAATGGCAGAGCGAAACTTCTCCGCGGCGTTGCGCATGACCATGCCGCAGATCATTCAGCAGTACGTCCGCACGTTCAACCTGCACCAGCGAGCCAGGGCGATGCAGCCGATCGCGAGGTATCGTCGAATTCCCGGATGGGTGCCGTCTCGTTCCATGCTCTTTCGCGCTGCTGCGCAGAGGTGGTCGGCATGGATGTAAGAGCGATCGCAATCGTCGCTTCGCGTGATGTCAGTCCCGACGGCTTCGCGGGGGTGCCTACCGCCTTTCTCGATCTCTTCGGGCGCTCCGTCCTCCAGCGTGCCGTCGATAGGCTCCGCAGCTTCGGTATCGACGACATTACCGTCATCTCGGAATACGGATCGGTTCCGACGATCCAGGGCGTTCGATGGGTGAGTGCATTGGGACAATCTGCCTGGAGACTTGCGAACAAAGCTTTTGCTGAGATCGCCCAAAGCGGCGCCGAGTCGGTGTTGCTAACGCACGTTGGTCCCTACGCCGAGATCGACTACGAGGATCTTGTGCAATTCCACCTTGACCAAGGTAGCCGTGTAACGGCAGTCATCGAACCCGACAGCGAGTTGACAGGCACGTTCGTACTCAACCCTACGCGTCGCAATGACGCCGCTTACCTGTTTCGCCACCAACTGAGAACGTCGCGGTTGCCGCACTCCTATTACGAGTTCAACGGTTACTTCAATCCACTCTCCACCGCTGCCGATTTGAGACGCCTGGCGGTCGATGCCTTCTGCGGAAATGCTGAGTTGGAGCCCGACGGAATTGAAGTCAAGCCGGGGGTGTGGGCGGCTCCCACGGCGAGAATACATAAACGCGCGCGTGTACTCGCCCCTTCATATATAGGCGCGCATGCTCGCGTACGCGCTGCCGCTGTCGTCACGCGTTGCAGCGTGCTGGAGCATCACGCGCACGTCGATTGCGGTACGGTTGTCGACAACGCCACACTGCTGCCGAACACCTCTATCGGCGCAGGGCTTGATGTCGCTCATTCCGTCGTCGGTTCAAGGCGCTTGTTCCATCTAGGTCGAAACGTGGAGGTTGAGATCGCAGACCCCAAGCTGGTGGGAACGGTGTCAAATGCACCACTCCGCCTTGTTGGGCACCTTGCATCACTTGCGAGTTTTCTCCCGGCGCAGGTTGTCCGCGGAATCGTCAAGCGCGGACGCGACGGGCAGCCGATCTCCGTGCCAGAGGCTGTGCAGGCGCCCTCACCTGCCCTCAAGAGCGCAACAGACGAATCTTTCTCTCCGAACCTGATCATTGCGAGGCGATATGGAAACGAGTAGGCCGGTGGTGGTGAAGCACATGCCCGAACGGGTAAACGTCAAGCAAGCCCGGGTGTTCCTGCGTGACGTGGAGCCGCTGATCACTTCTGACCGGCCGCAGATCGTTTTCGACCTCTCGTCAGTCAAGCAACTGGACGCCGCCGGAGTCGACATGCTGTTGCAGTGCATGTCTGAGGTGATGAAGCGCGATGGCGATTTGAAGCTGGCCGCACTGTCACCGCATGCGGCTGTCATTCTGGAACTTACGCGCACCGACCGTTTGTTCGAGATTTACGAGACCACGGCCGACGCAGTGCGGAGCTTCAGTCATTTCATCCCAGCCGCTATGCGACATCAGCCATTCGGCCTGTCATCAAGCGGAAGTTCAACCGCTGGTTCCGCGCAACCCACCGGCGTCGGGCCTCGGCACGGGGGAGTTCCGGACGTCGCAGCATGAGTTTGCCCACCGAAGCATCGCCTCGACAGGAACACGTGCAATGGCGCTCGTTCCTCGGTGTCATGCGCCTGGAGAGGACCCATGCGCAGATCCTCGGCGGCAGCATCGTTATGCTGTTCGGCTCAGGGCTGGTGAGCGCTCTCAATTTCGGCTACAACGTAGCGGTCGCACGACTGCTTGGTCCCGCTGCTTTCGGTCATGCCGCTGCCGTAGTTACGCTGCTCATGCTGGTCTCGGCCATCACCCTGGCTTTCCAGCTTGTCTGCGCCAAGTTCGTAGCCAAAAACGAAACCACCGGACAGAAGTCGTCGGTCTATGCCACCTTGCGACGGCGAGCGTGGGTTGTGGGTGTAGCGCTCGGATCGCTGCTCATAATCTCGAGTACCACGGTGGCGCGGTATCTGAACCTGCCATCGCCATCGCTCGTCGTCTGGCTGGCTCTGGGAATTGCCTTCTACATTCCTCTTGGCGTGAAGCGCGGCGGGCTGCAGGGCATGTGCAAGTTCCGCATGCTGACCGCAAATTTCGTGCTCGAAGCCGTAGTTCGTTTCGTGGGTGCGATCATTCTCATTCAGTTCGGCCTTCAGGTGACGGGCGCTGTATGTGCCGTCGCACTCTCGGTCGTGCTTGCCTATATCCTGCCACGTACCCCAAGGGAGTTGGACAGTCCGCCTGAAGCTGAACTTCCGGCTTCATTCCGCGAGGGAATGCAGGCGATCGTGTTCTTCGTCGGTCAGGTCATCATCAACAACATCGACATCCTGCTCGTAAAACATTTCTTCAATTCGGAGATGGCCGGGTTGTATGCGGCCGTGGCGCTTGTTGGAAGAGTGCTCTACTTCTTCTCGTGGTCCGTGGTAAGTGCTATGTTTCCGATCACAGCGAGCGCTAAGCAGCAGAACGAAACCGCATCTGTCGTTCTGGTGCCGCTTGGAATTGTGTTTTCGATCTCGCTGGTCTTTACGTTGGCACTGGGGATGTTTCCAGATCTGGTGTTGCGAACGGTTTTCGGACCGGGCTTCCATGCAGAAGGCCGCGGACTCGACTCGTTGCTCTTGCTGTATGCGGCTGCTACCGGGTTGTACTCGCTTTCCGTAGTGCTGATGGCGTACGAGATGTCGCGCAAACTTGCTAACAGCGGCTGGGTGCAACTGGGGTTCAGCGGAGCAATCGTGCTCGGAATCGGGATGTTCCACTCCAGCTTGCACCAGGTCGTCACTGTCCAGATCGTTTTGATGGCCGTACTGCTGATTAGCTCGGCGCTGCCGTTTCTTCGCCTTCGCAAGTTGGCGTTCGCACAGGCTGATTCCCTTTTGCCTGCTTTCCCTGTCCTGGCGCCCACACCGTCGGTACATTCTGCTGTTCTGGCCGGCAGCGAGATCACTGTTCCCAGGATGAAGCGACTGCGCCCGGTTACCGAGGCCGAGGTGATAGCCGAGTTCCTGAAAAACGAGTTCCATCACCCGGAGTTCGACCGGGATCGTGACCGCTTTGAACGGTGGGTCAAGAAGGCCAACACAACAAGCGAAGCAGAGAATGCTCTTCGTCGTGCGCTCCTCTTCCGCCGCCGAGAGACGATGTGGCGAGAGTTGCCGAATGATACAGAGTGGTGGGAAGTCGAACTCACGCGACACGACCTGGATCGCATACAGGTATTCCCTCGCGCTCAGTGGCGCAAGCTGGCATCCGGCAGTTTCCGCCTGATCGACATTGTCCAGCGAATCCGGGAGGGGAAGGTCCGGAACGGTTCACGCACAAGCACGTTCGTATCGAAACTCGTTGAACTCGGCGAACGCCTGCAAGCAGAGGACAAGCGCACCGCGATCCTGCTGATCGGGGTAGACGAATCGCAGCCACTGACGGTAATCGAAGGCAATCACCGCATGACCGCCGCGACGTTGGTGTCACCCGAACTGACGCTCGGCAGCTTTCGATACGTCTGCGGCTTCTCATCTCAGATGACCAACTGTTGTTGGTACCAGACAAATTTGACCACGCTGTGGCGATATGCAAGGAACCGGGCAAAGATCCTGATGTACGACCGTGAAGCAGAGATCGCTCGCCTTGTCGGACATCACGATCCGAAGAGTGGATCCACACCGGCAGAGCCCGGTGCCGAATCGCACCGCGACGAGTTCGTTCGCAAAGAGGCTTCGTAGCCTCGGAGAGTAGTCCAATGAAAAAGTCGTTAACCAAGTTACTGATTGTTGCAGTTGCAGTGGTGTGCTGTGGCATACCAGAGTTCGTGCAGGCGCAGGCGGTTCCGCAGCAGCCGACAACTGTGCAACAGCAGACTGCAGCCGAAGAGCCACAGCAAAGCGCATCGCCACAGCAGCCCGCTACCGCGAACCCGGCACCTGCTTCCGGCACTCCGTCGGAGAACGCAGGACCAGCTCAGCAGAACACATCGCCCGGTATGGTGGATCCATCGAAGGGGCCACTGGCACCTGTACCGTCCAACAGCCAGCAGCTTCCGAATGCGCCCAGCAGCACGCAGGAGCAGCCCGGAAGTGCGACGCCCGAACAAACTCAACCGCTACAGACGCCTTCACAGCCGCTAGGAGCCGCCGCGGCGCAGACGGGACCGACTGCCGGGGGTGCAGCGTCCAAACCGGCCGGCAATGCCATAGCGCCCGCAAAGCAGCGCCAGGTTCGCTCGTTACTAATCAAGCTTGGTGCCATTGCGGCGGCCGGTATCGCCATCGGTACTGTAGTCGCGTTGTCGAAAGGGTCGAGTAGTACGCCGCCGGGAACGACCGCAACTCCACAGCAGCCGAGGTGAGTGGACTCGTACGACGGAGCCAGGATGGCAAATTCCAGCGGCGGACCTTACATCATCTCGTTTTCCGGGCTGGACGGCTCCGGGAAGAGCACGCAAATCGCGAACCTTCGGGAGGCACTCGCGGCATGGCGATGCGAAACCAAGCTGCTCGCCTTCTGGGATGATGTGGTAGTGCTCACCCGCTATCGGGAAGGGTTCGTTCACAGGGTCTACAAGAGTGAGCCAGGAATCGGTTCGCCGGAGAAACCCGTCAATCGCCGGGACAAGAACGTTCGCGCCTGGTATCTCACTATCGCGCGGCACGTCCTGTACTTTCTCGATGCCTTAAATCTCCGTCTTGTGTTGACACGCGCTCGCCGGTGCAATCCAGACGTCATCGTGATGGACCGCTACATTTACGACGAGCTTGCAAACCTGCCGCTCTCGAATCCGATCAGCCGCGCGTTCGTCAAGCTGGTCTGTGCCATAGCACCACGGCCCAATGTTGCGTTTCTTCTGGATGCCGATCCACACGCCGCTCGCGCGCGCAAACCTGAGTACCCGGTTCAATTCATGCGCGAATGTCGCAGCTGGTATCACCGCCTGGCCGCAGCACTCCGCACAATGACGGTAATTCCACCAATGCCGTTGGAGGATGCGCAGCGCGAAGTTGTAACCGCGGTTGCACAGGTGCTGCGCAAGTCTGTCTCCCCTAACCTCACAGGACCACGCATTGAACTTGGCAAGAGTGCCTAAGCGACCGTCCCGGATCGCGCGGCGATGTTCAAGCACACGGCACAGCAATGCGGTATTTCAACGTGCCAGTACGCGTGCGCAACCGCATTTTTGTTGACTGCAACACACTCCCGGCAATCTCGCCAGCAACGAAGGGCATCTACGCTGATGAGCATACTTCAAAGCCGCGCGACGCTCGGTAGTGAACGACCACGAGAGACGCGGCAGACTATCGGAGCTTCTTGATGCGCATCGCCGTGGTGGGGTCAGGTTACGTGGGGTTGGTCGCCGGCGCATGTTTTGCTGAACTGGGCCATGAGGTCATCGTTGTCGACAACGACGCCGCGAAGGTGGCCGCTCTCAAAAGTGGGGAAACTCCGATACACGAAAAGTTTCTTCCTGAATTGCTTGCAAGGCATGGCGGTCGAAGTCTCAGTTTTACCGAGGACCTGGCCGAAGCGGTCAGGCAGTCCGTCGCAATATTCATTGCAGTGGGCACGCCGCCCACCGACGATGGCGAAGCGGACCTCTCGTACGTGGAATCGGTCGCGCGGAGCATCGCGAGTTGCATCGACAGCTACAAGGTGGTCGTTGAGAAGAGCACGGTTCCGGTCTACACGAGTGACTGGATTCGCAAGATCATGCTTCTGAACGGAGCGCCTGCCGAGTTGTTCGACGTGGCGTCCAATCCAGAGTTCCTGCGAGAGGGCACGGCGGTCACGGACTTCCTCTATCCCGATCGCATCGTCCTTGGAGCGGACACGGAACGCTGTGCAGAAGTTCTCCGTACGGCGTACGCCCCACTCGTTTCCGGCGAGTACTACAAGTGCGTCAACGCTGTACCCAGGCCTGACAACAGCCGGTCTCTTCCGCAACTCATCCGTACAAGCGCCAAAAGTGCCGAACTGATCAAGCACGCCTCAAACGCCTTTCTGGCAATGAAGATATCCTTCATCAACGCCGTCGCGAGCATCTGCGAATCCGTCGGCGCCGATGTGCAACAAGTTTGCGAGGGTATCGGTTCGGATTCGCGCATCGGTCCGCGTTTCCTCTCACCCGGCGTTGGCTACGGCGGGTCCTGCTTCCCAAAAGACCTCACCGCCTTTCGCGCTGTGGCGCGCGATTGCGGCTACGAGTTCCGGCTGCTCGACGAAGTCATTCGTATAAACGAGAGCCAGCGCCTTCGATTCCTGCGCAAGGTTCGGAAAGCTCTCTGGACACTCAAGGGCAAGCGCCTTGCTGTGCTTGGGCTGGCCTTCAAGGGCGGCACAGATGATATTCGGGAGTCACCGGCGGTGTCGATTCTTACATCACTGCTGCGCGAGGGCTGCGAGATAGTCACATACGATCCGGCAGCAATGGACAGGGCAGCCGAGGTGCTGAATGGGTCCGTGACTTACGCGAAATCTGCTTACGAAGCGGCCAACCGCGCCGACGCCCTTCTGATTCTGACGGATTGGGAGGAGTTTTCGGCGCTGGACCTGGACCGTGTTCATGCTGCCCTTCGGTATCCAATCGTGATTGACGGGCGCAATCTATACGATCCCGAACAGATGGCCGATCACGGGTTGATCTACTACAGCGTCGGCCGGCCAGACGTCGCGCCTCGTACCAGGGTTCAGAGACCAACTCTGAACGCAGCCTAGGAGAGATTTCCGGATATCTAGCTCGCGAGTCCGTTGCGCGAGTCGTTTTCAGTAACGGATCGTACGGCTGATCCGGCAACTCAGTTCCGGCCCAGACGGCGGGACGCATGCGATACCCCGAAACACGGAGATTCCGGGGACGCATGAAACACTCGGAATCTTCGGGAACTTCAAGCATGGGTCCCTCAATTCGTCGCCAAGTGACCATATCAGTCGTCGTGCCCATCTTCAACGAAGAGGAGGTACTCGACGCTCTTCACTCCGCTGTCGTCAACGTGCTCGAGGAAGTCGGCGAACCTTGGGAGATTGTTTACGTAAATGATGGCAGCACGGATGCGTCCGCTGAAAAGCTGCTTGCCTTACAAGCGCTCAACCCGGGTGTAACCGTTGTCGAACTTTCCCGAAACTGGGGACACCAGCCTGCCCTTACGGCTGGTTTGCAGGTCGCTCGCGGCGAAGCAGTCGTCCTGATGGACGGAGATTTTCAGGATCCTCCCGAAGTGATACCGGACTTCGTCGAAGCATGGCGTCGCGGAGCGGAAGTAGTGATCGCGCAGCGCCGAACTCGCAAGGAAACCGGCTTTCGTCGCGTTTTTTATCCGCTGTTCTACAAGTTCATGGGCTTTCTGTCGGACTACCCGATTCCGCTGAATGCTGGCATTTTCGGCCTGCTCGATCGCCGGGTTGTGAATGCCATCGTTTCGCTCAGCGAAAGCAATCGGTATCTTCCCGGGATGCGCGCCTGGGTTGGGTTCAAGACAGAGGTCGTCTTCTATGACCGCCACGAACGTGCCGCAGGGCGCCCGAAGCAGACGTTCTTCAGACTGCTCAAGTACGGCTTGGACGCCATCTTCAGCTTCAGCTACAAGCCGCTACGACTAAGCCTTGTGTTGGGCTTAGCGACCGCAACCTTCGCACTTCTCTACGCGGTGACGCTAGTCGGTTCGAGAATGATGGGGCTACAACTCTTTGGTCCAGTGGTGTGGGGCTACACCAGCACCATAGTCAGTGTGCTCTTCGTTGGCGGCATACAACTGATATGCCTGGGCATCCTCGGCGAATACATCGGACGAATATACGACGAGGTGAAGCAACGGCCCCTTTATATTGTCCGCGAAATCCACTCGGACGCGGAAAGCATGGGCCTTATCGAAGAACACAAGGCGAAGGTTCCAACACCGATCAAAAACCGCATAGCCGCATAACGCAACTCCGTCCATCTCGTGTCACCAAACAAAACGGCACGCCCTTGAGGACGTGCTGTTTTGCCGAGCGAGGGGAGAACTTCAGGTCTACCAGTAGGTCAGCTTTACGTTATCCAGCCAGACAGAGTAGTCGTGCATCGCATAATCTCCGTCCATCTGGAAGGCGACGTTAATCTCGTTGGCGCCGCTGGCGATAGAGTAGTAGCTACGATTGATGTAGTATTTTTTGCCGTTCAAAGTGATCGAGACGAAAGTCACTTTGCCTGAGCTGTCGTGTACGAACTCTTCGACCAGGTGATTCCACGTGTACGCGGGTGGAACTGAGCACGGTACACCAGTTCCTCGCCAATCCTTGGCGATGCCATCCCACACTTCCCACTGACGGTGGTTGCGTATGTCGCACTGCGTACCCATGATGTACTTCTTGCCGTTGAAGGAGTGATTAACGTCGAACTCGAGCGCCTGCGCGTATTGCGGCGTCTTGACATAGAAGTACAGGTCGTAGACGAAGCGCCTCGCGGTGCTGTTGGCACCCAACTGTCTCCACCAGAGCGCGTCAGAGTATGGGATATCGCCGCCAATCCAGAACTGCGTGGAGTTGCCGTCCATGGAAGGACTGGTTCTGCCTTGCGACATGCCGTACTTCGCCACCGGTCCGTTGGCGCCGATTCCGGCGCAGACTGTGCAATGCTGCCATCCGCTCATCTGCTCAATGTCGTTGAAGGTTCGCGAACCCGACGTACCCGAAGAACCGGCGACAGTGATGCTACGGCTCGTCTGCATCACCGCCCCGGTGCTGTCCCAGGCCTTCACTACCACGTAGTGGCCACCAGTCGACAAGGGGATATAAGCATCAATCCTGTTGGAGGAAGTGGAATGAGCAGTGTTTCCGTCCACATACACTTTCATGCCGGTGATGGGATAGGAGGAGGATGCCGAAGCAACAACGTGTACCGGAGAGGAAACCGTCGAGCCGTTTGCGGGAGAGCTTACTGTAACCCCGGCGAAGGCCATCGCGCCCGTCGCCAGGATGAATGTAATAATCCGCAGGGCTTTACCCATGTACTGCACCGTTTCGCGTCGTGAATTGTTTTTCATCAAGTGCCCAAAGACTACGTGGCACAGAACTCTGGCTGCAGCAGGCATAGCTCCTAGGGCTTCCTAGGTTTTAGCCCTAGCGGGAGTTAAGGGCGCTGGCGTAAACCCCAGCCCCGTGCGGCTGACCAGCTCAAATCACCTACGCCGGAAGATGCTGACTAGAAAAGAAAAACCACGCCGCATGAGCAGCGTGGTCTCAGGTTGTTCAACCTTAAAAGAGAAAAGGCAGCGTTCTTCCCCGAATACGGAGCTCAGGCTCCCTGAGGTCTTTCTCGGAGACTTCCAGCCCCCGCACGGGGAGCGATCGGTCGCAGAACTTTCAAGGAACAGTGATGCTGAGCGATGACTTGTACACCGCACCCATTGAATCCCACGCCTGAACAACGACGTTGTGCGTTCCGAGGGCCATCTTCAAGGAGGTATCAAGATACGCGGCGTTCACGGTGTAGGCGCTTACGCCGTTCACGTAAATCCTCATGGCAGTGATCGGGTCTTTCGAAGTCGCAGATGCGATGAAACGCACCGGTGACCCGACTTTCGTCCCGTGCCGAGGCGACTTCACCACCACGCCGTACGTCGTGACCGGGGCCGAAATCGTAATCGTTTGCGCCAAAGTCGATGACGCACCGGAGTTATCGGTCGCCGTTGCTTTGATCATGAACGTGCCGGTCCTGCTGTAAGCATGAGAGGCCGTCTCCGAATACGCCACGAAGCCGTCTCCGAAGTCGATGGTGTAGCGGGCCACCGTGCCGTCCAGATCCTTCGTGCCCGCCATATATACCGTGACCGGCGTCCCCGTCGTCGTCGACGTTGGATTCACACTGAGAGACACCACCGGAGCTTTGTTCACGGCTACAGTGATGGTCATCGCTGTCTTATAGACAAGGCCAGTGTTGTCCCACGCCTGCACCACGATGTTGTGCGCTCCGGAGCCCATACTTATCGACGTATCGACGGCATCGCTATACGCCGTATAAGCACTTACCCCGTCGACGTAGACCCGCATCGAGGTGATCCTGTTCCCCGTGTTCGCCGTAGCAGACGCCACGAACCTGACGGGTGATCCCACCGTCGCTCCAGGGGCCGGAGAACTTACGGTCACGCTGCCCTGCACGACTGGGGCAACGGTCACAGTCGCCGTGGCGTTTGCGGTTGCGCCGAGGTTGTCCTGAACGATCCCAGTCACCGTGTAAGTACCCGCCGATTGATAGGTGTGGGACGCCGTGGTTGCGTTCACGACCGTGCCATCGCCGAAGTTGATTGTGGACGACGCGATCGAACCATCGGCATCGGAGGACGCTGCCGTGGAAGCCGTCACGGTGACCGGCGCGATTCCTGACGCTGGCGACACGGAGATGTACGCGAGGGGCGGCTTGTTCGCCACTACCGAGACGGTCGCCGACTTCGTCGCAGAGACGTTCAAGCTATTCGTAACGGTTGCCGTGATCGTATATGTGCCCGGCCACGTGTAAGTGTGCGAGGCCGTCGTGGCGCTCGCAACCGTGCCGTCGCCAAAATCGATCGTGCTGGACGTGATCGTGCCCGATGGAGTCGTCGATCCCGCTGTTGACGACGTAACTGTCACCGGCGCGATACCCGAGGTGGGCGTCACGTTCAGGACAACAGTCGGTTCGGGCGCGTATACCGAATAGCTCACGCCGCGCGACATTTTGTTCGTCATCGAAGGTTTCGCGACCGCCTTCACAAACAGCGTGTAGTTTCCGGGAGCAAGGCCGAACTGCGCCAAATTCACCGATCTCAGGCCTGTCGAAACTTCCACCAGCGGCATCAGGTTCTCGCCATCCTCGGAAACATAAACGGTGTAATGATCGATCGTGTTTTCGTAGCCGTTGATGGACCATGAAAGCCTGTCGCCTGCCACGCTGGCCGAAATCGCCACACAGTTCTCAATGCCCGTTTCGATCTCCGTGCCTTCCTCGTAATCGTTCCAGGTCACGATCTGCATGGCTTCGAGTTGGCGCGAACTCGAATAGTGCCTCCCGACTTCCTGCCAGGTGTTCAGCCACGTCTGGCCACAGTTCTGGTTCATGATTCGGTTCAGCGACCACGCCGCGAGAGTGTCGTTGAACCCTTTGTACGTGGTTCCGAACGTGCGCTTGCCGGGGTACTTTTGCGCGGTGACGTAGAAGTTGTAGAGGTAGGACTGCTTCCAGTCATTCGGGTCGCTGGTGTTGATCATCACCCAACTGAACGCGCCAGCAGTTGTCGGGTGCGTATATCCGCCGGAGTTCTGGAAGATGAACAGCGGATTGCCGGGTACGTTCGCTTTCACGTAGTCCCAGTTGATCGTGTACCTCTCCAGCCCGAAAAAGAACACCACCGGCTGGCCGTTGAACTTCATGTAAGCCGGCGAGCCTTGGTATGTGTTGTAGATGTATGTCAGATCCGAGATGAGCTTCTTGTTGAGATCGCAACCAAATGTCTGCGAACAGCTCAGCAGCGCGCCCTTGTCTTCCATGATGGCGAACTTGAATCGCAACCCGGGCAGCGTCTCGGCGTAACGCATCATCAACTGCGTGCCTATGTCGTCATGCTTGCCGGGGCCGTACCAATCTACGATCGTCCCATCCAGACCCCGGCTTACGTGATCATCGATTTGCCTTTGCACCTGTGCCGGATCGGCGGAATTGTACCCAACCTGCATGTGGTTCGACGGGCCGAACCAATGCATGATGTTGGTATAAATTTTCGTGGTCGCGCCGGGGTAAAGCAGCGTGCGCGTAGGCACCTTGCTAACGTTGCCGGGTGCAACGTTTCCAATCGACTGCGCCTTGAATGTTGAAGCCGCGCTCGTGTTATTCGAGGTTTCCGCGGTCAAAGTTGTGGTTGGCGTCACCCTCAGGGGTGCCGCGCTGACATGAGAAAACAACGAACTGGCCAGTACAACCGCGGTACATGCGGCAAACCCGACGAAGGCGCGCAAGCGACCACCTCTGCTCTCTGGGGGAGCAGGTACTCTGCTTGCACTATTCTTTCAACCTGAACCTCTTAGCCCAATCGGATTAAGTACTAAGAAACCCCGTTCGAGGGTACAGGCCCGCTACGGCATTTAGTAACCATTACTGAATTGCTAACAGGCGCGAAGCGCGAGCCGGGAGGCGTCTGGCATTCTCGGCCAGGTTTCAAGCGTTTCAGAGTTTCAAACTTCAGTCGAATCGGGCTAGCTGGTTGGTCAAAGTGCAGTTCGGGCTCAGCATTTGGTTCACTTTTTCGCCGCTATCACCCTCGGGATTCCCTGCAGATCGGGGATGGCGTGCACATCGCGCCAGTCCTTTAGTAGTTCCTGCACTGCCGCCGATTGCGTATATCCGATCTCCATCAACAGCCAGCCGCCGTCTATTAGCCGCGCGTTTGCCTGCGGTATCAACCGGCGGATCGTGTCGAGCCCATCGAGACCGGCGAAGACGGCCATGCGCGGCTCGAACTTCTTCACTTCCCGCTGCACTCGGTCCTCTTCCCCTTCGCCCACGTACGGCGGATTCGACACGACAAAATCAAACTGCGGACGTTCGTCGAAGGCCGTCAGCAAATCCGAGCACGTAAAGCGGACTCGGTCGGTCAACTGCAACCGTGCCGCATTCGCCCGTGCAACTTCCAGCGCCTCACCAGACAAGTCCACCGCGTGCACCTCGGCCTGCGGCAACTCGTGCGCCAGCGCCAACGCGATTGCTCCCGACCCCGTCCCCACATCGACGATTCTCGGTCGCCCGCCTGCACCCGAATCTCGCACCAGTCTCAGCACCGCTTCGACAACGTGCTCGGTTTCAGGCCGGGGAATCAGGACCGCCGGACTGACAAGGAAGTCCAACCCCCAGAACTCCTGGTGTCCGGTGATGTACTGCGAGGGAACGCCGCGAGCGCGCTGATCCAATGCCTCACGGTAGCGCGCCACTTCGTCTTCGCTCAAGTCGCGCTCCGGATGCGCGTACAGATACGCCCGGTCCACCTCCAACGTGAACATCAGCAACACTTCGGCGTTGAGCCTCGGCGAACCGACGCTGTTCGATTCGAGATACTCGAGCGCGGAAAAAAGAGCTTCTTTCAGCAGCATGGTCGAGCGCAGCTTACCAAAAATGCGCACCAGAACCTAAATCGCCTTCATTGCCTTTCACTCATACTGATTACTTCTTCTCTTCCACGCTCCCTTGAACTGATAAATCACTTCCGCGCGGAAAAAGTAGCTGTTATTCGCGCCGGTGTAGAAATCGCCTGCAAAGATCCGCTCGAGCGTTATGTGACCCTTCACGCTTGGGCTGATCGTGTAGTCCATTCTCGCGGTGGCGTATTCGCCCCGGCGCTTGCCCCTACCGAACATCGAAGATGCGCCCGGATAGGGATGGAACGCGTCCATGTGATACCAAGCACCTTTGAACCCGATTGGCTTCCACGGGCTGAACCCGACCTCCACCTGGGTCATGCGGTTATTCGTCC
>Ga0196970_1000993_pt1 | contig 23432 bp, 22 predicted proteins | sample S1v_513CmetaG_FD_148672 | JGI IMG/M metagenome (GOLD analysis project Ga0196970, IMG submission 148672) | Soil microbial communities from Anza Borrego desert, Southern California, United States - S1+v_5-13C | ecosystem: Environmental > Terrestrial > Soil > Desert | place: USA: California...
CGACGGTGATCGAATCGCCGGTGTGCACGCCCATCGGATCGATGTTCTCGATGGAGCAGACGATGATGCAGTTGTCCGCCTTGTCGCGGACGACCTCCATCTCGTACTCCTTCCAGCCCAGCACCGACTCCTCGATCAGCACCTCGCCGACCGGGCTGGCGCGCAGGCCGCCGCGCACGATGTCCTCGAACTCCTCGCGATTATACGCGATGCCACCGCCGGTGCCGGCCAGCGTGAAGCTGGGGCGGATGATGGCGGGCAGGCCGACGATCTCCAGCGCCTCCAGCGCCTCGCGGAAGGACTTCACCATGCGCGAGCGCGGGCTCTCGAGGCCCAGCTTGTCCATGGCGTCGCGGAACAGGATGCGGTCCTCGGCCTTGGCGATGACGTCGCGCTTGGCGCCGATCATCTCCACGCCCAGGCGCTCCAGCGTGCCGTCGTCCGACAGCGCCATCGCGGTGTTCAGCGCCGTCTGGCCGCCCATGGTGGGCAGCAGGGCGTCCGGGCGCTCCTTCTCCAGGATCTTGGCGACGACGGCCGGGGTGATCGGCTCGATGTAGGTGGCGTCGGCGAGGCCCGGGTCGGTCATGATGGTCGCCGGGTTGGAGTTGACCAGGATGACCCGGTACCCCTCCTGCTTCAGCGCCTTGCAGGCCTGGACGCCGGAATAGTCGAACTCGCAAGCCTGGCCGATGACGATCGGCCCCGCGCCGACGATGCAGATGGACTTGATATCGGTACGCTTGGGCATGGCGGCTCGCTTCTGGCGTTCAGTCAGCAAAAGCCCCCTCCCGCCGTGTGCGCGGGGAGAGGGGGCGGGAATATGGCGTTGCGAGGCCCCCTTATACGGACTAACCCCGCCGGGGGGAAGAGCCCGGTTGGGCGATCCGGCCATGCCGCTGAAACAATGCAAGCGGCGGGCGAAACGCCGCTTGAACCGCCGCCCGAACGGCGTCATCAATCGATGCATCGGGGTTGCCGTACCCCTTTCGGAGCCGCCTCCATGTCCGTGCACGCCTTCGCTAAAGACAGCCGCGCCTGCGCCGCCTGCGTCTCCTGGGGCGGCGAGCGGGCCATGGCGCCCGACAACACCCTGGTGCACGTCACCCGCTACAGCGTCGAGGGCGCCTGCCTGACGGCGATCAGCCAGGACTACCGCAAGGTCACCAAGGCGTACCACACCTGCACGGCGTGGCAGTCGCTGCCGTTGCTGCGCTCGCACGGCGGCCGGTCGGAGCGCACGCCGGGGCCCGCCGCGGCCATCTCCGCGCTGATCGCCGGCGGCGCCAGCGTGCCCGCCGCGGTCGCCGCACCCCCCGCCCCCAAGCCGCAGGCCGAGCCCGAGCCGGACGGCCGCCGGACCGAGGCGCTGGACATCGACAAGGTGCCGCCGGCGGCGCGCGTGCTGGTCGCCCACTGGCAGCGGCTGAAGGCGCAGCTGAAGGCGTTGCCGGCCTCCTGGGACCTGGACACCGCGCAGATCCGCGAGGCGGTGCCGCGGCTGGCGCTGCTGGTGCCGGTGGACGGCGGCAAGGACTTCCTGTACCGCGCCTGCGGCCGGGCGATCCAGCGCCGGCTGGGCACGCGACCGGTGATGAAGACGGTGTCGGCGCTGCACCCCGAGGCGGCGGCGGAGCGCTGGCTGATCGACCTCAAGGCCTGCCTGGACGGCGGCGAGCCGATCAGCCTGCTGGTCAAGGGCGACCCGATCCTGCCGGGCTCCCGCTTCGTCGAGGTGCTGCTGCCGCTCGCCGACGAATCCGGCCGGCCGGCCAGCGTGCTGGCCTATCGCCACCTGCCCGGCGGCTGAGGGCGCGATGGGCGGCCCGCAAGACGACCGCCATCGGGGGGCGCCCACCGGCAGCCTGGGGCCGGTGGACCTGTGGCCGGCGGTCCTGTGGATCGCCGCGGGCCTCTACGCCTTCACCAGCGCCCCGGCGCTGTTCGCCTGGTGGAAGGGTGTGGCGTACTTCCTGGTCGGCTCCCCGGTCATGCTGCTGGTCACCGGCACCGCCACCGCGCGCCTGCGCCGCGCCGTGGTGGAGATGGTGACCGACGTCTTCCCCCAGCGCGACCGGCTGACCGACGCCGTGCTGCTGATGCTGCGCGGCCTGCTCGCCGTCATCGAGGCGATGCTGGTGCTGTTCGCCGCCAGCGGCACGCTGCAGCTCCTGGGGTGAGGCTACTCGCGCAGGAAGTAGACGAGGTCGAGCGCCGGCACGGTGAGGCCGAACTGCGTCAGCAGCGTGTGGGCCTGCCCGCGGTGGTGCGTCTGATGGTTGAAGACGTGCGCCAGCAGCTGGTCCAGAGGCAGCTCGACGGGCGAACCGTCCATGCTGCGGTAGGCGAAGGGCCGATGGAGGCGCGACTCGTCCAGGTAGTTGACGAAGGCGAGGATGCGCTCGTCCTCCGCCTCGCGGGCGGTGCGCAGCTCGTCGAAGCGGTCGTGCAGGATGGCGTCCAGGCTCGGCGGGTTGACGCCCTCGCCGGTGAAGCGGTTGAACCACACCCGGTCGCCGACCAGCAGGTGGTTCAGCGTGCCGCGCAGCGAGCCGAAGAAGGCGCCGCGGTCCTCGCGGTACTGCGCGTCGGTTAGTTCCGCCGCGACGGCGTAGAGCCGGCGGTTGGCCCAGCGGTTGTAGTGCGCGAAGGTGACGAAGTGGGACTTCATGGGGCGGCCTCAGGAGAGGTGTCGGTCGGGGTCCATGGCGTCGTGGAGGACACGGAGGACGTCCACCACATCCTGCCCGGCCAGCCGGTAGACGACAACGTGGCGCGGGTTGCGCACGGAAAATTCGGCCACACGAAATCGGCTGTTCTGGAGGTGGTAGGTGCGAATCCCCTCTCGGGATCCGGTGAGACCTTTGCTGCCGATCCGCAGCGGATCGGCGGCCAGATCCTTGAGCGCCGCGCGGATCAGAGCGGCGTAACGCCTCTGCGCCATGGTGCCGAACGCATCAAGGCTGTGGGCCAGTACGGAATCGATGTCTCGTCTGGCGGGATCGGTGACGTTGATCCTCGCCATGCGGTCAGGTGCCGGTTCGGCGTTGCCGCGCCCGCTCCTCTACCTCGTCGCTGATTCTTCCGATGAAATCGTCGATCTCATGCTCGTCCAGCTCCGTCACCTCGCCGCGCTCCGCGGCGTCGATGCCCTCCTGGACGGCTGCCAGGAAGCGCTCGCGCTTCTCCGCGTACTCCACCTCCTGCTGCTCCAGCAGGCGCAGGGCGGCGCGGACCACCTCGCTGGCGTTCTGGTAGCGACCGGCGGCGACGCCGGCTTCGATGAACTGGTCGAAATGGTCGGTCAGGTTGATGTTGCGCGTCGGCATGGCGGGACTCCCGAACGTCCTGAGCCGAAGATAGGGCGATTGGCAATTCTTGCCAACCGCCCTCTGGGATGCGACCTACACCCCCGCGCGCTTCGCCGACAGGCCGGCGATCGACAGCAGCACCTCGCGCTTGCCCTGGTGGTTGGCGGGGGAGACGACGCGCTCCTGCTCCATGCGCTCGACCAGGCGGGCGGCGCGGTTGTAGCCGATCTGCAGCTGGCGCTGGATGAAGCTGACCGACACCTTGCCGTCGCGCACCACCAGGTTGACCGCCTGCATGTACAGGTCGTCGCCGGTGGCGCCGCCGGCCGCATCGTCGTCCTCGTCGGCGACCAGCTCCTCCTCTTCCTCGGTGATCGCGGTGACGTAGTTCGGCTGGCCCTGCGCCTTGACGAACTGGACGATCTCCTCGACCTCCGAATCCGACACGAAGGGGCCGTGCACGCGGGTGATGCGGCCGCCGCCCTGCATGTAGAGCATGTCGCCCTGGCCCAGCAGCTGCTCCGCCCCGGCCTCGCCGAGGATGGTGCGGCTGTCGATCTTTGAGGTGACCTGGAAGCTGATGCGCGTCGGGAAGTTCGCCTTGATGGTGCCGGTGATGACGTCCACCGAGGGGCGCTGAGTCGCCATGATCAGGTGGATGCCGGCGGCGCGCGCCATCTGGGCGAGGCGCTGTATGGCCGCCTCGATGTCCTTGCCGGCGACCAGCATCAGGTCGGCCATCTCATCCACGATGACCACGATGTAGGGCAGCGGCACCGGCTCGTCCGGCGTCAGGTCGAACAGGGTCTCGGCCTCGCCGGCGGGGACGCGGCGCGGCAGCTTCTCGCCCTTGGCCTGCATCTCGGCGATGCGGGCGTTGTAGCCCTCGATGTTGCGCACACCCAGGCGCGACATCGCCTCGTAGCGGCTCTCCATCTCGCGCACGGCCCAGCGCAGGGCGACGACCGCCTTCTTCGGGTCGGTGACGACGGGGGTCAGCAGGTGCGGGATGCCGTCGTAGACCGACAGCTCCAGCATCTTCGGGTCGATCATGATGAAGCGGCAGCGCTCCGGCGGCAGCCGGTAGAGCAGCGACAGGATCATGGTGTTGATCGCCACCGACTTGCCCGACCCCGTCGTGCCGGCCACCAGCAGGTGCGGCATGCGGGCGAGGTCGGCGACGATCGGCTCGCCGCTGATGTCCTTGCCCAGCGCGATGGCGAGCTGCGCGTGGGTGGAGCGGAAGCCCTCCGAATCGAACATCTCGCGCAGGTAGACCATCTCGCGCACCGGGTTCGGCAGCTCCACGCCGATGACGCTGCGGCCGGGCACGATGGCGATGCGGGCGGTGACCACGCTCATGGACCGCGCGATGTCGTCGGTCAGGTTGATGACGGTGGCCGACTTGGTGCCGGGCGCCGGCTCGTATTCATAGAGCGTGACGACGGGGCCGGGGCGCACGTCCATGATCTCGCCGCGGACGCGGAAGTTCTTCAGCACCGTCTCCAGCATGCGGGCGTTGCGCGCCAGCAGCGACTCGTCGTGCTGCTGCGGCGGCCGCGGCGGCGGCGACTGCAGCAGCGTGGTGGCGGGGAGCTGGTACGGCTCGCCCGTGGCGCGCGGCTTCGGCTCCTCGACGGCGGGGGCGGGGACGGGGGAGTGCAGCGGGGCGACGGCGGGAGCCTCGACCGCGGCGGGCGCGGCGGGCGCCGGCGGCTCGGCGGGGGCGGCCTCCGGCGCGGCGGCGGCCGGAGCGGCCTGCGGCTCGGGCGCGGTCGCCTGCTGGTGCTCCTCGGCCATGGCGGCGCGGGCCTCGTAGGCCCACTCGACGCCGGCCAGGAAGGCGAAGCCGGCGACCACCGCCAGCGCTTCGTCGCCCAGGTTGGTCGAGTACACGCGGCCCGAGCCCGGCGTGCCGGGCAGCACCTCGACGTCCCACAGCGTGTGGCCGTCGCTGCGCGCGTTGGGCACGAGGTTGAAGGGGCGGCTGTTCAGCGCGCACCACAGATTGAACTCGTCCGCGGTGACGATGCCCGACTGGGTGACGGGCGCGGTCAGGTGGGGCGTGCGCGGCTTCATGCCGTGGCTCCCGCTGGCTTGGAATCGAGGGCGAAGGGGCGGACGGGGAAGGAGGTCGGCATCTCGTAGGCGGCGACCAGCAGCTTGTCGACGATGCCGGCGTCGCTGGACAGCGGCAGCACCAGGCGTTCCCAGGTGCGGGCGACGCCGTCGAAGCTGCCGGTGTAGACGCGCGACACGGGCAGGCGCTCGCGCAGCACGGTCTCGTACTCCTCGTGCAGCGTGCGGCGCTGCTCGTCGGGCAGGGCGTCCAGCGTGTGGCCGAGGCGCGAGTGCCCCCAGGCCTTCTCCAGCGCCTTGCCGTAGTAGGAATAGACATAGTTGTCCTCTCCGATGACCTCGAAGATGACAATGTTGTCCTTCCACGGCCGCAGCTCAGCCGGTGTGATCGTGCTGGACGCCGGCGGATTCCCGCCGGAGCATTTGCTGAGCCAGAAGTCCAGGAGGCCGCTCAGCGCGGGCGTGGACAGCTCAGTTCTTTCCTTGGTCATGAAATGTGCGGTTTCGCGTCGGGTGCCGGGACGGCTTCAAGGGCCGCCGGAACCATACCCGGAACCCACCTCCGGCTGCAACCAAGCCTTGGTGACGCGACGACGATGTCACTCCCCCGTATCACGTGCCCCCACCCCCGACCCCTCCCCCGCTGCGCAAGGGAGGGGAGATTGCCCTCCCCTGCGCAGCGGGGGAGGGGACCCGCGCCGCAGGGCGCGGGGAGGGTGGGGGCACGTGGCGCCCCTCACCCCGGACAGCTCACTCCCGTGCCGCCCAGGCCGCAGTAGCCGCCGGGGTTCTTCGACAGGTACTGCTGGTGGTAGTCCTCGGCGAAGTAGAAGGGCGGGGCGTCGCGGATCTCGGTGGTGACCGGGCCGTAGCTGGCGTTTTTCAGCGCTGCCTCGTAGGCGGCGCGCGAGGCCTCGGCCGCCGCCCGCTGCGACTCGGAATGGACGTAGATGGCCGAGCGGTACTGGGTGCCGACATCGTTGCCCTGGCGCATGCCCTGGGTGGGGTCGTGGCTTTCCCAGAACACCGTCAGCAGGTCCTCGTAGCGCACCTTGGCCGGGTCGTAGACGACGCGCACCACCTCGGCGTGGCCGGTGCGGCCGCTGCACACCTCCTCATAGGTGGCGTTGGGCGTCTCGCCGCCCTGGTAGCCGACCGCGGTGATCCACACGCCCGGCACCTGCCAGAACTTGCGCTCCGCCCCCCAGAAGCAGCCGAGCCCGAAGTCGGCGATCTCCAGCCCCTCGGGATAGGGCGGGGTGAGCGGGCGGCCGTTGACGTGGTGGCGCTCGCGCACCGGCATGGCGCGGTCGCGGCCGGGCAGCGCCTCGGCGGCGGTGGGCAGCGTGAGGGGCTTGCGCAGGAAGTGTTCAAGCATGGCGGTCCGGCCTCCCGTCCGGTCTTCGGATTTGCTCTTATAAGGACGTCCAGGGGCAAGTTGGATCGCCCGATCGCGCCGGCAACCCTCACCGCGGGGACTCCGACCCTGAAACCGCTGCTGCACCCCCAGCTCATCAACCCGCCGGACGAGGATCCCGGCCTGCTGATCGAGTTCCTGTTCGAGCGGCGCGCGCTGCTGCTCGACCTCGGCGATCTGGCACCGGTGCCGCCGCGCACGCTGCTGCGGGTGACGCACGCCTTCGTCACGCACGCCCACATGGACCATTTCGCCGGGCTCGACCGGCTGCTGCGCGTCTGCCTGGGGCGGGAGAAGGCGCTGCACCTCTTCGGGCCGGAGGGCTTCGTCGACCGCGTCGCCGGGCGGCTGGCCGGCTATACCTGGAACCTGGCGCCGGGCTACGCCAACGACTTCGTCGTCACCGCCACCGCGCTGCAGGAGGACGGCTCGGCGCAGACCGCCCAATTCCACAGCCGCCGCGCCTTCGCCCGCGAGGCGGAGCGGGAAACGCGCGTCGAAGATGGCGTGTTGCTGAGGGAGGACGCGCTGACGGTGCGGGCGGCGGTGCTCGACCACGGCACGCCGTGCCTCGCGCTGCGGGTCGAAGAACCGGCGCACGTCAACGTCTGGAAGAGCGGCCTGGAGGCGCTGGGGCTGACCACCGGGCCGTGGCTGCGCGACCTCAAGCGCGCGGTGCTGCGCGGCGAGCCGGATGACACGCCCATCCGCGCCGCCCGGCCGGGCGACGGCGAGGTGGTGGTGCCGCTCGGCCGGCTGCGCGCGGGCGCCTTGTCCACCGCGCCGGGACAGTCCATCGCCTATGTGGTGGACGCCGGGCCGCCGCCCCGCAACGGGGACCGCATCGTCGCGCTGGCGCGCGGCGCCGACGTGCTGTTCATCGAGGCGCCGTTCCTGGACGCCGACGCGGAATTGGCGGCGCAGCGCAACCACCTGACCGCGGCGCAGGCCGGGCGTTTGGCGGCGGCGGCCGAGGTGGGGCGAATCGTGCCCTTCCACTTCTCGCCGCGCTATGCCGGGCGGCAGGCGGAACTGGCCGCCGAAGCGGAGGCGGCGTTCCGAGGGGGGCTTGTCGGACCCCGGGCCGATCCCGACCGTTAAGGAGTGCGCGAAACACAGAAACGGGAGGCCGCTTCCATGCCCATCGACGACACCGTCTACCGCCGCCTGGAGGAGGACGCCCGCCGGAAAGGCGGCCGCCTGAGCGTGGAGGATCTCGGCCGCGCCCTGCCCATCGACACCATGTCGGCCACCGAGGTCGCCGAGGTGGTGGACCGGCTGGAACGTGCCGGCATCGACGTGGACGTGGACCCGGCGCTGACCCGCCCGCATCCCGACGCCACCAGCGGCAACAGCGACGGCGTCGTCACCATGGCGAGCCCGGCGGCTCCGGCGATCTCCGCGCCGAACGTGCGCCCGACCACCCGCGCCGACGTCGTCGCCATGGGCGACCCGCACCCGCACGGCCACCACGGCCACGGCCACGGCCGGGCGCCGACCTGGAACCGGAACGGCGTCGAGATGCTGCCGCTGCTGTCGGTCGGCATCGTGGCGCTGGTGCTGATCGTGGCGCTGGGGTGAGGTATTGCCCCCACCCCGACCCTCCCCCGCTTCGCAGGGGAGGGGGCAAGTGCTTTCCTACGCCACCGCCTCCGGCATCGCGCAGCGCACGGCGTTGCGGCCGGCGGCCTTGGCCTCGTAGAGCGCGGCGTCGGCGCGCTTGAGCGCCGCCTCGATGGTGGCGTCGGCCGGGCTCCACTCGGTCGCGCCGACGCTGATGGTGCAGGCCAGCGGCGCGCCGTCGCGGCCCTGCAGCGCCGTGGCGGCCACCGCGGCGCGCAGCCGTTCGGCCGAGGCGGCGGCGCCGTCCAGCGCGGTGTCGGGCAGCAGCACCACGAACTCCTCGCCGCCGTGGCGGCCGAGGTGGTCGGTGGCGCGCAGCACCGTCGTCATCACGCCGACCAGCGCGCGCAGCACCTCGTCGCCCACCGCGTGGCCGTGCGTGTCGTTCACCGTCTTGAAGTGGTCGATGTCGATCATCAGCACGCTGAGCGGCCGGTGGTGCCGGCGCGCCAGCGCGATGTCGCGCTCGGCCACGGCGGTGAAGTGGCGGCGGTTGGAGACGCCGGTCAGCGCGTCCTGCATGGCGAGGCGCTGCAGCTCGGCGTTCGAGCGCTCCAGCGCCGCCGTGGTCTCGGCCAGCGCGCGCTCGGCGCGGCGGCGGTCGGTGACGTCGTGCACGATGGAGTAGAGCAGCTCGCGGTCGCCGACCATGATCGGGCCGGAGTGCACCTCCACGTCGCGCACCTCGCCCGAGGCCAGCCGGTGGCGGAACTCGAAGTGCGAGCGGTCCTGGGCGCGGGCGACCGCCATCTCCTTGGCGATCTCCTCCGCCGTCAGGCAGTTGATGTCGGCGATGCGCATGGCCGTCAGCGTGTCGCGCGGCCAGCCGTAGAACCGTTCGGCCGCCTGGTTGGCGTCGACGATGCGGCCGTCGGCCGGGTCGATCAGCAACTCCACCGCCTTGGCGCCGGTGAACAGGCGGCGGTAGCGCTGCTCGCTCTCGCGCAGCGCCGCCTCGACGCGCCGGCGCTCGGCGCGCTCGCGCTCGCGGGCGATGCCCAGCGCCAGCTTGGCCGCCAGCTCGCGGAACAGCGCGACCTCCTCGGCGCCGAAGGCGTCGGTGGCCGCGGCGTAGACGCTGAGCGCGCCGATCACGTGCCCGCCGGCCTCCTCTGTCGCCGCGCCCGGCTCGCCCAGCGCGATCGGCAGGCCGAGGACCGAGCCGAAGCCGCGCCGCGCCGCCTCCTCGCGCCAGGGCCGGAAGTCCGGGTCGGTGTGGATGTCGCGCACCACCACCGGCCGGCCGGTGCGGATCGCCGTGCCCACCGGGGCGCGGCCCCGCTCGGTGTCGGCCCAGCGCATCGCCACCCCGTCCACGTAGCCGGCGTCGACGCCGGCCCGCGCCATGGCGCGCACCGACTTCGCCCCGTCGTCGAGCGCGTAGCCGACCCAGGCGAGGCGGCAGCCGGTCTCCTCGACGATGGCGCGGCAGATCTCGGCCAGCAGCGATTCCTCCGGCAGGTCGCGGGCCAGGATGTCGCCGCAGCGGCTGGACGCCGCCAGCGCCATGGTGCGGCGGCGCAGCGCCTCCTCCTGGCGGCGGCGCTCGGTGATGTCCACCGCGGTGCCGCCGAGGAAGCGGCGCCCGGACGAATCGCGGAACGGGAACTTGGAAACCAGCCACACCGTGGTGCCGCGCGCGTCGGTGAAGTCCTGCTCGAACAGGCCGGGGGCGTCGCTCTCCAGCACCATGCGGTCGTTGCGCATCAGCGCGCCGGCGGTGTTCGCCGGCCACAGCTCCTCCGTCGTGTGGCCGAACCATTCCTTGTCGTCGAAGCCGAAGGCGCGGCGGAAGGCGACGTTGGTGTAGAGCAGCCGGCCGCGCTCGTCCTTCAGGAAGGCGATGGCGGGGGAATTGTCCATGAACATGTGGAAGCGCGCCTCGCTCTCGTCGAGCGAGGCCTGCGCGGCCAGCCGGGTGCGGGCGACGTTCAGCTCGTGGTCGCGGCGCAGCGCCACCAGCACCGAGGCCACCAGCACCACGCCGACCAGCGCCAGCGCCAGCAGCTGGTTGCGTTCGCGCAGGTTGGCGTCCTCGATCGCCGACATCTCGATGCGGGCGACGAGCTGCCACGAGGTTTCGGGGATGGCGCGGGCGATGGCGAGCACCGGCCGGCCGGACTCGCCGCGGGTGGCCACCGCGGCCTCGCCGATCCGCCGGGCCTCGGCGTAGGCGGTGAGGGTGGCCGGACCAAGGCGCTCCAGCGTGCCGAGGTGGGCGCCGGCGCCGAGCACCGGGGTGTCGCCCGGCTGGTCGGGCACCAGCCGCAGGTCGACGCGCGGCCCCGACGTCTCGACCCCCTGCAGGTAGGCGGCCAGCGAGCGGGTGGCGTCGTGGCTCAGCACCATCACGCCGACCGGCCTGTCGCTGCCGTGGCGGCGCAGCGGCACCGCGCTGTGCAGGTGCACGGTGACGCGCGGCGTCGCCTCGTCGGTCGGGCGGGCGAAGACCATCAGGTCGGAATTGACGACCCGCCGCCCGGCCAGCGCCTGGCGGACCAGCGCCACGTCGGCGGCACCGGCGGGCGGCGCGGGCTGCCCGTCGTCGGCGCTCAGCCACACCCGGCCCTCGCGGTCGTACAGCGTCACCGCGTGGTAGCCGTAGCCCTCGCGCACCGAGGCGAGGCGGCCCGTCAGCGCGGCGATGCGCTCCTCCGACGCGATGCCGCCGAACAGCTCGTCGATCCATTCGCCCAGCACGGTGTCGCCGTGGATCACCCTGGCGTTGCCGGTGCGGTCGCTCTGCCAGTCGATCACCTGCTCCATGCGCAGGTCGACGATGGTGGCGAGGTGGCGGGCGGCGACGCTGCGCGCGGAGGCGGCGAACTCCCCGGCCATCCACCACGCGGCGCCGAGGATGGCGGCGGTCAGCACCGCGAAGGCCAGCAGCAGCACCCGCGGACTCAGCCGGGCCGGCGGCGCGGCGGCCTTCGGCCTCGGCACGGCGTCGACCTGGAAGGCCATGTGGGTGTCGGGTGCCATGCGGGTGCGGCGTGGGCTGACGGATCGGACGGGGTGGCAAGGGCCGCAGCCGTTTCGCGGCCGGCGACCCGTGGGTCGTACACCAGGCACCCTATCGTTGTACGTGACCTATATCATGTATCCGCGGAAAGTCGCAGAGATTCCGGCGATGCCAGCGCGTGGATGAGGATCGCCGCGGTGGCCGCGACGTTGAGCGACTGCACGTGCCCGGATCCCGGGATCATCACCACCTCGTCGCAGGCGGCCAGCGTGGCGGGCGGCAGCCCCTCCTCCTCGTTGCCGAGCACCAGGGCGACCGGGCGGCCGTCCTTGCCCGGGGCCAGCGCGGCGGGCGTGCGGGCGTGCGGGCTGAGCGCGGTGCCGACCACCCGGTAGGCGCCCTTCAGCCGCTTCAGCGCGGTGGCGAAGCGTTCGGCGCGGTAGACCTCCAGCCACTCGAACCCGCCTTCGGCGACGCGGTAGCCGGCCTCCGACGGCAGAGCCTGGGCCGGGTGGTCGGAGAGGATCAGCCGCGGAAACCCGAAGAACGCCGCGGTGCGCACGATGGCGCCGAGGTTGTGCGGGTTGCCGACGCCGTCGAGGACCAGCAGCGGCCGTTTGTCGGCGGCCCAGCGCCGGGCGGCTTCGGGGTCGAAGGCGGGCACCGGGCGCGGCTCGATCAGCGCCACCACGCCGCCGTGCATCGCGGTGCCGGCGACGCGCGCCAGCTCATCGCCGTCCACCATGCGGTAGGGCCGGCGCGCGCGGGCGAGGCGCTGGCAGAAGGCGCCGACCGCGTCCTTCAGCCGCTCGTCGAAGAACAGTCGCTCGACCCGCTCCGGCTCGCGCTCGAACAGTGCCGACACGGCGGCCAGCCCGGCGACGCGGAACAGCTTGCGGTGCTCCTCGGGGTGCGGGGCGTGCGGGCGCTGGGACAACGGGGCGGCGGGCCGGCGGGTGCGGGCCGGGGCGGGGTTGCGGGGGGCGGGGGGCTTCGGCATGGCGCGCAGTGTGGCGCAAGCGCCGCCCCCGCGCCAACCGCTTAGTGCCGCCGCCGCAGCCCGGCGTAGGTCGCCGCGGCGACCACCGCCACCCCGGCGATCACCGCCGGCGCGGCCCAGGGCGGGGGCGGGCGGTGGAAGCCGCCGTGCACGCCGCGGCCTTCCTCCATCGGCTCGAACAGGTTGCCGTCGGTGATCGGTGCCGGCGGGGTGCGGCCGAAGTGGCGGCGGGCGCCGTAGCCGCCGATGCGCTCCATCAGCCGCGGCGCCACCACGTGGCCGAGCAGGGCCAGCTTGGCCAGCGCGCCGACGGTGGTGCGCGGGCGCGGTCTCAGCGCCACGGCGACGATGGTCTCCGCCACGTCCTCCGGGTCGTCGTAGAACGGGCTCTCCGGATCCAGCTCGTGGCCGGTGTAGTTGGCGCCGTGCCGGATGCCCGGCGTATCGGTGAAGGACGGGTAGATGCCGCAGACCTGGATGCCCGGCTGGTCGCCGACCTCGGCGCGCAGGCTCTCCAGCAGGCCCTCCAGGCCGAACTTGCTGGCGGCGTAGGCGGCGGCGTAGGGGGCCGGGGTGTAGGCGCCGACCGAGATGGTGGTGATCAGCACGCCGCGCCCCTGGCGGCGGAACACCGGCATGACCGCATGGCTGCCGTAGAGGGGGCCGAGCAGGTTGGTCTCGATGACCCGGCGGTGCGCCTCGACGGGCGTCTCCTCGAAGCGGCCGACGGCGCCGGTGCCGGCGTTGTTCACCCAGACGTCGATGCCGCCGCAGGTCTCCAGCGCGCGCCGCGCCAGCCCGTGCACCGCGTCGGCGTCGGTGACGTCGGTGGGCACGGCGATTGCCTCGCCGCCCAGCGCGCGGCACTCCTCCGCCACCTCCTCCAGCAAGCCGCCGCGCCGCGCCGCCAGCACCAGCCGCGCGCCTTGCCGCGCGAACGCCTGCGCCGCAGCCCGCCCGATGCCGCTCGACGCGCCCGTCAGCACGACCGAGGCACCCTGCAGAGTGTTCATGATCCCGTCCCTCCCCATGGCTCCGTCACCGGTGGCAACAGGGGAAGGGGCGGGGGTGTCTCGGGTGCCGTGTTGAGCGCTGGGGCGCCGTGGATTACGTTACTGGGGAATGCCGGAGGAGGCGGGCGTGGGCCACATCACCATTCGCGACCTGGACGATACGGTCTTTGAAACGCTCAGGAGCCGGGCGGAGCGTCATGGTCGCTCCGTGGAGGACGAGGCGCGCGACGTTCTGGCGCAAGTCGTGCCGAAACGCCTGACCGCCGAGGAGAAGCTCGCCCTGTTCGACGAGGTTCGGGCGAAGACGCGGCCGGGACCCCATCCGCCGGCGGAGGACCTGATCCGGCAGGATCGTGACTCCCGATGACCTGCGTGGTCGATGCCAGCGTCGCCCTGAAATGGTTCGTCGATGAGGAGGGCTCGCTTCAGGCGCGGTCGCTCGTGGCGAGCGGAACCGACCTGATCGCGCCCGAACTGGTGGTGGCGGAGGTCTGCAACGCCGCATGGCGGCTCGTCCGCGTTAACGTGCTCCCTGCCGGGGAGGAGATCCGGATCGCGCATCGGATCGGGCTTGCCTTTTCCAGGCTGTGGGCCCTCGACGGTCTGGCGCCGCTTGCCGCCGGCATGGCGCGCGACCTGCAGCACCCTGTGTATGACTGCTTTTACCTTGCGCTCGCCGAGCGGGAGATGTGCCGCGTCGTCACCGCGGACCGCCGGTTCGTGGAGCGTGTCGCGGGCAGCTCCTGGCAGGACCGGATCGTCCATCTGGAGGCGTTCACCGCCTGACGGGCGTCACAGCAGCTTCACCACCAGGAACCCGCCGACCAGCGCCACGGCGAAGACGCTGGTGACCAGGGTCAGGCGCTTCTCGATGAAGTCGCGGATCGGCGTGCCGAAGAAGTACAGCAGGCCCGCCACCAGGAAGAAGCGCATGGAGCGCGAGATGATCGATGCGCCGATGAACACCCAGATGTTCAACTCGGCCACGCCGGCGGTGATGGTCAGCAGCTTGTAGGGGATCGGCGTCATCCCCTTGATGATCAGGATCTCGGCGCCGTAGTCGCGGAAGGTCTGGCGCAGCGCCTCGAACCGGTCGGTCAGGTGGTAGACGTCGATGACCCAGCGGCCGATGGTCTCGTACAGGAAATAGCCGATCATGTAGCCGGCGATGCCGCCGACCACCGAGGCGACGGTCGCCAGCGCCGCGATCCGCCACGCGTTGCGGCGGTCGGCCAGGACCATGGGGACCATCAGCAGGTCCGGCGGGATCGGGAAGAACGAGCTTTCCGCGAAGGACACCGCCGCCAGCCAGGTGCGGCTGTTCCTCGAGGCGGCCTTCTCCATCGTCCAGTCGTAGAGGCGCTTCAGCATGTCCCGTCGCGGTCCGTGGCTGCGGTGCCGCGGTTCTATCCCGGCGCGCCGCCGCTGGCTACGGCCAATTTGGGGGAGGCGGCGGAAGCACCCGCGTGCCGGCGGGGTTACCCCGCCGCGTCGTCAGTCGGGGGCGTTGCCGATGCGGTCGCAGTCACCGTTCCTGTGGCCGGGCTCGACGCGGTTGCGGGTGTCGGGAAAGGAACCGCCGCCGCCGCTGTACTCGTCGCAGCGCGGCGGCATGGTGATGTCCGCCTTGTCCTTGGCATCCGTGGGGGCCGTGTCGGGCTTGCGTTCAGGGGTGTCCTGGGTCATGCGGGCCTCCGGTCTGGTGCCGGGGGCAACAGGGGGCGGGGCGGGCGGTTCCGCCGTCGGGACGCGGCGCCCGCCCGTGGGGCCGGCTCAGCGCCCGGTCGGCGACACGTCGCCCATGGAGGCGGAGGCCGGCACGTAGGGGCCGGAGTGCAGCCCGTCCACCTTGGCCGCCATGATGAAGTCGTTCTCGTGCAGGCCGTTGATCTTGTGGGTCCAGAACTCGACCGTGCAGTAGCCCCAGCCGTGGTGGATGTCGGCGTGGTGGCCCTCGTCCTCGCACAGGTCGCCGACGCGCACGGCGAAGGCCTGGGCGGCGCGGAAATCGTCGAACTTGAAGGTGCGCACCAGCCGGTCCGGGTTCTCCGCCACGCTCCAGCCCGGCACCTGGACGAGGTAGCGCTGGATCATCGTGCGCTCCATCGGCGGGATGCCGCCGCGGCAGGGCTCGCATTTGCCGGACGCGAGATCGCAGACCATGCCGTTCTCGTCGCGGGGCTGTTCGGCCGTCGCCATCGTCTCTCTCCCCCTCTTCGATCTCTATGATGTGTGTCGTCGTAGTGCTGACCTGGGGTCCGCGCACCGCTTCGGCAAGCCTGCGTTGAGGGCAGGCGCGGGCTGGGCTATAGGCTGGCGGTGAACCCTTGCCGTGTTCCGCCTGTTCTCCGGCGGGACCACCCGACCGGACGACCCGACATGACCACCACCGAATGGCCCTTCGTCGATTACCAGTTCCCCTCGCTCCCGCCCGAGGGGCCGCGGCTTGCCATCGTCGGCGAGGCGCCGGGGGCCGAGGAGGTGCGCCAGGGCATCCCCTTCGCCGGGCGCAGCGGCCAGCTGCTCAACGAGAGCCTGAAGCAGGTGGGGATCGAGCGGGCGCGCTGCCTGGTCGCCAACGTCTTCCGGCGCCAGCCGCCGGGCAACAAGGTCGGCCACTTCTTCGCCTCGCGCACCCGCGCGAAGAAGGAAGGGCGCGGCATCGAGGAGAGCTGGGGGCCGTTCGGCACCTCCGACTGGCCGCTGGCCGAGTTCGCCGGGGACATCGAACACCTGCAGGCGACGCTGCGGGAGTACGGCCCGTCGGTGATCGTCGCGCTGGGCCGCACGCCGACCTGGGCGCTGACCGGGCAGAACGGCATCCTGCAGCTGCGCGGCAAGGTGCTGTCCTGCCGCTTGGTGGACGGCGCCGAGGTGGTGCCGACCTTCCACCCCAGCTACCTGCTGCGCGGGCAGCTGGTGGAACTGCCGGCCTTCCATGCGGACCTGCGGCTGGCGGTGGAGCGGTTGGGGCGGTGAGCGTTACTGCGCCAACGCCTCCGCCAGCCCCAGGAACGCCGGCAGCTCGTGCGTGATGACGTAGGTCGGGACCGGCGCCAGGAAGTCGCGCATCCGGCCCTTCTCGGTGAAGCGCTTGCGGAAGCGGGAGTGGGTGAACACCGGCCCCAGCTTCGGCACGATGCCGCCGGCGATGTAGACGCCGCCGCGCGCCCCCAGCGTCAGCGCCAGGTTGCCGGCCACGGTGCCGAGCATGGCGCAGAACATCTCCACCGCCTCCGCGCAGTGCGGTTCCGAACCCTCCGCCCCCTTCGCCGCCACCTCGGCCGGGGTCAGTCTCGCGGGTTCTCGGCCGTCCAGGATCGACAGCGCCGTGTACAGGTTGACCAGCCCCGGGCCGGACAACACGCGCTCGGCCGAGACGTGGTCGTACGCTTTGCGCAGCTGCGCCAGGACGGCGCTCTCGCGGTCGCTGATCGGCGCCATGGTGGTGTGGCCGCCCTCGCCGGACAGCGCGGTCCAACCCCGCGGCCCCGGCACCAGCCCCGACACGCCCAGCCCGCTGCCCGGCCCGAGGATCCCGACCACCGCGCCCGGTTCCGGAACGCCGTCACCGACCTGCACGCGGTCGTTGTCGCGCAGCCGCGGGATGCACAGCGCCACCGCGGTGAAGTCGTTGATGACCTTCAGCCGCTCCAGCCCCAGCGTGGCGCGCACCTGCTCCACGGAAAAGGTCCAGCGCAGGTTGGTGATCTCGATGATGTCGCCGGTGACCGGCCCGGCGACGCAGAACGCCGCCTGCCGCGGCCGCAGGTTGGCCGGCACCGTGGTCAGGTAGGCGGTGGCCGCCGCCTCCAGCGAGGGGAAGTCGGCGCAGCGGAAGATCCGCGAATCGTGGACGCCGGTGTCGTCGATCAGGCCGAAGCGGGCGTTGGTGCCGCCAATGTCGGCGACCAGACTGGGAGCGGTGGGGGCCGGATTCGCAGGGTCGGTCATGAATAGGGCGCTCGCGTCAGGGCGTTGACGTAGGACTCGCGCCACGCGGTGATGTCGTTGCGGCGCAGGGTCCTCATCAGGGCGGCGTGGCGCTCCTTGCGTTCCTCCAGCGGCATGGTCAGCCCGCGCTGCAAGGCGTCCGCCACCCCCTCGGTGTCGTAGGGATTGACGATCAGTGCCTCGGTCAGCTCCAGCGCCGCCCCGGCGAACTCCGAGAGCACCAGCACGCCCGGATTCCCCGGATCCTGGCACGCCACGTATTCCTTCGCCACAAGGTTCATGCCGTCGCGCAGCGGCGTGACCAGCCCGATGTGCGCCTGCCGGTAGAAGCCGGCGAGGATGCGGCGCCCGAAGCTCTTGTTGAGGTACCGGATCGGCACCCAGTCGAACTCGGCGAAGCGGCCGTTGATGCGGCCCGACAGCTCCGACAGCTCGCGCCGGATGGCGATGTACTCCGGCACGTCCTCGCGGCTCGGCGGGGCGATCTGCAGGAAGGAGACGCGGTTGCAGTGCTCGGGATAGGTTTCCAGCAGCTGCTGGAACGCCTCGAACCGCTTCGGCAGGCCCTTGGAGTAGTCGAGCCGGTCGACGCCGATGATGAGGCGCCGCCCGACCATGCTCTCGCGCAGCCGCTCGGCGTGGCGGGAGCGCGCGGCGGTGTGCGCCAGGCTCTCCAGGCTGGCGGTGTCGATGCTGATCGGGAAGGCGCGGGCCAGCAGCGTGCGGCCGAAGGCGCGGATTCGGATGCCGCCCCCCTGATCGCCGTCATAGCCGCGTTCGTCGACCTCGCCGTGCGCCTCGTAGCGGATGTAGTTGACGAAGCAGCGCAGATCGACCTCGGTGTGGAAGCCCAGGAGGTCGTAGGCGCACAGCTCGCGAATCAGGTCGGCGTGGTTGGGCAGGACCTTCAGCACCTCGGGCGCCGGGAACGGCGTGTGCAGGAAGAAGCCGAGCCGCTGCCCGCAGCCGCGCGCGCGCAGCTCCTCGCCCAGTGGAATCAGGTGGTAGTCGTGCACCCACACCATGTCGTCGGGCCGCAGCAACGGCGCCAGCCGGTCGGCGAAGATGCCGTTGACCCGCTGGTAGCCCTCGCGCGTCCGCCGGTCGACCGAGACGAGGCCGAGGCGGTAGTGGAACAGCGGCCACAGCGTCTGGTTGGCGAAGCCGTTGTAGTATTCCTCGAAGTCGCGGCGGCCGAGGTCGAGCGTGGCGTAGGTGAGGCGGCCGGCCTCCGTGCGGGTCGGCTCGGTCTGCGACTCGCCCTCGACGACGGTGCCGCTCCAGCCGAACCAGATGCCGCCGCTCTTCTTCAGCGCCGCCAGCACGGCGACCGCCAGCCCGCCCGCCGTCTGTTTGCCCTCGTCGATGGGGGCGACGCGGTTGGACACGACGACCAGTCTGCTCACGCCCGACACTCCCGGTAGTGGTGGACCCTGCCACCTCGTGCCCAGGCAAAACGGCGCCCCGGAGCGCTTGGTTCCCGTTGCGGTGGCGGACCGCACTCTATCCGTTTCGAGTAGAAACTACCTCGACGGTACGTTGTGCGGTGCAGCACGTTCTATGTCGGGCGGGGGGTGCCTGTATGTCGATAGGTAGGCTAACCACTTGCTAGCGCTGCGAAAGTCTTTTCCCTCTTGATCGATTCCACATTCGGGATCATATTGTGCAGTGCGACATCGGTCGTGTTTCGACGCGGTCGGTGGCGTAACGCACTTCTTGGGCGTTTCCTCCCTAGACTCGGGCCGCGGGGCTTTCCCCGCGGCCTTTTTTCTTTTCGGATCAGGGGGTTGGGGAAACGCTCAGCGCCGCCGCAGCAGGTCGCCGTCGATGGCGCCCAGGGTGGTGACCAGCTCCGCCATGTGCTCGGCCAGGGTGGGCAGGAAGGGCAGGCGGTCGAGCGTCCCTTCGTCCATGTAGAGGTCGCGGTTGATTTCGATCTGCAGGGCGTGCACGCCGGTGCGCGGCCGGCCGTAGTGGCGGGTGGTGAAGCCGCCGGCGTAGGGGGCGTTGCGGTTGACGGTGTAGCCCTTGGAGCGCAGCAGCCGCTCGGCGGTGTCGATGACCACGGGGGCGCAGGCGCTGCCGAAGCAGTCGCCGAGCACGAGGTCGACCCGCCGCCCGTCGCGCTCCCGCTCGGCCGAGCCGGCGGACGGCATGGAGTGGCTGTCGATCAGGATGCAGTGGCCGAATCGCGCGGCGCTGGCATCGATCAGGTCCCTGAGGGCGGCGTGGTAGGGTTGGTAGAAGCGGGCGATCCGCTGCGCCGCGTCGGCGAAGCGCAGCTTGCCGCGGTAGATCTCCTCGCCGTTGGCGACGACGCGGGCGATGGTGCCGAGCCCGGCGGCGACGCGCGGCGAGCGGGTGTTGACGTAGGCCGGCAGGCTGTCGGCGAACATCTCCGGGTCCAGTTCGTAGGCTTCGCGGTTGACGTCGAGGAAGGCGCGCGGGAACAGCGCGCGCAGCAGCGGCGCGCCGAGGCGTGGCGCGGCGGCGAAGATCTCGTCCACGAAGGCGTCTTCGGATTTGCGCAGGGTCCGCCCGTCCAGCCGCGCGGCGGCCAGGAATTCGGGCGGATAGAATCGACCGCTGTGCGGCGAGGCGACCACGAGGGGCAGCGTCTGCTCCTGTGGGGCCTGGATGTCGTACACGCGGTCGAGGGCGGTTTCGGCGTCGGAGGGCGCATCCATGACATAAGTGGTGTAATCGACCGGCGCGCCGCTGTCACGCCGCGCCTGTGTGGCCTGCCCGGGGACAACAGCGGCGGCGGCTTCGCGGTCCGTCGCCGGGTGGGAAAATCGCACTGCGAAAAAATGTGAACGTAGGTGTTGCCTCCCTCGCCGGATGATGCTAAATCCCCCGCCACCGCACGGCCGGTGACGGTCGGACAGTCGGATGGGCGCGTAGCTCAGCGGGAGAGCACTACGTTGACATCGTAGGGGTCACAGGTTCAATCCCTGTCGCGCCCACCATCCTGAAGGCCGCTAACCTCAACGGGTTAGCGGCCTTCGCCATGTCTGGGCCATCGCTTCCCGTCGATACGGCTTCCGGACCGACGCGGTGATCGGCACGAACCACGAGCGGTCCGGACACCTGCCTCCAGCTTCCATGAGAGGTTGCGATTCCGCCGCCCGGCACGGCCGCGCCGCCGCGTCACGCGTCGGGAAAACCGTTGCAATCTTATGGTTTGGAGGCTGATGGATGGCTGCGGAAACGGCTCCGGAAGCACAAATTAACACAACCTAAACTATACGGCCGCATCGTTCGCCTGCGGATAGACGGAGGAGGGCCTGCGGGATGACGATCACTTCCACGAGCGCCGTGGGGGCCGGCTCGACGGACGGCTTCGCGACCTCCTCCAGCACCGCCGCCACCGATACCTCTGGCGCGTTCCAGAACCTCGTCGGCGGCATCGCCAGCATGAACACGGCGCAGATCCGGGCGCTGTCGACCGCCACTGTCGCGGCGCTGAGCACCGCGCAGGTCCGCGCCCTGCTGCCCACCCAGGTCGCCGCCCTGTCGACGGCGCAGATCGCGGCGCTGAGCGCCACCGGCATCAGCGCCATGGTCATTCCGCAGGCGCGGGCGCTGACCGCGGGGCAGATCGGCGCGCTGAGCGCGACCCAGGCCGCCGCGCTCACCGACGCCAATCTCGCGGCGCTGAACATCATGCAGATGGCACGGCTGTCCAGCACCGCCCTGTCGGGGCTGTCCACCGGCCAGGTCGCGGCGCTGACGTCGGCGCAGGTGAAAGGCCTCACCACCACCCAGGTCGCGGCGCTGACCACCGCCCAGGCGGGGGCGCTGACCCTCAGCCAGATCCGGGCCCTGACCGCGCAGCAGATCGGCGCGCTGGCCCCGGCGAGCCTGTCGGCGCTGTCGCGCGAGCAGGTCGCGGGCGTGTCGGCGGTGCAGGCCAAGGGGCTGACCACCGGCCAGCTCGCCGGCCTGACGACGGCGGACCTCGGCGAACTGTCGACGGCGCAGATCGGCGCGCTGGGCGCCACGCAGATCCGCGCGCTCGCGTCCGGCCGCATCGACTCGCTGTCGGCGGCGCAGGTCGCGGCGCTGCCGGCGGCGCAGCTCGCCGGCCTGGACACGGCGTCGATCGCCGCGCTGGACACCGCGCAGATCGGCGCGCTGACCTCGGCGCAGATCGGCGCGCTGTCCACCGCGCAGCTGCGGGCGCTCGATCCGGCCGGTGTCGGCGCGCTGTCGACAGCACAGCTGCGCGGCCTGACCGCCGCCCAGGTCGGTGCGCTGACCTCGGCACAGGTGGCGGCGTTGAGCGCAAGCGACCTCGGCGCGCTGACCGTCGTCCAGGCGAAGGGGCTGACCGCCACCCAGGCCGCCGGGCTGACCACCGCGCAGGTCGCCGGCCTGAGTTCGGCGCAGATCGCCGTGCTGGGCACGGCGCAGGTGGCGGCGTTGAGCACCGCCGCGCTGTCGGCGCTGACCGCCGGGCAGGTTGCCGGCCTGACCGCCGCGCAGGTGAAGGGGTTGACCGCCGCCCAGGTCGCCGGGCTCGGTGCCGCCGACATCGGCGAGCTGTCGGCCACCCAGGTCGCCGCGCTCGGCACCGCGCAGCTGGCCCAGCTGGGCACGGAAGACATCGCCGCGCTGTCGGCCACGCAGGTGAAGGGGCTGACGGCGGCGCAGCTCGGCGCGCTGAGCACCGCGCAGCTGGTGGCGCTGGGCCCGGGGGCGCTCGGTGGGTTGACGGTGGCACAGGTGAAAGGGTTGACGACGGCGCAGCTCGCCGAACTCGGTTCCTCCCAACTGGCCGTGCTGACCGCCACGCAGCTCGGCGCGCTGAGCGCCGCGCAGCTCGGCGCGCTGGGCACCGATGGGCTGGCGGTGCTGTCCAGCGGACAGATCCGCGGCCTCACCGCCGCCCAGGTCAAGGGCCTGACGAGCGCGCAGCTCGACGCGCTCGGCAGCGACATCGCCGGATTGTCGACGACCCAGATCGGCGGCCTGACCACGGCGCAACTGGCGACGCTGGACACCGCCCAGGCCGCCGGCCTCGGCACCCGGCAGATCGCCGCGCTGACCGCCGCGCAGCTGGCGGGACTGAGCGCCTCCACCTTTTCGAGCCTGAGCGCCGACCAGATGGCGGTGCTGTCGGCGACGCAGATCAAGGGGCTGAGCACGGCGCAGATCGCCGCGCTGACCACCGCGGACATTGGGGAGCTGTCCCCCGCCCAGGTCGCGGCGCTGACCCCGACGCAGCTGCGCGCGCTGTCCACCGAAGGCTTGACGGCGTTGAGCAGCGCCCAGGCGGCGGCGCTGAGCGCCACGCAGATCGGCGGACTGTCCGCCACGCAGCTGGCGGCGCTGGACACCAGCGGCGTCGCCCGGATGAGCACGGCGCAGCTGGCCGGGCTGACCACCGCGCAGGTGGCGGCGTTGAGCACCAGCCAGGTCGCCGCCCTGTCGTCGGCGCAGGTCACCGCGCTGAGCGCCACGCAGATTGGCCGGCTGACCACAGCGCAGGTCGCCGCGCTCGATGTGGGCGAGGTGGCGGCGCTGTCGGCCGTGCAGGTGAAGGGGCTGACGGCGACGCAGCTGTCGGCGCTGTCCACCGGTCAGCTCGCCGCGCTCACCGGTACGCAACTCGGCGCGCTGAGCGCGGTGCAGGTGGCGGGGCTGGGGGCGGACAACCTGTCGGCCCTGGGTGCCGGCCAGATGGCGGCGCTGTCCGCGACGCAGATCAAGGGGCTGAGCGCGACGCAGATCGCCGCGCTGACCACCGCGGACATCGGCGAGCTGTCCCCCGCCCAGGTCGCGGCGCTGACCCCGACGCAGCTGCGCGCGCTGTCCACTGAGGGCTTGACGGCATTGAGCAGCGCCCAGGCGGCGGCGCTGAGCGCCACGCAGATCGGCGGACTGTCCACCACGCAGCTGGCGGCGCTGGACACCACAGGCGTCGCCCGGATGAGCATGGCGCAGCTGGCCGGGCTGACCACCGCGCAGGTGGCGGCGTTGAGCACCAGCCAGGTCGCCGCCCTGTCGTCGGCACAGGTCGCCGCGTTGAGCGCCACGCAGCTCGGCCGGCTGACCACAGCGCAGGTCG
>Ga0196970_1000994_pt1 | contig 23388 bp, 19 predicted proteins | sample S1v_513CmetaG_FD_148672 | JGI IMG/M metagenome (GOLD analysis project Ga0196970, IMG submission 148672) | Soil microbial communities from Anza Borrego desert, Southern California, United States - S1+v_5-13C | ecosystem: Environmental > Terrestrial > Soil > Desert | place: USA: California...
GCTTTGAGGTAGAGGGCATGTGCCAGGACGAACGTCAGACCGGCGTCCAGACAGGCATCGGCAAGCCAGTACCAGCCGAACATGCATTCACAGCAGACGGTCAGGTCTTTGCGATAAGGGGCGACCAGCTTGAGGAAGAAGCCGAAGTCATTGTTTTTGACGTTGGTATGGACCAGGATTTTGCCTGAGCGATCCATGACACAGACGTACATCTGACGGGCATGGAGATCGATTCCGCAGTTGAATTCCGTGGTGGAGGTATAATACTTCATACGCATTGATGAATTGGCGCTGTGAAGCGCCGGGTTAATGTTGTTTGCGGGGAAGTGCTCGAACACTTCTCCGCTTTTTCACCACCGATGATATCACACATCACCGACGGCTTAGATGGGAGTTTCAAGATCACTGCAGCGAAAGTGCCGGGCGCATGCCGTTTCATGCGCTTGGTTCTTTCACAGTTTCCGAGTAGGCGGAGCGGCGTTTACCGCCACTTCGCTGAGTTCTATCGTTCGGCGTAAAGTGGTCTATGAAGGAGCCAACGCCAAAACCGCAAGGCAGCCGTCCCCCTCCACGCCCGCCGCGTGGTTCAGGTGTAGCCAAAGGTGCCGGTGATTCGGATGGTCCGAGAAAACGAAAAGAGGTTGTGCGGATAAATTTGCCACCGAATCCCGCTGCGAATCCGAGGATCCGGGTTTCGGACGGCGCGTGATCAAATGAATTCTTCAATGACCACGCCGAACCAGCCGGATGCAGAGAATCCCACGAGAGCGTCGCGGTTGGCAATCGGTCGTGACTGGCGCGGGGTCTCTGATCCTTTTCGTTATATAAGATGATCGCCTTCGAGCTTTATTTGAACGGAAAAAAGGTCTGCACTGCTGGAGTGGGAGACCTCGGTGTATTGAGCAGTTGCTTGGTTTGGCGCGGAGCTCAGCCGTATCAAAAGGGCGGCTCACCAGTTTCCGAATATATCAAGGTGGACGTCGGCGGTCTCGCCGGGTCTGGCGAGCATCTTTGGTGGGTGGAGCGAAATCTCAAACGCGGAGAAGTAGTAGCAATCAAGGTTGTTGAGACTGATCGAGTCGATAAACCTCGCAAGCGGCAGCGTCCAGATCCAAAAGGAGACTTGAGACGCCAGAAGCAATATGTTCGTCGGATGGCAAAGCAGTTCGGTTGGAAGATTCAGACGTGAACTTGTATAACAAACTGGATGCAGTGAATCCCGCGCTCGCATCTCTGTTGCATTCCGGATACCGTTGGCGCGGGGTCACTGATCCAGGATGTTCGGCGTGAGCATGACTAAGGCAATCGGTTCCACGATAGCGGTGGGCTTCGTCATCTTTGTTTTGGCCGTGGCGCTGTATGCACGTCGTGAGGTTCGGGCAGCCGCTGATCATTCTGCACACGCGGCGATCACAGCCGAGATTTGCGACCAGTTGGGCAAGCGCGCAAGCACCGGTTCTTTTCCGAGGTCTCTCAGTGAGCTGCCACTGGTGTTCCCTGATGGCGGCGACGCGTCCCTTTTGACTCGATTCACATACGAGTCTACGGGGACCAACTGCACACTGCGCACGCATCTTGGGACACACGAGTTGGTGCGGTCGTTTCCACAGTGAACACGCCGAACAAACCGGATGCAGAGAACCCGGCGATGACGTCGCCGTTAACAATCGAAGCCTCTTGCCGCCGGGTCTCTGATTCGGGACGTTAGCCCGCAGCGAATGTCATGGAAACAGTATGGGTATTCACTGGTACGAGAGCACAGTTTCCCGCAGGTGTGTTCAGGGGGCGCGAGACGGCTGAGCGGTGGATTCGTCAGCACGGCTTGACCGGAACATTGACAGCGTATCCGGTCGATGTCGGCGTATACGACTGGGCGGTCACTGCCGGATATTTTTCGCCTCGGCAAGATGACCAGCGTGCGTCTGAGTTTATTCAGCGCTTTAGTTCCGCGAGTCAGGAGCATTATCATTACGAGCATGGAAACATGGGCTAACAAGATCACTGCAGCGAAAGTGGCGGGCGCATGCAGTTTCATGCGTCTGGTTTCTTCGCGGTTGTCGAGAAGCCGGAGCGGCGCTTACCGCCACTTCGCTGAGTTCAATCGTTCAGCAAACACGACGCCATGAGCCAATACATCCACGCCCCCTTCGCGGTCGCGCTTCTGATCGCCGTAGGTTGGACTACGCTCTTCTCGCTTATGAACAAACCCGGCATCCGCGGATTCCGCAATTTGGGAATTCTGGCATCCTATGTCTTGGCCTTCGTCTTCTTGTTAGTTGCCGGCTGGAGGTCGGCACTCGTGACGTGGGCAGTGTTTGGAGTTGTCGGCGGCGCGATCTACATCTGCTGGGAGATTCTTCAGCGGCTGCGCACTGCTGCCGGGGAGCAGAAGCCGGGAGTCAGTCTATCACCCCTTGTTCACGGCCTTTTCGCGTGGCCCATCATGGTTCCAGAGGCGGTAGAGTATGCGCTGGCCGAGTTGGGCGTTCTGCGTGCTCCGCCATCCCCGCCGGCCAAAGAAATTGCTGAACCAGGCGTTGCACCCAACAGCCGCCCGCCCTCGCAGTTGCCAACATCACCGGAAGTTCAGTGGCCCGATTCGCTGCGGACGCCTTCTTCCGGCGGCTGTGGGTGAGCTATGCGTTATGGGTAATTGCATTTTGCATTTGGCGTTACTTTCGGCACTCGTCATGGGCGCCGGTTGTCGCACAGCGCCAAAGGGAATCCCATCTGCTTATCGCGGGGAGTTTTCGTTCGATAAGACCGCCACCATCGCGTACTGGGATGCGCAGTCCCACTGGCCTTTAGAGGTCAAGGCGCGGCTCGTAAGGATGGCGATTCCTACCCTCCTTCGTATAGAGGCCGACAGGATTGTGGTCATTGACATAGCGAGCGGCCACAGCGTGACGCAGCAGGTCGCTGGCTTGCGTGTCAGATCGGACGTGATGCAGTTGGACCTTCACAGCAATTTTGCCCAGACGAACAAGACGACGACTCTCCATTACGATTCCCGAGGTTTTTGGCTTTGCGAAGGCACGTTGTTTGCCGACTATCGAGAGCGATTTGAGCGAGCCGGAAACCCATAACAAGCCGATGCACACGAACCGCCGCCGAGCGTTTCAGTTTCGACGCTCAGGATTTCTCGGATCCTGGAGTCGCAGCGACCGCACGTCGCCAGCTGCGGTCGGTGATCTTCATCGTTCGGCATAGAGACAATGCGCTTGTGTATTTTCGTTTTCAGCTCGCTGGTTCTCGTTGGCGGGTGTGCGTCTCCGACAGTTCACTCCCTCGATTCCAAGGCGAACTACGGTTACGTGTTCGGTGACGTCAGCGCACCTGAACCGATCATCATTCACAGTGATGTCGAGAGGGAGCATCGCAGCGTATTGGGGATTTTCCCGCTTCATTCGCAGTATAACGGGGACTGGGAATTTGAACTGGTGGCTTCAAGCGCCTGGCTGGATCAAGTGAAAAAAGGATTCGTCGAGATTCCGTTTGCGGATGTGAGGCCTAGACAGGTGCCTGATTGGTTCTCGCCATCTTCCGACGACTTTACTGCCTGGAAGATGCAGGCCACTTCGTATCCAAACGCTCATCTTTTCATTGAGAAGAGGCCTTCATCCCAGGAGCGGATGAGAGTTTTCATCCGCAGACATTGACAATGAGAGAGCCGAACAAACCAGATGCAGTGAACCCGGCGATAGTGCTTCGGTTTGCAATCGAGGATCAGTGGCGCCGGGTCACTGATCTGGAACGTTAGCGGTATAAACATGGAGACTCTTGCCAATTTTGCGGTGTTTTGGGGTTTGGAAATCGCGGCTCTCCTTGTCCTCATGATCTCGTTGTTGTTCGCGCGCTGGCTGGCAGTCGTAATCGCTGGAGGCCTACTGGCTATAGCCCTCATGGCGGCGCATTTCGCCTTATGGGTTTTTCTAGCTGGCGTTGGGTCAGCTACCAGCACGAGCCAGAAGGGTTATTCGGTCGCTCTGTCTTTTGGCATGGGCTCAGTGGTCGCATTGGCTCTATATTTTCCATTCGCCATAGCTCGGCACAAGAAGCGACGGAGGGCACATGCAGGGAGCCGCTAACCAGAGGGTGGAGCAGAACCGCCGCCCCGCGTTTCAGTTTCCGACCTGCACTGGAAATTCCAACACGAGTCGTGCTTGCGTGAGCACGCTTCCAGCGGCGGTCGCTCACCCTGATCGTTTGACAATCATGAGAACGCTTACCGCTGCGCTCATTTGCATTGTTGCCATAACCGGATGCACGCCCGGGGAGTCCGATGCGGTTGTTAAGTCATTTCAAGAATACAAGTCAGCCATTCTCGAACAAAAAGGCCAAGTCGCCGTCGGTCTGGTAACGAAGGGGACGGTTGACGAATACCAACACTACGTGGATTGGGCGTTATCTGCCGACCGGCAGACGTTGGAGTCGCTTTCGTTCATCAACCGCTTTCAGGTGTTTCTACTGAAGCATCGCATTCCTGCGGATACGTTGAAACAGTTGAATGGCCAGTCGGTATTTGCGTACGCGGTGGACAGAGACTGGATTGGGAAGAATGACGCTATTAGAACCACACTCGGGAAGGTTGATGTTGCGAACAGCCGAGCCACCGCCGAAGTCCTGATTGGTGGGAAGAGGAGCCCAAACAGGTTTCAGTTTCTAAAAGAGGACGGAAGATGGAAATTTGACCTCATTCAAGTTATCCGAGACACCGACCATGCACTCAAGGCTGCTGCCAAGAAGCAGGGCGCGACGGAAGACGAATTCATGTTCTCCCTCATAGAGACCGTGTCTGGGAAGCGAGTAGAGGACGCGATTTGGAATCCGATACAGAAAGTCGAACCAGACGGTGCAGGCAACATCCACCGCGCCGGCCAGTAGCATGAGCATCAGAGAACACAACACTGTGGTTGCAGTCGCGAGCGCGGCTGCCAGTGGCTGTGCCTGACCTTTGCGTTAGGCGCATAAGCGCAGATTGACTCGAATTCCACCGGCGTGAATGGAGCGCGAAAAACGCATCAAAGCGAATCTCCTATGTCAGACAATAATAAATCGATCTTAAAGAAGGCAAACGCGGCCATCGCTCAAGGCGACAACGAGGGATTCTTGTCGTTCTGCAGCGAGGACACGGAATGGAAGTATGTCGGCGACAAGACCCTTAAGGGGAAAGATGCCGTTCGTCGGTATCTTGAAGCTTCTAAGGAGCCTCCAAAATTTACCGTCACTGATTTGATCGCAGAGGGGGATTTTGTCACGGCGCTTGGCGACATAACAATGAAGGACGAAGACGGAAAGATGGTTCATCAATCATACTGCGACGTCTGGCGCTTCCGCTACGGTAAAATGGCCGAACTAAGAGCCTTCGTCATTAAAACCGAAAGTTAAACGATGAACTCCCATGCAGATTCAGGAAGCGCCTAAACCAGGCGCTGCAAGCAACAGCCGCCCGCGCGGGCAGTTGATCGTTGTATGAACCTCAAACATCATCGTTCCAGTTCACGCTTCAATCAGACGGCTGTGCGTGAGCTTGGTCGGCAAAACTGAATTGCGCGTACCCTTGATACAGAGCACATTTCCATCATGACAAAAACGCTCACGGCAGTTCTGATTCGGGAGGACAACGGGTTTGTTGCACTGTGTCCAGAGATCGACGTGGCCAGTCAGGGCGATTCCGTGGAGCAGGCCAAGGCGAATCTTCGAGAGGCCGTAGAGTTGTTCTTTGAGTGCGCCTCGGCGGAAGAAGTACGCGACCGGCTTGCTTCGGAATCGTACGTCTCCTCTTTGGAGGTCAGCGTTGCCTAAGCTTCCGCGATTTTCCGGCGAGGAGGTCTGCCGGATACTGGAGAGCCATGGAGAGAGTGCGGCAGCGAGGCAGTCACGTGATCATGCAACGGTGGATTGAGAATTCGACCATCACTGTTCCAGTGCCAAACCACAAGGAACTGAAGATTGGCACATTGCGCTCGATCATTCGTCAAAGTCAGCTATCACTCTCCGCATTTAGTGGTTGACCCCGATGCCGAACACCTATTAAGCCGGAGACGTCAACAGGTAAAAGGAGTGTGAACGAGAAAGAGTTTTCTTTTTCGTCTGCGGACCTCATATGGCCTTTTCCGCGAAAACAGCACACCACTTATTTTTCAGACAGGCTCTTAATTTCAGTTGGCAGCTCGGAAGGGCCGCTTCACGCGCAGAGGCGCAAGGGCATTCCGGCTAAACACCTATTCGCACTCAATCGACCCGGCCAGAGTCCCAGCCCCGTAAAGGGCCAGAACCTCGACCGGTTTTCCATCCGCGTGATCAAACGCCACTGCCAGGCATGGAGATCTATGGGCCCTTTCGCTCCTGCTCAATCGGCCGCAGGCGGCCTTTGCCTTCGGCAAATCCTTCTCTCCTCTTCCCAAGAGGCTCGAATCCGCAGTTGAATTCCGTGGTGGAGGTATAATACTTCATACGCATTGATGAAATGGCGCTGTGAAGCGCCGGGTTAATGTTGTTTGCGGGGAAGTGCTCGAACACTTCTCCGCTTTTTCGACACCGATGATATCACGCATCACCGACGGCTTAGATGGGAGTTTCAAGCAGATGCACCGAACCACTGCCCGGCGCTGCAGTTTTGACACTGTTGGTTCTTCTAGAGCTTGGACCGGCAGCCAGAGCCCGCTTCCAGCAGTGGTCGGTGATCTTGATTGCCTCATGCCACGATGAATCGTAATCACGAGATCATACTCTTGTTTCTGGCCGCATTGATTGTGGCTGGAGCCACGTTTCGGCAGGAGAGAGAAACGCACAAATTGCGCAGGGCAATTGCAGAACTCACGAGCGACCGGATTGACGAGATCGCAGCTGTTCCCGCTGACAACCATATGCAGCCTGCAGATATGGAAGCAGTACGACGAGAGCTTGGCGAAGTTCTCCGATTGCGGGCTGAGGTAGCTCAACTGCGCCAGGAGAAGGTAGAGACGGCAGCGCTTCAGGCTAGCATCGAGAAGCTGACGGCGGACATATCTGCCATTGCAGTTCGATCTCCACAATTGATGGATTTCATCGTGCCGTCCTCGAATGTCGCGCCTCAAGTTTCACAAGCAATCACCATGGCCGAGTCGTCGCCCGCGGCTGCTGCGCAGTGGGTCGCTGCGTTGCCGGAAGGGGAAGACAAGAACCAAGCGACAATGGCAGTGATTGAGCGATGGCTTCGCTCGGATCCCGCCGCGGCCGCTGGTTGGACTACAGAATTTCCCGAGGGCCCTTTGCGAGATGCGGCGATGTCCCGCGTGGCTCGTGAATGGGGCCTGCACGACTGGAATGCCACTTCTGAATGGCTTGAGAAACTACCAGTTGGATCTTCGAGAGATGCCGCGATTGGGGCATTTGTGATAAGCGCGGACGGCTATGACATCCGATTGGCGGTGGAATGGGCGAACCTTACGGAAGATCCTCAGAGCCGAGCGCGGCGCCTGGAGTCAACAGCTCAACGCTGGTTACGAGAAGACCACGCGACGGCGCGAGCCTGGCTGGAGAAAGCGCAATTGCCAGCAGGCATGGCTGAGCGACTTTTATCTGGGAGATAGAACCGTTTTGAAGAAACCGCGATCGTGCACACCAAGGCGAACAACAAAGGATGTATTGCTGCAGCAGCGGAGCCAGCAAATACTCCGTTGGTTGAACAAGTCCGGTAAAGAGGTCCGACTCAGCGCCACGCAGCCACGCTCAGCCTATTGGCACTTATGTTTTGGGCTCCAGCCTGGCAAACGGATGAAGACAGAGATTTAAAGAAAAACTTCTCCAAGATGTTGCCGATCGGGGGGATTCGATTGCTTATCTGAGACTTTACGTCGTCTCATTTTCAACGATCGTTAACCTCGCATTAGACCATGACGCGAGGGGTTACATCACCACGGTCATCGCGGTCCGTTCAACGGATTAGAACTGGAGCGAATTGTCCGATTCCATGTGACAGTGAAGAGGCTTTCAGTCCATAGATTCAAACACCGTTTCGCACGGAGTATAGTAGGTGCGAAAAAGACACCGCTGGTGGGTGTGTTGAAATTTTTAAGTGGTGCCCCGGCACGGACTTGAACCGTGAACCAATTGATTAAGAGTCAACTGCTCTACCATTGAGCTACCGAGGCATTCCGGTAGGGCGAAAAAGATTGTCGCAACGCATTCATTTGTCAATGCGCTTCGGGTCACGTCGATTATAAAACCTGCAGGGTTCTCTTCGCGTTGACGCTTGTGTGCGGAGCCACACGGAATAGGATCGCGGCATGAACACGCTGAAGGTGGAGCGGTTATCCCAAGCATACGGCAGCATTCGCGCCGTGGATTCCGTCAGCTTTGAAGTGCGCGCGGGTGAGATCTATGGCTTGCTCGGACCGAACGGCGCGGGAAAAACGACGACCATCTCCATGATTTCCGGTCTCCTCAAACCCGATTCCGGCGATGTTCTTGTGGCGGGCTCGCCTTTCTCCGCCAATCCACAGGCAGCAAAGCGGATCATGGGCGTCGTGCCGCAGGAGCTTGCCGTCTACGAGGAGATGAACGGACGCGAGAATCTTGAGTTCTGGGGCCGCATGGCCGGCCTGAGCCGGGCCGAGGCGAAAACGCGCGCGAGTGAACTCCTGGAGGCGCTGGCATTGGCGGATCGCTCGAAAGATCTCGTGAAAACGTATTCGGGCGGGATGAAACGTCGCATCAATCTCGGTTGTGCCCTGTTGCATCGTCCGAAACTTTTGTTACTGGATGAACCCACGGTTGGCATTGATCCCCAAGCCCGCCTCAGCATTCTCGAGTTCATCCGCCGCCTCCGCAACGACGGCACCGCCGTGCTCTACACGACGCATTATCTCGAAGAGGCCGAAACGCTTTGCCAGCGCATCGGGATCATTGACCAGGGGCGGCTTCTTGCCGAGGGGACATTGCCTGAGTTGCAGGATCGGCTGGGCGGGGATCGGGTCTTTGTGCTTGAAGCGGATTTAGACGGCACAGGTCCCGAACACTGGAATGGATTCGAAGAACGGTTCCGTGTAATTCAGAAGAATGAGCGGCAGCTCGTCGTCGCGGCCCGAGGCGCGCGCGATCCATCGGAATGTTTGAAGGATTTGCTGGGTCTGCCTGTTCGCGCCGAAAACGTAACGCTCAAGCGTCCGACGTTGAACGATGTCTTCCTTCAACTCACGGGGCGCGATCTTCGCGAATAAAATGCTCCACGTTCTCCTAGCCAAGGATCTCCGTCGCGCCTGGCGCAATCCGTTGCCCTGGCTGGTCAACCTGATCATTCCCGTTGCGATCACGGCGCTCATCGGCCTGGCATTTGGCGGCCGGCCGTCAGAGCAGGCCCTTGGAAAAGTGCGGTTCGCGATCGTGGATGAGGATCAATCGTTGTTGAGCGAGTTCCTTCGCGGGGCGATGCAGAACCGTGAGGCGAGCGAGCATTTCGAACCCGTGTTCATGACACGCAGCAATGCAGTCCGCGTCATCAACCAGAACAGCCTTAGCGCCGTCGTGATCATTCCGACGAACTTCATGAAGCGATATCTCTCGGGAGAATCGCCCTTAAGTCTCGAGCTGATCAAGAACCCCGCTGAATCAGTTCACCCTGCAGTGATCGAGGAAATGCTGGGCATTGGCGTCGCAGCCCTGAACGCAATTTCGCGCAATTTGAATTCCGAGTTTCCGGAATGGCGGCGGGCTTTGGATGGGAAAATGGATTTTCGGCACGTTTCGCAATTGGTCGAACGAGCAGGGGAGAAGCTGGAAAAGGCCGGGAAATTCATCGATCCGCCTCTCGTCAGTTACGCCAAGGAAGAAGATGCGCTGCGAGTGGATGGAACGCAGAACGGCGCTGAAACGAACGCAGTGGCATCCGCCGGGAAACCGAAGGAAAAAACCAGGCGCAATGACGCGGCCAACATCTTCGGGTTTCTGTTGATCGGGATGGCTGGGATGTTCCTGCTTTTCCAGGGAAGCACAGCGATGGTTGACCTGCATCGTGAAGTTCGCCAGCGCACCTTTGCGCGGTATCAAACGCTCAATAAACAGTACTGGCCGTTCATCGCAGGCAAGGTTTCTTTTGCGCTGGCCGTGCTCCTCATTTGCAGTGGTGTGATGTTCCTGGGCGGGGGCTGGGCATTTGGGATCCATTGGCGCCAGCCGTCCGCGTTGTTTGCACTGGTGGTGGCCTACTCTGCGTTCACCGCGGCGCTGTTTGCCCTGCTGACTGCGCTGATTCCGGACGAGCGCAGCGCTGGCGCATTGAACACGGTCGTGGGAATGGTGCTCGCCATTGCGGGTGGTTGTGCATTTCCGCTTCAACAAATGCCGGCCTTTCTCCGTGATCACATCAGCCCGTTGCTGCCGACGCACTGGTTCGTGCAGGCGGCGCGGGGATTGCAGTTCAATGATCCTGTTCCGCTCGGTGTCGTCGTCCTTAAACTGGCCATCACGGGCGCAGTGCTCATTGCGGCTGCGGCTTTTGTTTTTCGCCGGCAATTCAGCAGGGGCGGGCAATGAACATGGAGGCGATTCCAGCGCGAAGCGGGACAACAGCATGAAGCGCATTTTCGACATCGGCCACACGGACGCCCGTTTATTTTTGAAACACAAGGGCTCGTGGATATGGCTGTTCGTTGTGCCGCTGGCGTTTGTTTATTTCATGGGCTTCGCGGCGAGAGGGCCCGGCCGCCCGTGGAATCACACGCCTCCCGTGCTCGTTGAGAATGACGACACAAACTACATGAGCGCCATTCTCATGGACGAAATGGGTTCACAGAAAATGTGGCTGCTCAGCCCGACGAATACGGAAGCTGCTGCGCGGGTCATTCGCATTCCGGCCAGCTTCACGGACAATGTCGAGAAACTCGAACCCACGAAGCTGCAATTTCTTCAAAGGAATGATTCAGGCGAGGCGGACACGATGCTGATTGAGGCCAGGCTCGTTCGTTCATTGATCGCATTGAACGGACACCTTCTCGAAGCTGCCACGCTTTCGAACGGGCCGGTCTCCGAGGCAGCCCTGCGCACAGTCATGACGCGGCCGGATCCAGTGACGCTGGACGCGCGGTTCGCTGGACGAAAGCCCACGCCCACAGGCTTCAACTTCTCGCTGCCTGGGAATCTTGTGATGTATCTGATGATGAACCTTCTGATCTTTGGCGGGACAACGATCGCGGCAGAGCGGCGCAACGGGGTCATTCGACGGATGATGGTGCATCCTGTTCGGAAGCTCGAACTGCTCAGCGGGAAAATCTACGGGTTGATGCTGCTGGGCGCGGTGCAAATCGCGGTGTTCCTTTTGCTTGGAAAACTGGTGTTCAAGGTGAACCTGGGTGCGAACCTTCCCGCGGTAACGGTTACGCTTTTCATGTTCGCGTGGGTGGCTGCGTCGCTCGGCGTGCTGGTCGGATCGTTGAGTGTTGCGGAGGATCGGATCACCGGCTTGTGCGTGCTTGCGGCGCTGTTGATGGCGGCGATCGGCGGATGCTGGTGGCCGCTGGAACTGGGTTCTCCGACACTGAGAACGTTTGCGCTGTTCACGCCTACGGGTTGGGCACTCAAGGCACTGCATCAGCTCATCAGCTTCGGCAGCGGGTTTTCCGCGGTCTGGATGCCGCTGGGTGTGCTTGCGGCGTTTGGCGCCGCTGCCAGCCTGCTTGCGGCCCGATTTTTTCGCAGCTGAACTGTTGAGTTTTAATGATGCCCATGAAAAAGGCGCCGGGATTTTCCGGCGCCTTGCGAAAGAATGGGACGTCGATCAGTGATGATGGTGATGACCGTGTCCGTGGTCGTGATCGTGATCGTGTTCACCTTCACCATGTTCACAGCCGCAGCCGTGACCGCAACTGCCTTCTTCGAAATCCGATTCCACAGGCATACGGCCGAGCTCCAGCGTTTTGCTGACGAACTGGTTTACAGTTTCGTGGATCTCGTGCAGTTCCTGCTGTGCGTCGAGGAATCCGCGGGCAACGGGGTTGTTCAGCAATGCTTCCCGATCACTCTCGAAGGCTGAAATTTCGTCGGGATTAAGCTGCTGGGACTTTTGCTGCTTCTGCTGCAGCGCCTGGCCCTTGGACATCAGGCTTTCGTACTGCGTGCGCGATTTCTCGTCAGAAATGAAGGTCTCGATCGCCTGGCGCGCGGCCCGCGTCTCGGGCTGGTCCAGAATGGCCTGGCAAAGTTCTTTGGTCTTCTGCGTGATCAGTGTTTCTTGAGTTGTTTGCATATTAAATCCTGACACGGGGCAGTTGCCATGGCGGGTCAGCGCCTTAAGTAAACACAGCAGACTATTGAACGCAAACGAATGTTCTGCAAGACTCCGCGGCAGGATATGAATCACTCCATTCTCGTGAAAGCTCTCGCTGGATCCGCTTGGCCGACGGCCATTCTACGCCTGCTCGCCCTCGCATTTCTCATCACCAGCGTTTCCTGCGCTTCCAGTCGACGGTATGTGCAGCCGCAAGGTTCTGCCGATCGGCTTGCCCTCCTGGAGGCCCACATTCCGGTGCGGATCGCGTCCATCGACGGAGCCAGCACAGTTCCGTGGAAAAAGATCAAGACCCAGCAGATTTACATCACCCCAGGCCGCCACATCATTGAAGTTTACTATGCCGGAACCACTAGTGACATCGAAGAGGAGCTCGGGGAAGTCGATCGCGGCACGTATCCCGTCATCTCGACGCGGGTGATGTTGCCGTTGAATGCGGCACCCGGCGAGACTTATCAGATCGCCTACAACCTGGACCGCCATCTTGGCAAGGTCCGCGTCGAATTCTTCATACCGATGTTCCAGCCGTTGCCCTGAATTTTCGAGGGCAAAGCTGCGTGAAGAAGAATTGCGGCTAGAACCACGCCAGCTCGAGTTTCGCATCCGCGCGTTTCCAGGCGTTTTCAAATTCGCGTCGGACGCTCTCCGCGGTTTCGGATTTGTCCTGAGCACGAAGGCTTCGTTCCAGCCCGAGCAGGCCCCACCCGTTGCGCGGCCAGAGCTGCAGGTCCTCGCGAAAAACTGCTTCGGCTTCGGCCGGCCGTCCTGCGCGCAGGAGCACCGCGCCGAGAGCGGGTCGCACTGGCACAGGCCAGAACGACGGTTCCATGTAAGGCAGGGCGTCCTCCGCTTCAACGGCTTTGCGGAGATGCTCCACTGCCTCAGCCGTCTTTCCTTGAGCTTCGGCAACTTTTCCCGCGAGCCATTCGTCAGCGACTGCGAGAATTCCGGCGGCTGGGAAGGTGGGCAGGTCCAATGCCTTGGCGGTTTCGCTGCCTCGCAATTTTGAGAGTTCAACGTGTTCGCGCGCAGCATCGCCGGGCCGGCCGGACGCGGCGAACGCCAGGCCGCGGGTGAAATGCCACATGGCGCGATCGATGAGAAAGTCGTTCGTGGCGGGCGGTTGCGGAACCTTGAGGATTTCTTCCCATCGGCCAAATCGCGCCTGCGTCAGGGTGGGGAGATGCCGGAATCGCGGGGCTTCCAGAACCTGGTTTGGTCCGCAATAATTCTCGCGCGCCAGGGTCTCCACCTTTTTCGCGGCTTTGATGGCGTCGGCGCTGCGGCCTTGGAAATAAAAGGCATACCACAGGAAATGCTCGTTGTGCGGATAATAAACACCCGGATAAAATCCCTGGATTGCGCAACTCTGGATGTACGAGCGATCCGCCTTGATCGCGCGGCGATTCGAAAGTTCGGCATCCTCGTATTGCCCGACGCGCACGTAGATGTGCGAGGGCATGTGCAGCAGATGTCCCGATTGCATCACGAGTTCGCTGAGTCGATCTGCTGAAGGCAGGCCGAGTTCCGGCTGCGGGCCGGCTTCTACTGCATGAATATAATAGTGCGTCGCGCCGGGATGGTTGGGATCGCGCTTGATGACGAACTTCAAAGCCGCAAGCGCTTCTTCCGTCTCGGGCTTGGGTGATCGATCCTTCAACCAGTAATCCCAGGGCATCGTGTCCATGAGCGCTTCCGCGAAAATCGTTTGCGCGTCCAAATCATCTGGATATTCCCTCACCACGTTGCGCATCGCGGCGGCGAATTCCTTGTCCAGGGCAGCACGATCTTCAGTGAACTCCGGCGTGTAGCGCGTGGCCATGGCTTCAATCAGCGCGCGTTCAATCGGCGCGGCTGCCGCCTTGAGCGCGACGGCATTGGTGATCGCGCTCCATGCACGGCCATGGTCCTCGGCCGTCATGGGACGGTTCACATGCGGCCCGCTGGCATAGGCAATTCCCCAATGGGCCATCGCGCAATTCGGATCCGCCTTCAGAGCGCCCCGAAATGAACGAACAGCTTCCGTATGATTGAACCCGTAGCAGAGCGTCAGCCCCTGATTGAAATACCGCTGCGCGAGTTTAGACGCGGTTGTGACGGTCCGATGATGGCGGCCCATGCCATCGAACAACGGCGCTGTGGACTTCTCCGCGGCAACGGCGATTGAAGAAGAGACGCTCACGGCAGCCAGAGCGACCGCGAGAGCCGGCATATATTGCATCAGGTTTTTCATACTCCAATGAGATCTGGACACAACGCGAGCGGGGCGAGACATCCAGGGTGGCGCGCACTATAACGAAGCAGCCAGCGATGGAAAGCCCTGAGTTGAAGTTTTTTGCAGGTCAAATGCGCGGATAAAATGGGGAGAGTGGCTGCAAATGCCGGAAGCAAATGAATGGGTGAAGCCCGAATAGGTGCCCGATTTTGGCAATGTCTGAACCTCTATTGGTTTTCGATCATGAATCATTAGTTTTGCTCCACTCGTCCGTTGACACCCCCCCTGCCTTTGTTATCGTCCAACGCGTTTCTGCGGACTATTCCTCCGGCGGAATCAACAGGTCGGATTATCGATATCTAATTTATGGCTAAAGCAACGAAATACGTTTACTCGTTCGGCAACAAGAAGGCTGATGGCGACGGCTCAATGAAACCTCTGCTGGGCGGCAAGGGGGCGAACCTCGCGGAAATGACGCGGATCGGTTTGCCTGTTCCTCCAGGCTTCACGATCACCACCGAAGTCTGCACGTACTATTACCAGCACAAGCGGACGTACCCGAAGGAACTCCAGGGACAAATGGAGGCGGGAGTTGCGAACATGGAGAAGATCATGGGCACGAAGTTTGGCGCCACCAGCAGCATGCCGCTCCTCGTTGCCGTCCGCTCGGGCGCGCGTGATTCGATGCCCGGCATGATGGACACGATTTTGAATCTCGGGTTGAACGACCAGTCCGTGGTCGCGCTCGAGAAAGCTACGGGTAACGCGCGTTTTGCCTGGGATTGTTACCGCCGCTTCATCCAGATGTACGGCGACGTCGTCCTCGGGGTGCAGAAGCGCGAGGGCGAGGATCACGAACCGTTTGAAGTCGTGATTCACACGTTTAAGCACGAAAAATATCACGAGGATGTCGAAGACTCGAAGCTTTCGGCCGAAGACCAGCAGGAACTCGTCAAGCGCTTCAAGGATCTCGTCAAGGAACGCACAGGCCGGCAATTCCCCAACGATCCCTGGGACCAGTTGCGCGGAGCGGCAGGCGCCGTGTTTGGATCGTGGATGAACGACCGTGCCATCGTGTATCGCCGCAAATACAACATCCCGACCGAATGGGGAACCGCTGTGAATGTTCAGGCGATGGTGTTCGGCAACACCGGTGACAACTCGGGTTCGGGTGTTGCATTCACGCGCAATCCTGCAAATGGAACAAACGAGTTTTACGGAGAATTCCTGATTAACGCGCAGGGCGAGGACGTTGTCGCCGGCGTGCGGACTCCTGAGCCTGTGATCAAGCTCAAGGATCACATGCCGAAGGCGTACGAGGAATTGCTCAAAGTGCGCGCGATCCTTGAAAAACATTTCAAGGATGTGCAGGACGTTGAGTTCACGATCCAGGATGGCAAGCTGTTCATGCTCCAGACCCGTAACGGAAAGCGCACCGCGATGGCCGCGCTGAAGTTCTCGATGGACATGGTCAAGGAGAAGCTCATCGATTGGGAAACTGCGATCATGCGCAACCCGGCCGATCAGCTCGACCAGTTGCTGGCTCCTGTATTCGACCTCGTTGATGTGAAGAAAGCCAAAGCGATCGCGACGGGTCTTCCTGCCGGTCCTGGCGCAGCGTCAGGCAAAGTTTACCTCAATGCTGATCGCGCTGCTGCAGCGGCGGAACGTGGCGAGAAGGTTCTCCTGGTCCGCAACGAGACTTCCCCCGAAGACTTGCGGGGAATGATTGCGGCCGAAGGCATCCTCACTGCAAAAGGCGGCGTCAGTTCGCACGCGGCACTCGTCGCCCGTCAGATGGGCAAAGTCTGCGTCTGCGGCGCGAGCGCATTGGAAATTGATTACGCCGCCAAGACCGTCAAGGCTTCGGACCAGACGTTCAAGGAAGGCGACTTCATGTCCATCGATGGCACGAGCGGCACGGTTTACGGCGGCCAGTTGAAGACTGCTCCTTCGGAAATCATCACGGGCCTCCTTCAGGGCGACACCACAGCGCAGAACACTGAGAAGTTCAAGAGCTTCCTGACGTTGATGAAATGGTGCTCGAAGGTCACACGCCTGCAGGTCCGCACGAACGCGGACACCCCGGAGCAGACCGAGAACGCGCTCGCGTTCGGCGCCACGGGCATCGGGCTCACCCGCACGGAACACATGTTCTTCGAAGGTGATCGCATCGATGCGATGCGTGAAATGATCCTTGCGGAGAATTCCGAGGATCGCAAAAAGGCGCTCGCGAAATTGCTGCCGTATCAGCGCGAGGACTTCACTGGAATCTTCAAGGCACTCAAAGGATTTCCCGCAACCATTCGCTTCCTTGATCCGCCGTTGCATGAGTTCGTGCCGCACGAAGCAAAGGCGCAGGCGGACCTTGCCAAGAAGCTCGGTGTCTCAGCCGACAAGATCGCCAAGCGCGTCAATGCCCTGCACGAGTTCAATCCGATGCTCGGACATCGAGGATGCCGCCTCGGCATTGCGTATCCCGAAATCACCGAGATGCAGGCCCGCGCGGTATTCGAGGCGGCTGCGGACGTCATCAAGCAGAAGATCAAGGTGAAGCCTGAAGTGATGATTCCGCTCGTGGGTTTCAAGAAGGAATTGGACCTGCAGGTGGAGATCGTCCATCGCGTCGCGAAGGAAGTCATGGCCGAGAAGAAGGTCAAGTTTGATTACCTCGTGGGCACGATGATTGAAGTGCCGCGCGGCGCCCTCACGGCTGACGAAATCGCGCAAACCGCGCAGTTTTTCAGTTTCGGAACCAACGACCTCACGCAGACGGCGCTCGGAATCAGCCGCGACGACATGGGTTCATTCCTCATGCCTTACGTCGAGAACGAGATATTCAAGAAGAATCCGTTCGCAACCCTGGATCAGGTCGGTGTCGGCCAGTTGATGAAGATCGCCGTGGAAAAAGGCAACTCCAGCCGTCCTGGAATCAAGCTGGGAATTTGCGGCGAACACGGAGGTGATCCTGAATCCGTGAAGTTCTGTCATCGAATTGGATTGAACTACGTGAGCTGCTCGCCCTATCGCGTGCCAGTTGCGCGCCTTGCTGCAGCACAGGCTGCGATCGAGGACAAACGCAAGGCGGCTTCCAAGCCTGCGAAGAAGAAGTAAGCCGAACGCAGCGCTGAGTCGCTGCTGAACAATTCACAGCCGCTTCAGAAATTCTGAAGCGGCTTTTTATTCTGCCGGAGCGCCGACTTGCAGTGGGCTTACGACGATCGAAGAACCGATCGCGCTCAAACGCCAGATACCACAGCGCGCCAGAGCCGCAACCAAAACGGGAAAAGGGAAAACGGGCGGAACACACTAATCACGCGAACAAAAGCCGAACTCGTCCAAAAACGGCGAAGACGAATTTGATCCGTGAAGGAGGCGGGGATCAATACGGATGCGTGTTGCGCTACGTAGCACGGGTTCGTTGCTGCAGCGCAGCGCGTCCCGCTTCAAGCTGTTCAATGATCCGGGTTGGATCGTAAACGCAACCTGCCCACGTTCCGCCGCTGCTCAGTTGCAGCGAGGCCCACAGCTGTGTGTCCTCTGGAAGCGCAGGATGCGGCGACAGGTCACCGCGCGGGGCGCGCTTCGCCAGGATGGTTGCGCCTTCCTCAGCGCTGAAGCGGCGTTCGCCTTCCCCGACCCAATCAACGGCTGCTTCACCGCGACGACGATCTATGTGGACGCGGATGATATCGCCATCGATGACCTTGCCGATGGGTCCGCCCGCAAGGCCTTCGGGGCTGATGTGACCGATGCACGCTCCTGTCGACAGTCCTGAAAATCTGGCATCGGTAAGAATAGTGACATGCTTCCCAAACGGCAGGTGCTTCAACGCGCCGGTCACCTGGTAAGTCTCCTCCATGCCTGTGCCCATCGGCCCAATCCCCGCAAGCACCAACACGTCGCCCGCCTTGATTCTTCCCTCCTTGATGGCGGACATGGCGGCCTTCTCAGAGACGAACACTCGCGCTGGACCTTCGTGGCGATACACGCCATCGGGGCTCACGACGGATGGATCGATTGCAGTGGCCTTTACCACGGATCCTTCAGGCGCGAGATTTCCGCGGGGAAAAACCAGGGTGCTCGTCAGGCCGCGCGCACGCGCCTGGTTCGGCGCAAAAATAACTTCATTCGGATCCACACCATCATGTTGCTGCAACAGTTTCCGGAATTCAGTCCGGCGGCTGGACTTCTCCCACCAATCCAGATTCTCACCGATCGTTTTCCCCGTGACGGTGAGTGCATCGAGGTTCAGCAGACCCAAGGCCCGCAGGTGCAGCATGACTTCCGGGACCCCGCCTGCGAGGAACACGCGCACTGTGGGATGGTGAATCGGACCGTTAGGGAGAACACTCACGAGGCGCGGCACGCGGCGGTTTACGGCAATCCAATCCTCTACGGTTGGAATTGGCAGGCGCGCGGCGTGTGCAATCGCTGGAATGTGAAGCAGAAGATTGGTCGATCCGCCAAATGCCGCATGCAGAACCATGGCGTTCTTGATGCTGGCCGCCGTCAAAATGTAGCGCATGGCCAGGTTGCGCGCGGCGAGCGAATGCACCGCGCGGGCTGAACGCGCTGCCATGTCGAGCCACACTGATTGGCCCGAAGGTGCAAGAGCAGAGTGGGGGAGTGATAAGCCGAGCGCTTCGCCGACGACCTGCGACGTTGCTGCTGTCCCGAGAAACTGGCACCCGCCGCCGGGTGTCCCGCAGGCGCGGCAACCCAGTTCCGCCGCTTCTGGCAGAGAGACTAATCCGTGCGCGAATCGCGCGCCGAGCGTTTGGACCGTTCCTGCGTCTTCAGCGCCATCGGCAGGCAACGTCACGCCGCCAGGAACCACCACAAATGGAAGGTCGTGCAGCCCAGCCGCAGCCATGAGCATGGCGGGCAATCCCTTGTCGCAGGTTGCAATTCCGAGAACGCCCGAGCGCAAGGGCAGGGAGCGGGCCAGTCTTCGAAAAAGAATCGCGGCTTCGTTTCTGTAGGGCAGGCTGTCAAACATTCCAACTGTTCCCTGTGTGCGACCGTCACACGGATCGGAACAGAAGCCCGCAAACGGGACCGTTTTGAGTTTTCGAAATTCTTCTGCTGCGGCTTTGACGAGCAACCCGATTTCCCAATGGCCTGTGTGGTATCCGAGCGCGATCGGTTTGCCGTCGGGCGCCCGCAATCCTCCCTGCGTGCTCAGGATAAGGAATTGTTTGCGGCCAAGCTCGGATGGATCCCATCCCATCCCGGCGTTCTGCGTCATGCCGAACAGATCGCCGCTCGGGCTGTGCAGCAGCATGTCCTCAGTGATGGGCAGGCTCCCGCGCGGACCCGGCGCGCAGGTCTGGATCTGAAAAATCTCAGCCGTGCCCGAATCGAAAATGGTTTCGTCTGGGTTCATTGCGCTGGGTGCGGCGGCGCAGCAGCCCGTCTGGGCAGGATCATGGCGCGAGTTTGCTTGCCGACACACAGCAACGTCAATAGTAGTATGCGCGACCCGCTTATGAATATCTGCCGTTTTGCACATCGCGATTGCGTTCACATTGGGCTCGTTGGTGAAGACCTGGTGGTGATAGATCTCGCGCCCGCAGGAATAACAGAACTCACGCCGTTGCTTGAAGATGCACGGTTGGCGGCGTCGTTGAGCCGCATGGAGACGAAGGCGTTTCCGCGCATGCCCCTTTCGGAGGTCAAACTGCTGGCCCCCGTCGAACGCCAGGAAATATGGGCCGCGGGCGTCACTTACCTGCGCAGCAAGACGGCGCGCATGGAGGAATCAGAGTTCAGTGCGACTGCCTATGACAAGGTCTACGCGGCGGAACGCCCCGAGTTGTTCTTTAAATCGGTCGCCGAAAAGGTGGTGCCGTGCGGGGCGCCTGTTGGAATTCGCGACGACGCCACGTGGAGTGTGCCCGAACCTGAGCTGGCGCTCGTGTTGAATTCCCGTGGCGACGTGGTTGGACACACCATCGGGAACGACATGAGTTCCCGCGACATCGAAGGGGAAAATCTGTTGTACCTGCCGCAAGCGAAGATCTACGAGCGATCCTGCGCATTGGGACCATGGATCACGCTGGGAGCCGACGAGGCAACAGCGCGCGAATGGAAAATTGGGATCGAGATTCGGCGTGCGGGCAAGATCGTTTTCGCAGGTGAAACATCGGTCGGACAAATCAAGCGCACGTTCAAGGAACTCGCCGGGTTCCTCTTTCGCTGTCAGAAATTTCCAAATGGGGCGGTCCTGTTGACGGGAACGGGCGTGGTACCGCCCGACACCTTCACGTTGCAGTCTTGCGACGATGTTTCGATTCGAATCAGCGGGATCGGCTTGCTCCAGAACGCAGTGATGCTCGTTTAATTGAAATCAGGCGCAGGCGCTTCGCAGCGACGGTAGCACCTGTTCGCAAGTGAAGTTGTGCAGTTTGATTGTCTTGTGGCGCGAGGTATGTCCGCGCACCAGCTCAATGCGTCCTCGCGAGCAGTTCAGACGTTCTGCCAATAATTCGATCAACGCCTGGTTCGCTGCCGCATCGACGGGTGGCGCGGTTACCTTGATTCGCAATTCTTCGCCCATGGGATCGCCGATTTCATTCTTGGAAGCACGCGGCTGCAATCGAACGGCAAGGAGCACGCCATCCTGATGCGGCTTGAGATAGCGGGGAAGCTCGCTCATGCGTTTTTCAAAACCAGGCGCCGTTGTTCGGTGTTGAGTGCGATCCAGGTTCCGGCTTTCAGGGCGCCCAATTGGAATTCTCCAATTCTCACTCGCATCAGCCGCAGCGTCGGATGGCCGATTGCGGCGGTCATTCGGCGCACCTGCCGGTTTTTTCCTTCAACTAACTCAAGACTCAGCCAGCATGTCGGAACGTTCTTGCGAAATCGAATTGGCGGATTGCGCGGTGGCACCTCTGGTTGCGGCTCGAGAATCCGAACTTCACAAGGCAGCGTGCGCCGGCCCTGGATGGTCACTCCGTGGCGCAGCGTTGCGATGCCTGCCGCGTCGGGAACGCGTTCAACCTCAACCCAGTATTCCCGTTCGTGTGCATTTCGAGGATGAAGCAGTTGCTGGTTCAACTGAGGTTCGTCGCTCAGCAGCAACAGGCCTTCCGAATCCGCATCGAGCCGGCCGATCGGATAAACGCCGCGTGGAAAATCAAACTCGAAGAGCGGGCGGTTCGGCGACCCGTCAGGCGTGAATTGGGACAGAACTCCGAAAGGCTTGTTGAAGGCGATCAGCATGTGACAGCGTTGCGAAAAATATCTGAAACGTGAGGGTTCGATCCAGCACGTTCAATTATTTCCGACTCCCTTGATTGCATGCTGCAATCGGCGGAGATCAGCGATGTCCTCGGGTCCGGTAGAATGCTGCCCGATCTGCAGGTTCTTCTTGGGCGCCTGCCATTTCCAGCGTTCCGCATGGCCATCAGCGAAGGAAAGGGTGGTGCCGTTCTGATGGCGGTCCGACGGGATATCGAGCCAGTAATTCGCCCAATACGATGAAGGCGGCATCACGCCAAACGTGGAATCCCAAATCGCGTTTTCATGCGTGTCGATGAAGACGAACAGCGTGGTGGGATCCTTGATTTCATGGCTCTTGCGGAAGTAATCGGCCTGCCGGCAGTTGATGCTGTTGCTCATGTTGTAACTGCGATTTCGCAATTTGTCGGGATGGTCGCGCACTGTCGACAGGTCGGCGGGACAACGATAAATGGCCGGGCTGCGATTGTAGGTGAACAGGATGGAAGTGGTCTCGTTGACAGGTTCAGTGTCGAGTGGCGCGAGCGAACGGCACCAGGTGGTGCTATCCTCGCCCAACTGCCCCCCGTTCGTGGACCCAATCGAAAAGAAATACACAAAGTTGTTTGGAGGGAGGATGCCTTGGTTGTCATGGGCGTATTGCGCCCAGCAGATCTGCAGCTGGCGCAGGTTGTTCAGGCAGGAAACTGTGCGGGCGCGCTGCTTTCCGCTGCTCAGCGCAGGAAGGAGCAACCCGGCCAGGATGGCTATGATTGCAATGACAACGAGGAGTTCGATGAGCGTGAACCCGGCGGATCGTCCAGAAGAGCAACGCCCAGGACGTTCAACGTTCCGCCGCAACCGGTTCATACTGGCGGACTATAACCTAGATAAGTTGTTCTTCAATGGCGAACCTTGGCTTCGGTTTTTCCGATGGCTTTACTGGACGGCATTCGCCCCTACACTGGCAGGGTGATCCGCAACATTATTTTCGACTGGTCGGGCACGCTCGTGGACGACTTGCCGGCAGTCTGGAAAGCCACGAACCACGTGTTGAACCAGGCGCAATGCGCGGAGATGACCCTCGACACGTTTCGCGCCGAGTTCTGCCTTCCATTCACGCTCTTCTACGACAAGCACACTCCGAAGGTCCCGCTTTCGCAGCTGGAAATCTGGTACAACTCGGAATTTCCGAACGTCCAAGGCTCGATTTGCGCGCTGCCGCATGCGCGCGAGTTCCTCCAGTTCTGCCGCGCTCGCAATCTCAAAACGTTCATTCTCAGCGCCATTCATCCAGACCATTTCGCCGTTCAGATGCAGAGCATCGACTTCAACGGCCTGCTGGATGAATGCTTCGTCGGCGTTCGCGACAAGCGCCACAAGATTCATGAAATCCTGAGCAGCCACGCACTGGCGCCCGACGAGACGCTGTTCATCGGTGACATGCAACATGACATCGAAACCGCAGTGCACGGCGGCGTGCATTCCTGCGCAGTGCTCACGGGCTACAACACGCTCGAGCAGTTGCGCCAGGCCAAGCCTGATTTGATCGTGGAGCACCTGGGCGAGTTGCAGCACATTTTGGAGCGCAACGACCTGCGACTCAAACCCGATGCCAAACCTTTCGAGGAACTTCATGGGCCGATTGCAACCGTCGGCGCGCTTATCTTTGACGAGCAAGAAC
>Ga0196970_1000995_pt1 | contig 23364 bp, 19 predicted proteins | sample S1v_513CmetaG_FD_148672 | JGI IMG/M metagenome (GOLD analysis project Ga0196970, IMG submission 148672) | Soil microbial communities from Anza Borrego desert, Southern California, United States - S1+v_5-13C | ecosystem: Environmental > Terrestrial > Soil > Desert | place: USA: California...
ACGCCGACGCCGACACCCCGGTCGCCACGCAGGACGCCACGCCCGCGCCCACCGACGAGCGGACCGAGGTCCGGCAGGCGTCGACCGCCGACCCGGACTGGTCTGCCGTCGCCGACGCCGTCCGCCCGTCCGTCGTGGCCATCGCCGTGATGGGCGCGGCCGGCTCGGGCGAGGGCTCCGGCGTCATCATCGACGCCGAGGGCCACGTCATCACGAACGACCATGTGGTCAGCGGCGCCCAGCAGCTGCAGGTCACCCTGTCCGACGGCCGGGTGTACGACGCGACGATCGTCGGCACGGACCCGACCACCGACCTCGCCGTCATCGCGATCACCGACCCGCCGGACGACCTCGAGCCCGCCACGCTGGGCGACTCCGACTCCGTCGACGTCGGCGACCCGGTGATGGCCGTGGGCAACCCCCTCGGCCTCGCCAGCACGGTCACCACCGGCATCGTGTCCGCGCTCGACCGGCCCGTCTCGACCGGGTCGGCCAGCAGCCGGGAGCCCGTCGTGACGAACGCGATCCAGGTGGACGCGGCCATCAACCCCGGCAACTCGGGCGGGCCGCTCTTCGACGCCGAGGGGCAGGTGATCGGCGTGACGTCGTCGATCGCCACGCTCTCGCAGGCCGGCGGCCAGGCCGGCTCGATCGGCCTCGGCTTCGCGATCCCGGCCAACCTCGCCGACCTGGTCGCGGACCAGCTCCTCGCGGACGGCTCCGCCGAGCACTCGTTCCTCGGGGTGTACCTCTCCGACGGCACGGCTACCGTCGACGGCACCAGCCGCCTGGGCGCCGTCGTCGAGGAGGTCGGCTCCGGCAGCCCGGCCGCCGACGCGGACCTGCGGGCCGGTGACGTGGTGGTCGCCATCAACGGCGAGCCGGTCAGCGGCGGCCTGTCCCTCACGGCGTCCGTCCGTGAGCACGCCGTGGGCGACACGGTGAAGCTGACGGTGGTGCGCGACGGCAAGGCGGTCGACGTGGACGTGACGTTCACGGCGCGGCAGGAGGCGGCCACGGGCGACGACGGGCGCTGATCTGCCCGGACGCTGATCGGTCCCGGCGCCGATCAGTCCCGCAGGGCGTGCCGCATCGGCTCGAGCTTGGCCTCCGACTCCGCCAGCTCCGCGGCGGGGTCGGAGGCCGCCACGATGCCGCAGCCCGCGAAGAGCCTGAGCCGCCGGGGGTCGGCGCCCAGCTCGGCCGACCGCAGGGCCAGCGCCCACTCGCCGTCGCCGTCGACACCCATCCACCCGACGGGCGCGGCGTACCGGCCGCGGTCCATCCCCTCGAGCTGCTCGATCACCTCGCACGCGACCGCCGTCGGGGTGCCGGCCACGGCCGCGGTCGGGTGCAGGGCGTCCGCCAGCAGCAGGCTCGAGGGGTGCGCGCCGTCGGCGTCGGCCGCGAGCACGCCCGTCACGTCCGTCGCCAGGTGCAGCACGTTGGGCAGGTGCAGCACGAACGGCGTCTCCGGGACGTTGGTGGACGAGCAGAACGGCGCGAGCGCCTCGCTGAGCGACGTCACCGCGTACTCGTGCTCCTCGAGGTCCTTCGAGGAGTGGGCGAGCAGCGCCGCGTGCGCGAGGTCGGCGTCGTCGTCGCCCGTGCGGCGGATCGTGCCGGCCAGGACGCGAGACGTGACCAGGCCCTTCTCGCTGCGGAGCAGCAGCTCCGGGGTGGCCCCGAGCAGACCGTCGACGGCGAAGGTCCAGCAGGCCTGGTAGTCGGCGGCGAGACGGTGCAGCGCCCACCGCACGTCCAGCGGCTCCGCGGTCCGGGCGAGGACCTCGCGCGCGAGCACGACCTTGTCGAGGTCGCCTGCGCGGATCCGGCCCACCGCCTCGGCGACGGCGAGCTGCCACCGCGCCGCGTCGAGGGCGCCGTCGACGAGCTCGACCCGGCCGGGCGAGCGGGGGGCGGGCTGGCTGGCGAGCTCCGGGACGGGGGCGACGCCGCCCTCCGCAAGGGTCGTCACCCAGGCTACGGGGCCGCGGCGTCCGACGACGACGCGCGGCACCACGAGCGCGCCCCCCGCCGCCGAGGCGGGTGCGAAGGAGAACGAGCCGAACGCGACCGGTCCGGTGCCCGGCACCCGCACCTCGTCGCGGACCACCGCGTGCTCGACCAGGCGGCGCCACTGCGCGGCGGCCTCCCGCATGCGCCCGGTGCCGCGGGTCTCGATGCGCAGCAGCTCGCCCCAGGCGACCAGGCCGTCGCCGCGCCGGATCCAGGCGGTGCCACCCTCGGCGGGCAGCAGGTCGAGGAGGTCGGCGGGCAGGTCGGCGACGTCGACGGCGACCGTCCTGGAGACCAGGGGCAGGCGCGCGACGCCGACATGGCCGGCCGGGGTGGGGGCGGTGGGCAAGGTCATCGCCGCCAAGCGTACGCACGCCCCACGCCGCCCACCTCCGCCGTGCGGGGGCCGCCGTGCGGGTGCGAGCCCGGGCGGCGGGTTTGCCAGACTGGGGCCATGCCGCGCGCCGACCTGGACAAGCAGCCGCACGAGGTGGCGTCGATGTTCGACGCCGTCGCGCGCCGCTACGACCTGACGAACGACGTCCTCTCCCTCGGGCAGGACCGGCGGTGGCGGTCGGCGACGGTGCGCGCCGTCGGGGCACGGCCGGGCGAGCTGGTGCTGGACCTGGCGGCCGGCACGGGGACGTCGAGCGAGCCGTTCGCGGCGGCCGGTGCGCGCGTCGTGCCGTGCGACTTCTCCCTGGGGATGCTCGCGGCCGGCAAGGCGGCCCGGCCGGAGCTGCCGTTCGTCGCCGGTGACGCGCTGCGGCTGCCCTTCGCGGACGGCGTGTTCGACGCCGTCACGATGTCGTTCGGCCTGCGGAACGTCGCGGACACCGGCGCGGCGCTCGCGGAGCTGCGGCGCGTCACCCGGCCGGGCGGGCGCCTCGTCGTGTGCGAGTTCTCGCTGCCGACGTGGGCCCCGTTCCGGACGGTGTACACGGAGTACCTGATGCGCGCCCTGCCCGCCGTGGCACGTGCGGTCTCCTCGGCCCCCGACGCCTACGTGTACCTCGCCGAGTCGATCCGCGCCTGGCCCGACCAGGCGGGCCTCGCCCGGCTCATGCTGGCCGCGGGCTGGCGCGACGTCGCCTACCGCAACCTGAGCGGCGGCATCGTCGCCCTCCACCGCGCCACCAACCCCTCCTGACCCTCCCGAGTGGAGCACGGTGGCGGCGAATCGCCCCAAGTGGAGCACCGTGGCGCCACGGTGCTCCACTCACGGGCGGGGTTTTGCACGGGTGAGGCCATGTCAGGTGGGACTCCGTGCGGCGATTACACTGGCTGGAACGCTCGTGAAGGGCTTCACAAGGGACCTACGACCGACGGGTGAGGTACGCGTGGCGGCGGTGCGGCAGGACGATGCGGACGTCATCGTCGTCGGCGCAGGTCCCGCCGGGTCCACCGCCGGGTACTACCTGGCCGCCGCCGGGCTCGACGTCCTCGTGCTGGAGAAGTCGGCGTTCCCCCGCGACAAGGTGTGCGGCGACGGCCTGACCCCGCGCGCCGTCCGCGAGCTCGTCGCCATGGGCCTGCCCACCCGGCCCGAGGACGGCTGGATCCGCAACAAGGGCCTCCGGGTCTACGGCGGCGGCCACCGGCTCGAGATCCCCTGGCCGCAGCTGCGCGCGTACCCGGACTACGGCCTCGCCCGCCCGCGCCGCGACTTCGACGACGCCCTGGCCCGCCACGCCGCCACGGCGGGCGCCAAGGTGCAGCAGCGGACCGCCGTCACCGGCCCGGTCCTCGACGACCGCACCGGCCGCGTCGTCGGCGTCACCGCGCGCCCCGTGGACGACGCCGGACGCCGCACCGGCGACGAGGTCACCTACCGCGCACCCGTGGTGATCGCCGCCGACGGCGTCTCCGCGCGCATGGCGCTCGGGCTCGGCATCGAGAAGGACCCACGACGTCCGATGGGTGTCGCGGTCCGCACGTACTTCCGCACCCCGATGCACGACGACGAGTGGATGGAGTCCCACCTCGAGCTCTGGGACGGCCCGCCCGGCTCCTCGAACCTCCTGCCGGGATACGGCTGGATCTTCCCGCTCGGCGACGGCACCGCGAACGTCGGCCTGGGCTCGGTGAGCTCACGCGCCGTCGCCACCAAGGTCGACTACAAGGACCTGCTGCGCCGGTGGATCCCCGGCGTCCCGGAGGAGTGGGGCTTCACGCCCGAGGGCCAGGTCGGCCCGGTCCGCGGCGCGGCCCTGCCGATGGCGTTCAACCGCAAGCCCCTGTACTCGCGCGGCATGCTCCTGGTGGGCGACGCCGGCGGCATGGTGAGCCCGTTCAACGGGGAGGGCATCGCGTACGCGATGCAGGCCGCCCGCCGCGCGTCGGAGGTCGTGGTGCAGGCGATGGCGCGGACGACGCCGGCCGCGCGCGACGCCGTGCTCGCCGACTACCCCCGCGTGATGGCCGACGACCTCGGCGGGTACTACACGCTGGGCCGCGTCTTCGTGAAGCTGATCGAGCAGCCGGTGATCATGCACCTCTGCACCAAGTACGGTCTTCCTCGACCAGCGCTCATGCGGCTGGTCATGAAGCTGCTCGCCGACGTGTACGAGCCGCACGGGGGCCAGGCGTCCGACCGCCTGATCGCCACCCTGGCAAAGATTGCGCCGGCCGCATGACCCGGCAACACTCGCGTGAGGCCGCGGCCACGTCCACCCGGACGACGACGCCGCGGTCGACCCGACCCGCTTGGAGGGCCCGATGAGCAACCCGTACGTGCCGATCCTGGTGCTCATGGGGATCGCCGGCGTCCTGGCCCTCGGCGGCGTCGGCGCCAGCGCGATCCTCGGCCCCAAGCGCTACAACCGGGCCAAGCTCGAGGCCTACGAGTGCGGCATCGACCCGACGCCGCACGCCGTCGGCGGCGGCCGGTTCCCCGTGAAGTACTACCTGGTTGCGATGAGCTTCATCATCTTCGACATCGAGGTCGTGTTCATGTACCCGTGGGCGGTCGCGTTCGGGGCGCTGAAGCTCTTCGGGGTGGTCGCGATGGTGACGTTCCTCGCCCTGATCACCGTGCCGTTCGTCTACGAGTGGCGGCGTGGCGGGTTCGAATGGGACTGACGGTCCGCCGCGGGAGGCGGACGACCCAGCTGACGAGCACTGCGGACCGAACGGGAGGAGGAGCGCCATGGGCATCGAGGAGGCACCGTCCGGCTTCCTGCTGACCTCCGTGGAGAAGTTCACGGGGCTGGTTCGCAAGGCGTCGATGTGGCCGGTGACGTTCGGCCTGGCGTGCTGCGCCATCGAGATGATGGCGACGGGCACGTCACGGTTCGACATCTCCCGGTTCGGCATGGAGGTGTTCCGAGCGTCGCCGCGGCAGGCGGACCTGATGATCGTCGCCGGCCGCGTGAGCCAGAAGATGGCGCCCGTGGTGCGGCAGGTCTACGACCAGATGTCGGAGCCCAAGTGGGTCCTGGCGATGGGTGTGTGCGCGTCGTCGGGCGGCATGTTCAACAACTACGCGATCGTCCAGGGCGTCGACCACATCGTGCCCGTCGACATCTACCTGCCCGGCTGCCCGCCGCGGCCGGAGATGCTGATCAACGCGATCCTCGCGCTGCACGAGCAGGTGCGCAGCGCCCCGCTCGGCGTCAACCGCGAGGAGGCGGCGCGCGCCGCAGAGGCCGCGGCCCTGGCCGCGACGCCCACCTCCGACATGAAGGGGCTCCTGCGATGAGCGGCCCGGCCGACGACGCCCGCGGCACCGGGGACGCTGCCGGCGAGGACACCCGGACCGGCAGCGACCTGCCGGACGAGCTCGACCCGGCGACCCGCACGGGTGTACCCGAGGCGCAGGCGCGCATGAACGCCGTCGGCACGGATGCCGAGCAGCCCGCCGACGACGACCGTCCGGAGGAGACGCGCGGCGACCGGCGGGACGAGGGCACGGCGACCGCCGCGCCACCGGCTGCCGCCCCGGCGGAGGCGACCGGTGCCGCCGCGGCCGCGAAGGGCGGTGTCGGCGTGGTGGGGACGCCGTCGTCGGACACCCCGCAGACCGCGACGGAGGCCGCGCACGAGGGCGGCGCGCAGAACGTGCCGGGCCGCGTGCTGGCCGGCCCCGACGGCCGGTCCCCACTCGACGTCGTGGACGTGCGCCGCGGGATGTTCGGCGCCGCCGACACCGGCGACACGTCGGGGTACGGCGGCCTGGTGAAGACCGTCGCCATGCCGGGACCGAGCGAGCGCCCGTACGGCGGCTGGTTCGACGAGGTCGTGGACGTCCTCGCCGAGGTGCTGGGCGAGCGCGGCATCGCGTTCGGCGACGCGGTCGAGTCGGTCGTCGTGGACCGTGGCGAGCTCACGCTGCACGTCCGGCCGCAGCACCTCGTGGCCGTCTGCCAGGCGCTCCGCGACGACCAGGACCTGCGGTTCGAGCTGGGCCTCGGCGTCTCCGGGGTGCACTTCCCGAACGACGCCGGTCGCGAGCTGCACGCCGTCTACCACCTGTGCTCGGTGACCCACGGGCGCCGCCTGCGCCTCGACGTCGCGGTGCCCGACGCCGACCCGCACATCCCGTCGTCGACGTCGGTGTACCCGGGCCACGACTGGCACGAGCGCGAGACGTTCGACTTCTTCGGGATCGTCTTCGACGGCCACCCGGGGCTGGCGCGCATCGAGATGCCCGACGACTGGCAGGGCCACCCCCAGCGCAAGGACTACCCGCTCGGCGGCATCCCCGTGGAGTACAAGGGCGCGCAGATCCCGCCGCCCGACCAGCGGAGGGCGTACACATGACGCAGACACCCCACGCCACCGCGCACGTCGTCGACGACGGCGAGGCGCCCACCTTCGAGGCGACCGGTGGCGACTGGTCCGACATCGCGGAGGAGGCGGCCCGCCTCGGCGAGGAGCGGATCGTCGTCAACATGGGGCCGCAGCACCCGTCCACGCACGGCGTGCTCCGGCTCATGCTCGAGATCGACGGCGAGACGGTGACCGAGGCCCGCTGCGGCATCGGCTACCTGCACACCGGCATCGAGAAGAACATGGAGTTCCGGAACTGGACGCAGGGCGTCACGTTCTGCACGCGCATGGACTACCTGGCCCCGCTGTTCCAGGAGGCCGCGTACTCCCTCGGGGTCGAGAAGCTGCTGGGCATCACCGACGACGTCCCCGAGCGCGCCACGACCATCCGCGTCCTGATGATGGAGCTGAACCGCGTCGCGTCCCACCTGGTCTGCATCGGCACGGGCGGGAACGAGCTGGGCGCGACGACCGTCATGACGACGGGCTTCACGGCGCGCGAGGAGATCCTGAAGATCTTCGAGCTGATCACGGGCCTGCGGATGAACCACGCGTACATCCGGCCGGGCGGCGTCGCCCAGGACATCCCGCCGGGTGCGCTGGACACGATCCGCGAGGCGCTGCCGACGGTCCGCGACTACATCCGCCAGCTCGGCGACCTCATGCTCGGCAACCCGATCTTCAAGGGCCGCCTGGTCGGCGTCGGGCACCTGAACCTCGCGGGCTGCATGGCGCTGGGCATCACCGGGCCGGTGCTGCGCTCGGCCGGCCTGCCGTACGACGTGCGCAAGCACACCCCGTACTGCGGCTACGAGACGTACGACTTCGACGTGCCGACGTCCACGGAGATGGACTCGTTCTCGCGGATGGTCCTGCGGATCGAGGAGTGCTACCAGTCCCTGCGGATCGTGGAGCAGGCGCTCGACCGCCTGCAGGCGATGGGCGCCGGACCGGTCATGGTGGCGGACAAGAAGGTCGCGTGGCCGGCCCAGCTGGCCATCGGCTCGGACGGCATGGGGAACTCCCTCGACCACATCCGGGAGATCATGGGCACCTCGATGGAGGCGCTCATCCACCACTTCAAGCTGGTCACCGAGGGGTTCCGGGTGCCGGCGGGGCAGGTGTACCAGTCGGTCGAGGCCCCGCGCGGCGAGCTGCTCGTGCACCTCGTGTCCGACGGCGGCACCCGCCCGTACCGCGCCCACTTCCGGGACCCGTCGTTCAACAACCTGCAGGCGGTCTCGATCATGTGCGAGGGCGGCCTGCTCGCCGACGTCGTCGTCGCGGTCGCCGGGCTGGACCCGGTGCTGGGAGGAGTGGACCGCTGATGGTCGAACCGTACGAGGGCGCCAAGCTCGAGCGGCTCGCGGCCGACGCCGCGACCGTCGTCGCGCGCTACCCGGAGGAGCCGCGCTCCGCGCTGCTGCCCCTGCTGCACCTGGTCCAGTCGGAGGACGGGTTCGTCAGCCCGGACGGCATCGCGTTCTGCGCCCGCACCCTCGGGCTGTCCACGGCCGAGGTGTCCGCGGTGGCGACCTTCTACTCGCAGTACAAGCGGCACCCGAACGGCGAGTACACCGTCGGGGTGTGCACCAACACGCTCTGCGCTGTGATGGGCGGCGACGCGATCTTCGAGGAGCTCTCCGAGCACCTGGGCGTCGGGCACGACGAGACGACGCCCGACGGCGCGATCACGCTCGAGCGGATCGAGTGCAACGCCGCCTGCGACTACGCGCCCGTGATGATGGTCAACTGGGAGTTCTTCGACAACCAGACGCCGGAGTCCGCGACGGCCGTCGTCGACGGGCTGCGGGCCGGCACGCCGGTGGCGCCGACGCGCGGCGCGTCGTCCGTGTGCTCGTTCAAGCAGATGTCCCGCGTGCTCGCCGGGTTCCCGGACGGGCGGGCGGACGAGGGCCCCGGGGCGGGCGAGGCCACGCTGGCCGGGCTGCGCCTGGCGAAGAAGAAGGGCTGGAAGGCACCGGCGTACGCCGGCGCGGGCGACGCGGAGACCGACGAGTCGCCGGCCGCCGACGCGCGACCGGGCCTGGCCGCCGGCCGCCACTCCAGCGTCGACACGCCCTCCGCGCCCCCGTCGGGCGGCACGGCTGACACCCCGACCGGTCGCGACGCGAGCAAGGAGGCGTGATGACGACCCTGACCCCCGTGCTCTCCGCAGGGTGGGACGCCGTCCGCTCGTGGAGCATCGAGGCGTACCGCCACGGCGGCGGCTACCAGGCGCTCCGCACGGCGCTCCGGATGGACGCGGCCGACCTCGTGACCGCGGTGAAGGACTCGGGCCTGCGCGGCAGGGGCGGCGCCGGCTTCCCGACCGGGATGAAGTGGGGCTTCCTGCCCGCGCCCGACGGCGGTCCGCGCTACCTGGTCGTGAACGCGGACGAGTCCGAGCCGGGCACGTGCAAGGACATCCCGCTGATGATGGCCAGCCCGCACCTGCTCGTCGAGGGCGCGATCATCACGTCCTACGCGATCGGCTGCCACCACGCCTTCATCTACGTGCGGGGCGAGGTGCTGCACGTCTACCGCCGGCTGCTGCAGGCGGTGCAGGAGGCGTACGACGCCGGCTACCTGGGCAAGGACGTCCTCGGCTCGGGGTATGACCTCGACCTCACGGTCCACGCGGGCGCCGGCGCCTACATCTGCGGGGAGGAGACCGCGCTGCTCGACTCGCTCGAGGGCCGTCGCGGGCAGCCACGCCTCAAGCCGCCGTTCCCCGCCGTCGCGGGCCTGTACGGCCGGCCCACCGTGATCAACAACGTGGAGTCGATCGCGAGCGTCCCGTCCATCGTGCGCGGCGGCGCCGACTGGTTCCGCTCGATGGGCACGGAGCGGTCCACCGGGTACGGCCTGTTCTCCCTGTCGGGCCACGTGACCCGGCCGGGCCAGTACGAGGCGCCGCTGGGCATCACGCTGCGCGAGCTCCTGGACATGGCCGGCGGCGTCCGGAAGGGCCACACCCTGAAGTTCTGGACGCCCGGCGGCTCGTCGACGCCGCTCTTCACGGCCGAGCACCTGGACGTCCCCCTCGACTACGAGTCCGTCGGGGCGGCCGGCTCCATGCTCGGCACCCGGGCGCTGCAGATCTTCGACGACACCACGTGCGTGGTCCGCGCGATCACGCGGTGGGCGGAGTTCTACGCGCACGAGTCCTGCGGCAAGTGCACCCCCTGCCGGGAGGGCACCTACTGGATGAAGCAGATCCTGGCGCGCATCGAGCACGGCGAGGGGACGATGGCGGACCTCGACACCCTGCTCGACGTGTGCGACAACATCCTGGGCCGGGCGTTCTGCGCCCTCGGCGACGGCGCGACCTCCACCATCACCTCGGGCATCGCCCTGTTCCGGGACGAGTTCGAAGCGCACGTCACCGGCGGCGGCTGCCCGTTCGACCCGGCGGCGGCCGCGGCCTTCCACTACGTGCCGCGCAGCGCCCGCGCCGACGTGACGGCGATGTCCGGCGTCGGCTCCACGGCACACGCGACGGGGGTGCGGCGATGACCACGACGACGCCGAAGGCGGGTGCCGCTGTGACGTCCCCGGGGGCCGCCGCGCCCGCCGACGAGGTGACGTTCACGATCGACGGCACCGAGGTGAGCGTGCCGAAGGGCACGCTCGTCATCCGCGCCGCCGAGCAGCTCGGCATCGCGATCCCGCGATTCTGCGACCACCCGCTGCTGCAGCCCGTCGGCGCGTGCCGGCAGTGCCTCGTCGAGGTCGCCGTGCCCGACCGCGAGGGCAACGTGCGGCCGATGCCGAAGCCGCAGGCGTCCTGCACGACCGAGGCCACCCCGGGCATGGTCGTGAAGACCCAGCGCACGTCCGCGGTCGCGGACAAGGCGCAGCACGGCGTGCTCGAGTTCCTGCTCATCAACCACCCGCTGGACTGCCCCACGTGCGACAAGGGCGGGGAGTGCCCGCTGCAGAACCAGGCGATGAGCAACGGCTACGGCACGTCCCGGTTCCACGACGTGAAGCGGACCTTCCCCAAGCCGATCGCCATCTCGACCGAGATCCTGCTCGACCGCGAGCGCTGCGTGCTCTGCCAGCGGTGCACCCGGTTCTCCGAGGAGATCGCCGGCGACGCCTTCATCGACCTGCAGAAGCGCGGCATCAACCAGCAGATCGGCCGGTTCGACCCGGGCGTCCTGGGCTTCGCCGGGGCCGAGCCCGCGTCGGTCTACCGCGGCGTCCAGCCGGACGGCACGCCGATCTCGGCGGCCACCGGCGTCGCCGCCCAGGACCCGGCGGGTCCCGTCGGCGAGGCCACGACGGACACGTCGGGGCGCCCGTTCGCGTCGTACTTCTCCGGCAACACCATCCAGATCTGCCCGGTGGGCGCCCTGACGAACGCGGCGTACCGGTTCCGGTCGCGCCCGTTCGACCTGGTCTCGACACCCGGCATCTCGGAGCACGACTCGAACGGCTCGGCGCTGCGCATCGACCACCGCCGGGGCGTCGTGCTGCGCCGGCTGGCCGGGGACGACCCGGCGGTCAACGAGGAGTGGCTCACCGACAAGGACCGGTTCGCCTTCCCCTGGCAGGGCCTGGCCGACCGGCTCACGGTTCCCCTGGTGCGCGAGACCGCCGACGACGGCACGTCCGCCCTGCGGCCGGCGAGCTGGGGCGAGGCCTTGGACCGCGCGGCCGAAGGGCTGGCTGCCGCCCGCGCGACCGGCGTGGGCGTGCTGCCCGGTGGTCGCCTGACGCTGGAGGACGCCTACGCGTACAGCAAGTTCGCGCGCGTCGTGCTCGGGACCAACGACGTCGACCACCGCGCGCGCCCGCACTCGGCCGAGGAGGAGGCCTTCCTGGCCCACCACGTGGCCGGCTCGCGGATGTCCGTGACCTTCGCGGACCTGGAGTCCGCGGGCGCGGTCCTGCTGGTCGGCTTCGAGCCCGAGGACGAGGGCGGCGTGGTGTTCCTCCGCCTGCGCAAGGGCGTCACGGCGGGCACCACGCGCGTGTTCTCCGTCGCCCCCCTGGCCAGCCGGGGCCTCGTGCGTCTCGACGCGACGCTCCTCCCGGCCGCGCCGGGCACGGAGCCCGAGGTGCTCGACGCCGTCGTGGCCGGTGCCAAGGGCGCGCTCGGCGAGGCGGCGGGCGCACTCGACGCGGCGAGCGTCGTCGTCGTCGGGGAACGGCTCGCCTCGGTGCGCGGCGGGTACACGGCGGCGCTGCGGCTCGCCCGGCGCACGGGCGCGCGTCTCGTGTGGATCCCGCGCCGCGCCGGCGAGCGTGGTGGCGTCGAGGTCGGCACGCTGCCCGGCCTGCTGCCGGGCGGACGTCCCGTGGCGGACGCGCAGGCGCGGGTCGACATCCAGGCGATGTGGGACGTGGACCGGCTGCCGACCGAGCCGGGCCGGGACGCGTCCGCGATCCTGGCCGCGGCGCAGGCCGGGCAGCTGGGGGCTCTCGTCGTCGGCGGCGTCGACCCGGCCGACCTGCCGGACCCGGCGGCCGCCCGCGCCGCGCTCGAGTCGGTCGGCTTCCTCGTGAGCCTCGAGGTGCGGGCCTCGGCCGTGACCGAGCTGGCGGACGTCGTCCTGCCCGTCGCACCGCCGGTCGAGCGGCCCGGCACGTTCCTGAACTGGGAGGGCCGGCCGCGGCCCTTCCCGCAGGCGCTGACGTCGACCGCCATGCCCGACCACCGGGTGCTCGACGCGCTCGCCGACCGGATGGACGTGGCCCTCGGGCTCCGGACCATTGGCCAGGTGCACGCCGAGATCGACCAGCTCGGTGCCTGGGACGGCGCGCGGGTGCCTGCGCCCGACGTCGCCGCCGGCGCACCGCCGGAGATCGGCCCCGGCGAGGTCGTCCTCGCCACGTGGCACCAGCTGCTGGACGCGGGCCGGTGCCAGGACGGCGAACGGTTCCTCGCCGGCACCGCCCAGCGTCCCGTCGCCCGGCTGTCCGCCGGCACGGCGGCTGCGGTCGGCGCCGTGACGGGCGACGCGGTCACGGTGCGCACGGCTGCCGGGCAGGTCACCCTGCCGCTCGTCGTCACCCCGATGCCCGACGGCGTCGTGTGGGTGCCGACGGCGTCCACCGGTTCCATGGTCCGGACCACGCTGCGGGCCGACGCCGGCGACGTCGTCACGGTCACGGCGGCCGGCCTTCCGGCGCGGACCGAGCGAGGGGAGCTGTGATGCGCGCGATGCCGCTGATCCAGGCCGTCGAGGCCGTCGAGGAGTCGGGGGCGGCCGACTTCTCGAACGACACGTGGTGGATCGTGCTGATCAAGGCCGTGGGCCTGATCGTCTTCCTGCTGCTCTCCGTGCTCTTCGCCATCTGGTTCGAGCGCAAGGTCGTCGCCCGCATGCAGTACCGGCCCGGCCCGAACGTGCACGGCCCCATGGGCCTGTTCCAGTCGATGGCCGACGCGATGAAGCTCCTCTTCAAGGAGGACATCACCGTCAAGGCCGCGGACCGGCTCGTGTACGTGGTCGCGCCCATGATCAGCGTGTTCTGCTCGCTGCTCGTCTTCGCGGTGATCCCGCTCGGCCCGGCCGTGTCGATGTTCGGCGTCACGACGCCGCTGCAGCTCACCGACTTCCCCGTGGCGGTGCTGTACATCCTCGCCGCCGCGGCGCTCGGCGTGTACGGCATCGTGCTCGGCGGCTGGTCGTCCGGCTCCACGTACCCGCTGCTCGGCTCGGTGCGGTCCACGGCGCAGGTGATCAGCTACGAGCTCGCCATGGGCCTGTCGCTGGTGAGCGTCTTCATCCTCTCCGGGTCGATGTCGACGTCCGAGATCGTGGCCGCGCAGGAGCGCGTCTGGTGGTTCCTGCCGCTGCTGCCGGCGTTCGTCCTCTACGTGATCGCCATGGTGGGTGAGACGAACCGCCTCCCGTTCGACCTGCCCGAGGCCGAGGGCGAGCTCGTCTCCGGCTACATGACCGAGTACTCGTCGATGAAGTTCGCCTGGTTCTTCCTCGCCGAGTACATCAACATGCTCAACGTCTCCGCCGTCGCCACGACGCTGTTCCTGGGCGGCTGGCGGGCACCGTGGCCGCTGTCCATGATCGGCGACGGGGTGCTGAACACCGGCTGGTGGCCGGTGCTCTGGTTCCTGGCGAAGCTCTGGCTCCTGATGTTCTTCTTCGTCTGGGTGCGCGGCACCGTGGTCCGCTTCCGCTACGACCAGTTCATGCGGTTCGGCTGGAAGGTGCTCATCCCGGTCGGGCTGGTGTGGGTCGTCGCGGTGGCCGCCGTGCAGGGCGCGCGCGCCGAGGGCGTCGCGCTCCGGACGCTCCTCATCTCCCTGTCGGTGGTCGCGGTCGCCGCCGCCGTCGTGTCCTTCCTCATCCCCGAGAAGCCGGAGCCGGCCGCGCCCGTCCGCAAGAAGAAGCGGTTCGACGCGTTCGCGGACGGCTACCCCGTCCCCCCGCTCCCGGGGCAGAAGCTCCCGCCGTCGCCGCGCGCCGCACGTCTGCGGGCGCAGGAGGCGCCCGGCGAGGTGACGGCAGGGGAGCCGGTGACCGCAGGCCGGGCCGCCGGGGCGACCACCACCACGACCGCCGCCGAGGAGGAGGAGCCGCGTGGCTGACAAGGACATCACCCGGCGCGACGCGCCCGGTGAGGTGGGCGCGCCCCAGCCGTACCAGCCCCTGCGCCCTGCGAAGAAGGGCCTCGGCAACCTGCTGTCGCCCGTCGCGGGCTTCGGCGTCACCTTGTCGTCGATGTTCAAGCCGACCGTCACCGAGCAGTACCCGTTCGAGAAGGCGCCGACCAAGCCGCGCTACCACGGCCGGCACCAGCTGAACCGGTACCCCGACGGCCTCGAGAAGTGCATCGGCTGCGAGCTGTGCGCGTGGGCCTGCCCTGCGGACGCCATCTACGTCGAGGGCGCCGACAACACGCCCGACGCCCAGTTCTCGCCCGGCGAGCGGTACGGCCGCGTCTACCAGATCAACTACCTGCGCTGCATCTTCTGCGGGTTGTGCATCGAGGCCTGCCCGACGCGCGCGCTGACCATGACCAACGAGTTCGAGCTCGCCGGTCCGACCCGACGCGGGATGATCTACGAGAAGCAGGACCTGCTCGCCCCGCTCGGGGACCGCATGCTCGCCGCCCCGCACCCGATGGTGCCCGGCACGGAGGACACGGACTACTACCGTGGCTCGGTGACCGGCCCGGTGGCCGAGCAGGTGGCCTGGGTGGCCGAGCACCGTCCTGACGACCCGTCGCTGCCCGGTGCGCCTGCCGCCCGCGCGGGGACCGGCTCCGCTGCCAGCACGGAAGGGACCACCCGATGACCGTCGGCGCGCTCGGCGTGCTCACCGACCTCGCGGAGACGGGACGCACGTCCACCGGCGAGGAGGTCCTGTTCTGGTGCCTGGCGCCCGTGATGGTGCTCGCCGCGCTGGGCCTCGTCTTCGCGCGCCGCGCCGTCTACGCCGCCATGAGCGTCGTCGTCGTGATGGTGAGCCTCGCGGTGCTGTACGTCGCGCAGGAGGCGCCCTTCCTCGGCGTCGTGCAGGTGATCGTCTACACGGGCGCCGTGATGATGCTCTTCCTGTTCGTCCTCATGCTCGTGGGCGTGGACGCCTCCGACTCCTTCGTCGACGCGCTCCGCGGCCAGCGCTGGCTCGCGGCCCTCATCGGCATCGGGCTGGGCGCCGTCCTCGTCGGCGTGGTGCTCCGCGCCGGCGACATGGTCCCCATCGGCATGGCGCAGGCCAACGCCCGGGGGAACCCGGAAGGCGTCGCGGACGTCCTGTTCAGCGACTTCGTGTTCACGCTCGAGGTGGTGGGCATCCTGCTCATCACCGCTGCGGTCGGCGCCATCGTGCTCACCCACCGGCAGCGCCTCACGCGCCGCATCAGCCAGCGCGAGCTCGCGGACGCGCGCGTCGCGTCGGCCGGGCGCCTGACGCCGCTGCCCGCCCCCGGCGTGTACGCGCGCTCCAACGCGATGGACGTCGCGGCGCTCGGGGCCGACGGTCGCCCGCTCGAGCAGTCGGTGCCCCGGGTGCTGCGGGTGCGCGGCCAGGAGCGCTCCGTGGACGAGGTGCACGCGCAGATGCCGCCCGGCGTCGGGACCGGGTCGACGCCCCCCGAGCGGGCGATCACCGGAGAGGAGCAGGTGCGGTGAACCCCGCCAACTACGTGGTGCTCGCCGCCATCCTGTTCACGATCGGTGCGACGACGGTGCTCGTCCGGCGCAACGCGATCATCGTCTTCATGGGCATCGAGCTGATGCTCAACGCCGCCAACCTCGCGTTCGTCACGTTCGCCCGCATGCACGGCGACCTCAGCGGACAGGTGGTCGCCTTCTTCGTGATGGTGGTGGCCGCCGCCGAGGTCGTCGTCGGCCTGGCGATCATCGTCGCGATCTTCCGCACCCGCCGGTCGGCCTCGGTCGACGACGTCAACCTGCTGAGGAGCTGAGGGTGATCACGACCGCCACCCACGCCGCGTCGGCGCCCGTCACGGCCGCCTGGCTCCTCGTGGCTCTCCCGTTGCTGAGCGCCGCGGTGCTGCTGCTCGCGGGACGTCGCGCCGAGCGGTGGGGCCACTGGCTCGGCGTCGCCGCCTCGGCCGGCGCGTTCGTCGTCGGGGCTGTGCTCTGGTTCGCGCTGCTGGGCCGCGACGCCGAGGACCGGGTGCTCGTCGCGAGCTACGGGTCCTGGATCCCCGCGGGCGACTTCTCCGTCGACCTCGGCATGCGCGTGGACCCGCTCGCCATGACGTTCGTGCTCCTGGTGACGTTCGTCGGCACGCTCATCCACGTCTACTCGGTCGCGTACATGGCGCACGACGCGCACCGGCGCCGGTTCTTCGCCTACCTGAACCTCTTCGTCGCCGCGATGCTCCTGCTGGTGCTCGCCGACTCGTACGTGCTCCTGTTCGTCGGCTGGGAGGGCGTGGGCCTCGCGTCCTACCTGCTGATCGGCTTCTGGGACCACGAGCGCCCCAACGCGGTCGCGGCCAAGAAGGCCTTCGTCGTCAACCGCATCGGTGACATCGGGATGATCGTCGCGGTCATGGCGATGGTCGCGGTGTTCGGCACCACGGACATCGGCGCCGTCTCGGAGGGCGCCGCGCAGGCCGGCGAGGGCTGGCTCACGCTCATCGGGCTCGCCCTGCTGCTGGCCGCCTGCGGCAAGTCCGCCCAGTTCCCACTGCAGTCGTGGCTGGGCGACGCCATGGCCGGCCCGACGCCGGTCTCCGCCCTCATCCACGCCGCCACGATGGTCACGGCCGGCGTCTACCTGGTGGTGCGCTCGGGCGCCATCTACGACGGCGCGCCGACGGCGCAGCTCGTCGTGGCCGTCGTCGGCGCGATCACCCTGCTCTTCGGCGCGATCGTCGGGTGCGCGAAGGACGACATCAAGAAGGTGCTCGCCGCCTCGACGATGTCGCAGATCGGCTACATGATGCTGGCCGCCGGGCTCGGTCCGATCGGGTACGCGTTCGCGATCTTCCACCTGCTGACGCACGGCTTCTTCAAGGCCGGCCTGTTCCTCGGCGCCGGCTCGGTCATGCACGGCATGAGCGACCAGGTGGACATGCGCCGCTTCGGGGCGCTCGCGCGCTCCATGCGCATCACGTGGATCACGATGGCGCTCGGCTGGCTCGCCATCATCGGGGTGCCGCCGTTCTCCGGGTTCTGGAGCAAGGACCGCATCGTCGAGTCGGCGTACGCGCTCGAGGGCACGTGGGAGCCGTGGGTCTTCGGCACGGTCGCACTCGTCGGCGTGGGGATCACGGCCTTCTACATGTCCCGGCTGTTCTTCATGACGTTCCACGGCACGCGCCGCTGGGACGACGGCTCGGGGATCGCCCCCGGCGTCGAGCCCGTCACCGGCGCCGTCCAGCACCCGCACGAGTCCCCCCGCCTCATGACCTGGCCGATGATCGCGCTCGCGGTCGGCTCGGCCGTGCTCGGCGGCCTGCTCGCGATCGGTGGCGCGTTCACCACCTGGCTCGAGCCCGTCACGGGGCACGTGGAGCACCACGAGCCCGTGCTGCCCGTCGTGGCGATCATGGTCACGACCTTCGTGCTCATCCTCGTCGGCGCGTTCCTCGCCTGGCGGCAGTACGCCGCCGCGCCGGTGGCGGCCATCGCTCCTCGCGGCTCGGTGCTCACCCGCGCCGCCCGGCGGGACCTGTACCAGGACACCGTGTCGGAGGCCGTCGTCATGCGGCCCGGCCAGTACCTCACGCGCTCGCTCGTCTACGGGGACCGCACGGTCCTGGACGGCGGCGTCACCGGTCTGGGCCGCGCCGTGGCCGGCGCCGGGGAGCTGGCCCGCAAGGTCCAGACCGGCTTCGTCCGCTCCTACGCCCTGACCATGGCCCTCGGCGTCGTCGTGCTGGCCGCCGTCGTCCTCGCCGTCCGGATCTGAGGGGAACCATGATCGAGTCGACCTTCCCCTGGCTCACCACCCTGGTGGTGCTGCCGCTGGTGGGCGCCGCCGTCGTCTGGCTGCTGCCGGCCTCGGCGCGCCGCTGGACGCGGCAGGTGGCGCTGGGCGTCGCCCTGCTGGAGCTCGTCGTCGGCGCCGTCGCGGTGGCGGCCTTCGACATGGCGGACGCCGCCACCGTCCAGCTCGGCGAGCGGGCGTCGTGGATCCCGCAGTTCGGCGTGAGCTACGCCCTCGGCGTCAACGGCATCGGCCTGTCACTCGTGCTCCTCGCCGTGTTCCTCGTCCCGCTGGTGATCCTGGCGGCCTGGCGGGAGCACGCCGCACCCGTCGACGCCGCCGCGCCGGCCGAGCCGCACGGGGGTCCCGGCACCCCGGGCGCCGACGACGGGCGCCGCATCCGGGACTACCTGGCGCTGATCCTCGTGCTGGAGGCGTTCATGGTCGCCGTCTTCGCGGCGCGGGACGTGTTCCTCTTCTACATCCTCTTCGAGGCCATGCTGGTGCCCGTCTACTTCATGATCGGGCTGTTCGGCGGCGCGCAGCGGCGCTACGCCGCGGTGAAGTTCCTGATCTTCTCGCTCGTCGGCGGGCTGATCATGCTGGTCGGCGTCATCGCGCTCTACCTCGAGGGCCCCGGCGGCGCGGACGGCTTCCTGGTCGACTCGCTCGTCGGCGCGGAGCTCGGGACCTGGACCGAGCGACTGATCTTCCTGTCGTTCTTCTTCGCCTTCGCGATCAAGGCGCCCATGTGGCCCGTGCACACGTGGCTGCCCGACGCCGCCGAGCAGGCGCCCGCGGGCACGAACGTCCTGCTGGTCGGCGTGCTCGACAAGGTCGGCACGTTCGGCATGCTCACCCTCTGCCTGCCGCTCTTCCCGGAGGCGTCCCGCTGGGCGGCGCCCGTCGTCGTCGTCCTCGCCGTGGTCTCGGTGATCTACGGGGCGCTGCTGGCCATCGGCCAGGAGGACCTCATGCGACTGATCGCCTACACGTCCGTGAGCCACTTCGGCTTCATCGTGCTGGGGATCTTCGCCTTCACGTCCGTCAGCATCGAGGGCGCCTCCCTCTACATGCTCACGCACGGCCTCTCCACCGGTGCGTTGTTCCTCCTCGCGGGGTTCCTCGTGCGTCGCTGGGGCACCGCGCGCATCAGGGCGTACGGCGGCCTCCGGACGGCCGTGCCGGTCCTCGCGGGGACGTTCCTCGTGGCCGGTCTGTCGGCCCTCTCGCTGCCGGGCACCGCGCCGTTCGTCAGCGAGCTGCTCGTCTTCGTCGGGACGTTCCCGGAGCACCGGGTCGTCGCCGTCGTCGCGACGCTGGGCGTGGTGCTCGCCGCCCTGTACGTGCTCCTCACGTACCAGCGGATCTTCACAGGCGCGCCCCGGCCGGAGCTCCCCGCGGTGCGGGACCTGTCCACCCGGGAGCGCTGGGTCGTCGGCCCGCTGATCGCGGCGATCCTCGTGCTCGGCTTCTGGCCGTCGCCGGCGCTGGACCTCGTGCGTGACCCGGCCGACGCGTCGCGCACCGCAGTCGGCGCGGAGGACCCACCACGGGTGGCGCTCACCGAGCCGGGTTCCGAGACGACAGACGGGAACGATGAGTGATGGACGACGCTCCCGCCATCGAGTTCGTGGCACCGGTCATCCAGTGGTCGTACCTGACCCCGGTGATCGTGGTCCTGGGCGCCGGCGTGCTCGGCGTCCTGATCGAGGCGTTCGTGCCGGACCGGGTGCGCCGCACCGTCCAGCTGGTGCTGGGGCTGCTGGCCACGGCCGGCGCGGTGCTGGCGACCGTCCTGCTCTGGGACGACGTGTCGTCGACCGGCGGTACCGACGTCGTCGGGAGCTCGGTCACCATGGACGCCCCCGCCCTCGTGCTGCAGGGGATCATCGCCCTGCTCGGCTTCGTGGCGCTCCTCGTCGTCGCCGACCGCACCGACGCCGGCGAGGACGCCTTCGCGGCGGCGGCGGCAGGGGTGCCCGGCAGCGAGTACGAGGCGGAGGCGGAGCGGCGGGGCCTGGTGCAGACGGAGGTCTACCCCCTCGCGCTCTTCTCGCTCGGCGGCATGATGCTCTTCCCCGCCGCGGGCGACCTGCTCACGCTCTTCGTCGCGCTCGAGGTGCTGTCGCTCCCGCTGTACCTGCTGTCCGGAATGGCCCGCCGACGCCGTCTGCTCAGCCAGGAGGCGTCGATGAAGTACTTCCTGCTGGGGTCGTTCGCGTCGGCGTTCTTCCTGTTCGGCGCTGCGCTGCTCTACGGCGTCGCCGGCTCGGTCGACCTCTCGGCCATCGCGACGGCCGCCGGCGCGTTCTCCAGCCTCGACCCGCTGCTCCTCACCGGCGTCCTGATGCTCCTGGTCGGCCTGCTGTTCAAGGTGGGCGCCGTGCCGTTCCACTCGTGGACCCCGGACGTCTACCAGGGTGCCCCGACGCCCGTCACCGGCTTCATGGCCGCGTGCACCAAGGTCGCGGCGTTCGGCGCGATGCTGCGCGTGGTCTACGTGGTCCTGCCGCCGCTGGAGTGGGAGGTCATGCCGGTCCTCTGGGCGGTCGCCGTCCTGACCATGGTCGTCGGCACGGTCGTGGCGATCGTCCAGACCGACGTGAAGCGGATGCTCGCCTACTCCTCGATCGCGCACGCCGGGTTCATCCTCGTCGGGGTCGTCGCCCTCACCAGCAGCGGTGTCAGCGGCGTCCTCGTGTACCTCCTGGCCTACGGCTTCGCCACGATCGGTGCGTTCGGGATCGTGACGCTCGTGCGCGAGGTGCACGCGGGGGCGGGGACCGCCGTGGTCGCCGAGGCCACGCACCTGAGCCAGTGGGCGGGCCTCGGCAAGCGGCACCCGCTCCTCGCCGTGACGTTCACCCTCTTCCTGCTGTCGTTCGCCGGCATCCCGCTGACGGGCGGGTTCACGGGGAAGTTCGCGGTCTTCACCGCCGCGGTCGAGGGGGACCTCGCCTGGCTGGCCGTGGTCGGCGTCGTCGCGTCCGCGGCGGCGGTCTTCTTCTACGTGCGCATGATCGTGCTGATGTTCTTCACCGACGCGGTCGGGACACCGGGGGAGACCACGACCGTGATCCGCGGCCGGGGGCTGGCGGTCGCGGCGATCGCGGTCGCCGCCGTCGGCACGGTGGTGCTCGGGGTCGCCCCGGCGCCGTTCCTCGACCTCCTCGGCGACGCTGCGAGATTCCTGCCGTGACCCACGCCCTGCCCGTCGCCGACCCCGCCCTGGCGGACGCTCTCGGCCGCCACCTGGCGGTGGTCGAGCAGCGGCTCCGGGAGGCGGTCGCCCACTCCGACGGGCTCGCCGACGAGGCGTCCCGGCACCTCGTCACCGCCGGCGGCAAGCGCCTGCGCCCGATGCTCACCCTGCTGTGCGCGGAGCTGGGCGCCGGCGCCGTCCCCGAGGTGGTCGACGCCGCGGTGGTGGTCGAGCTCACCCACATGGCGACCCTGTACCACGACGACGTGATGGACTCCGCGCCGGTGCGCCGCGGGGCGCCGTCGGCGCATGCGGTCTGGGGGAACCAGGTCGCGGTGATCACCGGCGACCTCGTGTTCGCCCGGGCGTCGGCGATCGCGGCGGGGCTGGGGCCGACCGCCATCCGGATCCTCGCGGAGACGTTCGAGCGGCTGTGCCTGGGCCAGCTGCACGAGACGGTGGGGCCGCGCGGCGACGCCAATCCCGTGGCGCACTACCTCCAGGTGCTGTCGGACAAGACGGCGTCCCTGATCGCGACCTCCGCGCGGTTCGGGGCGATGTTCGCGGGCTGCCCGGCCGAGGTCGAGGCGGCGCTGGTCGCGTACGGCGAGGCGGCGGGTGTGGCCTTCCAGCTCGCCGACGACGTCATCGACCTCTCGTCCGACGCGGCGACCACCGGCAAGACGCCCGGGACCGACCTGCGCGACGGTGTGCCCACGATGCCGGTGCTGCTGCTGCGGCGGCTCGTCGCCTCGGGCCAGGGGACCGCCGCCGACGCGGAGCTGGTCGCGCTGCTCGAGTCCGACCTTTCCGACGACGTCGCGCTCGGGCGGGCCGTGGCGGCGCTGCGCGACCACCAGGTCGTGACCGCGACGCGGGAGCAGGCGATCGCCTGGGCGGACCGAGCGCTCGACGCGCTCGACGCGCTGCCCGACGGGGCCGTGAAGGCAGCGCTCGTGCAGTTCACGGAGGCGTTGGTGCACCGCTCCTCCTGACGCGCGATGGAGCGGTCCAGACCCGGACTTTCACCCGTTCGAGTGTCGGTCAGTCCTCGGACGCGGACATTTCGCCCGCGCCGGGTCGGTACCCTTCGGTGTCGGCGCGCCGCCGGGACGGTGCGCGCCGGAACCACGACAGGGGAGCAGAGCGGCGTGCGGACCTCATGGGGCTCGGCGACCGACCGCGGGTGCGTGCGGCGGTTGAACGAGGACGCTCTGCTGGCGTACCCGCCGGTGTTCCTGGTGGCCGACGGCATGGGTGGCCACGCCGCGGGTGACGTGGCGAGCCGGCTCGCCGTCGAGGAGTTCGGGCACCTCGCGGGCCGCCGCGCCGCCGACCCGGACGAGGTCCACGAGTGCTTCCGGCGCACCGCGATGCGGCTGCGCGAGACGGTGGCCGCGGGGCGTACCGCTGGGACGACCGTGGCCGGTGTCGCGATCGCCGCGTACGACGGCAGCGAGTACTGGCTCGTGTTCAACATCGGCGACTCGCGCGTGTACCGGCTGTCGGGCGGCCGCCTCGAGCAGATCAGCGTCGACCACTCGGTCGTGCAGGACCTGCTGGACCGGGGCGAGATCGACGCGGCGCAGGCCGCCGCCCACCCGCACCGGCACGTGATCACGCGCGCCATCGAGACGCGGGCGATGCCCGCCCCGGACTACTGGCTGATCCCGGCCGGGCGGGCCGACCGTCTGCTCATCTGCACGGACGGCCTGACGAGCGAGCTCGACGACGCGCGGCTGGCCGCGGTCCTGCAGGAGGTCACGGACCCCCAGGAGGCCGCAGAGGCGCTGGTCGCCGAGGCGCTGGCGTCCGGCGGTCGGGACAACATCAGCGCCGTGGTGGTCGACGTGGCCACCGCGGCGGGCGAGATGGACGTGGAGCTGACCGTGGAGGACCCGGAGCGCCGGGCCGTCGCGACGCAGTGGGTCGAGGAGGTCGACGGGGCGACTGTCCCGCGGGCGGAGGGATCGGCATGAT
>Ga0196970_1000996_pt1 | contig 23362 bp, 7 predicted proteins | sample S1v_513CmetaG_FD_148672 | JGI IMG/M metagenome (GOLD analysis project Ga0196970, IMG submission 148672) | Soil microbial communities from Anza Borrego desert, Southern California, United States - S1+v_5-13C | ecosystem: Environmental > Terrestrial > Soil > Desert | place: USA: California...
TCGCCTCCAGCGCCACCTTCGCCTTGAACTCCGCCGAATACCGCTTCCGTTTCCCCGTCATCGGGTCCGTCCTTTCTGATGGGCGAACCAAGCTTATCCAACTGTCCGGGGAACGGGGACCAGCTCACTTTGCAACGGAACCCCAAAAGGTGGCGACGCTGCTGCGCGCCCTGGAGACGTATGTCGTCGGGCAGGGTGACCTGATCATCGGCTGCGCCGCCGCCCGGCGCCGGGGCGGGCCCATCGCCACGGCGACGACCGAAAGCACGGTCCAGCGCCTGCTGCACCGGCGCATGGGCGCCAGCCAGCAGATGCGCTAGTCGCCGCGTGGCGCTCACCGGATGCTGAAGGGCCGCACCGCGGTGATGAATGGGACGTTCGCCGCAGATCACGCCGCCGCAGAGCCGTTCGCCCGTCACCCCTTCCGCCGTGCGGCATGACGGCCCCCAGGTTTGCGACGGTCTCTCCGGCGCTTACGGCGCCGCCACCCGCCAGCGGGCGAGGTCGGCGGCGATGCGCGCGACGACCGGGTCCCAGCCGCGGCCCGGCTCCTGGCGCAGGACGCGCACGCCCGGGTACCAGGGGCCGCGCTCTCCCGTCAGGCCCCAGCGCCAGTCGGGGGCCGCCGGCTGCGCCGTCCACGCCGGCACGCCGAGCGCGCCCGCGGTGTGGATGGTCGTGTTGGCGATCGAGACGACGAGGTCCATGGCGGCCACCTGCGCGGCGAAGCCGTCGAGGTCGCGCAGGGGATCGACGGCCGGGTCGCGCAGGATCTCCACGCCCGCCACGGCGCGCGCGGCGGCCAGATCGGCGGCGCAGTCGCCGTACTGGAGGTTGACGAACAGGACGTCCGGCGTGCGCAGGACCGGCGCCCAGCCGGGCAGCGGGATGGTGCGCGCCTCGCCCAACCGCTGGTTGCCGCTGCGCCAGGAGATGCCGACGATACGCCGCCCTGCGGCGGCCCGTTCGTAGCGGGCGCGCAGCTCGGCACGCCGCGCGGCGTCCGCCGTCAGGTAGGGCGCGCGCGCCAGCAGGGCGCGCCCGCCCGCCCGCAGCCGCTGCGCGACGCTGCCTGCCGCGACATGGTGGGTAACGGCGGGGCCGGACAGCGCCGGGTCGGGCGGATCCCGCCGCGCCACCGCCGCCGTGCCGGGAAAGGCGCGCCGGAACAGCGGCACCAGCCGCGCGTCGCATTCCAGCACGCAGGCGATGCCGGCGGCCAGCAGGTCGGGGACGAGGCCGGCGAACATGATCTCGTCGCCGACACCCTGTTCGCCCCACACCAGCAGGCGCATCCCCGGACGCACGGCGCCGTCCCATTCCGGCTGCGCGAAGCGGCGGCGGGGGAAGAGGAACGCCGGCGTCCGCCAGCGCCATTCGTACTCTTCGCCCCCCTCGCGCGCGTAGCCGGCCAGCAGCAGGGCGAGCGCCAGGTTCCAGTGCGCGTCGGCGTAGTCCGGGCGCAGCCGCACCGCCCGCCGGTAGGCGCCGATGGCGGCGACGATCCGGTGGTCGCGCTCCGCCGCCACGCCCAGGCTGTGCCATGCCTCGGCATAGTCGGGCCGCAGGCCCAGCGCGTGGCGGTACAGCCTGCCGGCCGCCGCGGCGTCGCCCTGCGCCAGCCGCAGCCCGCCGTGGTTCAGCGGCGCCGGGGCAAGCTCGGGCGCCACGCGGGCGGTGGCGCGGTAGGCACGCTCCGCCGCCGCCGCGCGGCCGGTGTCGCGCAGTGTGTTGGCAAGGTTGAAGCACGCCTGCAGGAAGTCCGGCCGCAGGGCGAGCGCGCGGGCGTAGGCCGCGGCGGCCGCCTCCGCCGCTCCCAGCGCCTTCAGCGTGTTGGCGAGGTTGTAGTGAAACTCCGGCACCTGCGGCGCCAGCCGCAGCGACCGCGCCAGCGGCGCCCGGGCGCGCGCCGCCGCGCCGCGCTCCTGCAGGATCAGGCCCAGTCGCTGCAGCGCCATCGGGTCCGCCGGCTGCACGGCCAGTGCGCGCCGGCAGGCGCGCCCGGCGTCGGCGTGCCCGGCGTTGGCCGGCCCCGTCACGGCGATCGCGCTCCGGCCAGCCGGGCGGCAACCCGCTGCATGGCGCCCGTCCAGTCGCCCGCGCGCTCCTGCCGCACCACCTGTACGCACGGATACCACAGGCCGCGCTCCCCGGCCATGCCCCAGCGCCAGTCGGGCACGGCGGGCTGCAGCGTGACCGTCGGCACGCCCAGGGCGCCTGCCATGTGCACGGTGGTGTTGGCGATCGAGACGACGGCGTCGCAGGCGGCGACCTGCGCGGCGAAGGCGTCGAGGTCGGCCAGCGGATCGACGGCGGCGTCGTGCAGCACCGCCCGCCCCGTGGCGTCCCGCAGCCGCGTCAGCTCCGCCGCCACCTCGCCCGCCTGCAGGCTGACGAACAGGCAGCCGGGCACGGACAGCACCGGCGCCCAGGCATCGAGCGGTACGGTGCGCCGTCGGCCGAGGTCGCGGTTGCCGCTGCGCCACGCGATGCCGACGATGGTCCGCCCGCCGGCCGCCCGGGCGTAGCGCGCCCGCAGCTCCGCCCGCAAGGCGGGGTCGGGCACCAGGAACGGGCGCTGGCCGGCGAAGCTGGCGCGGTCGGGCCGCAGCCAGCGCGGCAGGCTGCCGGCCGCCACGTGGTGGGTGATGGCGGGGTCGAACAGCGCCGGGTCGGGCGGATCGGCGCGCGCCACCACCGCCGCGCCGGGAAAGGAGCGGCGGAACAGGGGGACGAGGCGGCGGGCGCATTCGACGACCACGGTGGCCCCGGCGGCGATCACCTCGGGGATCAGGCTGGCGAACATGATCTCGTCGCCGATGCCCTGCTCGCCCCACACCAGCACGCGCCGGCCGGCCCAGCCGCCGCCGGTCCAGGCCGGCTGCGGGAAGCGGCGTTCGGCCGAAGGGAAGCTGGGGCTGCGCCAGCGCACCTCCAGCTCCTCCCACCCCTCGCGGAAGCGGTCCTGCATCAGCAGGCACTGGCCGAGGTTGGTGCGCACGCCGGCATCGTCGTCGCGCAGGGCCAGCGCGCGGCGGAACGCCGCCTCCGCCCCGGAGAGGTCGCCGCCGTGCAGCCGCGTCACGCCCAGCGTACCGTGCGCGTCGGCGTCGTCGGGGGCGAGGCGGACGGCGCGCGCGTGCGCCGTCCGCGCGCCGTCCCCATCGCCGGTCCGCCACAGCGCGACGCCCAGGTGGACGTAGGCCCCGGCGTCCGCCGGTGCGCGCGCCACGGCGGCACGGTGCCCGGCCGGCGTCGCGGGCCGAGCGCGGGCTTCATCCGGCGGCGCCACGCGGCGCAGGCCCCGGGTGGCGGCGCCCTGGCCGGGGTCCGCCGCCAGCGCGCGGCGGTAGTGGCGCTCCGCCGCCGCGCGGTCGCCGCGCTGCTCGCACGCCGTCCCCAGGTTCGCCAGCGCGTCGGCGTAGGTCGGCCACGCCACGGCGGCGCGGGCGAAGAGCCGCTCCGCCTCTGCCGGCGCACCGTGCGCGCCGCGGATCACGCCCAGGTTGTTCCAGCAGCCGGCGTCGGCCGGCGCTGTGGCCAGCGCCCGGCGCAGCAACGCGGCGCCACCGGCCGCGTCGCCGGCGCGGAACCAGGCGGCGGCGCGCTCGGCCGGCGGCGTGGCGGCGGCACGCTCGCGCGTCCAGGCGTCCAGCGCGGCGGCGACGGCGCCGAGGACCGGGCGCCAGTCGCCCGGCGCCGTCTGGCGGAAGACCCGGACGTGCGGGTACCAGGGACCGTGTTCCCCCGCCGCACCCCAGCGCCAGTCCGGCGGCGCCGGCTGCAGGGTCCAGGCCGGGACGCCCAGCGCCCCCGCCATGTGGATGGTGGTGTTGGCGACCGACAGCACGAGGTCGCACGCCGCCACCTGCGCGGCGAAGCCGTCGAGGTCGGCCAGCGGGTCGACGGCGGCGTCGGCCGCCACCTCCACGCCCCCGCGCCGGGCCGCCTCCGCCCGCTCGCGCGCCACGTCGCCCGCCTGCAGGCTGACGAACAGAACGCCGGGCACGGCAAGCACGGGCCCCCACGCCGCCAGCGGGATGGAGCGGTGCCGCCCCAGGCGCCGGTTGCCGCTGCGCCAGGCGATGCCGACGATGGCGCGGCCCTGGGCCGCCGCCTCGTAACGGGCGCGCAGCGTGCGCACCGCTTCGGGGTTGGCGTGCAGGAAGGGGCGCTGGCGCCGGAAGGCGGCGGCGTCGGGGCGCAGCACGGCGCCCAGGCTGCCGGCCGGGATGTGGTGGGTGATCGCCGGGTGGGCGAGGCGTTCGTCCGGCGGCGTGCGGCGGGCGACCACCTCCGCCTGCGGAAAGGAGCGGGCGAACAGCGGGACGAGGCGGGGATCGCACTCCACCGTGCAGGGGAAGCCGGCGGCGGTCAGGTCGGGCAGCAGGCTGGCGAAAAGGATCTCGTCGCCCACGCCCTGCTCGCCCCACACCAGCAGGCGGCCCGGCCGGGCGCGGCCATCCCAGACCGGCCGGGGGAAGGGGCGCCAGGGGCTGTCGAATCCGCGGGCGCGCCAGCGCCAGCCGTACTCCGCCCAGCCCTCCGCGTAGCGGGCGGCCAGCAGCAGGAGCAGGGCGCGGTTCCAGCGCGCCTCCGGATGGTCCGGCGCGGCGCGCAGAGCCCACCGGTACAGGGCGCCGGCGCGGTCGAGCGCGCCGAACCGCTCCAGCACCACGCCCAGGTTGGTCAGGCACACGGCGTCGTCCGGCGCGCCGGCGACCGCGGCGGCGGCGGCGGCCAGCGCCCGCGGCAGTGCCCCCGCCGCCAGATGGACCTGCCCCAGGTTGGACAGGGCGATGGTGTAGCCGGGACGCAGCCGTGCCGCGCGGGCGAAGGCCGCCGCCGCGGCCGGTGCGTCGCCGGCCGCCTGCTCCTGCGCCCCCAGGTTGTTCCATGCCTGCGCGTGGCCGGGGTCGGCGGCGACGGCGCGGCGGAGCGGGGCGCGGCCGTCGCTGTGCCCCCCGGCCTGCCGGCGGGAGCGGGCCAGGGCGACCAACCGGTCGGCGTCCGTCTCCGGCGGAGTGCCGGTCGGCGCGATGCCTGGGGCTTTGCTCATCGATGGGTGCGTGTCCGCCGGGAAGTGTGATCGGCCTGCCGGCCAGGGTGACTGATGCGGGACTCCACGGCCGCGCGCAAGAGGCTACGGCCGACGCGCGCCGATCCTGCGCGCAAAGGGTGCGGAATTCCCGTTATGATGCGCGACATGTTGTCGCATGCACGCATAACGTTATATGCCGGCGGACGGCGATTCAAACGCTTAGCACCTCGCCGGCGTTTATGAAAAATGGCAGCAAACTTGCCTTACTTTGAGTGTTGTGACACGGCTGAAATGCCTACCCAGGCATTCCCATGCATTTACTTAAAATTGCAGGAAGGGTTCCGTCCATGGCCGAGTTCTCCGTCTCCGTCGCCAGCGCCATCAAGAGCGAGGGCAACAGCGGTGCCAACGCCTTTACCTTCACGGTAACGCGGACGGGGAACTACACGGCATCCGCCACGGTGGACTACACGGTCACCGGCAGCGGCTCCGATGCGGCGGACACCAGCGATTTCGACGGCGGCTTCCCCTCCGGCACGCTGTCCTTCGCGCCCAACGAATTCATCAAGACCGTCACCGTCATGGTGGCCGGCGACACCGACCTGGAGCCGTACGAGACCTTCCAGCTCACGCTCTCCAACCCGACCGGCGACACGCTGAACACGGCCACCGCGACCGGCACCATCCAGAACGACGACTCGGCCCTGACCGTCACGGGCTCCGCGGTCGAGATCGACAGGAGCGAGGGCAGCGGCGGCGGCACCACCCAGTTCCTCTTCACCGTCAGCCGTTACGGCAGCACCACCTCCAGCGTCAGCGTGAGCTATTCGGTGAGCGGCTCCTCCGCCAACCCGGCCGACGCCGCGGACTTCGGCGGCAGCCTGCCGTCCGGCACGCTCTTCTTCGATGTGGGCGACAGCGTGAAGACGGTCACCATCGACGTCGCCGCCGACACCGCGGTGGAGGCGGACGAATTCTTCACCCTCACCCTCCACGGTGCGCAGGGCGCCACCATCGCCACGCCGAGCGCGACCGGCGTCATCCGCAATGACGATGGCATGGTCAACCACATCACCGGCACCTCCGGCTCCGACGTCATCTGGGGCACCTCCGTCAACGACGTGATCAGCGCGCTGGACGGCAACGACGTGCTGTCCGGCATGGGCGGCAGCGACACGCTGTTCGGCGGCGCCGGCAACGACCAGCTGTTCGGCAACGTCGGGGCCGCCGACCTGATGTCGGGCGGCGACGGCAACGACACGCTGTTCGCCGGCGATCTGGCGTACGGAGCGGATTCGCTGTACGGCGGCGCCGGCAACGACCGCTTCGTCTTCACCCAGGCGAACGCGTCCCCCGTGGGCGGCGGGGTGATGCATGAGGTCTACGACTTCCAGCACGGCGTGAACGCGGACAAGATCCGCCTGGTCGGCTTCGGGAGCGGCTTCACGCCGGCCTACATCTCCGGGACGGGATACACCGAGATGTCCGGGTCGGTCCCGACGATCACGTACAGCTCCGGCGTCAACGACGTGAGCGTGTTCCTGCACATGGGTGCCGGCCAGTACCTGGCGATGCGCATCCATGGCATCACCACGGTCGACCCCAACGATTTCGAGTTGGTGGAAGCGGGCGGCTCCGTGTCGGTGGTGACGGCGGACGCGACGCGCCAGGAGGGGCAGTCCGGCACCACGCCGTTCACCTTCACGGTGACCCGCGCGGGCGACACCTCGACCAGTGCGACCGTGAGCTACAGGGTCACCGGCACCGGCGCGAACCCGGCGGACAACGTGGACTTCGGCAGCGCCATGCCGACGGGCACGGTGTCCTTCGCCGTGGGTGAGACAACCAAGACCATCACCCTGAACGTTGCCGGCGACACCACGGCGGAAACCGACGAAACCTTCTCGGTCACGCTGTACAACGCGGTCGGCACCACGATCTACAGCGCCACCGCCTTCGGCACCATCCTGGACGATGACGCGGGCGGCGGCTCCGGCGGCGTCACCGGCACGGCGTCCGGCGACAACCTGTCCGGCACGACCGGCAACGATGTGCTCTACGGCCTGGATGGTCCCGACCGGCTGTCCGGTCTGGCGGGCAACGACACGCTGTACGGCGGCGACGGGGTGGACCGCCTGCGCGGCGGGCCGGGCGCCGATTACCTGGACGGCGGCACCGGCAACGATGTCGGCGCGGGCAACTGGGACGTGGCCGAATACATGGAGTCCGGTGCCGGCGTGGTCGTCAACCTCGCCACCGGCACGGCGTCGGGCGGCGACGCGGCGGGCGACACGCTCTCCGGCATCGAGGGTGTGGAGGGCAGCAACCACGACGACACGCTGATCGGCGACAGCGGCGACAACTACCTGGGCGGCAAGGGCGGGAACGACGTCCTGTCGGGCGGCGCCGGCAACGACGAGCTGCGCGGCGACGGCGGCAGCAACACGCTGACCGGCGGCGGCGGCGCCGACCGCTTCATCATCGCGGCGGCGGACATCGCCGGCGGCGCGCAGACCACCATCACCGATTTCGCCGTCGAGGACCGGCTGGTGGTCGAGGCCGCGGCCGCGTCGCTGACGGTGACGGCCACCCCGTCGGGCGGCAACACCGTCCTGTCGATCGACACCGACGGCAACGGCACGGCCGACCTGTCGGTCACGCTCCAGGGCACCTACGGCGGCACCTTCGGCAAATCCGACGGCGGGGCCGGCTACACCGCCATCAACTACGCGCCCAGCTCCTCCGTCTCCATCGCCGCCACCAGCGCCGTCAAGGCGGAGGGCACCGGCGGCACCACGCCCTTCACCTTCACCCTGACCCGCAGCGGCGACACCAGCGCCAGCGCCAGCGTCCAGTACGCGGTGACCGGCACCGGCGCCAATCCGGCGGACGGGGTGGATTTCGTCTCCGGCATGCCGTGGGGCACCGTGAACTTCGGCGTGGGTGAAAGCAGCAAGACCATCACCATCGCCGTGAACGGCGACACGCAGGTTGAGTCGAACGAGGAGTTCCTGGTGACGCTGATGGGCCCGTCGGGCGTGTCCATCGCCACCGGCGCCGCGCAGGGCACCATCCAGAACGACGACGGCGGCGGGTCCTCGATCTCCGTCACCACCAACGACTATTTCAAGACGGAAGGCAACAGCGGCGCCGTCACCTACACCTACACGGTCACGCGCAGCGGCGACACCAGCGGCTCGCTGTCCGTGTCCTACACCACGACCGGGACCGGCGGCGCTCAGGCGACGGCCACCGACTTCGTCGGCGGCGTGCTGCCCTCGGGGACGCTGACCTTCAACCCGAACGAAACCACCAGGACGCTCACGATCAGCGTCGCCGGCGACACGGTCCCCGAGCAGAACGAGAATTTCAGCCTCAACTTCTGGAACGCCTCCGGCGGGCAGAACTTCACCTTCAACGGCACCATCGGCAACGACGACTACAACGCGATCTCGGGTACGGCGGGCGCGGACACCCTGCCCGGCACGGGCGACCCCGATTCCATGGTCGGCCTCGCCGGCGACGACGTGATGAGCGGCGCCACCGGCGGCGACCTGATCTACGGCGGCGACGGCGACGATACGCTCGTCGGCGGTCAGGCGTCGGACAACATGTTCGGTGGTGCGGGCAACGACGCCTTCGTCTTCACCTCGTACAGCGACGTCGAATACGACTACCTGGGCGATCTCGGCGCCGGCGACCGCATCGACCTGACCGCCCTGCCGGTCACCTTCATCGGCACCGACGCCTTCACCGGCGTGGCCGGCCAGATGCGGTACCAGCCGCAGCAGTACAGCAGCCAGCTGCAGATCGACACCAATGGCGACAGCACCGCCGACCTCTTCCTCACGGTGGGCGGCGCCAGCATCCTGCGCGAAACCGCGCCGGGGTCGAAGGTGCTGGTGCTGGGCCCGACGCTGTCGGTCTCCGGCACCAACACGTGGCAGCAGGAAGGCGGCGCCGGGGCGACGACCCCGTACGTCTTCACCGTGACGCGGTCCGGCGACAGCGGCGGCACGGCCACCGTCGGCTACTCGGTCACCGGCTACGGCGCCAGCCCGGCCTCCGCCACCGACTTCGCGGGCGGCGTAATGCCGTCGGGCACGGTGACCTTCGCCCCCGGGGACACGGTGAAGACCATTACCGTCTTCTCCGCCGGGGACACGGCGGTGGAGAACAACGAGGGCTTCACGCTGACGCTGAACGGCGCCAGCGGGGCCGGCATCGCGCAGGGCACCACCTACGCCACCATCGCCAACGACGACTTCAACCGGATCACCGGTACGGCCGGCAACGATGCTCTCACCGGCAGCCAATCGTCCGACCTGATCTCGGCGCTGGCGGGCGACGACGTGGTGAGCGGCCGCGACGGCGACGATGTCGTCTCCGCCGGTGACGGCAACGACACCATCGTCGGCGGCGCCGGTGGCGACCAGATGACGGGCGGCCCGGGCGACGACGTGTACGTCATGCAGTCCACGTCCGACATGGCGTCCGACTGGATCGGCGACTTCAACGCCGAGGGCAACGACCGCATCGACCTCAGCGCCATCCCCAACATCGCCTTCATCGGCACCGCCGCCTTCAGCGGCGTGGCCGGGCAGGTGCGCTACGCCCACGAGGGCAGCGGCACCACGCTGTCGATCGACACCAACGGCGACGGCTACGGCGACATCTACATGAACCTGCTGGGCGCGCAGACGCTGCAGGAAACGTCGCCGGGCTCCAAGGTCCTGGTCGGCGGCCCGTCGCTGACCATCGTCGAGCAGTTCGTCAACCGGGCCGAGGGGGTCGCCGGCGTCACGCCGTTCGTCTTCACGGTGAACCGGTCGGGGTCCACCGCCGACAGCGCCACCGTCGGCTACACGGTCACCGGCACCGGCACCAACCCGGCCAATGCCACCGACTTCGGCGGCACGATGCCGTCCGGCACCATCACCTTCGCGGCGGGCGAATCGTCGAAGTCGGTCACCATCCTGGTCACCGACGACAGCACGGTCGAGCCTGACGAGACGTTCCAGATCGTCCTGCACAGCGCCACCGGCGGCGTGACCATCGCGCGCGGCTCGGCGACGGGCACCATCATGGACGACGACGGCAACGGCCTGCGCGTCACCGGCACGGCCGGGAACGATTGGATGACCGGTTCGCCCGCCGCCGACGTGCTGGACGGCGCGGCCGGCAACGACATGCTGGAAGGCTTCGCCGGGGCCGACACGCTGATCGGCGGCGAGGGCAACGACACGGCCGGCTACTTCGGCTCCGCCGCCGGGGTCACGGTCAACCTGTCGCTGACCGGCGCCCAGAACAGCGCCGGCGACGCCAACGGCGACGTGCTCTCCGGCATCGAGAACCTCGGCGGTTCGCAGCACGCCGATACGCTGATCGGCGATGCGCAGGCCAACGGCCTGATGGGCAACGGCGGGAACGACGTGCTCGACGGCGGCGACGGCAACGACTGGCTGGAGGGCGGTGCCGGCGCCGACACGCTGTACGGCGGCCAGGGCAACGACGCGGCCGGATACTGGAACTCCGCGGCCGGGGTGACGGTCGACCTTTCGGTCACCGGACCGCAGGGCGGCAGTGGCGACGCCGCGGGCGATGTGCTGAGCGGCATCGAGAACCTCGGCGGCTCGCAGCACGCCGACGTGCTCACCGGCAACGCCCAGGCCAACAGCCTGATGGGCAACGCCGGCAACGACACGCTGTACGGCGGCCAGGGCAACGACAACCTGGAAGGTGGTGCCGGCGCCGACGTGCTGTACGGCGGCCAGGGCCGCGATATGGCCGGCTACTGGAGTTCCTCGACCGGCGTCACGGTGGACCTCGCGCTCACCGGGCCGCAGGGAGGGGCCGGGGACGCGGCGGGCGACGTGCTGAGCGGCATCGAGAACCTCGGCGGCTCCAACGGCGACGACCGCCTGACCGGCGACGCGCAGAACAACTACATCAACGGCAACGCCGGCAACGACACGCTGTCCGGCGGTGCCGGCAACGACGAGCTGGAGGGCGGTGCCGGCGCCGACCTGATCGATGGCGGTGCGGGCATGGACGCCGCCAGCTATTACAACGCCACCGCCGGCGTCACGGTCGACCTGTCGGTGACCGGGCCGCAGGCCGGCACCGGCGACACGCTGATCAACATCGAGAACCTGGGCGGTTCGTGGTTCGCCGACCGCCTCGTCGGCGACGGGCAGAACAACTATCTGGTTGGCTTGGCCGGCAACGACACGCTGTCGGGCGGTGCGGGCAACGACGGCCTGTCCGGCGGTGCCGGCAACGACCTGCTGGACGGCGGCGACGGCAGCCGCGACATGGCCGAATACACCGAGGCGGCGGCCGGCGTGATCGTCAATCTGGGCACCGGCACGGCCCAGGACGGCGACGGCGGCACCGACACGCTGACCGGCATCGAATGGGTGCGCGGCTCCCAGCATGCCGACACGCTGATCGGCGGTGCGGGCAACGACCGCCTGTTCGGCCAGGGCGGCGCCGACCTGCTGGACGGCGGCGAGGGCCGCGACCGCGCCGACTACAGCCTCGACACCGGGCCGGTGACCATCAACCTCGCCACCCAGCGGGTGACCGACGGCGGCGGCGCCACCGACACGCTGGCCGGCATCGAGGAGGTCGGCGGGTCGCAGTTCAACGATGTCATCATCGGTTCGACCGGCAGCGACGTGATCCTCGGCCGCAACGGCGCCGACACCATCACCGGCGGCGGCGGCAACGACGTGTTCGTCCTGATCCCCGGGGAGGCGAGCGGCACCGACGTCGTCACCGACTTCGACGCGGGCGACGTCTTCGACACCGACACGCTGACCCTGACCGGCAGCGTCACGGCGGGCGACGGCTCCACCGTCGGCGCCGGTGCCGTGCAGGTGTCGTCCTCGGGCGGCACCACCACGCTGAGCATCGGCGTGGACAGCGTGGCCGGCGCCGACATGCAGGTGCAGATCAACGGCGCCTTCCAGGCCGGCGACTTCGTTGCGTCCGGCAACCGCATCCGGCTGGCGACGCCGGTCGTCTCGGTCGCCGCCACCGACGCGGTGAAGGACGAGGGCAACAGCGCCACCACGCCGTACGTCTTCACCATCACCCGCTCCGGCGACGCCACCAGCAGCGCCACGGTGAGCTACACCGTCACCGGTGCCGGTACCAACCCGGCCGACGCCGGCGACTTCGGCGGCTCCCTGCCGTCCGGCACCGTGTCGTTCAACCCCGGCGAAGCCAGCCGGACCGTCACCGTCGCCGTCACCGGCGACACCACGCTGGAGCCGGAGGAGCGCTTCGCCCTCACCCTCACCGGCGTGACGGGCGGCAGCGGCGCGGTGGTCGGGACCGGCACCGCGACGGGCGTCATCCGCAACGACGACGTCGCCCCGGCGCTGTCCATCGCCGCCACCGACGCCGTGAAGGCGGAAACCAACGGCGGCACCGCGGCCTTCACCTTCACCGTCACCCGCACCGGCGATCTGGCGGCGAGCGTCGCCGTGGGCTACACGGTCGGCGGGGCTGGCGGCGCCCCGGCGACGGCCGGGGACTTCGGCCTGACCGGCACCGACATGCCGTCCGGCACGGTCAGCTTCGCGTCCGGCGAAACCAGCAAGGTGATCACCGTCGCCGTCACCGGCGACACCGCCATCGAGGCCAACGAGGGCTTCACCGTCTCGCTGACGAACCCGACGGGCGGCGCGGTGATCGCCCAGGGCCTCGCCGCCGGCACCATCCTCAACGACGACGCGGCGATCTCCATCACGGCCGCCTCCGCCGCCAAGCCGGAAGGCAACAGCGGCACCACGCCCTTCACCTTCACCATCCGCCGCACCGGCGACCTCGCCAGCTCGGCGACGGTCGGCTACACGGTCACCGGCACCGGCAGCAACCCGGCCGCCGCCATCGACTTCGGCGGCGCCGTGGACGGCAGCGTGTCCTTCGCCAGCGGCGAGGCGGAGAAGACGCTGACCCTTACGGTGGCCGGCGACGCGACGGTGGAGCCGAACGAGACGTTCCGCGTCCTGCTCACCAGCACCACCGCCGGCACCATCACGACCGGCGGCGCCGACGGCGTGATCCTGAACGACGACTCCAGCATCACCCTCGACACCGTCGCGGTGCTGCGGGCGGAGGGCAACGCCGGCCCGGCGCCGTTCGTCTTCACCGTGCGCCGCACGGGCGACGCCTCGCAGGCGGCGACGGTCACCTACACCGTCACCGGCACCGGCGGCAGCGCGGCGGCGGCCGCCGACTTCGGCGGCACCATGCCGGGCGGCAGCGTCACCTTCCTGGCTGGCGAGACGCAGAAGGCGATCACCGTCAACGTCGCCGGCGACACGGCGGTGGAGGGCGACGAGACCTTCACGCTGGCGCTCACCGGCACCGACCGCGGCACGCTCGGCACCACGACGACGGCGCTGGGCACCATCACCAACGACGACACCGCGTGGTCCATCGCCGCCACCGGCGCCGACGCGGCGGAGGGCAACGCCGGCACCGCGCCGTTCGTCTTCACCGTGACGCGCACCGGCGACACGGCGGCCACCGCCGCCGTCAGTTTCGCCGTCACCGGCGCCGGGGCCAACCCGGCCGGCGGTGCCGACTTCGGCGGCGCGCTGCCGGCCGGCACGATCGTGCTGGACGCCGGCGTGACGACGGCGACGGTCACCATCGCGGTGGCCGGCGACACGCAGGTGGAGAACGACGAGGGCTTCGCCGTCACCCTGTTCAACCCCAGCCGCGGCACCATCGCCACCGGCACCGCGCAGGGCACGATCCGCAACGACGACGCCACGCTGGCCATCACCGCCGACGCGGCGGCGGCGAACGAGGGCAACAGCGGCACCACCCCCTTCACCTTCACCGTCACCCGCACGGGCGACACCGCGTCCTCGGCCAGCTACGCCTACAATGTCACCGGCTTCGGCGGGCGCGCCGCCGACGCGGACGACTTCGGCGGAACCATGCCCACGGGCGTCGTCACCTTCGCATCGGGCGATACGACGAAGACCATCACGGTCGCCGTCACCGGCGACGCCACGGGCGAGTACGACGAGGGCTTCTCGGTCGTGCTGGGCGGCACGTCGGCCAACGCCACCATCACCAACGACGACACGGTGGTCGAGATCACCGCGGCCGGCGCCATCCGGAATGAGGGCGACAGCGGCACCACCGCCTACACCTTCGAGGTGCGCCGCAGCGGCGGCACGGGCGTCACGACCACCGTCGACTGGGCGGTGGCCGGCGTCACCGCCGCGGGCGGCGGCGCGGCCGTGGCCGACGACTTCGGCGGCACCCTGCCGGGCGAAAGGGTGATCTTTACCGCGAACGAGACGACGAAGATCATCACCATCTCCGTCACCGGCGACCAGGTGGTCGAGCCCAACGAGGGCTTCACCGTCACCCTGTCCAACCTGACCGGCGGCGCCGGCATCCTCGTCGCCACGGCGAACGGCGTCATCGTCAACGAGGACGGCGACAGCACGCCGCCGGACGCGCCGACGATCCCGGTCCTGGCGGCGGCGTCGGACAGCGGCGCGTCGAACGACGGCATCACCGCCGTCCGCACGCCGACCCTCAGCGGCACGGCGGAGGCCGGCAGCACGGTCCGGCTGTACGACGGCACGACCGTGGTGGGCACGGCCGTCGCCGACACCTCCGGCGCCTGGACGATCACCGCCTCGTCGCTGGCCGACGGCGCGCACACGCTGACCGCGCGGGCCACCGACGCGGCGCAGAACACTTCGGCCGCCTCGGCGGCGCTGGTGCTCACCGTGGACGGCACGGTGCCCGTGGCCCCCAGCTTCACGGCGGTGCAGAACGACACCGGCGCCTCGGCCGCCGACCGCGTCACCAACGACACCACGCTGACCATCACCGGACAGGCGGAGGCCGGCGCCACGGTGACCGTGACCGGCCTGGGGCCGAATCCCGTCACCGCCACGGCGGACGCCAACGGCTGGTCCATCACCACCGGCACGCTGGCCGACGGCGTCTACGCGCTGACCGCCACGGCGGTGGACGCGGCGGGCAACACCAGCACCGCCTCCGCCCCGTGGGCCGTCACCATCGACACGGCGGCCCCCGCCGCGCCGACGGCGCCGGACCTCGCCGCCGCGTCCGACACCGGCGCGTCCAACACCGACAACACCACCCGCACCGCCGCCCCGGTCCTCACCGGTCAGGCGGAGGCCGGCAGCACGGTCGTGCTGTACGACGGCGCCACGGCGGTGGGCACGGCGACCGCCGGCGGCGGCGCCTGGACCATCACCGCCGCCTCGCTGGCCGACGGCGCGCACGCGCTGACGGTGCGGGCCACCGACACGGCGGGCAACGTCTCCGCCGCCTCCGGCCCGCTGACGGTGACGATCGACACCACGGCGCCCTCGGCGCCGACCATCGCCGGCAACGCGCCGGCTTCCTCCACTCTGTCGCGCGTGCTGAACGGCACCGCCGATGCCAACAGCCGCGTCGTGATCTACGACCGCGTCCCGTCCGGCAGCGAGTTCCGTCTGATCGAGGTGGGCTCCGGCGTCGCCGACGGGAGCGGCAACTGGACGATCACCACCGGCCCACTGGGCATCGGCACCCATTCGCTGACGGCGCGGCAGGTGGACGTCGCCGGCAACCTGTCGGTGGAAGCGACGCCGGTCACGGCGGACATCCTGCCGCCCGACACAACCCCGCCCAACGCCCCGTCGCAGCCCGACCTGATGGCGGCCAGCGACAGCGGCGTGTCCAACGGCGATGACGTCACCCGCGTTACCCGGCCGACCCTCTCCGGCATGGCCGAGGCGCGCAGCCGCGTCGTGCTGTACGACGGCGGCGCCGAGGTCGGCACGGTCATGGCCGACAGCACGGGCAACTGGAGCATCACCGCGCCGACGCTGGCCGACGGCCAGCACACGCTGACCGCCAGGGCGATCGACCTCGCCAACAACACCTCCGCGGCGTCGTCGGCGCTGGTCGTCACCATCGACACCACGGCGCCGAACGCGCCGACGGGCCTGGGCCTCGCCGGCACCACCCGCGCCGTGACCGGCAACACCACGCCCACCCTGTCCGGCTCGGCGGAGGCCGGCGCCACCGTCGTCGTCTACGACGGCGCCACCGCGCTGGGCACGGCGACGGCCGACAACGGCGGGGCGTGGACGCTGACCACGGGCTCCGCGCTGGCCACGGGCACCCACACCCTCACGGCGCGGGCGACCGACGCGGCGGGCAACGGCTCCGCCGTTTCCAGCCCGTTCGCCCTGACCATCGGCACCGACAACGGGCCGGTGCACACGCTGCCGTCCACGCTGGGCGCCAACTCGGCGGTGCCGCAGAACATCACCGGCCTGTCCGTGACCAGCCCGCCGGGCACGCTGACCACCACGGTCACCGTCTCCGCCGGCACGCTCTCGACCACGGCCACCACCGGCGTGACCGGCGGCGGCACCGCGACGCTGACCATCCAGGGCACCGTGACGCAGGTCAACGACGCCCTGGCCGGCCTGAGCTTCACCGCCCCCGACGCGGCGGGGCCGGTGACGCTGACGCTCACCTCCAACAACGGCATCGAAAGCCAGAACACCCGGACCATCACCGTCCTCAAGGCCGACGCCGCCACCGTGGCGGGCGAGCCGACCGTCACGCTCCAGGGCACGCTGGCCGGCACCGTCACCGTCAACCCGGCGGCCGACACGGTGAACGGCGTGGCCGTCAATGGCGGTGCCTTCAAGGGCGTCAACGCCGGCGCGCTGGCCGGGGCCGGCATCAACGTGCTGGGCGACGCCGACGACGCGCGCATCGTCGGCTCGGCGCAGGCCGACACGCTGACCGGCGGCGGCGGCAACGACACGCTGCTGCCCGGCGGCGGCCGCGACCGCATCGTCGCCGCCGCGGCGGGCGACCTGGGCACCGCGGCCAACGCCACCGACGTGGTTCAGGGCTTCGAATCCGGCGACCGCATCGACCTGTCGGCGCTCGGCACCCTCACCTGGCTGGGCAGCGCCGGCAGCTTCTCGGCCAACGGGCAGGCGCGCTACACCGTCAGCGGCGGCAACACCGAGCTGTGGATCCGTCCGGGCGATGGCTCGGCGGACCGGGTGATGGTGCTGTCGGGCACGCTCGACCTCGGCGAGACGGCGGCGGGCAGCGGCCTGCTGCTGCTGCGCACGCTGGGCACGGCCGGGGCCGACACGCTGAGCGGCACCGCCGTGGACGACTGGATCGACGGCCTCGCCGGCCACGACCGGCTGAGCGGCCTTGCCGGGGACGACACGCTGCTGGGCAACGACGGCAACGACACGCTGGTGGGCGGCGACGGCAACGACAGCCTGGTCGGCGGCAACGGCAGCAACCGCCTGGAAGGCGGTGCCGGCAACGACCGGCTGGAGCCGGGCAGCGACAGCCTGCTGGGCAACGACACGGTGGACGGCGGCGACGGCATCGACACCCTGGTCGTCAACGTCGATGCCAACCTGATGCTGACCAACAGCACGATGCTGGGCCGCGGCGGAAAGACCAAGAGCATCACCGGCATCGAGCTGGCCGAGATCACCGGCGGCGACAGCGCCAACAAGATCAGCCTGAAGGAGTTCACGCTGGGCTCCGCCACGATCCGCGGCGGTGGCGGCAATGACGTGCTGATCGGCGGCGGCCTCGCCGACGTGCTCAGCGGCGGTGACGGCAACGACGTGCTCAGCGGCGGCGCCGGCAGCGACACGCTGTTCGGCGGCGCCGGCATCGACGTCTTCGAGGGCAGGGCGGGCGAGCTGTCGGCCGACGTGCTGTCCGGCTTCGACGCCGCGCAGGACTTCCTGCACCTCGTCGACGTGCCGCAGGGGCAGGCCACGCTGGCGGGCGGCACCCTGTCGGTGCGGAGCGCCGACGGGCGCGACTTCACCTTCATGGTGGACGCCAACGCCCAGCTCACCTGGGACAACGGCGCCGGCTATTACGTCGGCGTCGGCACCGCGCCGGTGACGGCGCGCGGCGGCAACAAGCTGGTGGACGGCTACCTCGCCTTCGCCACCATCTTCGCCGACGCCAACAACAACGGCGTGCTCGACGACGGCGAGGCCAGCACCATCACCGACGAGACCGGCGCCTTCACGCTGGACGGCGGTGCGGCACCGCTGGTCGGCATCGGCGGCATCGACCTGTCCACCGGGCTGGCGTTCCAGGGCATCATGCGCGCGCCGGCCGGCTCGACCGTGGTCAGCCCGATCACCACGCTGGTGCAGGCGCTGGTGGACGGCGGCAGCAGCGCCGAGGAGGCCAACACCAAGGTGGCCGAAGCGCTGGGCGTGACGCTGCCGACCGGGCAGACCTTCGCCTCCTTTGATCCGGTGGTGACCGCCACCACCTCGAACGACCCGGCGGCCGTCAACCAGGCGGTGGCCGTGCAGGCGGCGGCGGTGCAGGTGGCCAACCTGATCGTGCAGACCGGCGCGGCACTGGCCGGTGCCAGCAACGCCTCCGTCTCGCAGTCGGAAGGCGCCAACGTGGCCAGCCAGGTGCTGGCGACGCAGATCGCCGGCCTGGGCAGCGGGCAGACGCTGAACCTGAACAGCTCCGACACGGTGCACACGATCGTCACCACCGCCGGCACGGCGACGGGCGTGGACGTCAGCACCGTGGCCGCGGCGACCGCGGCGGTGATCAGCGCCGCCAACGATCAGGTCAGCACGGCGGTGACCGACGCCACCACCAACGGCGAGGTGTCGGTCAACGCGCTGACCTCCATCGCCAAGGTGCAGACGGTGGCGCAGGGCGAGGCGGCGGAGGCCGTGAAGACCGGCGCCCAGTCCGGCAACCTCGACACCGCGCTGACCAACTTCACCGGCGACGCGCTCAACACCGTCATCCAGCAGACGCAGGCCGGCAACACCGGGCCGACCTACCTGACCATCACCGCGACCAGCGCCGACAAGTCGGAAGCGTCGGGACCGTTCACCTTCACGGTGGTGCGTGGCGGCACGACGACCGGCGCCACCACGGTGGACTGGCGCGTCACCGGATCGGCCATCACCACCGCCGACTTCGGCGGGACGCAGCCGTCGGGCTCGCTCAGCTTCGCGGCCGGCGAGACCACCAAGACCATCACGGTCGCGGTATCCAACGACAGCGACGTCGAGAACGACGAAAGCTTCATCGTCGAGCTGTACAACGAGAGCGCCGGCACCGAGTACCGCGCCGGCAACGCCACCGGCACCATCCGCAACGATGACTCGAGCGGTGGTGGTGGCGGCGGCGGTGGTGGGGGTGGCGGTGGGGGTGGCGGCACCACGCCGACCACGACGACGCAGGAGACCGGCGGCACCACCGTGCAGACGACGGTGACCACCACGGGCGGCACCTCCACCGTGTCGGTCACCGTGGCGCCGCCGTCCTCGACCACGCCGGCATCGGTGACGATCACCGGCGGCACGTCGGGCGTGGCGATCGGGGCGCAGGTGCCGGCCGGCGTCGGCCTCACCGCCACCGGCCCGCAGAACCCGGTCGACCGGGTCGGGGCGGCGAACACGCTGACCTCGGCGGTGACGTCGCTCAGCTCCAGCACCACGGAGCAGGCGGCGCTGACCAGCGCCATCACGACCTACACCCAGTCGCTGTCCAGCTCGGCCAGCGTCACCGTGCGGACGCTGACGCCGACGGTGACCGGCACCGCGCCGGGCACGCCGATCGTCATCACCGGCGGCGGCCTGGGTGGCGAGGCGCTGGTCATCGACACGCGCAATCTGCCGTCCGGCACCATCCTGCAGGTCGACAACGTCGGCTTCGTCGCCGTGGTCGGCAACGTGCAACTGACCGGCGGCGCCGGCTCGCAGTACGCGGTGGGCGACAACTCCAGCCAGATCATGGTGCTGGGGGCCGACGACGACACGCTGCGCGGCGGCGGCGGCGATGACTTCATCGGCTCGCGCGAGGGCAACGACCTGCTCTACGGCGACGAGGGCAACGACACGGTGACCGGTGGCGTGGGCAACGACGTGCTGTACGGCAACCAGCAGAACGACTTGGTCTACGGCAACCAGGGCTTCGACACGCTGTTCGGCGGCCAGGACCTGGACACGGTCTTTGGCGGGCAGGATGCCGACGTCATCTATGGCAACATGGCGGCCGACGTGATCTACGGCAACATGGCCGGCGACACCGTGTTCGGCGGTCAGGGCGGCGATACGCTGTTCGGCGGCCAGGGCGACGACCGCCTGTTCGGAAACCTGGGCGACGACGCGCTGAACGGCAACCTGGGCAACGACACGCTGAACGGCGGGGTGGGGTCCGACACGCTGGCCGGCGGCGACGGGGCGGACGTGTTCCGCCTCAACGCCCCGACGGAGGGCGGCGACGTCATCACCGACTTCCAGTCGGGGGTGGACAAGATCGCCGTGCTCGGCCCGAACTTCGGCAACCTGACGGCGGGCACGCTGTCGGCGTCGAACTTCGCGCTGAACGGCCCGGCGGACGCCGACGACCTGTTCGTGTTCAACACCGCCACCGGCGTGCTGTCGTTCGACGCCGATGGTGCCGGCGCCGGCGCGGCGGTGACCATCGCCACGCTGAACGTCCGCACCCTCGGCGCCAGCGACATTCTCGTCCTGCCCACCGGGTCCTGAGCCGGACCCGGCGGTGGCCCCGCGGACGCGTCCCGCGGGGTCTACCGGGCGATCAGCGCCGAGACCGTCGTAAACCTGGGGGGCCTCACGCCGCGTGGTGAAAAGGTCGGCGGGCGTATGGCTCGGCGGCGGTGTGCTCCGAGGCGAGGGAGCCGTTCATTACCGCGGTTTGGACCTTCAGCATCCGGTGGGCACCGCATGGGGACCAGCGCATCGGCTGATTGGCGCCCATGCGCCGGTGCAGCAGGCGCTGGACCGTGCTCTCGGTCGTTGCCGTGGAGATGGGCTCGCCCCGGTGCCGGGCGGCGGCGGCGTCGATGATCAGGTCAGCTTGGCCGGCGACGTAGGTTTCCAGGGCGCGCAGCAGCATTGTCACCTTCCGAACCGGCGGGCTGTCAGCGGCTTCCAAGGCGTCATCGAGGTCGCCCAGGGTATCGCTGATCAAGGCCAGCGCCCGCTCGGTCTGGGATCGTGTCCCCCGTCGTGGTGTAAGAGCCGGGAGGCGCTCGTGGTCTCCGGCGTATCTGGCCGGGCTTGTCAGGCTGCCACGGCGGGCAGGCTGACGATGGGATCATCGCCGAGCGGAGCGATGGTTTCCAGCGTCATGTAGCGCGCGCGCTGGACGGCCCATTCATCGTTCTACTCCAAGAGAATGGCACCGATTAGGCGTGTGATCGCTTCCTCGTTCGGGAATATACCCACGACTTCTGTCCGCCGCTTGATCTCACCGTTGAGACGTTCGATCGGATTGGTCGAATGGATCTTGAGCCGGTGTTCCTTTGGAAAGGTCATGTAGGCGAGAACATCTTCCTCGGACTCGTCCATCAGAGTGGCAAGCTTTGGCAGCTTGGGGCGGACTTGATCGGCGACTTGCCGCCATTGGGCGCGGGCGGCAGCGGCATCCTCTTGGGCAAAGGCGGTGGCGATGAAGGCGGCGCCCGCTCTTGCCGGCATGGGCGAGCGCGGTTCGGGAAAAATGAACCCTGCAGCGCTGCCACGTCGCCTGGAAGACGCGGGTGACGGCGGCCTTGATGCCGCCGTGGGCGTCGGAGATGATCAGCTTGACCCCGGCCAAGCCGCGGCGCTTGAGCTTGCGCAGGAACTCGATCCAGAAGGTCTCGGCCTCCGACGGGCCGATGTCCATGCCCAGCACCTCGCGCCGGCCGTCGGTGTTGACGGCCACCGCGATGGTGACGGCGACCGAGACGATGCGCCCGTTCTGGCGGACCTTCACGTAGGTGGCGTCGAGCCACAGATACGGCCAGTCGCCTTCGATCGGGCGGCCCAGGAACGCCTTCACGCGGTCGTCGATGTCTTCGCACAGCCGGCTGACTTGGCTCTTGGAGATGCCGGACATCCCCATGGCCTGGACCAGATCGTCGACCGAGCGCGTCGAGATGCCCTGGATGTAGGCCTCCTGGATCACTGCGGTGAGCGCCTTCTCCGCCAGCCGGCGCGGCTCCAGGAAACCGGGAAACTAGGAGCCCTTGCGCAGCTTCGGGATGCGCAGTTCAACGGTGCCGGCGCGTGTTTCCCAATCGCGCTCGCGGTAGCCGTTGCGCTGGACCAGCCGCTCGGCTGAACGCTCGCCGTGGCCGGCGCCGGTCAGTCCCTGAACTTCCAATTCCATCAGTCGCTCGGCGGCAAAGCCGATCATCTCGCGCAGAACGTCGCCATCCGTGCCCTTCTCAAGCATCGTGCGAAGCGCCATCATCTCATCGGTCATCGTGGTCACCCTTCGGTTGGGTTGAGGTGTGGTGACCAGACTCTACCGAAGAACCACGATGGCCGCCCCGCTGTGGATAACCGGCCCGCCGACGCCAGCTGTGTGGGGCGCTTCGGCGGGCCGGTTCCCCACAGCTCCTTGTGTGTCGCGCGGTTCCATATTGAGACCTGGGCGGCTGGCGACGACCAACCGCCCAGGTTGGCCGACCCCGCCAGCTCCTTGGCCGGAAAGCCGTGGTGTAGCTTGAGGGCGACCAACCTTCCTTGAAGTCCGAACGGTTGCTTGAGCCTGAGCTCGCACCACAAGGAAGGATCACGAGGATGTCTGAACCAACACGGGTGGCCGGCATCGATTGCGGCAAGGACTTTCTGGATATTGACGTCTTTCCTGGCGCTGCCCCGCTCCGGGTCGTCAATTCTCCCCAGGGGCACCAGGAGGTGGTGGCATGGATCACCGAACGAAAGGTAACCGTGGCCGGCCTGGAAGCCAGCGGCGGTTATGAGCGGCCGATCCGTGATGCCCTGCGGACGGCTGGTGTCTCGGTCCGAATCTTCGATCCGGCGCGGGTACGCTTTTTCGCCAAAGCGAAGGGGCGGCGGGCCAAGAACGATAGCCTCGACGCCGCGGTGATCGCTGAGTTTACCGCCAGCCAGACGACTGTTCCCTCGCTCCCCGACGATCCCGTTCGCGAGGAATTGGCCGGCCTGATCAAGGCGCGCCGCCTACTCGTCGACAAGCGGGCCGATCTGAACAAGAGCATCGCCCATGCCCCGGTTGCGGCGCAGGCGGCGCTGTCCCGTGCCGTCGAATATCTGACTCGCGAGGTTGATGCATTGGACGCGGCCATTTGCCAGGCGGCCAAAGCCCAGCCAGTCCTCTCACAGACGATCCAGGCCCTCCAGACCGCACCAGGGGTCGGCCCCGTGACGGCGGCAACTCTAGCCGCCCTGCTGCCTGAATTGGGGAAGACGTCGGGTCGAAAGATCGCCGCCC
>Ga0196970_1000997_pt1 | contig 23292 bp, 23 predicted proteins | sample S1v_513CmetaG_FD_148672 | JGI IMG/M metagenome (GOLD analysis project Ga0196970, IMG submission 148672) | Soil microbial communities from Anza Borrego desert, Southern California, United States - S1+v_5-13C | ecosystem: Environmental > Terrestrial > Soil > Desert | place: USA: California...
TCGCGCAAGAGGCCAACCGGGTCGGGCACGCCGTACAGGATCTGGTGCAGCGTCACGACGTCGTACACCGGCGGCAGGCGAAGCTCGTGCAGGAAGCGCTTGTGCACCGTGAAATGCTCCTCGGCGACCGGCGCGGTATGCGGATTGACCTCGACGCCCTCGACCGCATAAAAGTGCTTTGCCTTGTGCAGGAATTCGCCCGTCGAACAGCCGACATCGAGCAGCCTGCCCGACGTCTTGACTGCATGAATATCCCTGAGCTTGTTGTCGGACGCGGGATCCGGCGTCGGCGGCGGCGCGGAGCGGTACTTCCGGATGATCGCGAAGTACTCCATGAGCAGCGCGTCCTCCCCCTCGAATCCCTTGTCCACCGCGGCCGCGGACGGCGCGGGGTTCATGTAAATCAGCGTGCACTTCTTGCACCGGACATAGTCAAGATGATCATTGTTCGCATGGAACACATGATCGGGGCAGGCGCACACGGGGCATGCACGCATGTCCAGCCTGTCCTTGGGAATCGAGGCCGCGAAAGCAAATACCTTGAACAGCCATTCGCGGATTTCCCGGTTGTACTCGCGCACGTGGTTGAGGCTCATTTGATCGTGGCCGCCTTCGCAAATGCTTTGACGATGTCATCCATGTCGGCCTTTGTCAGCGGCGGATAGTTGTAGGCGGTGACGATCATTTCCTTGCCGTACAGGCGCTCGGTGACCGGGCACACGCCGGCGCCGTAGTCAGGCCGCGCGTTTTCGGGATGCAGGGAGTAGGGAAAGCCGTTCTTGAACCGTTCGCGCCGGGCAAAGACAGGTTCAAGGTACAGCGGCTTGATATAGCCGCCGGCGAACCGGTAGAGGGGAATGCCCAGGTCCCGGATGTTTTCGATGTACTTTTCGCGCGGGATGCCTGTCGCCTCTTCACGGTACTTCATCGGGTAGAGGTAATACACATGCCCGCTTCCCGGCCGCACGGCGGGCGGCGTCAGGAAATCGAATCGCGAGAACTGCTCGGTCAGGTAATCGGCGAGATCGATGCGCTGCTTGAGCAGTGCCGGCAGCTTCTTCAACTGCTCGGTGGCGATGGCCGCTTCCACCTCGGGCATCCGGTAGTTGCCGCCGACCATGTTGGTCAGGTTGGCATGCCCCATTTCATCCACGACCGCCTCGCCGTGGTTGCGCAGCAATTGCAGGCGTACCGCGAGCTCATCGTCGTTGGTCACGGCGATGCCGCCCTCCCCGCAATGGATGATCTTGTGCTGGTTCAGGCTGTAGACGCCGATATCGCCGAAAGTGCCGGCGAAACCGCCGTTGTAGGGGCAGCCGGGCACGTGCGAGGAATCGCAGAGGATCTTGAGATTGTGCCTGTCCGCGATGTCGCGCAGGGCCTTCATGTCCGTCGACTGGCCGAACAGGTCGACCGGCAGGATAGCCTTTGTCCGCGGCGTGATGCGGTCGGTGATGCTCTTCGGGTCCATGCAGAAGTAGTCGTCTTCCAGATCGACGAAGACCGGAATGGCATCGTAAAAGAGCGGCGCCGTGGCCGAGATGCACATGCTGTATCCGACGACGAGGACTTCGTCGCCGGGCAGGATGCCGAGCGCGCCGATCCCTGCGATCAGCGCCGAGGTCGCGCTGTTGAACGACACGGCATGCTTGACCTGGTGGAACTCCGCCCAGCGTCTTTCGAGTTCGCGCACATGCTTGCCACCGCCGAACTTGTCGCCGTGCCGCCCGATGTAATCGGACAGCATGCCGCTCCTGACGACTGCAGCGGCCGCGGCCGCCTCTTCTTCCCCGATCGGGTTATACGGCGGGAATGGCGTTGTCCTTATCTTTTCCATGATCCTTGCTCGAAATTCAGTTTCACCGAGCCGCGCTCCCAGGACTCGATGATGGCGTTGATGATGAGATGGGTGTCAAAGGAAGATTGCGGCGTGTTGACCGCGTGCGCAATCTTTCCGGTCGTGATGTCGTGGAGGTATCGGGCAGCATCGAGCATCGAATGCTTGTAACCCGTTTCCCGCATGTGCGCCTGGCGCTCGTTCAGCACCCTTACGCCGGAATACGCATACCCTGTCACCGGCGTTTCGCGCACCGCCTGCGAGATGTCGACCAGGGCGATGCGCTTGTCGGCAAAGAGGAAATCCAGCTCGAAGAGGTGATAGTTGTAATGGAAACGCTCTGCGTCGGTGGTCTTCACGACGACGGAAAATCCGGGGTAGAAAAGGACGAACTCGTAGCTGTAATCCTCGACTTCTCTGTTGAGGACCCGGCGAAAGGTCAGCACCGCTTCCGGATAGCCGCAGAGATGGCACAAGCTGTCGATCATCGTCACGCCGATGTGCCGCAGCCCCTTCATGTAATGCCCGGTGACCGAGAGCAGGTCGTCCGGCCGGGATGCGACCAGCTCGCGCAGCTCCCTGTGCGACGGCTCGTACCTGCGCTGGAAGTTGACGGCGAGATGTATTCCGGTCTGCGCAGAAAGCCGCATCAACTCCTCGATCTCTTCGCCCTCGAACGCGAGGGGCTTCTCGATGAAGATTGTCCTGCAGCAGCGGCTTTCCAGCAGCGTGCGCGCAATCTCGAAATGGGTGGCATCGGGCGTGCAAATACTGATGACGTCGTGCCGGCTTCCGCACAGCTCGCGGAGCTCGCTCGCGCACGCATCCGCCTTCCAGGCCTCCGCGAATTGCCTGGCACGGGCCGGATCCGCATCGAGCACTGTCCGGAGCCGGAACCCGCCATGCGCGGCATACGCGCCGGCATGGGTGTAAATGCCCTGGTCGCCGCCCTGCTTCCTCTCGTCGAAGCCGCCGGCGATATTGCCGGCACCGATGATGGCAACCGAAAGCGGAGTCATGTCTTGATGAATGGCGCGGACTGCTGCACCAGGTTCCTGGTTTTTTCGAAGATACCCGGCTTGCGGCGGTAAAGTTCAAGGACGTGCGCCGTCGTGAAGAGGCCGTTGCCGAAGTGCGCGTACACCTGCCGCGCCTGCTCCATGTCTTCCGGATAATCGATCGTCAGGCGCAGCTCGGGGCAACGCAGTTCGCCCGCGGCCTCGATATTCGACAAGCGGTATTGCGCGGGATGCTCGAAAATGTGCCTGACGACGTCGCTCCTGTCCTTTGGCGACAGGTCGGTGCGCCGGTCCAGTTGGGCCAGCGTTTCCGCACGCACCACGTGCCCGTAGATCCCCAGTGGATACGTCAGGACGAGGTCATTGCAGACGTAGTCGAAATTGCCGTTCCGGTAATGGTTCACCAGGGTATCGACCAGTTCGAAATCGAGGTAGGCGGAATCTGCGCCCATCTGGACGACGATGTCGCCACGGTATGCCTGCACCGCGCCAGCGACGCGGCTCAGCACATCGTCCTCGGAGCCGCGAAAGCAGGACACGCCGTTGTTCGCGCACCACTCGGCAATCAGGTCGTCGCCCTTCTCTGTCGTCGTCGCGACAACCACCTCGTCCACATTGCGGCAGGCACGGAACCGGCGCACCACGCACTCCAGCAAGGGCATGCCCTGATACACGGGCATCATCGTCTTTCCCGGCAGGCGGCTCGATCCCATGCGGGCCTCGATCGTCCCTATCGTCCTCACACAAGACTCCCTTCGCTCAGCTTTCGAGCCATTTGACCACTTCGAACACTTCCGCATACTCCACGCCGATGCGCTGTCCCGCGTTCAAGGCTTCGTTTTTGAAGAAGGTGATCCAGCGTCCGCTGGTGCGGTCGTTTTCCGATGCGTGGGCGCGGATGGCATTTTCCTTCACGCTCCAGTATTTCGAAATGTCGACATAGTAATTGCCGCGGAATTCCATCGTCGAGTGATACCAGTTGCTGCGGTACATGAGCATGCGCGGGACATGGCGGCAGCTATGCAGCGAGGCCTTCGCCACCGCCTGGTGATCGTGATGGATGTCGCCGACCCAGTGCGCATACACCGTGTCGATCTGCTTTTCCTTCACGATCTTCAGGATTTCGATATTGAGCGGATCGACGAACTCGATCTGCAGGGTCTTGAATTCACCGCAGATCAGCTCCTTGACGCCGAGGACCTTCATCGCCGCCCTGGCCTCCTCCAGCGCGATCTCGCTCGACCGCACGGTCTGGTCGTACTGGTTCGTGAAACCCGACACCGTGGCAACATAGACGTAGACGTCATCGCCTTGCCGGGCATGTTTTGCCAATGCCCCTCCGCAACCGAGTTCGACGTCGTCGAAATGGGCGCCGATCGCCAACACATTCATTCAGATACTCCTCAAAATTGCCCGCGATTGCTCGATGCCGCAATTGAAAAACAGATCGATGCTGCTCAGGTAGGGGATGAAGTCCCCGTACTGCTGGGCGTAGACAGGATGCGCAAACGCCTGCCATGCCACTTCGATCCCGGCTTCCGCGAACGGCTCGTCGCGGTGGTAGGCACGCGCGCCGGGTCCCGAAAGATAGCGTCCCGCGCCTGCCTTGCCAAGCAGGTCGACCAACAGCTCGTTTTTCCTGCCGCTTGGCTGCATCCCGCTGGAGAAAATAATCGGAATTGCAATGCCGTACCAGTCCAAGAGCATTCTAATGGAGGCGAGGTTGAACTCGACGAGCCGGGTGCACGGCAGCGCATACAGTGATTCCAGCTGCGGATACAGCTGGTCGAAGTACGGCGCATTCCGGTAGTTTTCCCGGACAAGGTTCAGGTTGTCCTGCCGCCAGCCATTGTCGGCCAGTTCTATCCGGTTTATCGGCGTATCGCGCGGCGCCTTTAGGACACTGACCGTCAACCAGGCTTCGCCATTCCTGGTCTTGATCTTGTCGCGGTTCATCCAGCTGCGGCTGCTGTGGGTCACGTACTGGGCGTGATCCAGGACGATGAACACATCGGCGTGCAGCAGGCGATGGAAGAAGCCGATATGCGGAAGGAAATCGGGCTGGTGGATGACGGCGGTCTTCACAGCAGCCTCCCGATTTCATCGAGCACGCGGCCTGCTCCGTCGAGGTCGACGCTTGCCAGCGCCGCTTCGCTCATTTGTGCAATCGGCAAGGCGGACGTCAGCACGCGCGCGTCAATGGCGCTGTAATGGCCTGCAAACACCGCACCGCCCATTGCGCACAGTCCGCGGGCGACGGGGATCTCGAAATCCTCGTTGGCAATGACGATGCAAGGCAGACCGGAGGCGTTCGCCTCGAAGGGGGTGACGCCGCCGCCGGTGATGGCCAGGCAATGGCGGCTGAATTCTTCGAATAGCGAAGGAAGATTGCGTTTGATGGTGAAGGCGTCGTCCAGTTCCGCCTGCAGTTCTGCCTCATGCCGGAAAGCCGGGCCGACGATGACGGTTGCATGGATACCGGCCGACTTCAGGATACGCACGACGCGGACCGTAGCGCCGTGGGTATCGCTTCCGCCCATCGAGACCAGGACTGATCCCGGTCCTGGTCGACGGTAGCGATAACGCGCAATGCCGGCATTCAGTACCAGGTAACGCGGCCCCCGCAGGACTTTCGCTCCCGCCAGCGCTTCGCTCGCATCGAACGCAAGCGCGGCCACGTTCAGGTCTGCCCCGCCCGCGCCAGCGCCCCGGTCGTCGAAGGTCACGCGCGGAACGCCGCAGGCCTTCATGCGCTGTGCATGCCGGCCATCCGTATCCAGCCTGTCGTCGATCCATACCGTGACGCCATGCCGTTGAACGAGTTGCCGTTGCCAGCCATCCGTGGACTGGAGGTCGACGAGATCATACGGGCAGGCATTGCGGGCAAGGATCGCTTCGGCGACCGCGTCCGGATTGGTGAAGAACCGGAAGGGAATGCCCCTGGCGCGCAAGTACTCGCTGAAACTGAGCATGCGGAACAGATGGCCCATTCCGCGCTGGTGTGATGCTTCTATGCAGAGGGCGAACATGAGGTGATCAGCCGTTCTGTTGTCAACCATTCCGTGCCCGACTGCCGGACGAGGCGATCCGCGAGGCGCCAGTCGTCCTCGGTGTCGACCGTCAGACGAAGTTCCGGACTGGCCTTGGACGACGGGACATGCAGGATACCGGTCTTGAACAGGCCGGGATTTTCAATCAGGTATTCGTCCACATGCTCCCTGTGGTGAGCGGCGTGTCCTTCGCGGTGGCTTTTCTCCAGCGCATCGAATGAAAATATTTCCGCGCCGACGCCGACCGGAAGCTGGCCGAATGAATGCGTGAACGCATTTCCCTCCGCAAGGTGCAGTGCGACCAGCCGGTCCAGCTCATCCATGTCGGTAAACGGATTGTCTGCCGTGAGGCGGACGACGTGCGAGAACCCGTATCGGCGCGCGCACTGGAAATAGCGGTCGAGCACGTCCGGTCCGCTGCCGCGGAAGCAATCCGTGCGCGCCGACGCGCAGTAGCCGGCAATCGCATCATCCTGGGCCAGATCGGTCGTCGCGACGACGGCATGCACCGGATGCCGCAGGAGCGAGAGCCGGCCGAGGACGTGCCCAAGCAGGGGCAAGTGGCCGATCGGCCGCAAGACCTTGCCCGGCAGCCGCGTCGACCCCATGCGGGCCTGGATGATGATCCCGATGTTCAGCGCAGATCCTCCCAGGCCAGGACGGTGTCGGCCTCCATATCGCGTGCCGCGGCACGCCCGGGCACTTTGTCGAATTCCTTCGGCGGGATGCCGTAGCCGGGGCGCTTGATGGCGAGGTGGGCGGCGGTAAGCCGTTCTCCGGCCTTGACCGCGGTGTTCAGTACCACGCTTTTCCGGTTATTGATGCGCGTGGTTTTTTCGCTGTCCGCGGGGCGCTTGACGCCGCTGCCGCGCATCACCTCGCAGGCGCGCACCGAATCGACCAGCCATTTCATTTCCGCCGGGTCGGCGGACAGCCGGTGGTCGGGGCCTTCCGCGTTCTTGTCGTAGGTGAAGTGCCGCTCGAGGACGCGGGCACCCATCGCCGCTGCGCAGAGGCAGGCGACGGGGCCGAGCGTGTGGTCGGAATAACCGACATCGAGTTGGGGAAACTCGTGCATCAGTGCCTGCATCGCACCGAGGTTGACATTTTCGGGGTGCGTCGGGTAGCTGGTCACCGCGTGCAGGAGGATCAGCTTGTCGTTACCCTCCCCCAGTATCGCGCTCACCGATTCGCGCACTTCCTGGAGCGTGCACATGCCGGTGGAGAGAACGATCGGTTTTCCCGTCCGCGCCACGTAGCGCAGGAAAGGAATATTGACGGCGTCGTCCGAACCGATCTTGTGGGCGCCGACGCCGAGTTGCTCCAGCAGGTCGACGTCCGTCTCGTGGGAAGGTGTCGAAAACCAGTCCAGCTTTTTTGATTCGGCATAGGCAAAGACGTCTTCATGCAGCGCCGCACCGATCTCGTATTTTCTGAACAGCTCATGCTGCGACACGATGCCCGTGTTCTCCATGTCGAAGATCGCCTTGCGGCTCGCCACATTGTCCGCGCGGTAGGTCTGGAGTTTGACCGCGTCGACACCGCAGGCTGCGGCTTCGTCGATCAGGCGCTTCGCCTCGTCGAATGTGGTGAAGTTGCCGCCGATTTCGGCAATGATGTAGCACCGGTCAGGCCTGTAATTCCTGAACATTACCGTTTCTCCAGGATGTAGCAGTTGAATGCGGGGATCGCATCCTTCGCCAGTTCGTCATCCATGTCGGCGACCGGTTCAAGAAACTGACGCAGCGTGGCAATCCATTCTTCCTTGATCTCGCCCAACTGCCCTGCCGGAACCGCTTCCGCCATGCGATGCAACACCGGGAAAAGCGGCCGCAGCCCGATGTCCCAGCCGAGCACCACCGTCCGCGACAAATGTGCCTTGTGGAAAGCGATCCGCAGGCCGGCCTGCGCGAACATGGCCTCCCATGTCTTGCGCGGCAACGCCTGCCGCTTGTTGACTTCCAGCCGGCCGCGGTCGAGCTTGTCGAGGAAGGCCCACTTCGGGTCGCCCGGTTTCACGCACAGCTGGTTATAGAAACTGAATTCGGGAAAAGTCTCGCTCGGCAGCATCAGGCAGGCCTGTCCGCCCGGGCGGAGGATGCGGCGGATTTCGTGGAGTGCGTCCTGCGGGCGATCGAGCCAGTACAGGATGTTCGAAAAGACCGAGTTGAAACTCTCGTCCTCGAAGGGCAGCGCCCGGTTCGCATCCCCCTGCTTCAGCGCGCCGTACAGGCCGAGCTGCCCGGCCTTGGCGAGCAGGTTGGCCTTGTGGTCGAAGGCGACATCGATGCGGTACGACGGTGCGGCAGTGACGACCGGATGCACGGCGGGATTGCAGGCATCGAAGACGTCCACATTGTCGAAGTACTTGTCCATGCCGGACATCGAGCGGAAGGCGTCGAAGGTCGCGCTGAACCGCCCGCCGGAACGAATGAACGAGAAGATGCCGTCGCCGCAGCCGATATCCAGCGAAGGCCCGCGGAATTCGAACGTGCGCATGGCCCGGATATCGAGTTCGCGCCACAGCGCCGTTTCCGGCCGCAGCCAGAAAACGTTCAGCAATGCGTCGAAAGTCGTCGATGCTGTCATGGATTACCCCCGGTTAGCATCATGAACCGATTTCCTGATTGCGGTTCACATAATTGCGGACGATGAACACACGCCCGTCGACGCTCGACTGTTCATCCTTCGTCTTGCGCGGCAGGTAGCACTTGCGGCACACCGCGCTGTTCTTGAAACCGTCCGGCTTGAGGTGCATCTCCCGCACCGCGCGCATCTTCTCCCCGTGCCAGAGCTGGTGCACGGTTTCCGTCTTCGCATCGCCGATCAATTCCCGGTTTTCCTCGTCATTCGAACATTTCATCACCAGGCCGTCCGCGCCGATGACCAGGCGCTGGTATTGCTGCGGGCAGGTGAAGTCCTCGACGTATTCGATCTCGGCATCCTTGCTCAGGTAATCGATCAAGGGGTTGAACGCGACGAGGTCCGTGCACGGCGCGAAGGTATCGTAGTACGCCTGGGGATTTTCCCTGATCGCCGGCCAGATGCCCTGCACCTTGATCACCGGGCGGCGCAGTCCGTGTTCTTTCTTGTACGCATGGATGGCCTGGATGTTGGCGAGCAATGTCGCGAACTTGATCGGCTTGCGGATGCGCTCGTAAGTTGCACCGGTGCCGTCGACGGAAATCGTGATCCAGTCGATCCCCGCCTGCACGATCTTCTCGACGAACTCCGGTGTCAGCTTGCCGCCGTGGGTGAGGGTCGATACTTCCTTGATGCCCCTCTCCTTCGCATAGCGGATACAGTCGACGAAGCGGTTGTGCAAGGTCGCTTCGCCGCGCAGGCTCAGCCGGATGGCGGGGACCTTGCCGCCGATCTCGTCGATGATCTTGCAGTACAGGTCCCAGTCCATGCGCTTGGTATTGACCTGTGCCTTGAACTCGTCCGTGATGGTGTAGCACATCGGACAATGCAGATTGCACAGCGAGGACAATTCGAGATCGACGAGCAAAGGATATTCCGAAACCTGCTGCCGCGCGGGATACGCCGACCAGTTGCTGCGATACTCCGCATATTCGGCCTCCCACCCCGCGCCGCGTGCCGCGTCGAAGGCCGCTTCCCGCTCGGGGGTGTCCATGGAATAGTTTCCCTTGTTGATGGGAATGTATCGATCGCTCACGGCGAGTGCTCCCTGAGTAGTTTTGCAATGCCTTCCGCCAAGGCATGGCGCGGTGTCCATCCGAGCAATTCAGCGGCCCGGGAAATATCTGCGCGCACGTCGGGAATCTCCTGCTGCCGCGGGGACGCAGCGGAAACTACCGGCAGGTCGGTACCGGCGGCCTGCTGGATCATGCGGACGAGCTCGAGCACACTGTACGAGGCGCCGGAACCAATGTTGACCACATGATGACCGGCGGCGAGCTGCATGCTTTGCACGAATGCCTCCGCGACATCCGCGACGTACACGTAATCCCGCTTCGGTGCGAGATCCTGAAGGCGGATTTCCTGTCCGGCGCGCACTTGCCGGATGATATGCGGAATGAGAAATTCCTCCCGCTGCCCCGGCCCGTAAACATTGAACGGACGGATGACCGTAACCGGCGTCCCGAATTGCGCCGCATGGAACGCGCAGAGCTGCTCGGCCAGGTGTTTCGACAGGGCATAAGGATTGTTGGGATGGACCGCGTCGCTTTCGGCGATGGGCAGGCGGGCCGGTATCCCGTACAGGTACGCACTGGCAAAGACCAGCCTTGCGCCATGCCGCCGGCAGTAATCCAACGCCCTTTGCGTCCCGGTGACGTTGGTGTGCATGAAGCCCGCGGGATCCTGCCAGCTGTCGGGAACATAGCTGCGCGCAGCGAGGTGGAATACGTACCGTGCCGGCGGCAGCGCATCCCATGTGGCGGACAGTGCGACATCCCCTTCGTCGCGCCCGGCCGCGAGCACGCTGCACCCTGATTCCCGGAGCCGGCCGACCAGTGCGCGGCCAATGAACCCCTTCGAACCGGTGACCAGGGCTTCAATCATGCAGGAATCTCTTACGCATCAATTCAAACTCGTCGATCGCCTGCATATAGTCATCCGGCCGCCCGATGTCGAGCCAGTAGCCATCGAACTTGCGGACATTGACGGCTTTCCCCCTTGCCAGCAGGTCCAGCATCAGCGTGTCGAAACCGTAAGGCGCGTCCGCCGGTATCGCGTTCACCGCGTCTTTCCCGACCATATACACACCCATGCTGACCTCGTAATCGAAGCTCGGCTTCTCGCGGAATCCGACCAGCTTCCCGCGCCCGTTCGTATCGAGCACGCCGTAGTCGATGTTCTGCTTCCTGACCTTGGACGAGATGGTGAACAATGCCCGCGATGCGACGTGATTGTCGAAGAATTCGGCGAAGTCGAGGTCGGTCAGGATGTCGCCGTTCATGACGAGGAAATCGTCCGGCAGGTCGCGGATCAATCGCAGCGGCGCCATCGTCCCAAGCGGCTTGTGCTCGAGCGAGTAATCGATCTTGATGCCCCACTTCTCGCCGTTCTGGAAGAAGGCCTGGATGATTTCTGCCTGATGGTTCACCGCCATCGTGATGTGGCGAAAGCCGTAGTGCGCGAGCTGCCTGACGATGATTTCCAGGATCGGGCATTCCCCGATCGGCATCAGCGGCTTCGGCAGCACCACCGTGTAGGGACGAAGACGCGTGCCGCGGCCGCCGGCGAGGATGACTGCGCGCTTAGACATTGTACATATCCGGTTTATAGTGCTTCAGGTTGGCGGGATCGGCAAACCACGCAATCGTTCTTTCCAATCCTTCGCGCAGCGGGATGGACGGGCTGAAACCGGTAAGGTCGCGCAGCTTCGTGTTGTCCGCCCACAGGCGTTCCACTTCGCTTTTCTCCGGACGCAGCCGGACGCTGTCGGTCTCGATCTCGATGGTCGCGCCCATGATTTCGGCGATCATCCTGACGGTGTCGCCGATGGAAATCTCGAAGTTGCTGCCGCAGTTGACGACTTCGCCGACGGTGCGCTCCGACTCCGCGACGGCAATGAATCCGTCGACCGTGTCCTGCACGTAATTGAAGTCTCGCGTGGGCGACAGGGCACCCAGCCTGAGTTTCGTTTTCCCGCTGGCGATCTGCGTGATGACCGTCGGGATCACCGCCCGCGCGGACTGGCGCGGACCATAGGTATTGAACGGACGGATGATGGCCACCGGTGTATCAAACGCCGAATGGAAAGACATCGCGAGCTGGTCGGCGCCGATCTTCGTCGCCGAATAGGGCGACTGCCCCTGCAGCGGATGGCTTTCGGTGATCGGAACAAAACGCGCGGTCCCGTACACTTCGCTGGTCGACGTATGAACCACCTTGCGCACGCCAAGCTCGCGCGCTGCCTGGACCACGTTGAGCGTTCCCTTGATGTTTGTGTCGACGTAGGTATCCGGGGAGTGATAGGAGTACGGAATGGCAATCAAGGCTGCGAGGTGCATCACCATGTCGCATCCCGACATGGCCTTTTTCACGCCGTGCGGATCGCGGATATCGCCGGCGAATACCTCGATGCTGTCCCTGACCTCGGCCGGCGCATGGTCCAGCCAGCCCCAGGAATTGAATGAGTTGTAGTAGACGAAGGCGCGCACGGGATAGCCGCGCCGCACCAGTGTTTCGACGAGGTGCGAACCAATGAAGCCGTCGGCGCCGGTGACAAGTATCCTGCTGAAATTCTTCATGACGGGCTCCGGAAACCGGGCGCAAGCGCGCGGATCTCGCGCGCAACCTGTTGCATCACTTCATCCCACGGCTCGTTCCATTTCCGCGTGAAGCATTGCATTTCCGGGCACCAGGGAATGGACTTGCCGCCCAGCGTCGCCCAGCCGACGCTCCAGGAGTACATCGTGCAGGTCGGCACGCCTACGCCTGCAGCCATCGGGTACACGGAAGTGAATGAAGCGATCACGTAGTCCAGCGCCTGGGTCAGGGCCGCCGTTTCCGCGAGGTCGTTGAGCAGGTCAACTTCGGGATACACATGGATAGGCACGCCGAATTGCCGGCGCGCCGCGTCGAGTTCGGCGGTGCATTCGTCGTACTGCAGGTTGATGAAGTGCACGCCGGGCGCCGCGAAGACCGGCCCCCATTCATCGAGCGTCGTGTAGTTCAGGTTGCGATCGCCGCTTGCGTTCAGGCTGCGCCAGCTGACGCCGACCTTCGGCCCCTCTCCCAGCGACGCCAGCCTCGCCTTCCAATACTCGACGCGCGCGGGATCGGCGACGATGTACCGGTTCCGCGCAGGATAGCTGGCGAGGCCCGGCCGCAGGAAGCGGGCCAGCGAGCCCATCGCGCACTGGAAGTCGAAGCCTTGCAAAGTGGCAGGGTGGCGCGGCGTGCGCGCGGGCACGACCGCCGCCTTCGGAAAGGATTGGCCGAGCAAAGGCACAAGCTTGGGTGCGCATTCGATGACGCAGTGATCGGCTTGATCGATGATCTCCTGGAACATGCTTGCCCACAGGAGCTGATCGCCGACGCCCTGCTCGCCCCAGAGCAGGATGCGCTTGCCCTCCAGGGAGCTGCCGTCCCAGCGCGGATACGGGAAGTTGCGGTCGGCGGACGGGTTCAGCGCCTTCGTCCACCGGTATTCATAGCCTTCCCACCCCTTCTCGAGTTCGCCCATATGCAGGTGCAAGAGGCTTACGGCGTAGTGGACATCCGCAAGCCCGGGGCGAATCTGCAGCGCGCGGCGGTAGCACGACATGGCCGCTTCGAGCGGAGTGGCGCCGGTCACAAGGTGCCGCACCTCCGCCGGCACTTCCCCCATCACTGTCAGGGCATTGCCGAGGTGGTAATACGCTTCCGCGAAATCCGGTTTCAGGGCGACGGCGCGGGCGAAGCTCGATACCGCGGCGTCGAACCGGCCGCGATCGAACAGGATGTTTCCAAGGTTGCTGTGTGCCGCTGCCAGGGAAGGCTTCGACTCGACCGCCTTCTTCAAGTAGGTTTCAGCCTCGTCCAGCCGGTTCCGGGCGCGCATCATGCTCCCGAAGTTGCTATAGGCCTCGGCGTAATCCGGCTTGATTTGCAGCGCGCGGCGATAGCTCGCCTCGGCCGCCTCGAACTTGCCGAGATCCTTCAGCACATTGCCGAGATTGGCGTGCGACTCGGCGTCCGCCGGCAGCAAGGCCGCGGCATTTTCCGCAACCGGCAACGCCTCTGCCGGACGCCCTTGCTGGCGGAGCACCACCGCAAGTAGTTTCCAGCCGAAGCCATATCCCGGATAGCTGTCGGTGAACGACCGGGCGAGCGATTCCGTCTCGGGATAACGCCCCTGGTTGAACAGGGCCGTCAAGGTATCCACTTCCTTTTTTGGCGGCGCCTTGGCGCTGCCGGTACGCGCCGGCTTGCCGGTTGGATCTTCCTTCTTCTGATCCGATTCGCGCGGGCCGGCATCGGCAGAAGCGGACAACCGTGCCGCAAGGGCGTCCAGCCTCTCGCCATGCATTCCGTGGCTGCGCCCCAACTCCAGCATCCGGCGTGCGATATCCGGCTCACCGGCCAGCATCAAGGCGTCTATATAACTAACCCAGTATTGTTCGGACGCCGGATTCGCCTTGAGGGCGCTCTTGAAGAAGGCCAGGCTCGGGGCGGGCTGCTGCATCTGCACCGCCAGCACGCCCAGGTTATGGTTGGCATCCGGGTGTTCGGGGTGCGCCTGAAGGATAGACCGGTACAAGGCCTCAGCCTCCTGCATGCGGCCGGCCCTGTGATGGGTCACGGCGGTATGCAAGGCGTCCTCCACGCGCAGGTCTTGCTGGATTGGCATCGGCGAACTAGTCATGAATTTGGCGGAGCAGTCTTGTTTGGTCGGTACTACCGGCATTTTGACAGCCAGTTTACTCGCGGCGCGGCGCGCTCAATCCACGGAACAGTACGGCAAAAGACCGGCCATTTCAACGGCGCGCCTTACCGAACGCAAGTCGCGCGGGCGGCATTAACGGCAGGATTTCCGATTTCTTTAGCCACGCGTTTTCACCGGCCGCGAACCGGCACCGTAGGACAGGCCAGGATTGCCAATTTATCCATTTCTCCGGAGCCGGGCACATGTATTTGCATAGGAAAATAGCATTCCCACCCTAAAGCTTTGCCAATCCCATCCGAAGAAGCAGGTGTCCGGGTTGAGATCGGACCGACCTGAAAAAGAAAGTGGAAAAAAATTCCTAAACTTTTTTCAGATCCGTCCGATAACCACATCAACAGCGGTTCAATTGGCCCAACTGGGGTGAACCGAAGTTGAAAGACTTAACCGGGAATCAGAAGGCCCCAGTCAATTTAGGAGAAATATCATGGCTGCTTTTATCAACACCAATATCTCGTCGCTTAACGCACAGCGCAACCTGAACTCCTCCCAAGGTGCACTGGCGACCTCCCTGCAGCGTCTGTCCTCCGGCCTGCGCATCAACAGCGCAAAGGATGACGCCGCAGGTCTGGCGATTTCCGAGCGCATGACCGCGCAGATCCGCGGCAGCGATGTCGCGGCACGTAACGCCAACGACGGCATCTCCCTGGCACAGACCGCTGAAGGCGATCTGGTCCAGATCGGCAACAACCTGCAGCGTATGCGTGAACTCGCAGTGCAGGCATCCAACGCAACGAACTCCGCTTCCGACCGCGCCGCGCTGAACAGCGAATTCAAGGCACTGTCCGAAGAAATCGACCGCGTGGCAGCAAACTCCTCGTTCAACGGCGTGAAGCTGCTCGACGGCTCCTTCAATGCCCAGACCTTCCAGGTCGGCGCAAACGCCACCGCGAACGACCAGATCCAGATCAACGCCATCACCAGCGCCCGCACTTCCGCGCTCGGCGGCGTCGGCACCAGCTACGCAGCAAACAAGACGACCACAGCGACGACCACTGCCCTGTCCGCTGGCGACCTGACCCTGAACGGCTTCCAGGTTGGCGCGTCCGCAGCCGGCTCCCTCCCGGGCCAGTCCGCAGCCTCCGCCTTCTCGATCGCCAACGCCATCAACGCGATTTCGTCGAACTCCGGCGTGACCGCAACCGCGAATGCCACCTCCGTCACCGGTAACGCACCGACGGCCGGCGCCATCGCAGCAAACACCTTCAGCATCAACGGCGTGAACGTCGGCGCGATCGCCAACGGCACCAATGGCGCCGGCCAGGGCGCGAACGTCGCGGCCGCGATCAACGCCATCTCCAACCAGACCGGCGTTACCGCATCCGCAAACGCCACGACCGGCGCGATCTCGCTGACCGCTGCTGACGGCCGCGACATTCAGATCTCCCTGAATGTTTCCCAAGGCGCGACCTCGGCCAGCGACCAGCTGACCGCCCTCGTCAACGGCACCGGCCTGGCAACGGGCAGGATCTCCGTCGCCGGCACCACGACTGTTGAATCCGGCGCCTACACGGCAGCTACTTCGACCACCGCGACCGACCGCTTCCAGATCACCATCGACGGCACGGTTGCAGCGGACGAAGCCGGCACGACGATCTCGGCCGCAAGCCTTGACACCGACCTCCAGGCATTCGTCAACGCAAGCAACGGCGCCTACAAGTACACCGGCTCGCTCGCTACCGGCGACCTCCAGATCACCAAGGCTGACGGCACTGCTGTCACGATCGCAACCGCCCACCGTGATTCCACCGGAGCTGCACCGGCAGCCGGCGCAACTGCAGGCGGCACCTTCGCCAACGCCTTCGTGGCCACCCACGCAGCAGGCAGCTTCGACGGCACCGCAGGCAAGAACGCAGTCTCGAACCACGGCACCATCTCGCTGAGCAGCACCAGCGCCAACGGTATCGTCTGGGCAGGCGCCAATGCAGCGAAGGCAGGCCTGGCAGCAAGCGGCACGCAAGCAGCGTCGGTCACCTCCTCGGTCACCAGCATCGCTTCGATCAACGTGCTGACCGCATCCAGCGCCACCTCCGCCCTGTCGGCGATCGACGGCGCGCTGGAAGCGGTGAACACCTCCCGCGCTTCGCTCGGTGCTTACCAGAACCGCTTCGCTTCGGTGGTGTCCAGCCTGCAGACGTCGTCGGAAAACCTGTCGGCTTCCCGTAGCCGCATCCAGGATGCTGACTTCGCCAAGGAAACTGCGCAGCTCACCCGCGGCCAGATCCTGCAGCAAGCCGGTACCGCGATGCTGGCGCAAGCCAACTCGCTGCCGAACGGCGTACTGGCCCTGCTCCGCGGCTAATCAGCTTAACTAGCAGGCAACAACCCGGCCAGTCCTAGAGACGGCCGGGTTTTTCCCCTTCGAGGAGGACATCATGGATATCCGACCTGTTGCGAGTTCGCCCCAGCCGGCGCAGTCGGCGGTCGACAAGTATGTGAGTGCCCCTGCCGCCCCCGCGGCGCCTGTCGTAAAATCGACGGAGCCCACGGCCCAGGTGCAGCAGCCTGCCGGCATTCCCGAGATGAACCAGGTGTCCCAGGCCCTCAAGAACATCAATAAACTGCTGCAGGACGCCATGCCGCCGCAGAACCTGGAATTCACGATCGACGAAGACAGCGATCGCACCATCGTCAAGGTGGTGGACCAGAAAACCAGGGAAGTCCTGCGCCAGATCCCGTCCGAAGAAGTCCTTGAGCTTTCCAAGGCGCTCGACCTGTCCCAGGGCTTGCTAATCCGGCAAAAGGCGTGATGCGACCCTGAAAAGACAGGGAAATCGCCGTCTAAAGTGCGGTTTGCTCCTGCCGTTAATAAGTTACAGTGTAACTTTCGCAGGAGGCGCAATTGGCAACTTCCCCAATCGGCAGCTCGAATCTTGATATCGAGGGCATCGTCGCCCAGCTGATGTCCGTTGAGCGGAAGCCTCTCGCCGCCATTACAAAAAAAGAGACGGCCTTCAACACAAAACTGTCGGCTTTCGGCGCCCTCAAGGGCGCGGTTTCCCAATTCCAGACTGCCATGCGCGGGCTTGCCGACCCGGGCAAGTTCCAGAGCATGCGCATCTCTTCGGCGGATGCCAGCGTGGCATCGGTGACCGCGGCTACGAATGCGGCATCCAGCGCGACACCCGGCACCTATTCCCTGGAAGTGACGGCCCTGGCCCAGGCCCAGAAAGCGGTCGCCAACGGGGTAGCGAGCACGACCGCCGCCATCGGTGCGAGCGGGACCACGACCCTGAGCTTCGATTTCGGCTCGATTACCGGCGGCAGTTTCGATGCCGCCACCGGCAAATATACCGGCTCCAGCTTCACCTCCAGCGGCGCGGGCGTGAAGACGGTCACGATCAATAGTGCAAACAATTCGCTGAACGGCATCCGGGATGCCATCAATGCGGCCAATATCGGCGTGACGGCGACCATCGTGAACGATGGGGGCACTTCCCCCTACCGGCTTGCGCTGTCCGTCAACGAGACAGGCAAGACGAACAGCATGAAGATTTCGGTGGCGGGCGATGCCGCCATCTCCTCGCTGCTCAGCCACGACCCGTCCAGCAACAGCGGGCAGGCTCTGAAGGAAACGACAAGCGCTCAGAATGCGGCCTTCAAGATCGACGGTATCGCGGTTTCCAAGACGACGAACACGGCCAATGACGTCATTGCCGGCGTGAACCTGACGTTGGCGAAGGTCGGTGGGCCGACCAACATCACGGTGGCACGCGACTCCTCCTCGGTCACGACTGCAGTGACGTCGTTTGTCACTGCCTATAACAATCTTTCGGCAACGCTGCGCGATGCCGGCGCCTACAACGCGACCACCAAGTCCGCGTCTGCGCTGAACGGCGATCCCACGCTGCGCTCGATCCAGACCCAGGTGCGCGGCATCCTGAACAGCCCGATCGCGGGCGGCGAGACCGCCTACAGCCTGCTGTCCCAGGTCGGCGTCACGATGGGGAAAGATGGCATGCTGGCCCTGGACAGCAGCAAACTGCAAAAGGCCATCGACAGCAATTTCAGCAGCATCGCCGGCCTGTTCTCGAAGATCGGCAAGGCCACCGACAGCCTCGTCACGTATTCGGCCTCCACCGACAAGACCAAGGCCGGCAACTACGCCGTGCACATCGATCAGCTGGCACGCCAGGCGAGCACCACTGCCGTCGGGCCGACGCACACCCCCGGCAAGGGCAGCATCACCGGATCGGCCGCAGCGGCGCTGAACATCACGGCGGCCAACGACACGCTCGACATCACGGTAGACGGCGTTTCCCATACTGTCAGCCTCACGCAAAAGACCTATGCGGACGCGGACGAACTCGCCACCGAGCTGCAGACGAAAATCAATGCCGCGTTCAGCGGGGATGGAAAATCCGTCGCGGTATCGCAGACTGGCGGCATCCTGAAAATCACCAGCGCCAGTTCCGGCACTTCGTCGGCGGCCACCGTCACCGGCGGCAACGGCAAGACGGACCTTTTCGGCACCACCCCCAACGTCGTCGCCGGCTCCCAGACCTCGATCGCGAGCGGCAGCAATACGCTGGAAGTGCAGCTGGACGGCGTGACCGCGACCGTCACGCTCGATGCCGGCAACTACAGCTATGCCTCGCTGGCGGCGGCGATCCAGTCGAAGATCAACGGGACGAGCTCCTTTTCCGGCGCCGGCGCCAGCGTGTCGGTGACAGAAACGGGCGGCGTCTTCACCATCAAATCCAACCGCTACGGATCGGCGTCGACCGCAGTCGTCAGCGGCGGTACGGCCAAGGCCGCGTTGTTCGGAACACCCACCACGGTGACCGGCCTTGACGTCAGCGGCAAAATCAACGGCGTCGCGGCCACGGGTTCGGGACAGGTCCTGACCGGCGCCACCGGCGACGACTCGGAAGGCCTGGCGCTGACCATTACCGGCGGCAGCACCGGCAGCCGCGGGACAGTCGGATTTTCGCTGGGATACGCTTACCAGTTCGACAAGCTCGCCACAACATTGCTTGCTGCCGATGGTCCGCTCTCCGCGCGGACCGACGGCATCAACGCATCGATCAAGAGCCTCGACAAGAGCAAGACAAAACTGAATGAACGTCTTGGGGAGACCGAAAAGCGCTTGCGCGCTCAGTTCATCGCACTCGACAAGATGCTCTCCAGCATGGGCGCCACGAGCGCCTACCTGACCCAGCAGCTCGCAAGCCTGCCCAAGATGGAATAGAGGGAAACATAATGTTCGGATCATCAGCCAATGGAGCCAAAGCCTATGCCACAGTCGGCGTGGAGACGGGCGTCGCCGCGGCCAGCCCACACAAGCTCGTCGTCATGCTCTTCGAAGGCGCACTGGTGGCAATCACGTCGGCAATCCAGCACATGCAGTCCGGCGATATTGCAAAGAAAGGCGAAGCCATTTCCAAGGCCATCATGATCATCGAGAGCGGCCTGCGCGCCAGCCTCGACAAGAAGGTCGGCGGAGAAGTCGCGCTGAACCTGGATGCGCTGTACGAGTACATGAGCAACCGTCTCGTCATCGCCAACCTGAAGAACCAGCAAAGCGTGCTGGAAGAGGTGTACCAGCTGCTCAAGGGACTGAAAGATGCGTGGGAATCGATTGCCCCTACGCCCGGCGGCGCACCCGCCCAGCAAGCCCAGCAAGCAGCTGCCCCGAAAGCCTACGATGCGCTCGCCCCGCAAGCTCCATCTCGTTTAGTGAAAGCCTGAATACATGGACAACCAAGAAATTCTCTCTCTCTACGAGACCGTCGCCGAGATTACCGACCAGATGCTGGCCGCCGCCCGTACCGGCGACTGGGAACAACTGGCGGCGTTGGAATCGCGCTGCTCCAGCCAGGTGGAAATCATCAAGCAGAACGACCAGAAGCGCCAGCCGCTGACGCCGACGGCCCGCGAGCAAAAAACGCGGATCATCAAGAAGATCCTCGACGACGACCGCCAGATACGCGACATCACCGAGCCGTGGATGGCGCGCCTGTCCGTCATGATCAACAGCGCCGGCACCGAGCGTAAACTCTCCCAGGCTTACGGCGCGAACCAGAGCGGCTGACCGTCATGCTGCCGCGGGCCGACCTCAATCACACCCGGCCCCCGGCCTCCCTAGAGGCCGCAACGACGCTTGTTTCGTCGACCGACGCGCGCCTCGAAGTCTTCCGCCGCCTCAACCAGGTCGCGATCGGCCGCGAGCTGCAGGCGACCGTGGATGCGATGCTCGATGACGGCACCTTCCTGGTCAAGGTGGCCGATGCCACCGCCCGCATGGCCCTGCCGGTCGGCACCAAGGTCGGCGACAACCTTTCCCTGGTGCTCATTGCCAAGGACCCGCGCCTGACATTCCTGCTGACCCAGCAGCAAGGCAGCGCCCCGGCATCCCTGAGCACGACGGCGCGCCTCGTCGATCATCTCCTGCAATCGGCGCAACAGGACGGGACACCTGCCGCCGTCACGACACGCACTCCCCTGGTTCCCGCGCCGGGGGCGCTGGAACCGAAACAGGTCGCGGCCGCGCTGCAGAATGCGCTATCGGGCAGCGGGCTGTTTTATGAATCGCACCTGCACGAGTGGATCAGCGGAACGCGGACCGCCGCCGAGCTCAAGCAGGAACCGCAATCCCAGCTGACCGCGAGCCTGAAGCCTCCTCCCGCGCAGGATGCCGGCAACGCCGACTTGGCGCGGCTGGCCGCAAACTTCCGCGAGCTGGGCGAAGGCGCGCAGAAACTGGTCCACCTGATCCGCGAGGCGCAGCTGCCCGCCGCCGGCGGCGCCGCGACCGACGCCGACCTCATTACGCCGCCCCAACCCGCCCTGCCCACCGTCGAACCCGAAGCCGCGCGCATCATCAACCTGCAGCTCAACACACTCGAAAACCAGATGGTGCGCTGGCAAGGCCAGCTCTGGCCCGGCATGCCGATGGAATGGGAAGTGCAGGAAGACAAGCCGGAGGGCGGCGGCGCACAGGGCGACCCGCAACAATCGGTGTGGACCAGCACCGTGCGCTTCGAGCTACCCCACCTCGGCGACGTCTCCGCCACCATCCGGCTCGCAGGGGACCGCGTGCACGTCCAGCTCAGCACCGGCACGGAGGACGCCGCAACGACCGTACGTGCCTTCGGCGGCCGGCTGGCCGACGCGCTGGAAGCGGCAGGCGCCCCGCTCGATTCATTCACGGTGAACCGGCATGGATCGTCCTAAGCCTTCGCAAAATGCGGTCGCACTCGCCTACCAGACGGGCGACCTCGCGCCCAAGGTCGTGGCCAGGGGCCGCGGGCTGATCGCCGAGGAAATCATCCGGCGCGCGCGGGAGAACGGCGTGTTCGTGCACGAATCGAAGGAACTGGTCGCGCTGCTGATGCAGGTCGACCTGGATAGACATATTCCACCAACTTTGTACCGGGTAGTGGCGGAATTGCTCGCATGGCTTTACCATATCGACGCGCTCAAGCACACTGGAGACAAGGGCCCGCATCCCCGCCCCCTACAAAGACCCGAGAAGCAGGAATAAATGTCATTTGCAAACAAGTTCGGAATGGAAGACGTCAGCCCGTACCAGGTGCACTCGCGCCGGGAAATCATCGGGCTGCTGCGCTCCATGCAGGAATGCAACCAGCTCGTGACCATGCAGGCGGCAGGCGGCGCCGACGCGGTCGTCACGTCCATCCTCGAAGTGGACGAGCAGAGCGGCATGGTGGTCATCGACCGCGCCCCGACCAATACGATGAACCAGCGGCTGATGGGCAGCGACAACGTCTCCTTCGAAACCGTCCTCGACAACATCCGCATCCTGTTCTTCACCAACAAGGTCGGGGAATGCCTCTATGACAACCTGCCCGCCCTCTATATCGCCATCCCGCCCAGCCTGATCCGCCTGCAGCGCCGCGAGTACTATCGCGTGCCCACGCCGGTCGCCAACCCGGTGCGCTGCTCGATCCGCGTCCCTCCCGACGACCAATCCGCCGGGCCGGGCACCACGGTCATCGTCACGCTCAAGGACATCAGCGGCGGCGGCATCGGCGTGATCGACGAGAAGAAACTGCTGGACAACACCATCGGCCGCATCTACAAGGATTGCAGGCTCGACCTGCCGGGCGGGACTGTGGTGACCTGCTCGCTGCAGGTACGGAACTCGCATGACCTGACGCTGGCGAGCGGGAAATCGATCCGCAAGATCGGATGCATGTTCGTCAACCTGCCCAGCCCGATGCTCGCGGCGGTGCAGCGATACATCACGAAGCTGGAGCGCGAACGCAACGCGAAGGCGACGGGATTGACCTGAGGTGTTGCGGCGGGTTTCGCTGTGCGCATGGTGGGTTTCGCTGCGCTCTACCCACCCTACCGTTCTTGGAGTGCTTGGTGGGTTTCGCTTCGCTCTACCCACCCTACGATTCTTTATATAGGACTGTAGGGTGGGTAGAGCGAAGCGAAACCCACCAAGCGCCGCGATGTCGTCACACCGACATATTCATGATGTCGTGATAGGCCGACACCAGCTTGTTGCGGACCTGGATGGTCGCCTGGAATGCGATATTGGCTTTTTGGGAATTGATCATGACGTCCGAGAGGTTGATGCTGTCATCCCCCATCACGAAGCGCTTGGCGAGATCCTCGGACTTCGATTGCGCGCTGTTGACCTGGTCCAGCGCGGATTTCAGGGCGCCGGCAAAATCGGCGCGGGCCGCCGGCTTTTCTCCCTGCACGGGACCGAGCGCACTTTCCGGACGAGTTGCCGCAGCCTTGAGCTGGGCGATCATCGCCTCGATCTTGCTTGCATCGATCATTCCGGTTTTCATTCCATCCCCCTTGCGGTATTGCCCTTTTTCACAGCGCTACGGTAACACGCGAAAAAACCGCTCCGGACGGGGAGAAACACAGGAAAAATCGCTCTGTTCCAACGATCGAATTTGCTTAACAGGAAGAAAATCCCGTACTAAGGGAAAAACCTCGAAAACCTCGAAGTGCAGGACCAACATGACCAATAACATCAAGTTCGACAGCATCGCTGGAGGC
>Ga0196970_1000998_pt1 | contig 23266 bp, 27 predicted proteins | sample S1v_513CmetaG_FD_148672 | JGI IMG/M metagenome (GOLD analysis project Ga0196970, IMG submission 148672) | Soil microbial communities from Anza Borrego desert, Southern California, United States - S1+v_5-13C | ecosystem: Environmental > Terrestrial > Soil > Desert | place: USA: California...
GTGTAGTGGCCGGCGACGGTGTCGGCGACGGCAGAGAGCGCAAGGCCGGTGGCGGGCGCATCAGGATCTCCGGCGGCCGGCTCGGGAACGTGGCCTTCGGCGGCGGCGTCGTGCAGCCGCACAATGCCGACAGGGACAGGGCAAGCAGCGTCAGCCTTCGCGGTGACATAGACGGGGATCTCCTTGGTGATGGTCGCGCCGACTTCGCGCACAACCTGCACGCGATCGACGTACTGCGTCACCACCTTGGTGGTGATCTTCTCGCTGCCAGCCGAGGCCAGGGCGCTGTCGCGCTCGGCGCGGGCGGTGTCCCGCTCTGCCTGGGCGGTGGTGACACGATGCTCCTGCCAGATCGCGCCGCAGCCGATAGCCGCCAGTAGCGCCAGGACGATGATCAGGGCGATCACGCGCGGGGACGGCATCAGCGCACCTCCAGCACGGTCAGCGTCAGCTTGGTGCGCGCCACGCGGTCTGCGTGGCCGTTGGGCAGGCGCGTGGTTTTCAGGGTGCCCAGGTTGATCTTGCGGCCGATGCCGAGCACGTCGCCGGTGTCGGCGAGCTGGTTGCAGCCCTTGTCCTGCCAGAAAGCCGCTGCGGCCAGCGCGCCGGCCTCCAGCTCGATCAGCAGACCGGGCTGCTCCTCCAGCGGCAGACCGATCAGCTTGCCCATCGCGCGGTAGTTGCCGCGGCCGGTGTGCTGCATCGGGCCGCGGCCGCGGAACAGATAACCGTCACCGCTCGCCTCGTTGCCGTTGCCGTTCTGGTTGGCGTAGACGTAGTTCGCCAGCGCCTGCGGGTTGTGTACGAAGCGCGGCGCCTGCGCCGGCGTGACTTCGTAGCCGAACACCTGCAGCAGCCGCTCGCGGCTGTAGCTCAGGTTCTCCTCCACGCGCGCCAGGCTCAGGCTTTCGTGGCCGACCTGCGCCAGCCAGTGCGCAGCGCGCCGGCGCGTGCTGATGCCGAAGCGCCCGGCAGCGGCGAGCAGGTGCGGGTGCCAGCGGGCCGCGCGAACCGGCGGGCAGCTCATCAGGCGGGCCAGCTCTTCAGGGGTGAACAGCATCAGTTGAACCTCATCAATCGGGCGACGTTGCCGCGTGCGCGGTACGTCAGGACAACAAGCACCAGCAACGTGCCCAGGCTCCAGGGGCTGGTCTGAGCGGTCGCACCGGCGAGCAGGATGTGCAGCGCCTGGCCGCCGGTGCTGGCGATGAGCAGCCAGGCGCACCAGCTGGCGCAGCGCCGATGCCGCGCATTGGCTGAGGGTCGGTAGGTGAGCAAGCGCACGCAGATGGCGAGGGCAGCCAGCAGCGTGAGGACGGTGACCAGGCTATGCACTGGGCGGGCCTCCACGGCGGATGAGCGAAGACAGGTCGATGGCCTTGGCCCGCTCGATCAGAGCCAGGGTCAGGGTGATGGCGCACGCCGCGCACAGGAACGCAGCCACGCCGGTGGACTTGAGCGGCAGCCAGCGCAACGCCTCGGACGCGCCCTGGTAGCCGATGACGACACTGATGGCCAGGTACACCAGCCGCAGCCACAGCGGCAGCTTGGCCGCGGACACCACGAAGAGCGTGGCACCGGCGAAAGCGCCGATCAGCGCATCGCCATCGATGCCGGGAAGGAAGGAAGCAATGCCCACGCCGGTGGCGATCACAAAGCCGCTCGATACGGAGGTGGGTTCGGTCATCAGGTCAGTCCCATAGCTGCACGGTGGCTGCGGCCGCCGCGGTGGTGGTGGTGGACACTTCAGGCAGGTCAACTGCCGTGCCTTGGGGCAGGACCAGGCCGAGCTGGGCCAGGCCGGGGTTGAGTTCCAGGGTCTTCTCGACCAGGCCGGCGGTGCTGCCGAGGTGGCGCCAGCACAACAGGTCGACGGTGTCGCCTTGCTGGGCGTAGACGCGCATCAGATCAGCTCCACCGTCGTGCGCGGGCGCCCCTGCAGGTCACTCAACGCCCAGGCCAGGTCGCGGCGCAGCTCGGTGATGGAAGGGCTGAGGTCATCTGCGCGCTGGTTCGCGCTGTCGGTGGCATCGAAGGACCGGTACCGCTCGGCTAGCTCGGCGCCGACTGCACAGCACACCGCCCGCATGTAAAGAGCCACACCGCGCGGAACGCCGCCGATGATCTGGCCGGGCACTTCGTCCAGCGAGTCGTAACCGGCAGCCTGCTGGCCCGCGCGCCAGGTGGCGAGTGCGTCATTGACGTACCACATGGCCGCCACGGTGGCCTCGCGCAGCCGATCGTCGGTCACGCTGCCATCCAGACGCATGCGCTTGCGGACGGTATCGAGATCCACCTCCGGCCAGAACAGCGCGTTGGCGATGGTGGCCGCGTTGGTAGGACTGGCGTTGGCGATGAAACCGCTCATGAGGGCCTTTCGGAAAAAAGGCCGGTGGTCGGGGCTTCACCACAGCGGGAGAGAGACGCTGTGGATCAGCCCCGAGCCGGCCGGGTCGCGGGGACGCTCGGTTACGCGCCTTCGTCTTCGGGCGTGGTGCTGCCCGCCGACTCGGCGCCGAACTTCTTCAGGACGCGCTCGGCGCGCTCCAGATCCTTTTTGCCGCCGCAGTTGCTGTCCAGGTCAATGGCGCGGCGCAGGCTGGCCACCGCCTGGGCAACGATCGGCCGCACTTCGGGGGCGTCTGCATCACCCACCGTGGCCATCAGGCCGCGGCCCTGGACCAGTAGCAACTTGGCACGCACTTCATCGGGCATGTCCTGCTCGGCGGTCAGCTCGATCGCACGGGCGACCACCTCCAGGTCGAACAGCTCGCCACTGCGCTGCACCTTGAAAGCGGCCTCGGCCACTTCCTCGGCGACCAGGCAGCCGGTGGTGCGCTTGAAGCGATCCGGCATGGCCAGGCCATGCTTGAGGACGTAGGCCGCCAGCTGCAGACCTCGGTCAAAGCTGCCCGCATCGATGTGCCAGACCATCGCGTTCGTGACGATCTCGTCCACCGCGCCGGTGTCGGCCTGCAGAACGCCGTCCAGGTACGGGTCGTACTTCGGCAGCAGCTGACGCTTCAGCTCGGCCTTGCCTTCCTCGCTCTGCACTTGCTTCAGGTGCAGGCGGTCCCCATGCAGTTCGGCCATCTGCACTTCGTAGAGGGTGGCCCCGGCCATCAGCTGGCCGGGGGCGCGCTTCTCGGCCTCCAGAGCCGCGAGGACGCGGCTGTGGTGGCGCTTGGCGGGAGAATCGACCATGGCGATCAGGCGGCCTCGAACTCGATCTTCTCGACCACGCAGCCCAGGCCGTAGTCTTCGACCACGTAGGCGTCATTGGACGACTCGAAGTTCTCGATGCGGTTCTTGGAGGGCTTCTCCTGGATGTAACGGCGGCGGCCGCCCAACTGGTAGTACAGCGACAGGTTCGCCAGCGAGGTGACCAGCAGCGCGCCATCCGGCACGAAGGGCACTTCCGCGCCCTGCAAGCCGCCGATGCGCTTCTGGCTGAGGATCAGGTCGGTGGCCAGCTTTTCGGTGGCCGGCTGATCCTTGTTGACCATCGGGAAATACTTGTCGTGCATCAGATCGCGGCCCACGATCACCACCAGGCCCGGATCGCGACGGTGCCACGGGTCGATCAGGTTGCTCACCACGTCGTACACGAGCGCGTCGAGGTTGGCGTAGTCCGCACTGGCGCCGCTACCGATCACGACCTTGCCCGCCGTCTTGCCGCTGGCCATTACGCGCTGAGGGGCGTTGTCGCGGTACTGCTGCAACCAGCCCTTGTTCACGTCCTGCAGCAGCGGGTTGGTGGTGCGGTTGGTGTTGGCCGCCACGCTGGTGCCGTTGAAGCCGATCATGATCCGATCCAGCGCCTGACGCTGGACGATGGCGTCGCGCACCAGGGTCTGGAAGTTCGGGAACTTCGCCCAGGCATCCAGCTGCGAGTAGCGGATCGCAGTATCGAAATTGGTCTGCGAGCAGGTGTACTTGTTGTTGTCCAGCGCAGCCACGTCGAGCGGCTGACGCTCGCCGCCACCGGTCGTGTCGGTGCGGCCGGCGATGGTCGTGGACACGCCCACTCCCACATTCTCTCCGGTCAGTTCGTCGACGCCGATCAGGTTGATCTTGCCCAGGAATTCACTGGATTCCTGCATGCGGGCTTCCAGCTTCTGCTGGGTGGTCGGGTCGACCGAGAAGGAAACGGCGGCGGAGCCCACGCCGTTGAGCTTGGCGATCTGCTCCATGAGCTGGTTGAACTTCAGGCGGGTGTCGTTACGCATGGGTGCTCCGAGATAGAAGGGGAACGGGCGTGCGGGTGTAGGGCCGGGGCGGCCGGTCAGCAGTCGGTGAGTACGGTGGCATCGCCGCCGGTGACGGCTGGGCGCGGGGGCTGCCCCGGGTCCTGCTGCTGCGACAGCTGGGTGCGCAAGGCGTTGAATTCCTCGGTCAGCTTGGTCAGAGCGGCGCCCGCGTCTTCCTGCGCCTTCTTGACCGCAGCGAACTGCGCGCCTTGGTCGGCCTGGCCCTGCGCCAGCTCGGTGACGATCTCGCCGAGCTGCGCGAAGTCGGCGGTCTCGGTCGGCTCGGGCTTGGGCGGCGGTTCGGTGCCGAGCATCTTCTTGATGCGCGAGAGCAGCGTGGAGGCAGCGGCCTCTTCCTCTTCGGCGAACTGCAACTCCGTTTCGGCGGCCACGGTGAAGAGGTTGTCCTTGTGCTGCTTGCGGTCGGCCAAGGGGTTGTCGTCCGGGTTCTGCGCGGCAAACGCGAGCATCGAGGTGCCCAGGCTGGCGGGGGAGTCGGTCACGCCCAGCCCGGTCAGGTACGCGCGGCCGGAGTCAGCGAACTTGGGCGTGATCTCGATGCTGGTGAAGATCTTCTGCTTGAGGTCGTTGACGATCTTGACCAGGTCATTGGTCGGGGCGATCTGGGCGAACAGGGCCAGCTTCTTCTCGCCGGCGATGGTGACTTCCTCGGCCTTGACGGCGGTCACGTCGCCGTAGGCGCGGAAGGGCGAGTCCGGCAGCATGCTGCGCAGGTGCTCCATCCACACCCGGGCACCGTAGGTTTCCGGATTGTAGGTGGCGGCCATGTCCTCGATCTGCTTGCGCTCGATGGCGCGGCCATCGGTCGTGGCGCCTTCAACGGCCACGCGGAACCAGTTGGACTTAAACTTCTTCTTCATGGATCCCCCGCGCTTGGCGCGTTGTTGAGGTGATGGATCCATGGTCGAGTCGCGCGAAAGGCGCAGCAACGAAGCCGCCTTGTAAGTCAGGCGGTTACGCGCGTGTGAACTACTGACATGCGGGGCTGGAAGTCAGCCTAGTCAGGATGACCGCCGTCGCCGAAAAGCTGCCCCTCGATCCCCGCCGGCAGGCGAAGTTCCTGTACTGGATGGGTTGGCGCGTGTGCGAGATCGCCGAAGCCACCGGCGAGAAAGGGAAGACGATACACAGCTGGAAGGCGCGTGACGAGTGGGACCGCGCCGACAACATCGAGCGCATCGGCGGGGCGCTGGAAGCGCGGCTGACCATCCTCATCATGAAGCCGGAGAAGACCGGCGGCGACTTCAAGGAAATTGACCTACTGCATCGGCAGCTGGAGCGGCAAGCCCGCATCCAGCGCTACCAGGGCGGGGGCAATGAAGCGGACTTGAACCCCAACGTGGCTAACCGCAACGCGGGCCCACGCAAGCAGCAGCGGCGCAACGACTTCACCGAGGAACAGGTCGAGAAGCTGATCGATGCATTCAAGGAAGGATGCTTCGACTACCAGCGCGACTGGTACCGTGCCGGCGGTCAGCGCACCCGCGCCATCCTGAAGTCGCGTCAGATCGGCGCCACGTTCTACTTCGCCCGCGAGGCTTTGATCGATGCGCTCACCACCGGCCGCAACCAGATCTTCCTGTCGGCCTCCAAGGCCCAGGCGCACATCTTCCGCGGCTACATGCAGGCCTTCGTGCGCGAGGTGCTGGACGAGAAACTGTCCGGCGGTGACAACATCGTGCTGGCCAACGGCGCCGAGCTGTTCTTCCTGGGCACCAATGCGCGCACCGCGCAGGGCTATCACGGGAACTTCTACTTCGACGAGTTCTTCTGGACCTACGGCTTCAACGAGCTGAACAAGGTCGCCAGCGGCATGGCGATGCAGAAGAAGTACCGCAAGACCTACTTCAGCACGCCGTCCAGCATGGGCCACGAGGCCTATCCGTTCTGGACGGGCGAGCGCCGCAACCGGGGCCGGCCGGCCAGCGAGCGCATCAAGATCGACGTCAGCCACGACGCGCTGATCAATGGCCGCGCCTGCGAGGACCGCGTGTGGCGCCAGATCGTCACGATCATGGACGCGGCGCGCCGGGGCTGCGACCTGTTCGACGTTGCCGAGCTGCGCGAGGAATACAGCGCCGAGGCCTTCGCGAACCTGCTCATGTGCGAGTTCGTGGACGATGGCGCCAGCGTCTTCCCGCTGGCGATGCTGCAGCCGTGCATGGTGGACAGTTGGGTGGAGTGGGGCGGGGACTACAAGCCTTTCGCCCAGCGGCCTTATGGCGATCGCGCGGTGTGGATCGGCTACGACCCTGCCGAGAGCGGCGACACGGCAGGTCTCGTCGTGGTGGCACCGCCGCTGACGGAGGGCGGCAACTTCCGCGTGCTCGAGCGCCACCAGTTCCGCGGCATGGACTTCGCCGCGCAGGCCGAGTTCATCCGCAAGATCACCCAGCGCTACTGGGTGACCTATATCGGCATCGACACGACCGGCATGGGCACGGGCGTTGCGCAGCTGGTCAAGCAGTTCTTCCCTGGCCTCACCACCTTCAGCTACTCGCCCGAGGTCAAGACGCGCCTGGTGCTGAAGGCCTTCGACGTGATCCACAACAGCCGCCTGGAGTTCGACGCCGGATGGACTGATCTGGCGCAGGCGCTGATGTCGATCCGCAAGACCATGACGGCCAGCGGCCGGCATTCCACCTACACCGCCGGGCGCACAGAGGAGACCGGACACGGCGACCTGGCCTGGGCGCTCTTTCATGCCCTGCAGAACGAACCGCTGGAAGGTCGCAGCGCGACCCCCGGCAAGATGGAGATCTTCTGATGACCACCTCCCACACCACGCACGCTGACGCGGCGGCGCCGCCGTCTGGCATTGAGGCGTTCACCTTCGGTGACCCCACGCCGGTGCTCGACCAGCGCGGGATCTACGACTACCTGCAGTGCTGGCAGAACGGCAAGTGGTACGAGCCGCCCGTCTCGCTGGAAGGCCTGGCGCGGACCACGCGCTCAAACCCCTACCTGGCTTCCGGGCTGATCTTCAAGCGCAACATGCTGGCCCGGACTTTCAAACCGCATCCGCTGCTCTCGCGCGAAGCGTTCGAGCAGCTGGCCCTGGATTGGCTGACGTTCGGCACCGGGTATCTGGAACGGCGCCGCGCCCGACTGGGCAATACGCTGGGGCTGCGCACGCCGCTGGCCAAGTACATGCGCCGCGGTGTGGCAGAGGGCGCGTTCTTTCAGGTGCAGGCATGGGGCCAGGAGCACGCCTTCGAGGCCGGCAGCATCTTCCAGCTGCGCGAGGCGGATATCGACCAGGAAATCTACGGCCTGCCCGAATGGTTGAGCGCTACGCAATCGGCGCTGCTCAACGAATCGGCGACGCTGTTCCGGCGCAAGTATTACAACAACGGCTCGCATGCCGGCTTCATCCTGTACCTGACCGACGAGAAGCAGTCGCAGGAGGACATTGATGCCCTGCGCGCCGCCCTCAAGAGCGCCAAGGGTCCGGGCAATTTCCGCAACCTGTTCCTCCACTCGCCGGGCGGCAGCAAGGACGGCATCAAGCTGATTCCTGTCAGCGAGGTGGCAGCCAAGGACGAGTTCACCGGCATCAAGGGCATCACCCGCGACGACATGATGGCCGCCTTGCGTGTGCCGCCGCAGCTGATGGGCATCGTGCCGCAGAACGCCGGCGGCTTCGGCAGCATCCGCGACGCCGCCGCGGTGTGGGCTGCCAACGAGCTGGAGCCGCTTCAGTCGCGGATGCTCAAGGTCAACGACTGGCTCGGCGAGGAGGTCATCGCGTTCAACCCGTACCTGCCGCCCGGCCCGGCGGCGTAACCCCTTCGACCACGACGACACGACGATGCTCAAGAACGTCCGATGTGGCGACTGCGCACGCCTGCTATGCAAGGCCGGCGCGTTCGACCAGCTGCAGATCAAGTGCCCGCGTTGCGGCACGCTCAACCACCTGAAGGCCGAGAGCCTCACCTCAGATCGCCGCGAGCGATTCGACAATGAAGGCTCTCACCATGACCAACCAGCTGTTGCAGGGCGATGCCCTGAAGTTGCTCCCCACGCTCGACGCGGAATCGTTCGACGCGCTGATAACTGACCCGCCGTATGCCAGCGGCGGCGTCACCGCAGCCGCCCGGGCTCAGTCGCCGTCGAAGAAGTACTGCCGTGCTGGCGCCCATGCCGACTTCGTGGGCGACGAGCGCGACCAGCGCGCTCACCTGCGGTGGATGCATCTCTGGCTGACTGAGTGCGCCCGCGTGCTGAAAGAGGGCGCGCCGGTGCTGCTGTTCACCGACTGGCGGCAGCTCCCCCTCACCACCGACGCGCTGCAGCTGGCCGGCTTCACCTGGCGCGGCATCACCGTGTGGGACAAGACCGAAGGCGTGCGGCCGCAGCTGGGGCGCTTCCGCAACCAGGCCGAGTACATTGTGTGGGGCAGCAAGGGGCACATGCCGCTGCAGCGGAACGCGCCGGTGTTGCCGGGGGTGATTCGGGAGCCAGTGCGCAAGGCGGACAAGCACCACCTGACCGGCAAGCCGACGGCGTTGATGCGCCAACTGGTGCGGATCTGCGAGCGTAGTGGGCGGATCCTGGATCCCTTCGCCGGTAGCGGTACAACCCTGGTCGCCGCAGCTGCTGAGGGATTCTGCTGCACGGGTATCGAGATGACGTCCCACTACGCCGATAAAGCGCGAGAGCGCTTGTCGAATCGCCTGTGAGAGCCTCGCAGGGGGCGCGGCGGCGCCCCCTGCTATTTGGCTCGCTGTTGCTCCGCCCGAGCCAGTAGCTCTTGTTCCGCCCGGATTACGCTACGACAAATGTCACGGAGCGCGAGAAAGAGTTGCTGCTCCTGCCTGTTCAGTCGATTCTTGCCGCGATGGACGATCTTGGATCGCACCTTATAGATCTCGCGGAACAGTTTGATTAGCTCGCCTCTCGCATCAGGCGTCTTTGCGATCAGATACGCGCACCGGTTTGCCATCAATGCCGTCAAGCCGACGTCGGGGTCGGCATTCTCGTCACCCAATAGAATCTCGATGGCGACCGCAGCTTGAACGTACTGCAGCAGAGCATCTTGGCCACAATAACTGTCGAAAAGCCATCTTGCCGCGAGGGCGATATTGGCGCCGGCCGGTGCGCGAAGCACCGTTGCTATGGCGTCGAGCGAAGAACGAAGCTTGTCGGGTTCTCTCGTCGCTAAAGCGACCCGATGGAATCCCAGCTCGTGGAATTCCTCGACTTCCAATGGGTGGTGCTCTAGCCAGCCGTTATGGGAGAGCCGATGCACGAGGTACTCCTCAATGTCGGGCCCAAGGCGAATACGGCTCGTTCGATCAATGAACAAGCCGAGGGCAATTCCCAAACCAAAGAACGCGGAGAGTGATTCCCGAGCTCGATAGAACGGTTCCGTGGGCTGTCCGTCAACGTAACCCGACATCGACACCTGAAAATAGGTCGCGTCGTCCTCCCATGCTGATTGGTTTGCCAGGCCGAGGACATCAAGGCTTTTCCGCCTGTGCCGCAGCGGAAAGGCCCGAAGGTCCGCACCCGTGACCAGCCGGTGGTGCGGGGATAGGTCAAAGCGGCCTACATTCGTAGCTAGAAATCCGCCGACAGCATTCGGGAGGCGAACCGACAACTCATACTGCCATGGGAGCGAGTCGAACCGGTCCACCACCTCGCGCGCAATGCGCGACGGAGCGCCGAATTCGGGCACCTCTGCGAGAGGTTTCTCTTCTGCCCCGAGGATGGGACCGCGACCGCGGAACTTCTTGAGTTCCGATTCAACAAAGGTGTCGAACGGCGATTCACCGATATAGGCCCGCAATGCCTCGGCGAGCTCGCCTTTGTCAGGAAGGCTTCGGATCGACGCGAGATCCATGGACTGGGTGAGGATGACGTAGTTTGCTAACACTGTTGCGCGTTCCAGCCGCTCTGTGAGCTGTGCCACGAGCCTGTCGCGGAGCTGGGGCTGAAGTTCTAGGGGCATTTTGAATTCTTGTGTAGCGGCAGGATCGACGCTGCCTCTGGCGACCCTGATGTGGGCGGATCGGCGTTCTTGGCCTGGCCACCGAGCGGGAACTAGGTGGGCTTGGGCGAAAAGGCTTGGCCGGCCAGCTGGCTGCCAAGTCCGCACCGCACGGCTGCCGCAGAGGTTGCGTCGTTCGCATCCGCCAGCGGCTTTTGACGGCGCTAGCAGGCGCGAGAGACCGGCGGCGGCACCGCCGCCGGTCGTCATGACCGACTATGACCGAAGTTTTGTGGCCAGATTACGGTCCCGCATCAATTGCTCGTACACCCTAGTTGCAAGTTCGAACTCGGTTGGCGTCGAGGTCCGCTGCAAGAGTGAGCGTACCGTTACCCCAGGTTCACACAGACTGTACGAGGCGCACTCGATGGCGGTCGTCAGTCCATTTGCTTCGCAACCGCCTGAAAGATCGCACGCGAGCATCTGTGCTGCTATCCACTGAGCCGCAGGCAAAGCGGCCTTCTGCTGCGGCGACGTAGCTACATTCTGCCCCAATTCCCAGCCATGCCGGCTTGCCAGTGCCGCGGCTGCGTTGTAGACCGCATCCGGATTGTCGGAAGTCAATACGATGGTCTCTCCCGTCAGCTCGGCTGAACGCGACAAGCCGTCTGATGCCATGACAGACAGTTCGCGTGCTTGAACCACGTCGCTGCCCGAATGGGCCAACAGTTCTGCCTCAAGCTCTTGCGAGTTTCCCGAAAAGTTTGAACAGAAGCGTCGCACGTAGTTGTTGTAGTGCGTCGTGGATTCCGAAATAGATTTGTTAGCCGCTTCGCGTTCAAAGCCCTCGCATACCTGCGCAGCGGTAAGCAGATACTGCAGGCGCTGTCCCTCATCGATGCGATTGCCGGCTAGGCGTTGGGTGAGCTCTCCGTACGTGGTAACGCCCGACAACGGCGCGCGAGTGCCAATAGACCCGGGAACAGTGCTGGTCAGCTCCTTTGGTTGCGATCCAGCAGTGGCTTGCTCAGATCGGGTTCCATCGGCGGCCGCAGGGCCACCCGACGCAAAACCTTCTGACTTCGTCGACGAGTAGAAATGCCAACCGGCTGCAGCCACCAGGATGGCGATGCCTGCGGCGAGAGAGGACGTCTTCATGTTCATTATTGGCACCCCGTCGTTGGGAACATCTGAATCGAGCCACTGGTGGTTGCCCGCCAGAACTTCTGGGTCTGACCAGTGGTGGTCATGATCAATGTGAACTGGGATGAGGTTACGGCAGTGGTAGGGTTCTTAATGACCACCACCTGCATTTCGCGCTGACGCAGGATTTCCTCGTCGTCGCAGCTCAGGTTCACTGTCTCAACTTCCTTTTTGAGCAAGTTGATGCGAACACCTGGGAAGCCCGGCACGGTGACCCATACCCCGGTCCCGGAGCCAATACCGCCCCCTCCGCCACCTTCGCCCGCCCCACCTCCGCTTCCGCCTCCTGAATCGCCTCCACCCGTTCCGCCTCCTCCACCACCTGTCCCGCCGCCATCGTCGTAACAGACTTCTTGAGGAACGCCATTTACGTACCCAATGCCGCAGACCGCCATCGCTGAGGGGATGAAGGCCAGCGCTGCTACCGAGACCGCGAGCGCAATCCTGTTCGGGTTCATGCAATTGCTCCATTTGCATTTAGGGGCAGACATCCGCGCCGCCGGCAAGGTGCGCTTCGCCCAGCGCGGGAACTTGCTCTTCCGAGCGTAGCTTGGGTAACACGAAGCGCCGTACGAATCAATATTAATTGGGCTCTGTCCACTTGCCCACCTTCGTCGCGGGCGCGGTTCGCGCCTAAGGCCCGGCGCGCGCAGTCGTCGCCCCGCCACGCCTGCGGTCTTCATGCGCCCGTTTTTCCGCACCCCCGCGGGGCCGGCCAGGGCTCGCCGTTGTTGGTGCTCGCGGGCATCCAGTGGGGCGCCCACAACCTGCGGATCCCTGCGCCAACACGGCCCCTGTCCGCAGGTCCGGGCTTGGGACTCGCGGCATTCGTCGCTCGCCAGAATTTCCAGATGACCATCGGAGAGAGGTAACCAGGTAATTCGGGGCCGTGCGAGCGGTACAAGCCATTGATCTACCGAGGAAAACCGGGATTACCTCGGGAGGTAATTTGAGGTAATCCGCTGAGCCGAGAAAGGTAATGTCATTGATTCATAAGGGCTTTTTTTTTGGGGCCGATTACCTCCCCAAAAGGTAATCCCGTTACCCTGGAATTACCCCGGAATTACCTTTGACACATCTTCTTATGTCATTGAAAACATTGATGAAATTGGAGTAAATTTTAAGGGATTACCTAAATTACCTGTTCCCGATGGTCGTCTGAAAAATTGAGACAGGGGCGGGGTAGAGTGGTCTGCCAGCCACTCGCTACCACCGGAGCCGCCATGATTCGCGACGACCTGGCCACCCGTCTCCTCGATCTGGACCGCAGCGTTGACGGCATCCGCGCCGCGCTCGGTGACGACAGTCACGCCGTCGAGGAAATCGTGTCCCTTGGCGAGGAGATAGCCGCGGACGCCGGGGCGCAAGCCGGCTGGGTGGAAGACCAGGTGACGCTGATCCTGGCCAAGCACGGCCTCCTTGAGACGCCACCCGCCGGCGACGAGGAGGGTTGATCCCATGTGCTACTCCGCCCAGATCTACGCCGACTACCGAAAGCTGCTGCGCGAGCAGGGCCCGGTCATGGACCTGGACGCCTTCGCGCGGCTATGGCTGCGGGAGAATGGCTCGGCGCGATCGAAGATTCCGCGCGGGCTGATCGAGGCACTGCGGCCGCTACTGTCGGCCGACGTGGTAGCCGAGCTGGACGCGCGCTTCGCCGAGGACGAACAGGCGTGGCAAGCCGAGGTCTTTGCCCAGTCCAAGCGCAAAGCGGACAACGAGCGCAAGCTGGCCACGAAGCCTACGAAGACCGCTGCCAATGAGGTGCGGATCGCCGGCAACAAGATCGAGCAGCTGAAACGGAAGATCGCTGGCCTGCACCGGACCGAGTTGCGTCCATCCGATTGGCGCTTCTGGCCGCAGTGGTGGGCGCCCGTGATCCTGCGCGAGGGCGATCGGTATGTGGTGCGGCCGATGCGCTACCAGCTGCGGCAGCCGGGCAAGCCCTCCAGCTCGGACTACGTGGTCGATCGCGACACCGGGCGCAAGCGCCTGTCGGGCACGTACAACGCCCGACGCGACAACCTGGAGCGGTACTGGCGCCGGCAGTTCGGCTACACGCACGGCCTGATGGTGATCGACACGTTCTGGGAGAACGTGCAGATCTCGGATGGCCGCAACCAGGAGCTGCAATTCACGCCGCGCAGCGGTGAACCCATGCTGGTGGCTTGCCTGTGGGCGAACTGGACCGATCCCGCCGGCGTCGAGCCAGACTTGCCGTGTTTCGCGGCAATCACTGACGAGCCGGAGCCCGAAGTGGCCGAGGCTGGCCACGACCGCACCGTCATCAACATCAAGCCCGAGCACGTGGCCGCCTGGCTCAACCCGGATCCGGGGGACCTGGCCGCGCTGTACGCCATCTTCGATGACAAGCGGCACCCGTTCTACGAGCACCAGGTGGCGGCCGCGGCATGAGCGCCGATGACTCGAATGGCCTGCCCCCCGGCTTCCGATGGGAGAAGGCGTCGCAGCACGAGATCGGCCCGCCCAGGGCGCTCACGCTCGACGGCGAAGAGGCGGCCAGGTTGATCGACAAGGTGGCCGGTGGCTGGTTCGTCCTGCTGGAGCGGCAGCGGCCGGCGCCCACTGGCCAGCCCTTCGCTCCGCTCGTCAAGCGCGACTGCAGCAGCTTCGAGCAGGGGCGGCGAGGCGTGGCAATGTGGGCAGCGCGCAATCAAGATCGCATCAGGTCGGAAGTGGCGGCAAAGGTCGCGGCGCGGCCGCGCCACATAGCGGTCCGATAGGCCAAACCACCGGGAAAAAATCGAGGGCGGTTGAGGCGGTTCAAGGACTTAGGGAGGTCGAACCGGGAAAAAAAGCCGGCCTAAGTGCTTGATTCTAGGCCTTAGACGCGAGAACTCTTAATCAATAGGTCCAAGGTTCGAATCCTTGACGGCCCACCAAATAGAACAAGCACCTAGGTAGCCCCTAGGTGCTTTTTTCTTTTTCACGGTCCGGGAAAATACGGGTGGGTGGAACTGCTGAACCCCTTGATGCGCTCGATGCAGCATGGGTAGAGCAGTTGACGCCGTCTTCCCAGCCTTCGGCATGATGGTCTTGGCCGGTCGGCGCAGAGCGAGTGCTAGAGTCTGCTTCCGCCCCAAACAGGCCAGGGGTGTTCAGTGGGGAAGCACCACACCACCGAGGAGATCCTCGTTGCGCTCGCCAACGCTCGGTATTTTGATTCGCCCTCGTCTATGCAACAGGTCTTTCGAGAGGTCGTTGAAGGCCACTTGGTCATTAGTCTGGAGAGAGCCATACGGCAGATTTCAGAAAGTGGCCTTGCAGAGTTCTGTTACTCCAACGACGTTGGTCTGCATCCATTCGATCAGGTAGACACATGGGAAATCACCTTGACTGAAGCCGGCCGCGATGCACTGAATCGTCTCGGCATCCAATAGCTGCTGGTGGCCTTTAGCAAACAGGGGCCACCGCATCGGTGGTAATGTCCACTTCGCCCCATAGTGGACATTGATGCGGCCGCCGAGCCTAGCGCTAGGTCTGGCTAACGTCAGATTGTTACCCTGACCCAGCGGGCTCTAGTATCCAGCTGCACCAGGGGATAGCCATACGGAGCGCTGTGGATAAGTCGGATAACCCTTCGGGTCCGTCCATTAGGTAGTTAGGCGCTATCAGGAGTTCTCGCGAGATGGAAAGGACACAGGCAGACGCAATCGCGCAGGCCATTCTGGCGCCGGATCTAAACCGTCAGGAAGAGACTCGACAGAAGCGAGCAATCGAGGCAGCGCACCTTTCGCGCAAGCGCAAGGTAGCTTGGTTTGCTCTCGTTGGCTCGGCCATCGGCGCGGCCGTGGCATACCTCAGCGGAAGCAGCTTTTCGTTCGGAGTGATTTGGGGTGGGCTTGCCAGTTCCGCTTTAGGCTGGCTTCTCGCACACCGAGCGGGTGCCTAAGAGTTCATTCAGGCCGAACCCGCTGGGCGGGCCGGTTTGATCCCAGAGTTGCGAACGTCCGCTGCGGGCCGATAGCGAACATTGACGTCGTCTTGCTAGCCTTCGCCATGATGGCTTTGGCCGGTTGGCGCAGTGCGGGTGTTAGAGTCTGCTTCCGGCCCGAAATGGACATCGGGCGAGATCAGGGGGGGCAGGGCGTGAAATACATGGATGGCACCGACATCGCGCCAGGCGACATCATCCAGATCGCCACTAAGTACCGCGGAAGAGTCATCGCCTCGATGGATACGGAAAAATATCTGCCCGGGCAGGAAGGCTGGGCATATCTCGGCGAGGGCATCATGGTCGACACCGACTTCGGCGGTCTAGTGCATTACACCGTCGAAACCGCTGACGACTTCGCGCTGATCAAGCGCCCCTGACCAAACGCAGATGTCCGCTTCCGGCCGCGCGCGCTTAGCGTCTTTCCACCCCGGGGCCGGCGTCTTGGCCAGTCAGGGCTGAGCGAGTGCTGGAGTCTGCTTCCGACCCGAAGGGTTAGCGACTGCATAGGGAGTTATATGGCCGCCACGAGGAAGATCGTACTGGTTTCGAGGCAAGGCTACACGCGCGAGTTGGACGCGCGGGTCGCTGACTGGATCCAGGAAGGCGTCAGGTACGTCGGTGTGGTCGGAATCGATGCTGCCCGCCTCGAGGACATCATTGACGAACAGTGCGTCGGCGTTTGGATCCAACCCCTACTTCATGCTCACGGCATCGCACGCCGATAACGAAACGGTCGAGGACGCAGTCTTACTTGCGAAGCAGCTGACCGAAGGCTTTGGCGACGGCCCAGTTGAGGTAGTGGAGCTGTAGCCAAGCGCTGCGCATTGGTGTCGGTCGCCGCGCGACCGACCTGAGAGCATCCGCTCCTGGCCGGTAGCGGACATTGGGTCCGGCGGTGCTGTCTGGTCGGCGCTAACCAACGACGACCAGGCGGCTTATAAACGGCAGCTTCGTCGATGACCCGGCATACGTGGGTTACGTTCCGCGTTGCCCAGAACGGCCTCCAAGGACCGGGAAAAGTACGAGCGCGACTAGGTAGATTAAGCGCTTACTGAGGGTGGTCCGGGAAAATTCCGCCACCTAAGTCATTGATCCTGAAGCTCAGACGTCCTAACTCTTAATCAATAGGTCCAAGGTTCGAATCCTTGACGGCCCACCAAATAGAACAGCCACTCAGCGAAAGTTGAGTGGCTGTTTTTCTATGCGCCGACGATCACGCTTGCGCCGTGGAGCTCCGCCGCGTCAACGTCAAGCGCTCTCTGCGGACCCGCCGTTCCCATCGCCCGTCCCCGCCAGCACTGAAGCAAACTCACCAAACGCCGCCCGCACCGCCGCTGGGTTCTCGATCCACGGGAAGTGGCCGGCCCCTGGGATTTCCCGCGCCATCACGTTCGGCGTGGTGTATGCAGCGTCTTGCCAAGCACGCTGGCTGACGATCCGGTCGCTCTCGCCCCACAGCCGCAGCACCGGGATATCACTGGGCCACCACTGCGCGCTATAGGAATGGTCGAAGTTTGCGTCCGACCACTCGACCGCATCGCTGTTGTAGGGCATCCGCCCCAGCAGCGCGCGTCCGGCCTCCAGCCCTTCTGGCGTGAAGTTCCATTCCGCCGATGCCACGGCCAGCGCCGTCAGCTTCTCGATGGACTTGTCCTGCGCGTACGCCGCGGCCGCCTCTTCAAACCCGGGCAAGGGATTGTGGCGGGTCATCTCGACGTATTCGGCGTGCCAACTGCAGTCAGGCGCGGTGTCCAGCAGCGCCATGCCGCGGATCAGGCCGCGCAGTCGCGGTGTCGCCAACAAGTACATGCCGCCGGTGGAGTGGCCGACGAAGACGGGGTTCTGGACGGCCTCCGCGGCCTCGCACAGGACGCCTGGCCAATCGGCGTACGGATCGCTTGCTTCCACCAGGTTGGAGCCATCGCCAGGCAGGTCAATGAGCCAGATCGAACCGGCCACGTCCATCGCATCGGCCAGTTCAAGCAGGCTTTCCGAACCGATGCCGGGGCCGCCAGGCAACAGCAGCCAGTTGAGCGTGCCGGGTCGACTGGAGTGAAGTCGCATCCGCACTCGGGATGGGGTATATCGCGTGTCCATCGGGGTTTCGCAGAAGAGTCTGCCGCCTCAGACAAGATGTGAGCCGGCAAGTTCCAGAAAAATAGCGATGCTGAAGGGCGGCGAAGGATCAGGTCGAGCGCGCCCCTCACCCCTCAGGCCCATAACAGCGCCAGTCAATCGCCTCGATCGTCTGCTCAACCTCCGCTTCCTCCACCGCGCTCAGCCGCTCCACTGCCACAACCGTGCGTGGATCGACCTGCTGCTCCACCGCGGCCGCTTCGATCGGCTTGATGTCGCGAAGCGGCAACCAGCAGCGCTCTGGAAGCGCGCCTTCCGGCCAGCCCGTGAGGAATACATCGTGAAGCGCCATGTCCCGCGGGGTCCAATGACCTCCTGGGATGTCCGCGTTGAAACGGCGTGCAGCCGCTTCCCTGGACTCGAACTGGCATCTCATATCGACCTCCACTTCATGCCAGCGCGCGCATCAGGCGGCTGGCCACTCGAACATAGTCCTGCAAATGCTGCGAAACCGTGAACGCCCAACCATTCATCCGCAATGCGCGATGTCACGGCGTGTGCACGGCATCCACACGCGTTTTTGCTGGGCCTCCCCGCATCTTGTACGTGCCGAACGGGGGTGACAAAGCGTCCCAATCGTAGATCGGCATGTCGCACAAGAGGATCTACCCGTGAGCAATCAGAATCAGCAGGGCGGCCAGAACAACAACAACGACCGCAATCAGCAGAACCAGCAGAACCAGCAGAACCAGCAGCAGAATCAGCAGAACCAGCAGGATCAGCAGCAGAAGCAGCAGAACCAGGAACAGGGCAACGAGCGCAACGAGAACCAGCGCAACGAACGCAACAACGAGCGCCGTTGATCCATCGGGGCGCCCACTCGGGCGCCCTTGGGTTCACCCCGTCCGGGTAGTGAGCAGGCACAGCAAAGCGCTCGGACGGGGCCCCACTTATTCAAGGCGAGCCATGCAAGACCTCAGCGTCGATGATCTGTTCCTGCACATGAAAATCCTGTCCCTGAGTGGACACCCGCAGCACGACACCTTGATATTGATCGCCTCGCAACCAGGCGAGGCCAAAGACGACTACTCCTCCTGCGTATGGGCAGTGGATTTGCGGCAGAAGACCGCGCCGCGTCGCCTGACCCCTCCGGATTTCCCCGTATCCTCGGCGCTCATTGCGCCGGACGAGTCCGCCATCGCAATGCTCAGCCAGCGTGGCGACGACCCGGGCATGCGCATCTATCTGCTCCCGCTCTCTGGCGGTGAGGCCAATCGTCTCGACACCGGCGACCTGGAGATCGAGCAGATCCTGGAATGGTCCAGCGATTGCAGCGCCTTGCTCGCCACCGTGCGCGTTCCCTACGCCGAGGACGCGCTGGACGATCCCGGCAGCGCTTCGCGCCCAATCGTGGCGAATTTCCTCCCTTACAAGATGGACGGCGATGGCGCTACCGTCGGCGCGCGCACGCATCTGTTTCGGGTGCCGCTGGATGGGAGCAAGCCGCTCCAGCTCACCCAGGGCGACTTCAACGTGTCCGCGGGCAGCTGGTCGCCACGCGGTAACCGCCTGGCTTACAGCCGCGACGAAGGCCACCATCAGCGGCATATCACCCAGCTCTGGGTCGCTGATGCGCAGGGGCGAGATGCACGCCGCATCACCGACCACTTCGCTCTCGTCACCGGCGCGACCTGGTGCCCGGATGGCAGCAAGATCGCCTTCAGTGGCAGCAAGGTGCCCGGCGATTCGCTGGGCAAACTCTATTGCATTGCCGCCGATGGCGGTGAGCCGTGCGAATACGGCGGCGGCGACCTCCACCTGGAAGGCGGGCAGATTCAATGGCATCCAGGCGGCGGGCGACTGGCGGCAATCTGCAACCACCGCGGCCGGTTCGAGATCGCGATGGTCGATACTGTCACCGGCGAATGTTCGCGCATCGGCCGCGGCCTCGCGCAGGCCTCGCAGCCCATCGCATGCGATGACGGCCTGGCGTTCGTCTCGGCCACGATGTGCTGGCCAGACGAGGCGTACTTCATCTCCTGGGATGGCAGCAACGACCGCCGCCTGACCCGTTTCAACCGGCAGTGGATGAGGGAGCGCAAGCGGCCGCGTTGCAGCCTGCGCCGCTTTGAAGTGCCCGATGGCAAGGGCGGCACCGAAAAGATCGATGCATGGTTGCTGCGCCCGCCGGGCGACAGCCCTGGCCCATACCCGGTGCTGTTCGACATGCATGGCGGGCCGCAGAGCGTGGCACTCATGGATTACGCCAGTCATGTGTACTGGTATGAGCTGCTGGCGCGCGGCTGGCTGATCGTGGCGCCCAACAGCGTGGGTTCCGGCGGCTACGGCGACGAATTCGCCAAGCGCCTGCAGGGGCATTGGGGCGAACTGGACCTGCCGCAGCACCTGGCCATCCTCGACCAGTTGCAGGCCGAGGGCGTGGCCAGCGACCACGCCGCCTGCGCCGGCAAGTCCTATGGCGGCTTCCTCAGCGCCTGGGCGGTGGGCCGCTGTGACCGCTTCGGCGCTGCCGTGGTCAGCGCCCCGGTGGCGAACGTGGCGTCGCATTCGGGCACCTCCGATACGGGCTTCTACGTCACCCCGTACGCGATGGGCGGCGAGATCGATGACAAGCTCGATCGCTACCATGCGCTGTCGCCGGTGAAATATTTCGAGGAGGTTTCCGCCGCCGTGCTGCTGCTGAGCGGGCAGGACGACCAGCGTTGCCCGGTCGGCCAGGTCGAGGAGCTGTTTGCCCGTCTGGTGCGGCACTCCGACTCCAAGGCGCGGATGGTCATCTACCCGGAGGGCAGCCACACGCTGGCCGGGTCAGGGCGGCCCAGCCACCGCCGCAATTACCACCGCCGCATCGTGGAGTGGCTGGGCGCACACTAGCGACCTAAGTCATTGATTCTCCGAATCATCGGTTCTGGCAGACGTGATCCAGGGAAAGGCACCTGCTGTGGCGGGTGCCTTTATTGTTGAGGGGTCCCCTGCAACAATGGCGCCCGCCACCGCAATGCGGACCGGCGCCAGGCGAAAGTGGCGGAATTGGTAGACGCACCAGATTTAGGTTCTGACGCCGCAAGGCGTGGGGGTTCGAGTCCCCCCTTTCGCACTATCCCGGCCACCCTCGCGGCGGCTGGCAGAGCCCGCCGGAATCGGCGAAACTAGGCGGCTCGGGGCTCGCCGCCCTCCCTAACCGCTCATCATTTCGTGCCGACCGGAGGCTGGTCGGTGGCAGGAGTCAACATGCAAGCTTCGATCGAATCCACCGGCAACCTGGAACGCCGCCTGACCTTCACCCTGCCGGAGGAGCGTCTGGAGACCCATATCGGCGGGCGCCTGCGCGAGATCGCGCGGACCGCGCGGATCAAGGGTTTCCGCCCGGGCAAGGTGCCGGCCAAGGTGATCGAGCAGCGTTTCGGACCGCAGGTGCGTGCCGAAGCCCTGGACGGCCTGCTGCGTGAGACGTTCGAGTCGGCTGTGCGCGAGCACTCGCTGCGCCTGGCCGGCAACCCGCGCATCGACAAGGCCGGCGCCGGCGAGTTCGACTTCGTGGCGACTTTCGAGGTCGTCCCCGAGTTCGGCGAGATCGACGTGACCAAGCTCAACGTGATCCGCCACACCGCCGAGGTCACCGACGCCGACATCGACCAGATGATCGAGAACCTGCGTCTGCAGCGCCGCACCTGGCAGCCGGTCGAGCGCGGTGCGCAGACCGGTGACCTGGTCGCGCTGGAAACCTGGTCGCAGGCCGGTGACGAGCGCCTGCCGGCCGAGGGCGTGGAGCGCGGCTCCAGCATCCTCGGCTCGGGGGTGATGTTCGACCAGATCGAGAAGGGCCTGGAAGGCCTGGCCAAGGGCGAGGAAAAGACCCTTACCGTCGAGTTCCCGGCCGACTGGCGCGTGCCGCAGCTGGCTGGCAAGACGGTCGAAGTGCACGTGAAGGCCGTGGAGGTCTCCGAGCCGGTGCTGCCGGAGGTCAACAAGGACTTCATCAAGAGCTTTGGCGTCAAGGGCGGCGACACCGAACAGTTCCGCGCCGACATCCGCACCAACCTGGAGCGCGAGCTCAAGGGCGCGCTGATGAACCGCCTGCGCCGCGAAGTGGGCGAGCAGCTGATCGCCGCTTATTCGCACATCGAGCTGCCGCCGCGCCTGGTCGAGAACGAGGCCCGCAGCATGCTGATGCAGCAGGTCGAGCAGATGCGCCGCAACGGCCGCGACCCGGGCCAGCCGCCGGCCGACGCCCACCAGGGCTTCATGGACGCTGCCGCCAAGCGCGTGCTGGTCGGCCTGCTGGTCGGCGAGGTCGCCCGGACCAACCAGCTGCGCCTGGATCCCAAGCGGGTGAACGAAACCCTGCGGCTCATCGCTTCCACCTACGAGGAGCCGGAGCAGGTCATTGAGATGTACCGCAACGATCCCCAGTTGATGGGGAGCCTGCAGAGCCGGGTGATGGAAGAGCAGGTGATCGACTGGATCGCCGAGCGCGCCCAGCATACCGAGCAGGCCATGTCGTTCCAGGACGCGATCCGCAATTGACCCGGGTGCCGGCGCAGGTCGGTGCCACAACAGGAAGACCGATGAGCATTGAGACCAAAGCCCTGAACCTGGTGCCGATGGTGGTCGAACAGACCAGCCGCGGCGAGCGCGCCTACGACATCTATTCGCGCCTGTTGAAAGAGCGGCTGATCTTCCTGGTCGGCCCGATCGATGACCACGTCGCCAACGTGGTCATCGCCCAGCTGCTGTTCCTGGAAGCGGAGAACCCGGAAAAGGACATCAGCATCTATATCAACTCGCCCGGCGGCGTGGTCACGGCCGGCATGGCGATCTACGACACCATGCAGTACATCAAGCCGGACGTGAGCACCATCTGCGTCGGCCAGGCCGCCAGCATGGGCGCCCTGCTGCTGGCCTCGGGTGCGGCCGGCAAGCGTTATGCGCTGCCAAACTCGCGCGTGATGATCCACCAGCCGCTGGGTGGCTTCCAGGGCCAGGCCACGGACATCGACATCCATGCCCGTGAAATCCTGACCCTGCGTTCGCGCCTGAACGAGGTGCTGGCCAAGCACACCGGGCAGTCGCTGGAGACCATCGCGCGCGACACCGAGCGCGACAACTTCAAGAGCGCCGTGGATGCCCAGGCTTACGGTCTGGTCGACCAGGTGCTCGAGCGCCGGCCGGACGAGTCGATCCAGCCGGGCTGATTGCCTGCTTGAGCGCCCAAGGCAAGGAAATCCAAGGCAAAACCTGCGGGGTCGGGGCCGGACTTTCGTCCTCCCGACCCTGTGTTATTCTCGAATCGAACCCCCGTTCACCGGGTGGGGCAACTGGGTAACAGAAGCATGAGCGAAGACCGCCAAGGTCGTTCCGGCGACAGCACCAAGATTCTCTACTGCTCGTTCTGCGGCAAGAGTCAGCATGAGGTCCGCAAGCTGATCGCGGGCCCGAGCGTGTTCATCTGCGACGAGTGCGTGGAGCTCTGCAACGACATCATCCGCGAGGAGCTCGAGGAGAAGGCGCAGTCGGCACGCTCGAGCCTGCCCAAGCCGCGCGAGATTCTCGAGGTGCTCGACCAGTACGTGATTGGCCAGAACCGGGCCAAGCGCACGCTGGCCGTGGCCGTGTACAACCACTACAAGCGCATCGAAAGCCGGCAGAAGAACGACGACGTCGAACTGGCCAAGTCCAACATCCTGCTGGTCGGTCCGACCGGTTCGGGCAAGACGCTGCTGGCCGAGACGCTGGCGCGCCTGCTCAATGTGCCGTTCACCATTGCCGATGCCACCACGCTGACCGAAGCCGGCTATGTCGGCG
>Ga0196970_1000999_pt1 | contig 23259 bp, 19 predicted proteins | sample S1v_513CmetaG_FD_148672 | JGI IMG/M metagenome (GOLD analysis project Ga0196970, IMG submission 148672) | Soil microbial communities from Anza Borrego desert, Southern California, United States - S1+v_5-13C | ecosystem: Environmental > Terrestrial > Soil > Desert | place: USA: California...
CATCCTGGGGGCGATCCGGCGGCGCTTCGAGATGCTGCGTGCGCAACGGGTACGGCTGCGCAAACAGCTGGACGGCGAAGACATCGATCTCGATGCCTACATCGAAGGACGCGCCGACTTCACCGCCGGGTTGCCGATGTCGCAGGCGCTTTACCAGTCGATCAGGCCGGCGCAGCGCGACTTCGCCATCGTCCTGCTGATCGACTGCAGCGGCTCAACCGACGCCTGGATCACGGGGAACAAGCGTGTGATCGATGTCGCGCGCGAGGCGCTCCTGCTGGTTTCGATCGCACTGCAGGGCATGCAAGCCCCGTACACGATCCTGGCGTTTTCCGGCGAGGGGCCGGGCAATGTCACGGTTGACGCCCTCAAGACCTTCGACGAACCGCATTCGGACCAGGTCGCCCGCCGCATTGCCGCGCTCGAACCCGACCGCTTCACCCGCGCCGGTGCGGCCATCCGCCATGCAACGGCCGTGCTCTCGCAACGCCCGGCCCGGCATCGCCTGCTCTTGTTGCTGTCGGACGGCAAGCCGAACGATATCGACGAATATGAAGGCCGCTACGGAATGGAAGACACCCGTCAGGCAATCGTCGAAGCGAAGCTCCAGGGAATCAACCCGTTCTGCCTGACGGTGGACCGGCACGCGTCCTCCTACCTGCCGAGGGTGTTCGGCGCTTCACACTTTGCGCTGCTGCCCCAGCCCGAGCGGCTGCCCACGGCCTTGCTGGAGTGGATGAAGAGGTTGATGGCGGGTGAATGACGGGGTGCAATGTGCTTAGACCCGGCAAAAGCCTTATTCAACGACTTGTCTCAATTCGGAAACTGGGTAGAAGCGCAATGGTAGTGCTTCATTTAACACGGCTCGCGCCGTTCGCTTGTTCACACCCAAGCAAACAAAAAAGGCCTGCACTTGCATGCAGGCCTTTTCATTACACCCCAAGCGCTAGACCGCGGCCGGCACCGCCGGACCAGGCCCGCCGGGCTGCGACGTCTTCCTGTCGCTGACGTACTTCGGCGCACGCGGCGCCGTGCCGGCCATGATGTCGTTCACTTGGTCGGCGTCCAGCGTTTCCCATTCCAGGAGCGCCTTGGCCATGACTTCCACCTTGTCCCGGTTGGCTTCGAGCAAGCCGCGCGCGAGCGCGTACTGCCCGTCGAGGATGCGGCGGATTTCCTCGTCCACCCGTTGCTGGGTTTCTTCAGAGACGGTGCGGGCCGACATGCCGAAGCCGTCCTGCTCGTCGGTGTAGACCATCGTGCCTAGCGTTTCGGACATGCCGAAACGGGTGACCATCGCGCGCGCCAGCTTGGTCGCACGTTCGAAGTCGTTGGATGCCCCAGTCGACTGCTGCTGCATGAAGATCTCTTCCGCGATGCGTCCGCCGAACAGGATGGCGATGTCTTCCAGCATCTTGTCCTTGTACATGTTCACGCGGTCGTGCTCCGGAAGCTGCCAGGTCAGGCCGAGCGCGAAGCCGCGCGGCATGATGGTGACCTTGTGCACCGGATCTGCCTTGGGCAGCAGCTTGGCCACCACCGCGTGGCCGGACTCGTGGTAGGCCGTGTTACGGCGCTCTTCCTCGCGCATCACCGCGGACTTGCGTTCCGGGCCCATGATGATCTTGTCCTTGGCGTCCTCGAAATCTTGCATGTCCAGCATCTTCTTGTTGCGGCGCGCGGCGAACAAGGCGGCTTCGTTCACGAGATTGGCCAGCTCGGCACCCGAAAAGCCAGGCGTGCCGCGCGCGAGCACGTCGATCTGGACGTCCGGCGACATGGGGACCTTGCGCATGTGGACACGCAGGATTTTTTCCCGGCCGCGGATGTCGGGCAGGCCGACCATCACCTGGCGGTCGAAACGGCCCGGGCGCAGCAGTGCCTTGTCGAGGACGTCTGCACGGTTGGTGGCAGCCACGACGATGATGCCGGAGTTCGGCTCGAAGCCGTCCATTTCGACCAGCATCTGGTTCAGGGTCTGCTCGCGTTCGTCGTTGCCGCCGCCCATGCCGGTGCCTCGGGAGCGGCCCACGGCATCGATCTCGTCGATGAAAACGATGCAGGGCGCGTGCTTTTTCGCCGTCTCGAACAGGTCGCGCACGCGCGAAGCGCCGACGCCGACAAACATTTCAACGAAGTCCGAACCGGAGATGGTAAAGAAAGGCACCCTCGCCTCGCCCGCCATCGCACGCGCCAGCAGGGTCTTGCCGGTGCCGGGAGGACCGACCAGCAGCACGCCCTTCGGCACGTGGCCGCCGAGCTGCTGGAACTTGCGCGGCTCGCGCAGGAACTCGACGATCTCGTCGACTTCTTCGCGCGCTTCGTCGCAACCGGCGACGTCGGCGAAGGTTGTCGTATTCGTATTCTCGTCCTGCATGCGGGCCTTGGATTTGCCGAAGGAGAACAGGCCGCCCTTCCCGCCCCCTTGCTGGCGGCGCATGAACCAGACCCACACACCGATCAGCAGCAGCATCGGGAACCAGGAGACGAACACCTGCGACAGGAACGAAGGCGCTTCCGGATTCCTGACGTCAAACTTGATGTCGTTCTCGATCAGGTCGCTGACGAGGCCGCGGTCGAGCAAGGTCGTATTCGTGCTGACCTTCTTGCCATCGTTGGTGACGGCGCTTACCCGGGTCCCCTCGATCACGACTTCACGGATTTCCCTCGACTTCACCTGCTCGAGGAATTCCGAATACGCCACCGCGGTGGACGGCCCGGAGCCGGGGGTATTGAACTGTTGGCTGATGATAAAGAAAACGGCAAATGCAACAATCGCCGAGACAATGGCGCGAACATGCTTTTGGTCCACACAGATTCCTTTTGAAAATCCCGCGCGCGGGAAGCGCCTCCGGCAACCGGGAGGCATAGACGAAGCTGGGGACGATCTTACGCGATTCAACACCTTTAAAAAATCGAATACATGTTGAATCTAGGTTCGAGAAAAATGGAAATAGTAGCTTTGAGACAAGAACTTTTGCCTTGGCTCATTTTCACGGCCCAGATGCAAACCTCCCTGCTCCCGCGCAAATTGACGGAGCAGTAAGTATGGGCTACCATTTGGGCACCACTCATCTCTTGTGGTGTCATTCAGTTGGCTTCCACTTGAGACGGAAGAGCCGCTCCTCGGGGCGGCTTTTTCATGTCTGAAAGAATAATCATTGGCCGTGTCTGCGCCTCCCAAGCCGCCGTTAAAAACGGCCGTCTACGTTGACGGCTACAACCTGTATTACGGTCGGCTCCGCGGTACTCATCTCAAGTGGCTGGATGTCGTCAAATTATTTGACGACTTGCTGGTGTACCGCTCCCAAAACGAAAGATTGACTAAGGTCTACTTCTTTACCGCACACGCCCTGGCGACATTTGCATCGCAAGGACAAGCATCCGTAGAAGCACAGTCAGCCTACCACCGTGCCCTCAAGGCCAAGCATGATGACCGTATTGCGTTTGTCTACGGCAAGCACACCTTCGATAAAAACGGAACATTGCTGCCAACCTTTATTGATGGTCAGCCATATGACAAGAGTGTGCGTTCCAGGGTGTGGAAGCTTGAGGAAAAGAAAACAGATGTGAACCTGGCGCTGCGCATGTACAGAGATGCAGCAATGGGCCTGTACGACCGCATGATCCTTGTTTCAAATGATAGCGACGCTGAACCTACGCTCCATGCGTTGCGAGAAGATTTCCCGGAATTGGTAGTCGGTGTGGTGATGCCTCTTCCGCCTGCAGATCCGGGATCACATCGCCGCCCGAGTGGATCTCTGGCAAATCTGGCCGGCTGGACCATCAATGCGATCACCGACGAGCAATTGAGACAGGCGCAATTGCCGGACGTCGTTCCAACAAAGAAAAAGGCAATCAAAAAGCCGGCGCACTGGTTTGCCCCAGAAAATTGCCCTAGTGATCCATCGGACACGGGGAATTGCCAGAACACAGATCAACGCCGCGCATAATATTTCGCCGTTTCTTCGATCTCTTCCTTCGTCATCTGCCGCGCGATGTAGCGCATCTGGCCGTGGATATCGTTCTTGCGCGTACCCTTGGCGAACGCCAGGAGCTGGCTTCTCAAATACGATTCCGGCTGGCCGTCCAGGTAGGGCGTCGCCGTCTTCTGCTCGCTTCCGCCGTGGCAGGAGGCGCAAGGCGCAATGTTGCGCATCGGCGCACCGACCTGTACGATGCGCGGCGCCCGGAGTTGCTCCAGCAGCTTGGGCGGCGGCGTGGTGCGCGGAAGGTAGGCGTAGTAAGCGGCGAGGTCGCGCATGTCCTGGTCGCTCAGGTTGCGGGTGTGCGGCGCCATGATTTCGCTGCCCCGGTGGCGGGACTGGAAGTCGCGCAGCTGTTTGTAGATGCCTTCCGGGTTCTGGCCGGCGAGGTTGGGCGTATTCGCTTCGCTCATGCCGCGCGCGCCGTGGCACATCGTGCATCTTAGCGCCAGCGTGGCGCCCCTGCCGATGGCGGTGTTGTCCGCGGAAATCATCCGGGGTAGCAGAATGACATCGCTCGATTCCGTCCTTGCTTCTCCGGCCGTGCCGGCCGTCGACGCGCCCGTTACACCTGCTGCCCTGCAGATTGCATCCCAAAGGCCGGCAAGGGACTTGTCCGCGTGCGAATAAGGCATCCAGATGAAGCCGACGAGGGCGGACAAAAGTGCAATGCCGAACAGGCCGGCGAGCGAGCCGACGAACCAGGGATTGCGCATCGAGAAGAGGCGTTCGCTGCGCATTACTTCGCTCCCACCGGCACGGCCGGGACGGAGGTTTCCGGCTTGAACATCAACTGGGCAATCGGGAATCCGTAGTTCACCACCGTCAGTCCGATCATGAGCGCCAGCCACAGCGCAAAACTGTTCAGCGCGACCGGGACCCTGGCCGACTGGTGCACGGGCATGCTGAACTGGAATTCAGGCAGTTCGATCCTGGGGGCGCGGTGGCCGCGCAGCAGGATCAGGAGGAACAGGAAGGCCGACACCACCAGCAACAGGCCGCCGATGAAGGTGATGGTCACCGACAAGGCCTGCGGCGCGATCGCAGGATCGGAATAATCAAAGTAGGCCATGCGCCGCGGAATACTGAGGATCCCGACGTAATGCCATGGAAATGTAACCACGATCATGCCGATGAACCACAGCCACAACTGCAGGCGCATCAGGCCCACACTCTGCAGCGCCTTGCCGGTGAGGTGCGGCCACAGGTCGTAGGCGATGACGAAATACATGATGACGATGGCGCCGCCGAAGATGAGATGGAAGTGGCCGGTGATCCATTGCGTGTTGTGGACGGTAAAGTCGAGCAGATAGCTCATGTTGATGATGCCGCCCGCGCCGCCGAAACCGAGCAGGAAAAACGAGAAAGCGATGGCCAGCATCAGCGGGTTGTGCCAGGGCAGCGCCTTCACCCATCCGAAGGTGCCGGTCCCTCCCCTCAGCCGCCCCGCGATTTCGACGGACGCGGTGATGGTGAACACCGTCAGGAGGGTAGGCACCGTCACCATGCCGGTGAAAACGGCGTGCAGGAATTTGAACCCTTCGCCGACCTGCGGATCCTGGAACACATGATGGATGCCGATGGGCATGGAAAACACCAGGAACAACACGAAGGCGACGCGGCCCATGGTGTCGCTGTACAGCCGGCCGCCGATGGCGCGCGGCACCAGTGTGTAGAACGCAATGTACGCGGGGATCAGCCAGAAATAGACGATCGCGTGCAGCGTCCAGGAAAAGAGGATGCGCGCCAGGCCTGCGTCGATGGTGGACTTGAAGCCGAGCGCCACCGGCAGGATCTGGAACAGGATTTCGAGCGAGGCGCCGACCGAGGTCCAGGCCCAGAGGTAGGCGCCGGCCACGTTGGCGAACATCGGCAAAGGAATGGTCACACCGGGATTGTCCTTCTTCCACAGCCGGAGGTTGATGGACATGAGCGCAACCCAGATCCACGACCCGACCACCACCAGCACGATGCCGATATAGAAGAAAGCGTTCGCAATCATCGGCGGATAAAAGGTGTACAGCACCGAGGCGAGGCCCATGGCCACCGGCACCATCGCCACCACGGCGCCCACCACCACGAGGATGTATCCCGCCCATGCCCACTTCAGCCCGGCCAGCGGGCGCTTGAGCGACAGTTCGACGATCGCGTAGCCGAATCCCATCGCGACCAGCGTCGGAAACACATACGCCATGGCCGAGCCGTGCGCGGTCACTGCGCGGTAATACAGTTCCGGATTGCTCAGGCCCGGATGCAGGGGGCTGCGCACATACATCTGCCATTCGCCCAGCAGCACCGCCAGTACGAAGGCGATGAACGCCACCCAGAAATGCGCGAGGACGAGGTTTCTACTTTTGTACACAGCTCATCCTTTCCTGGCCGGACGCCTGCCTGAAAAAGCTTTCCCTGTCGATGACCTTGACCCGCGCCCACATGCCGGCATGGCCGACGCTGCAGTATTCATGGCAAGGCATGACGTGGTCGCCGGGCTTCCTGAAGCGGGCCTGGATGGTGGAAATGTAACCCGGCTCCAGCATCACGTTGACATTGGTCTCGGCGATGATGAAACCGTGGATGACGTCCGCGCTGGTGACCCGGAACCTCACCGGGGTGCGGTCGGGAACGAGGATGCATTGCGGCACGAAGGCATACTGCTGGCCGACGATGCGCACCGTCACCGAGCCATCCGGCTCCACGGCCGTGCCGAGGTTGCGCTCCACGAATTCCCCTTCGAGGTGCAGCGTGGTCGGATTGACGGTCTCGATCCGTTTGCTTGGCATCATCACCCAATGGATGGCGGTAAACGCCATCATGCAAAGCAGGAGGCCGATGACGGCGATCACGAACAGGCCCCAGCGGAATTCGGCGCGGGCGGCGACTTGTTCGCTGGCGTGATGTCCGGAAGCAGGCGTCGTGGGCATGATCCCGGATCAAGCTCGAGGGATGAACACGAAGAAGTAGAACGCGAACCACATCGCCAGGACGATGAGCACCGACACGCCTGCCACCGCCAGCGCGCCGCCGGGCCCGCGGTTGACGATCTCATCCACCCTTCTCTGGTCGTCGGCGGTGGGCGCGAGGCCGCCGCCGGAGGTTTCATGGAACATGTCGCCTTACTCCATCGTGACTGAACGTAGTGCGTTGGCCTCTCGTGCTGTTACCGGGCCACCCCGGTTTCCCCATGCCGTGCGGATGTAGGTCACCACCGCCGCGATCTCGGCGTCCGACAGCTCCTGCGCGAACGGCGGCATGCCGTAGGGATAGGGATTCTTTCTTGTTCCGGGCGGATAACCGCCGTTCAAGACCATGCGGATCGGGTTCACTGCCGATTCGGTTTCGATCGACTGATTGTTTGCCAGCGGCGGATAGTGCGGCGGATATCCCTTGCCATCGCTGCCGTGGCAGCTTGCGCACTTGGCTTCGTACACGCGCCGCCCCTCGGAAAACACCTGTACGGCTTCCGGCGTGTTGGGCATGCGGTTCGGGCCGGGCGCCGAGGTCTCCTTGTCGGGCAGGCTCTTCAGGTAGACGGCCATGGCGCGGACGTCTTCGTCGGTCAGGTACTGCAGGCTGTTATAAGTGACTTCCGCCATCGGCCCGTACACCGTGGCACGCCTTGATATGCCGATCTGAAGCAGGTCCATGATGTCCTTGATGTCCCATTCGCCGAGGCCGGCCTCGCGGTTCGAGGTGAGCGAAGGCGCATACCAGTGCTGCATCGGGATCAGTCCGCCCTGGAAGGCCTTGGCCTCGGACGAGCCGCCCAGCAGGTTGATCGGCGTATGGCACATCGAGCAATGTCCCAAGCCTTGCACGAGGTAGGCGCCCCGGTTCCATTCGGCCGACTTGGTCTTGTCCGGCTGGTATTCGCCCTCCTCGAAGTAGAGCGTTCTCCAGCCGATCAGCAGGCTGCGGTTGTTGTAGGGGAATTTCAGTTCGTGCGGGCGGTTCTCCTGCTGCACCGGCGGCACCGACATCATGTACTCGAAAATAGCGTCCGAATCCTGGCGCGTGACTTTCGTATAGGAAGCGAAGGGCATCGCCGGATACAACAGCTTTCCATCGCGCCCCCGGCCGGTGTGCATCATGTTGTAGAACTCGTCCGCGGTCCAGCTGCCTATCCCGGTTTTCTTGTCGGAGGTGATGTTCGGCGCGTACAGCGTGCCGAACGGCGTCGGCAGCGGCCGGTTGCCGGAAAAGATGGGTTTGCCCGGGACGGTATGGCAGGCGATGCAGTCGCCGGCCTGCGCGAGGTACTTGCCGCGCTCGACCTGCGTGGCGAATACCGGCCCTGTCGACCATGCCGCCTGTGCAAACTGCGTATAGGAGCGCGTGGGAATCCCGATGCCGGCGGCTGCAAGCACCACCAGGGCAACAGCCCTGGCCGGTCTCGATGCGATGATGAATGCCACCGTCCTTCTCCTTCACTACTTCTGGCTGCCGCATGCCATGGGCAGCGGCGCCGATGATCGTGCGATCGGCCGCGTATCGGCCGGTATCGGCATGGAAGACAGCCATGCCGCGGCGGCCGCCACTTCCGCTTCCGTCATGCGTGCCGCAATGAGCTGCATGCAATCGGGTTCGATGGCTGTCCTTGTCCCGTAGCGCCAGCCACCGAGCTGCGCCGTGATGTAATCGGCTCTCAGGCCGATAAGGGCGGGAATGCCGGGCTCGCGGCCGCTGAGGTTCGGGCCGTGGCAGGACGCACAGGCAGGAATTTCGCGCTTCGGGTTGCCGCTTTCAACAAGGTTGCGGCCGCGCTGCAAGACTTCCTGCGAGGCAGTGGCAGGCGGCGGTGTGTCATACGGCAGTTGAAGTCCCGCGTAATACTGGGCCATCTTCAGCAGATAGGCATCCGGAAGATAGGCAAGCATGAAGTTCATCGGCGCATACTTGCGCCTGCCATCCCGGAAAGCAACCAGCTGGTTATACAAATACCCCGCCGGTTTTCCCGCCAGCCTGGGGAAGTAGACATTGTTGATGCCGCGGCCTTGCTGCCCATGGCAGCCCACGCAGGCGCGGACGCGTTCTTCGATGGTATCGGGAGGGCCCTTCGCGGGCGGGGGGGCGGCAGTCTGCGCCAGGCCGGCCTGGCAAAGAATGCCGGCAAACGCGAACAAGACGCCATGGAGGATACGCATCGCCGGAAGCCTCCCCGGTTGCAGGACCGGTTCGCAGGCACCGGCTGCCGTTGTCAATTGAACAAGTAGACAGCCGTGTACGGCGAAAATTCCCTGCGAGGGGTTCAGGTGCCGGCGGGGGCGTGCGCGCCGGCCGCGCGCTTTGCGGCGGGGGCGAGCAGCTCCGCGCTCTCGGCAACGATGCGCGCGGACTCCTTCAGCCAGGCATCGTTCTTGTCGTCCGGCTTCCCGGCACGTGCCTCGCGCTGCTTGCGCTGGTTCATGCGCTCGGCTTCATTCAGGCTGATGCCCTGCAACTGGCGTTGCGCCGCTTGAGCGGCGGCTTCCTCCACAAGCGACTGGAAGTCCTGATCCTGCACGATGCGCTGCGCATGCCGGCGCTTCAGTTCGGGGAGCACACTCTCCATCGATCCCATGGTCGCATGGCCGACCGGCTTCACCTTGGCCCAAGGCAAGGCATTGTCGAGACTGGACTCGCCGAAGCGCTCCAGGTCGGACAAGGAAGGAAAGGCAATGTCGGGCATCACGCCGCGCAGCTGGGTGGTCCCGCCATTGACCCGGAAGAACTGTGCGATCGTCATCTTCAGCTCGCCCAGTTGCGGCTGGTCGTTCTGCGCGATCTTGTCGAGGTCGACGATGGTCTGCACCGTCCCCTTGCCATAGCTCAGCTCGCCGAGGATCACGCCGCGCCCGTAGTCCTGGATGGCCGCGGCGAAAATCTCGGATGCGGAGGCGGATGCGCGGTTGATCAGGATCCCGAGCGGGCCGTCCCATACCGGCTGCGGCGCGGTACTGGTATCGACGCGCACCAGGCCTTGCGCGCTGCGCTCCTGCACCACGGGGCCGCTGCCGATAAACAGGCCGGTGAGCGCCACTGCTTCTTCCAGCGAACCGCCGCCATTGTTGCGCAGGTCGATCAGGATGCCGTCCACATTCTCGCTCTTGAGCTCCGTCAGCAGGCGGAGCACATCGCGCGTCGCGCTGCGAAAATCCTTCTCCCCTTTGCGGCGGGCGTCGAAATCCTGGTAGAAGGCCGGCAGCGAGATCACGCCGACCCGCTTGCTGCCGACGCCCTCCCCGATCGGGACCACGGACTTTCTGGCCGCTTGCTGCTCGACGCTGATCTTGCCGCGCGTCAGCGTGAGCCGCGCCGGCTTCCGGTCCGTGCCTTCGCCCGCGGGCAGCACATCCAGGCGCACCGCCGTGTTCTCCGGCCCGCGGATGAGTTCGACCACCTCTTCCAGGCGCATGCCGGCCACGTCCTTCATCGGTCCCTCCTTGCCCTGGCCGACACCGAGGATGCGGTCACCCACCCTGAGGCTGGAGAGGGCCGCCGGTCCGCCCGGCATGATCTCGCGCACCGCGACGTATTCGTCGCTGTCCTGCAGCACCGCACCGATGCCGGACAGCGACAGCTTCATCGAGATATCGAAGTTGGCCGCTTCCACCGGTGCGAAGTAATCGCTGTGCGGGTCGACCGCCGTCGCCACCGCGTCCATGTAGAGCTGGAATACGCTGCTGCTGTTGGTCTGCTGGATGCGCCGCGCCAGGCCGCTGTAGCGGCGATCAAGCTCGGCACGGATTGCCTCGGCGTCCTTGCCGGCCAGCTTCAGCTGCAGCCAGTCATTCTTGACGCGCTTGCGCCACAAGTCGCGCACCTCATCGTCCGTCTGCGCGAACGGCATACCGGAGCGGTCGATGGGAATGCGCTCATCGCTGGTGAAATCAAACCCTTCCTTCAGCAATGCGCGGGCATGGGCAACACGCTCCGCCGCGCGCTGCGCATACACGCCGAATATCCGGAACGGCACGCGCAAGTCTCCGCGCTCCGTTTCCTCGCCCAGCGTGCGCCGGGCCTCGCGGAAGGCATCGAGGTCGGCCTGGAGAAAGATGATTCTTTGCGGATCGAGGGTCTTGATGTAGCGATCGAAAATGCGCTCGGAGCCGGCGGCATCGAAAGGCATGGGACGATACGGAAAGCGCTTGAGGATACTGGTGGCAAGCTGCGCGGCCTGCACGTGCTGCGGCAAGGGTTCAAGTATGCGCGGCTCCGCCATGCCAGCAGCCGCGGCGCTGGCCGTGGCAATGAACGCAAATGCAAACGCAAGCGAAAAGACGTGCAACCCCAGCTTCCCCTTCATCCATTCCTCCCTGGTACTTGTGCAGGGGTACAACTATGATCCGCAAGGAAAGCCTGGTCTTGACGCACGTCAAATCGGCAGGTGCGACTGGGAGGGATCTCTTGACCCTGGAGCGCCAACCCATCCTTGACCATCGCCGACTTTCACATTCGCAGCGCTGCTAATATTTGTGCATGACAGATTCCCTTGCTGCCCTGCCCCCGCGCCAACGCACAGAGGCCGTGCTACTCGCGGAAACCGTGCGCCTGATCGAGCAGGACGGCCCGCTGGAGGACCACGACGCCATGCGGCAGGCATTCACCGGCGCGGCAGGTGACGAGGAACGCCTGCTGGCGCGCGGCGTGCTGCTCGGCCGGCGCCTGCAACTGGACAGCGAACTTCTGCGATGGCGGCACACGGCGTGGCTGGTCGTACTGCTGCTGGCAGTGCTGGCCTTCCTCTCCGCCAGCGGCGCCGCTGCCGCGGTCGTCGGCGGCGGTCGCACGCTGAATGCGGTGACCGCCTTCTTTGCCCTGCTCGCCTTGCCCACGCTGACCCTCGCGGTGTGGGTCGTGGCTGCCTTCTCGCGCGGCGGCGGCCTGTTCGGACACCTGTCGTTCGGCAACATCCTGCTCTGGCTGCTCGCGCGCCTGCCGGGCGACCGCCGCCCCCGGCAGGCGATGGCGGCCGCGGCCCACGGCCTGCTGCAACGGGAACGCCTGCTGCCGTGGGCCTTTGGCGCGATCAGTCATGCGACATGGGCCTGCGCCCTCGTGCTGGTTCTGGCCGCCCTGGCCTTTGCCTTCTCTTTCCAGGCCTACCGCCTTACCTGGGAAACCACCATCCTCGACCCCGGATTCTTCGCCCGTTTCGTCACCCTCACCGGGACGCCGCCCCACTGGCTCGGTTTCCCCTTGCCCGATGCAGGCACGCTGCGCGACCCGGCATCCCCCTCGGCCGACCACCGGGCCTTTGCATGGTGGCTGATCGCTTGTGTATTTACCTATGGCCTGCTGCCGCGACTCCTGCTGGCCGTGGCCAGCTGGATCGCGTGGCGGCGCGGCATGCAGCGTCTGCGCCTTGATACCGCCGACCCCTACTATCGCAAACTGCTCGTGCGCTTCAGCGGGATGGAGGAGTCGCTGGTGGTGGACAAGGAGCAAGTCTTGCCTGCGCAAGACAAGGCGGCAGGCGATGTGCGCGCCGGATTCGAAGACGGCGGCGCGGTGGTCGGATTCGAATTGCCGCCGGAAGCGGCCTGGCCGCCGTCGCCACTGCCAAGCAACCTGGCCCTGTTGGAGCGGATTGCCGGCACGGGCGCCGAGCGGCATGCATTGCTGGACAGGCTATGCCGCCTCCGTCCGGGCAGCCTGCTCCTTGTCTGCCATGCCGCGTCGACGCCGGACCGCGGCACCGAGCGCTTTCTGCGGGAAGCATCGGTGCACGCCGCTCGCGCCGGATTGCTGCTCGCAGCCGCCTCGCATGAGCTTGACGTGCAGCGCTGGCGGCAGTGGCTTGCACATGTCCGCCTCGACGGCATGGCATTGTTCACCGATGACGCCAGTGCGGCGGGCTGGCTGGGAGGCGCACATGGCTGATCCCATCCGCGTGGCCGTGGTCGGCCATACCAATGCCGGCAAGACTTCCCTGCTGCGCACCCTCACGCGCCGGGTGGCGTTCGGCGAAGTATCGGCGCAGCCCGGAACCACCCGCCACGTCGAGCAGGTGGACTTGATGGTGAACGGCGAAAGCGCCGTGCGCTTTTTCGATACGCCCGGACTGGAGGATGCGGTCACCCTGCTCGACAACATGCGGGCACTGGGCGAGTTCGCGGCCCCGCCCGACCGGGTGCGCACCTTTCTGCAGGGGCCGGAGGCGCGCGGCATCTTCGAACAGGAAGCCAAGGTCTTGCGCAAGATGCTGGAGGTGGACGCAGGCATGTATGTGATCGACACGCGCGAACCCGTCCTGCCGAAGTTCCGCGCGGAAATCGAAATCCTCACCTGGTGCGCCCGGCCGGTGATGCCGGTGCTGAACTTCGTGCGCGATGCTGCCAGCCGCAGCGAGGAATGGCTCGCCACGCTGGCCGCGTACAACCTGCACGCGTGCGTGCAGTTCGACGCCGTCGCCCCCTTTGTCGGATCGGAGCAGCTGCTGTACCACGACATGGCGACGCTGCTGCGCGAGCGCCGCGGCGATCTCGCGCGCATCGTCGACCACCTGGAGCAGCAGCGGCGCGAACGCCAGCACGCAGCGCGCGCCATTGTCGCCGACCTGCTGGTCTCGCTGGCCGCCCTGCGCCAACCGATTTCACAGGAAGATTTCGCCGATCCGGCCCGGCGCGAAAAGTTCGTCGGCAATCTCCGTGCCGCCGTATTGCAGGCCTCGCGCAAAGCCGTCGACGACTTGCTGTCGGTCTACGGATTCCGTCCCGACGACGCCGAGGCTGCGGCCATCCCCTTGCTCGACGGCAGATGGGAAGACGACTTGTTCGACCCGGAGACCCTGCTCGATGCCAGCCGCAAGCTGGGCACCGGCGCTGCGGTCGGGGCCGCCATCGGTTTCACCGCCGACCTCGCGCTTGCCGGACTGTCGCTCGGAGCCGCCACGGCACTGGGTGCTGCCATCGGCGGGCTCGCCAGCCAGGGCTGGGCGCAGTTCGGGCGCCGGCTCGCCAACAAGGTCCGCGGCGTGCAGGAACTGACGCTGGAAAACGAAGTGCTCTACGTTTTGGCGGCCCACATGATCGATCTGCTCGCGGCGCTCGAGCAGCGCGGCCACGCCGCGGAGGGCAAGGTCAAGGCGACATCGGGGAGCGGTGCCGGCGACTTCAAACCCTTGCTTGCGGCGCTGCAGGCAGGCCGCGCCCATCCCGAATGGGCAGCGCAAGCTTCGCGGCGCGACGCGCGACGAACACGCCTCGTCGACGAGATCGGCGAGCGCTTGCGCCCGATGGTGGATGCGCGGCTGGCCTAGATCAATCCCTCGAACACAACGACGTCGACCATGTCCCCGGCTTTGACCGGCCCCTGCCCGTCTCCCAGCACCACGATGCAGTTTGCCTCGACCATGGAACGCAGTATCCCCGAGCCCTGCGCACCGGTGATGCGAACGCGCGGTACGCCGTCTTCGCCACGCGACAGGATGCCGCGCTGGTACTCCGTCCGTCCCGGCTTCTTGCGGATGTCGGCTTGCGATGCGGCGCGCAGCAGCGGCAAGGGCGCGTCCTCGGCTCCCATCATGCGCAGCAATGCGTTGCGCGCAAAAAAGTAAAAGGTGACCATCACGGCCACCGGATTTCCCGGCAGCCCGAACAGGCAGGCGCTTTTCCCGTTCGCCCCCACCCGCCCGAACGCCATCGGCCGCCCCGGGCGCATGCCGATCTTCCAGAACGTGACATCGCCCAGTTCCGCCATGATCTGCTTCGTATAGTCCGCTTCGCCCACCGACACGCCGCCCGTGGTGACGACCGCATCGGCGCGTTCGCACGCCGCAAGGAAGGCTGCCTTGAGCGAGGCCGGATCGTCCTTGACCACGCCCATGTCGACCAACTCGCAGCCGAGGCGGGTCAGCATGCCGTGCAAGGTGTAACGGTTGCTGTCATACACGCAGCCGGGCTCCAGCGCTTGGCCGATGGAGCGCAATTCATCGCCGGTGGAGAAGAAGGCGACGCGCAGACGCCGCCGCACGGGGACTTCCGCGATCCCGAGCGATGCCAGCAGGCCGAGGTCGGCCGGGCGCAGCACGCGGCCTTTCGCCAGCGCCGTGCCGCCCGCCTTCAGGTCTTCGCCGCGCAGGCGCCGGTTGTCGCCGGCCTTGACAGCGCGCGCATCGAAGCTGACCGCATTCGGGCCCGCCACGGTCAGCTCTTGCGGAATGACGGTATCGCACCCGGGCGGCATCGGCGCGCCGGTCATGATGTGCACGCACTGGCCGGCACGGATTTCCTCGTCGCAGCGTTCGCCCGCAAGGACGGTTGCCGCCACGTCGAGCGTGACAGCTTCCGTTCCAGCCAGGCAGGCGCTCGAAAACGCGTAGCCGTCCATCGCGGAATTGTCGTGCTGGGGCACGTCGATCGTCGAAACGATGTCGTCGGCCAATACACGGCCGAGTGCGTCAAGCAAGGCGGCTTGTTCGACCTCGCCGACGGGCGTGACAAACTCCCGGATGATCTGCTGCGCCTTTTCCACCGGCAAGGCGTCGGGGTCGTAATCGGCGAAGCAGCCGGTCAGCTCGGAGAGTCGCGGATAGGACATGGATGCACTCAGGTTGGCTCGAAGCGGCGCAATTCTTCCACGGTATTGATGTTGCGAAAGGCATCCGCATCCGGGAACGCGACTTCGACGAAGGGCAGCGAGCGATACCAGGTTTCGATCTTGCGTCCCCCGCCCTGCAGGTAGGCGTCGAGGCTGGAAATCACGGTGGTCTTCATCAGGGAAAAGACCGGATGTGTGCGGCGCCCGCCCTCCTCGGTTACCGCTACCGCGATGTCGGCGCCGGCCGCCGTCAGTGCATCGGCGAGCACAGGCACGAGGTCTTCCGGAAGGAAGGGCGAGTCGCAGGGCGCGGTGGCAAGAAAGGCGGTATCGCAACGCGAAAGCCCGGTCTGCAGTCCGGCGAGCGGGCCCTCGAAGCCGCCCAGCATGTCCGGCCACACCGGATAGCCGAAGCCTTCATACGGCCCGATGTTCTGGTTGGCGTTGATGATCAGCGTGCCGACCTGCGGACTGAGGCGGAGGATGACGTGCAGCACCATGGGCGCGCCGCGAAACGTCTGCAAGCCCTTGTCGACCCCGCCCATGCGCGAGCCGCGCCCGCCGGCGAGAACCAGCCCGGTAATCTGTGAAGGTGCGATGGACATCCCTGCTTCCTGTGACGAGGTTCAAAAATTGTAGACCTCGCGCCGTGCGCTTGTCGATGAAAGCGGCACTCGCAAATGACATGGAACAACTATCGGACGCATGCCTTTCGGCATGCATCAAATTTGTACAAATTAAATCTGTACATCTGCGAATTTTGGCGCACTATGAAAACCACACAGTACAAGCGCGCACAAAGCGCTGGCGGAGCAGATGGAGACACCATTTCTTTCGGTTGCAGTGCTGATGCAACGGACATCCCTCGCGAACCGATGGCAGCCATTCCAATGGAAGGCGTCTGAAATCTCGGCGGACCCCGTCCTCTCTGCGGCGGGGTGCCTCTGCTTGCGAAACGACAACAGCGATTGCCGCTGGCTGTTCGGCGGTTTCGATATCAGCCTGTATCCGGATGAAGCCGAAGGCTATTTCCTGAACGTCTCTTCGCCGGCGCCCTGCTGGTTCATCATGTGGCGCATCGAGGAGCGCGACGGCCAGGACATCGCCGTGCCCAAGCAAGTCACCCTGTCCTACAACGAGGCCGCTCGCCTGATGGATGGCGGCGAGCAGGTGGACACCCTTCCCGCTTCCCCGGCCGTGGTCGAACGCCTGGCCGCGTACGTGCAGGAGCACTACCGTCCGGAGCCGAAGAAGAAGCGCCGCAAGCCTTCCTTCGAAGGCGGCGCCGCCGTCGAGGAGATGGCGCGCGCGGAAGGAGGCGCACATGGACGCTGAAAGCTTTTTCGATCGCTGGGAGCAGCGCAATGCGGAGCGGCGCGCGGCTGAAGTTTCCGCGGCGCCCGCGGCGCTCCCGGAGGCGCAACCGCCTTCGCTGGAAGACGTCGCCATGCTCACGCCGGATTCCGATTTCCGCCGCTTCGTGGCCTCCGGCGTCGACGAGAACGTGCGCCGCTCCGCCATGAAAAAGCTGTTTGCCGATCCCCGCTTCAATGTGATGGACGGCCTGGATGTCTATATAGAGGACTACCACAGCTTCCAGCCCATTCCGGCGGCGATGCTGGCTGCGCTCACGCACGCCAGGTCGCTGCTCGACCCGCTGGCGCACCTGATGCCGGCGCCGGAGGAAGAAGCCGCCGAGGACGCACCCGTACAGGATGAACCACCCGCAGAGGAACAGCCGAGCCATGACGACCCGGTACAAGATATGTAATTGCAATCGCACCATGCCGCTCGACCCGGCGGCTGGCAAGGCGCTGGGGGAGGCCCTGGGCGCACCGGCGCTCCCGGTTGCCTCGGTGCTCTGCCGGCGGGAGGTCGGCGCGTATCTGGATGCGATCGACGGCAGCGAACAGGTTGTCGTTGCCTGCACGCAGGAACGCGCCTTGTTCTCCGAACTTGCCGACCAGCGGCAGACGGAGGCGCCGATCCGTTTCGTCAACATCCGGGAAACCGGCGGATGGGGCGCGGAAGCCCGGCAGTCACTGCCGAAAATGGCGGCCCTGCTCGCCGCGGCGGCCTTGCCCGCGCCGGAGCCGGTGCCTTCGGTCGAGTACGCATCCGGCGGCAGCGTGCTGCTGATCGGGCCGTCCTCGCGCGTCATGCCCTGGGCCGAGCGCCTGTCGGCGCAGCTCGACGTGAGCCTCCTGCTGACCTCGGGCCACGGCGGCGAGCCCTTGATGGAGCGGCGCTATCCGACATTTTCCGGCACGCGGGTGCGGGTCGAAGGATGGCTGGGCGCATTCACCGTGCGCTGGCAGCAGGACAACCCGATCGACCTCGAACTGTGCACGCGCTGCAACGCCTGCCTCGCCGCCTGCCCGGAAAACGCGATCGACCTGAGCTACCAGATCGACATGGCGGCCTGCACCAATCATCGCGATTGCGTGAAGGCGTGCGATGCCGTCGGCGCGATTGACTTCACGCGCATTGCAAGCGAGCGCGACAAGGAATTCGACCTCGTGTTCGACCTGTCGGACCAGCCCGCCATCGGCCTGCACCAGCCGCCGCAAGGCTACTTCGCGCCGGGAGCCGACCCGGCGCGGCAGGCGGAACAGGCGCTGCAGCTCACGCAACTGGTGGGCGAATTCAGCAAGCCGAAATTCTTTGCCTACAAGGAAAAGCTGTGCGCGCACAGCCGCAACCGGCAGACCGGCTGCAACGCCTGCATCGACATCTGTTCCGCGGGCGCAATCAGCCACGACGGCGACCACATCAAGGTCAATCCCCACCTGTGCGCGGGCTGCGGCGCCTGCACCACGGTATGCCCGTCGGGCGCCCTCACCTATGCCTACCCGCGCCCCGCCGATCTCGGCCTGAAGCTGCGGACCCTGCTCAACACCTACGTCAAGGCCGGCGGAAGGCAGCCGGCATTGCTGTTCCACAACCAGGAGCACGGCGCGGCATTGATCGAGGCACTGGGCCGCCTGGCCGGCGCGCGCGGTGCCCACGGCGTTCCGGCGCGCGTCATTCCCGTCGACCTGCATCATGTCGCCTCCGTCGGCATCGACATCTGGCTCAGCGCGATCGCCTATGGCGCGGCAAATGTGCTGGTGCTGGCGACAGGCAAGGAGGCGACCGCGTATATCGATGCCCTGGAGCAGCAGATCGACATTGCGCAGATCATCCTGTCCGCGCTCGGTTACGAAGGCCGTCATATCGAATTGCTGCGGGCCGCAACTGCGCTCGAACTCGATAGTGAATTGCAACGTCCGCGCCCGGCCGCCGTGCCGGCCATTCCCGCCACTTACCACATCAGCGCGGAAAAGCGCGCCACCCTGCGCCTCGCATTCGACCATCTGCTTGCACATGCGCCGGCTCCTGCCACCGAGATCGCACTGCCGGCGGGCGCGCCCTACGGCGCGGTCGCCGTCGACACCTCGGCCTGCACCTTGTGCATGTCCTGTGTCGGCGCCTGCCCGGAAAACGCGCTGATCGACAACCCGTCCCTGCCCCAGCTGCGCTTCATCGAGACGAATTGCGTGCAGTGCGGCCTGTGCGAAAAGACTTGCCCTGAAAACGCGATTTCCCTGACCCCGCGACTCCTGCTCGACAGCCGCGCCCGGGAACGCGTGGTGTTGAACGAAGCGCAGCCTTTCCACTGCATCCGTTGCGGCAAGCCCTTCGGCACGCTGCAGATGGTGGAAAACATGCTCGCCAAGCTTTCCACGCATGGCGCCTTTGCCGGCAATCTCGACCGCATCCGCATGTGCGGCGATTGCCGGGTAGTGGACATGATGGAAAACAAAAAGGAAGTAAGCATCCTCGAGCTCAAACGCTGACCCGACGAAAGAGACGATGACCGCTGCCAGCACCCACACTCTCCGTTTTGAAGCGCCCGACCGCGGCGAAGAGATCGCGCGCGCCGACCTCTACGGCCTGCTGGCCGGCCTGTTCTACGGCCCGCCGTCGCAGGACTTGCTCGATGCCATCGCGCACACGCCCGCCGGCGGCGACAGCGTGCTGCAACAGGCCTGGAACGATCTCGCGCGCACCTGCGAGGAAGCCGATGCGCAGAAGGTGCGGGATGAGTACGAATCGCTGTTCATCGGCGTGGGCAAACCGGAAATCATGTTGTACGCCTCGTATTACCTGTCAGGGTTCCTGATGGAAAAGCCGCTGGCGGCGCTGCGCGGCGACCTCGATGCGCTGGATCTGCAGCGCAGCGAGAGCATGCCGGAAAGCGAAGACCATATTGCTGCGCTGTGCGAAGTGATGCGCTACCTGATCACGTCCGACGATCCGGCACAGAACAGTCTCGCAATCCAGAAGCAATTCTTCAGCACGCACCTGCAGCCGTGGGCGGGGGAGATGTGCGACGTCATCATGCACCACCCGCAGGCTGTCTTTTACTCGGAGGTGGCGCAGCTGGCGAAACATTTTTTCGACGTCGAAATGCAGGCTTTCGACATGGCATGACGCTTGCGACTGATCAATCGCATGCACCACAACTGTGCTAACTTGAATCGATGCAGGTGTAACGCAGATTACCCGCCGGTGTTCCACACCAAGGAGACAATCATGTCCCAACAGCCCAAGATCGCCCGAAGGACTTTCTTCACCTTGCTGGGCGGTGCTGCCGCCGCAGGCGTTGCCGCCAAGCTGGCGTCCCAGTCCCCCGTCTCCGGCGCCGCCGAGCCCGCGAAGGAACCGCAAGGCAACGGCTACCGACTGACCGAGCACATCAAGAAGTACTACCGCACCACCACCATCTAAACGCACGCGGAGATGAACATGCTATTGACTCGCAAAGGGCAGTCAGGGCCGCGCTCGCCCGATCGCTTCAGCAGCAGCCTCGTCGAAAGCCTGTCGCGCGCACTGCCGACCATGGACAGGCGCACCTTTCTCAAACGCTCGGGCATCGGCGTTGCCGCCGGTGTCGCGGTTTCGCAGCTGGACCTGATACGCAAGGCCGGGGCGGCGGATGAGAAACCGGCAAACGCTAAAAAGGTTGAGGTCAGGCGCACCGTCTGCACGCACTGCTCGGTGGGCTGCGCGGTCGACGCCATCGTCGAAAACGGCGTGTGGACGCGGCAGGAACCGGTCTTCGATTCGCCGCTGAACCTCGGCGCGCATTGCGCCAAGGGCGCCGCGATCCGCGAGCACGGGCACGGCGAGTACCGCCTCAAGTATCCGATGAAGCTGGTCAACGGCAAGTACCAGCGCATCAGCTGGGACCAGGCGCTCAACGAAATCTCGGCCCGCATGCTGGACATCCGCAAAGCCAGCGGACCGGACGCGATGTTCTTCATCGGCTCCTCCAAGCACAACAACGAGCAGTCGGCGCTGCTGCGCAAGTTCGTCTCCTTCTTCGGCACCAACAATACCGACCACCAGGCACGCATCTGCCATTCGACCACCGTCGCCGGCGTCGCCAATACCTGGGGCTACGGAGCGATGACGAACAGCTACAACGATATGCAAAACGCCAAGGCGATCATGTATATCGGTTCCAACGCGGCCGAGGCGCACCCGGTCTCCATGCTGCACATGCTGCATGCGAAGGAAACCGGAACCAAGGTGATCGTCGTCGATCCGCGCTTCACCCGCACGGCGGCCAAGTCGGACCAGTACATCCGCATCCGTTCCGGCTCCGACATTCCCTACCTGTACGGCATGCTGTACCACATTTTCCAGAACGGCTGGGAAGACAAGAAGTACATCAACGACCGCGTCTACGGCATGGACAAGGTGCGCGAGGAGGTGATGAAGTGGACGCCGGACAAGGTCGAGGAAGCCTGCGGCGTGCCCGAGGCGGAAATGCGCAAGGCGGCGGAGACGATGGCCAAGAACCGGCCCTCGACCGTGGTCTGGTGCATGGGGCAGACCCAGCATTCGATCGGCAACGCCATGGTGCGCGCCTCGTGCATCCTGCAGCTTGCGCTGGGCAATGTCGGCGTCTCCGGCGGCGGCACCAACATCTTCCGCGGCCATGACAACGTCCAGGGCGCAACCGACGTCGGCCCGAACCCGGACTCCCTGCCCGGCTACTACGGCCTGTCGACCGGTTCGTGGAAACACTGGGCGGCGGTGTGGGGTGTGGACTATGAATGGATCAAGAAGCAGTACGTGTCGCAGGCGATGATGGAAAAGTCGGGAACGACGGTCTCGCGCTGGATCGACGCCGTGCTGGAAAAGAATGAACTGATCGACCAGGACCAGAACGTGCGCGGCCTGGTGTTCTGGGGACACGCGCCGAATTCGCAGACGCGCGGCCTGGAAATGAAGAAGGCGCTCGACAAGCTGGACCTGCTGGTGGTGATCGACCCCTACCCGTCGGCAACGGCGGCAATGGCGGCGATGACGGTGGACGGCCAGCAGCTCAATCCCAACCGCGCGGTCTACCTGTTGCCGGCCGCGACCCAGTTCGAGACCGCCGGTTCGGTCACCGCGTCCAACCGTTCCCTGCAGTGGCGCGAGAAGGTGATCGAACCCTTGTTCGAGTCGCGCACCGACCAGATGATCATGTACCAGTTGGCCGAGAAGCTCGGCTTCGGCAAGGAACTGGTGGCCAAGCTGAAGCTGGTGCCGGGCAAGGGCGGCATGATGGAGCCCGAGCCGGAATCGATGCTGCGCGAAATCAACCGCGGCACCTGGACCATCGGCTATACCGGCCAGTCGCCCGAACGGCTGAAGGCGCACATGCGCAACATGCACCTGTTCGACGTCAAGACCCTGCGCTGCAAGGGCGGCAAGGACCCGGTGACCGGCTACGACCTGACCGGCGACTACTTCGGCCTGCCCTGGCCTTGCTACGGTACGGCGGAACTCAAGCACCCCGGCTCGGCCAATCTGTACGACACCACGAGGCATGTGATGGATGGCGGCGGCTGCTTCCGCGCCAACTTCGGCGTGGAGCGCGAGGGCGTCAACCTGCTGGCGGAGGATGGCGTGCATTCCGTCGGCTCGGACATCACGACCGGCTATCCCGAATTCGACCATGTCCTGCTGAAGAAACTCGGCTGGTGGGACGACCTGACCGAGGAGGAAAAGAAGGCGGCCGAAGGAAAGAACTGGAAGACGGACCTGTCGGGCGGCATCCAGCGCGTCTGCCTGAAAGTGCATGGCGTACATCCCTTCGGCAATGCGAAGGCGCGCGCCGTCGTCTGGAATTTCCCCGACCCGGTTCCGCTGCACCGCGAACCCCTGTACAGCACGCGGCCGGACCTCGTCGCGAAGTATCCGACGCATGACGACAAGATGGCCTTCTGGCGCCTGCCCACGCTGTACAAGTCGGTCCAGCAAAAGAACGTGGAAGCCAAGCTGCACGAGAAATTCCCGCTCATCCTCACCTCCGGGCGGCTGGTCGAATACGAAGGCGGCGGCGAGGAAACGCGCTCCAATCCCTGGCTGGCCGAGCTGCAGCAGGATTCCTTCGTCGAGATCAACCCGCAGGCCGCAAGCCAGCGCGGCATCCGCAATGGGGAGTATGTGGTGCTGTCCACGCCGACCGGCGCGCGGCTAAAGATCAAGGCGCTGGTGACACCGCGTGTCGGCCCCGACACGGCGTTCATGCCCTTCCACTTCTCCGGATGGTGGCAGGGCCGGGACATGCTCGAGTTTTACCCGGAAGGCGCGGCGCCGGTGGTGCGCGGCGAAGCCGTCAATACCGCGACGACTTACGGCTACGACTCGGTCACCATGATGCAGGAAACCAAGACCACGATTTGCAACATCGAACGTTTCACCGCCTGATGGA
>Ga0196970_1001000_pt1 | contig 23194 bp, 26 predicted proteins | sample S1v_513CmetaG_FD_148672 | JGI IMG/M metagenome (GOLD analysis project Ga0196970, IMG submission 148672) | Soil microbial communities from Anza Borrego desert, Southern California, United States - S1+v_5-13C | ecosystem: Environmental > Terrestrial > Soil > Desert | place: USA: California...
GCAAGCACGTGGCACCCGGCCTGATCCTGCAGGTGCGCCGACATGATGACAGGCAGCGGCCCGCCCCTGGCGAGCCGCCGCTTCGTATTGGGCTGACGGCAAGTCGCAAGGTCGGCAACGCGGTTGTGCGCAACCGCGCGCGCCGCCGCCTGCGCGAGGCCGCCCGCCTCATCCTGCCCGCGCACGCCGCCCCCGGCCACGACTTCGTGCTGGTGGCCCGCAAGGACACCGCCGACCGGCCCTGGACCGACCTTCTGGGCGACCTGACGGCCGCCCTCAAACGCCTCGGCCTCTGGCGCGACGGCGAACCATCGCGCACGCCGCCACCCACGCCGCCACCACCCACGCCGGACGGAGGGTGAATGAGCCCGCTTGCCCATCTGATGCGCGCGCTGGTGATCGGCTACCAGTGGACCCTGTCGCCCTTCGTCGGCTTCCACTGCCGCTATTTCCCGACCTGCTCCAACTACGCGCTGGAGGCGCTGGCCACGCACGGCGCCATTCGCGGCGGCTGGCTGACGGTGCGCCGCCTGCTGCGCTGCCAGCCCTGGGGCGGCTCGGGCTACGACCCCGTGCCGGAGCCGCGAAAAGCCGGGCATCGCTGTGGCGACGCGTCATGCGGGGTGGCGCATCATCAGCACTTCAGGCATCACTGGGCCGGCACGCCCAAGGCACGCGACTGACGCAAGGTCCGACGGACACTCTCGGGGAACCATGACCGACCAACGCAACCTCCTCCTGGCGATCGTGCTGTCGATCGCCATCCTGCTGGGCTTCCAGTTCCTCTACGAGGGCCCGAAGGTCCAGCAGCGGCAGGCCGAACAGGCGCGGCAGACCGAACAGACGGTCAACGTCCCCGCCCCCACGGCTCAGGCGCCCGAGGCCCCCAAGGACCGCCCGCAGCTGCTGGCGGAGCAGTTCGCCGCCGGCACGCGCGTGAAGATCGCCACGCCGTCGCTGCACGGGTCGGTCAACCTGCTGGGCGGCCGGATCGACGACCTGACGCTGGCCAACTACCACGTCACGCCGGACCCGAAGAGCCCGGAGATCGTCCTGCTCTCGCCCGCCGGCGCGCCGAACGGCTACTACGCCGAGTTCGGCTGGGTGCCGGAGGACCGCAGCGTGCCGACGCCGGACGCCAACACCCGCTGGACCGCCCAGGGCACGGAGCTGACGCCGGACAAGCCGCTGGTCCTGACCTGGGACAACGGCAAGGGTCTGGTGTTCGAGCGGACGGTCGCCGTCGACCCCGACTACATGTTCACGATCACCCAGCGCGTGCGCAACACCGGGTCGGCCCCGGTGAAGCTGCTGCCCTATTCGCTCGTGTCGCGCCACGGCACGCCGTACACCGAGGGCTTCTACATCCTGCACGAAGGCCCGCTGGGCGTCTTTGACGGCAAGCTGTACGAGACCAAGTACGACGACCTGAAGTCTGCCAAGACCGTCACCAAGCAGACCACCGGCGGCTGGATCGGCATCACCGACAAGTACTGGCTGGTCTCGCTGGTCCCCGACCAGAAGGCGCCGGTCACCGCCCGCTTCCTGCACAACACCCGCGGCACCGAGGACCGCTATCAGGTCGACGCCATGGCCGACCAGCCGCTGGAGGTCGCCCCCGGCGCCACCGCCGAGCAGACCGCGCGCCTGTTCGCCGGCGCCAAGCAGGTGAAGCTGCTGGACGCCTACGCCGAGAAGTACGGCATCACCAACTTCGACCTGGCGATCGACTTCGGCTGGTTCTACTTCCTGACCAAGCCATTCTTCTACGCGCTGGACATGCTGGCCCGCCTGATCGGCAACTTCGGCGTGGCGATCCTGATCTTCACGGTGATCGTCAAGGCGGTCTTCTTCCCGCTGGCCAACAAGTCGTACCACGCGATGGCCAAGATGAAGAAGCTGCAGCCGCAGATGCAGCAGCTGCGCGAGCGCTTCGACGACGACAAGGCCCGCCTGAACCAGGAGATGATGGCGCTGTACAAGCGCGAGAAGGTCAACCCGATGGCGGGTTGCCTGCCGATCCTGATCCAGATCCCGGTGTTCTTCGCGCTGTACAAGGTGCTGTTCGTCACCATCGAGATGCGGCACGCGCCGTTCTACGGCTGGATCCACGACCTGTCGGCGCCGGACCCCACGACGATCTTCAACCTGTTCGGCCTGATCCCGTGGAACCCGCCGGCCATGCTGATGCTGGGCGCGTGGCCGCTGATCATGGGCGTCACCATGTACCTGCAGCAGAAGATGAACCCGGCGCCGCCCGACCCGGTGCAGCAGAAGGTGTTCGCGTTCCTGCCGGTGGTGTTCACCTTCATGCTGGCCAGCTTCCCGGCCGGCCTGGTGATCTACTGGGCGTGGAACAACCTGCTGTCCATCATCCAGCAGTGGATCATCATGCGCCAGGACGGCGTGAAGATCACCTGACGGCGCACAGCCATTCCTGACCTGACTGGCGGTAAATCGGATCATTGACATCCGTTTACCGCCAGTTATGTTTCTGGGATGTACGAGCTGTCGATCAAGAAGACCGCCGCGAAGGCGATCGCCCGGCAGCCGCCGGCCATCCGGACCCAGATGACGGCCGATCTCGAAGCGCTGGCCGCCAACCCGGACGACGCCGCGCTCGATATCGAACACATCGGCGGCAGCGACTATCTACGGCTCAAGTTCCGCAATCCGGCGCGCGGCTTCCGGGCCGTCTTCACGCGTGACGACGAGACACGCACCATCAGCGTGAAGGCGGTCGAACCGCGGGGCCAAGCCTACGACGTGAGGAGGCTGCAACGATGACCGTGCAGTTCATCGCCGGCAAGGACGGCGAAGCCGAATACGCCGTGTTGCCCATCGCCGAGTACGAGGCGCTGTGCGCCCGCGCCATGGATCGGGACGACGTCCAGGCCGCCCTCGACGCCGAGGACGACGAAGACCTCCCCTGGAGCATGGCGAAGCGGCTGATCGACGGCGAAAGCCCGGTGCGCGTGTGGCGCGAGCATCGCGGCCTGACCCAGGCGGACCTCGCCGCCGCGATCGGCATGACGGCCAGTTACCTGTCGCAGATCGAGGCCGGGCGAAAGACACCGGCCATCGATGTCTACCGGTCGCTCGCGACCGCCCTCAACGTTTCCCTCGACGACCTGGCGCCCTGAACGGACCTTGCCCCCATGACCGAATCGAAGACCCCCAGCCTCACCTCCAACCTCAGCGACGAGGAGATCGAGGCCGGGCGCCTGCTGTTCGCGCAGGCGTGCGACTTCGTCTGGGGTGCCAGCGAGCTGGCCCAGCTGCCCGAGGCCGACCTGCCGGAGATCGCCTTCGCCGGCCGCTCCAACGTCGGCAAGTCCAGCCTCGTCAACGCGCTGACCGGGCGCAAGACGCTGGCGCGCACCTCCAACACGCCGGGACGCACGCAGCAGCTCAACTTCTTCAACCTCGGCAACCGGCTGAAGCTGGTGGACATGCCCGGCTACGGCTACGCCAAGGAGAGCAAGGAGAAGGTCGAGGCGTGGAACAATATGGTCCGCCGCTTCCTGCGCGGCCGCGTGACGCTGCGCCGGGCGCTGGTGTTGATCGACGGCCGTCACGGCATCAAGCCGAACGACGTGGAGATCATGAAGATGCTGGACCAGACCGCCGTGCCCTACCAGATCGTGCTGACCAAGGCCGACAAGGTGAAGGCGGCGGAGCTGGAGGCCGTGCGCACGCGCACCGCCGCCGCGCTGAAGAAGCACCCGGCCGCCTACCCCGAGGTGCACGTGACCAGCGCCGAGAAGGGCCTGGGCATCGCCGAGCTGCGCGCCAGCCTCGCCAAGCTCACCGAATTCTGATCCGGGCGCGGCCGTGCACCTGGAGGTCTCCCCCGTCTTCGTCTTCCTGGTGCAGGCGATCCTGCTGATCGCCGTGCCGTTCCTGCTGTGGCGGCTGACCGGCATCAAGCGCGTGGCGCCGATGGTGGTGGTGCAGATCCTGTTCGGCATCGCGCTCGGCCCCTCCGTGCTGGGCCATCTGGCGCCGGACCTGTGGGGGCGGCTGTTCGCCCCGGCCTCCCTGGCGCCGCTGTCGGGGCTGGCGTGGCTGGCGGTGGTGTTCTTCGCCTTCCTCACCGGCCTGCACCTGGACGTGACGGAGTTCAAGGGCAAGGGCCGTGCCTTCGCCGCCGTCAGCCTGTCCAGCATGCTGGTGCCCACCGCGCTGGGCGTGCTGGCCGGCCTGTGGATCGCCGATGCGGTGCCGGGCATGGCCGGGCCGAAGGCGTCGCCGGCGCTGTTCGCCGCGGGGTTCGGCATCTGCCTGGGCGTCACCGCGCTGCCGGTGCTGGGCGCCATCCTGCGCGAGATGGGGCTGGTCAACCACCGCGTCGGCCAGCTGGCGCTGGGCTACGCCGCCGTGAACGACGCAGCACTCTGGGTGCTGATGACGGGCGTCCTGGCCTGGGGGCACGGCGGCGGGCTGGACGGCATGGGGTGGGTGCTGGCGCTGGGCCTGCTCTACGCCGGGGCGTCGCTGCTGGTGGCGCGGCCGCTGCTGGAGCGGGTGATGCGGCACGCCGCCCCCGACGGGCACTTCGGCGACACGGCGGTGGTCGCCACCTGCGCGGCACTCCTCGGCTCCGCCGCGGTGACGGAGCTGATCGGGCTGCACTACATCCTGGGCGCCTTCATCGCCGGGCTGGTCATGCCCAAGCGCGTGGCCGAAGCCATCCTGCACCGCCTGGACCCCTTCGCCACGCTGGTGCTGCTGCCCTTCTTCTTCACGCTGACCGGCCTGAAGGTGACCATCGACCTGGGCGAGCCGGCGCAGTGGACCGTCTTCCTGGTGGCGACGCTGACCACGCTGGCCGGCAAGGTGCTGGGCACCACCCTGCCCGCCCGCCTGACCGGCGAGAGCTGGCCGGACGCGCTGCGCCTGGGCACGCTGATGCCGTGCAAGGGGCTGATGGAGGTGATCGTCCTGACCATCCTGCTGGAAGCCGGCGTGCTGTCGCTGGGCTGCTTCTCGGCCATGGTGCTGATGGCGGTGGCGACCACGGCGCTGACCCAGCCGCTGACCCTGCTGGCCGGCCGCTGGGCCGACGCGCGCTGCGGCGCGGCGGCCGTGCGGGGATAGGCTGCGGGCTTGTCCCGCACGATCCGCACCCGAGGCAATATATCCACGGATTTCGCGGATCGGGGTCACGGATTACACGGATCTTCTTCTTGTACCCGCATCTGCTGCCGGTAGACGCGCGGACGCAGGCAAGCCCAAAAGAAAAATCCGTGCAATCCGTGGCGTCAATCCGTGAAATCCGTGTGAATCGTGTTGCCCGCCGTGAAGCCCGGCGCCTCCTCAACTCGGCGTCGCGATCCCTTCGTCCGGCGTCTCGCCGCTGCCGCCGCGCCGCGCCTTGTCCTTCTCGGGGCGCTTCAGCAGGCGGCCGTCGTCCTCCGGCGGGGTCTTGAGGGCGTCGGTGAAGGGGGTCTTCGGTTCGGGCATGCGGCGGTCGCTGTGGCGGTCGTTGCGGCGGTCGGTCATGGCACTTTCCCATCGGCGGGCGTTTCCCAACTGCGAACCGTGCCGCCCCGCCGCCGGTTCCCGCAAAAAGCCCCCTAGGCACGGCCCGCGGCTTCCGTTAAAGAGTCCGCCGATGACCACACCCACGAACGGCTCTCCCGTGACGACGAACGACCGTGAAGAGTGGCTGGGCAAGGCCCGCACCCTGTCCGAGGCCCTCCCCTACATGCGCCGCTACGCCGGGCGCACCTTCGTCATCAAGTACGGCGGCCACGCCATGGGCGACGACCATCTGGCCGAGCTGTTCGCCCGCGACATCGTGCTGCTGAAGCAGGTGGGCATCAACCCCGTGGTGGTGCACGGCGGCGGCCCGCAGATCGGCGCCATGCTGAACCGCCTGAAGATCCAGTCGAGCTTCGTCGACGGCCTGCGCGTCACCGACAAGGAGACGGTCGAGGTGGTCGAGATGGTGCTGGCCGGCTCCATCAACAAGCAGATCGTCACCGCCATCTCCAAGGCCGGCGGCCGCGCCGTGGGCCTGTCGGGCAAGGACGGGCAGCTTATCATCGCGCGCAAGCTGCGCCGCACGCAGAAGGACCCGGACAGCAACATCGAGAAGGTGCTGGACCTGGGCTTCGTGGGCGAGCCGTACCAGGTGAACCCGCAGATCCTGAACAGCCTGATCCAGTCGGACATCATCCCGGTGGTGGCCCCGGTGGGCGTCGACCTGGCCGGCGACACCTACAACATCAACGCCGACACCTCGGCCGGCGCCATCGCCGGTGCCTTGGGCGCCACGCGCTTCTTCCTGCTGACCGACGTGGCCGGCGTGCTGGACAAGGACAAGAACCTGATCCCGCGCATGACGCTGGAGCAGGCCCGCGGCTGCATCGCCGACGGCACCGCGTCCGGCGGCATGATCCCGAAGATCGAGACCTGCATCGACGCCGTCGAACAGGGCGTCGACGCCGCCGTCATCCTGGACGGCCGGGTGCCGCACGCGCTGCTGCTGGAGATCTTCACCGAGGGCGGGGCCGGAACGCTGATCGGCCGCGACTGATCCACGCCCGCCCGCTGCCGCCCTGCCTGCTGCCGAAGGGTCCCGCCATGACGAAAGACCTGCGCAAGGACCTGCTTCGGCAGATGGCGGAGATCCGTGGCCGGCTCGACCCCAAGCTGGTGGAGCGCGCCAAGCTGGCGGCCTTCGGCAAGGTCCCCTACGACCGGGACGTCGCCAAGGAGGCCGTCAGCCGTTTCCTGGACGCCCGCGACGACGGCGGCGCCTTCCGCCGCAAGCTGGAGGACGCGCTGCGGCGCGAGGGCGAGGCGCTGGACCTGACGCCGGACGCCAAGCCGGAGCCCAAGGAAACGGCCCACCTGCTGAAGCCCCGGCGCATCGGCCGCATCGCCTGACCCCCCTCCCCACCCGCCCGTCCGGAGCCGCCATGCTGCAGGTGTTCGTCAACGACGGCGGCACGCTCCGGGCGCACAGGGCTGCGGAGGGCCAGGGGGCGGAGGGCCGGCGCGAGCCGCTGCCGGACGAGACCGTCTGGGTCGACCTGCTGGCCCCCCTGCCCGACGAGGTGGCGAAGGCCGAGGCGCTGATGGGCCTGCGCCTGCCGACCCGCGAGCAGATGGCGGAGATCGAGGAGTCGAGCCGCCTGCGCCGCATCCCCGGCGCCATGCACGTCACCGTCCTGACGCTGGCCTTCGCCGACACCGACGCGCCCCGTCTGGCGCCGGTCAGCTTCGTGCTGGCGCGCGGCCGGCTGGCCACGCTGCACCACGTCGACTCGAAGCCCTTCCTGGATTTCCGCCGCCGCGCCGCGCACCAGGGCTGCCGCACGCCGAAGGCGGAGGCGGTGCTGCGCGCGCTGGTCGAGGGCATCGTCGAGCGCACCGCCGCCGTGCTGCGCCGCGTCGCCGTGGACCTCGATTCGCTGGCCGGCGGCTCCTTCCGCGTCACGGCCCTGCCCGCCGGCACCGAGCCGCGCGACGACCACCGCACGCTGAAGCGCCTGGGGCAGGCCGGCCACCTGATCGCCAAGGCGCACGAAAGCCTGGGCAGCCTCGCCCGCATGCTGGACTTCCTGGCGCGCGGCCCGACGGGCGGGGGCGTGGTCGGCAAGGAGACCCGGCGCTGGGCGCGCGGCGCGCGGCTGGACGTCAGCGGCCTGGACGAATACGCGCAGTTCCTGTCGCGCAAGGTGGGGCTGGTGCTGGACACCACGCTGGGCCGCATCAACGCCGAGCAGACGGGGATCGTGAAGCTGGTCAGCGTGCTGACCGTGGCGCTGTTCCCGCCGCTGCTGGTAACCAGCGTCTTCGGCATGAACTTCGCGGCGATGCCGGAGCTGCAGTCGCCCGCCGGCTACCCCATGGCGATCGCGCTGACCGTGCTGGCCGCCGTCGCACCACTGTGGTTCTTCAAGCGGCGCGGCTGGCTATAGCGCGCCTGACGTTGGGTTTTCGCTGGCGCTCAACCCAACCTACGGGCGACTGCATGCTGCGGTAGGTTGGGTTAAGGCCGAAGGCCGCAAACCCAACGTCGAGCGCACGTCACAGCAGCGCCAGCACCAGCGCCCAGCCCAGCACCACGAGGTTGACCGTGAAGGTCATCGCCATGCCGGGTGCCCGCAGGTAGGGATGCACGTGGTAGCCGGCCCAGAACAGCAGCCGGCCCGCCACGAACAGCGCCGTGGCGAGGCGCGGCACGCCCAGCCCGTCGACCGGCAGCAGCACGCTCAGCGCCCACAGGCCGGGCAGGAAGACCAGCGTCTGCTCCACCGTGTTGGACAGCACGCGCTGGGCGACGCGGTAGCCGCGGCTTTCCGGGTCGTCGATGGGGTTGAACGCCAGCGAGCGCCCGCGCGCCGCCATGACGGCGCAGACCATGGCGAACAGCACCAGCGCCGGCCACAGCGACAGCCGCGCCGCGAGCGCGAGGCGCGTCTGCAGGGCGGCCATGGCCTCCGGCGCCGGGAACAGCGGGGCCAGCGCCACGAACAGCACGAGGGTGACCGCCACCGCGCCCACGTTGACCGCCGCGGCCAGGGGCAGGAGGCGACGGTCGCGCGCCATGCCTCAGCCCAGGCCCTTCTGGCCCATCTCCAGGAACTTCTCGCGGCGCTTGCGGCGCAGCGCGCCGGCGTCGAGGCCGGCCAGTTCCTCCAGCGCCTGCTCCATGGCGTCGCCCAGGGCCTGCACGGTGGCGCCGGTGTCGCGGTGGGCGCCGCCGATGGGCTCGTTCACCACGCGGTCGATGACGCCCAGTTCCTTCAGGTCCTGGCTGGTCAGGCGCAGCGCGGTCGCCGCCTCGCCCGCCATGTCGTTGCTGCGCCAGAGGATCGACGCGCAGCCCTCGGGCGAGATGACCGAGTAGATGGCGTGCTCCAGCATCAACACGCGGTCGGCGGTGGCGATGGCGATGGCGCCGCCCGAGCCGCCCTCGCCGATCACCGCGGTGACCAGCGGCACGCCGATGCGCAGGCAGGTCTCGATGCTCTTGGCGATGGCCTCGGCCTGGCCGCGCTCCTCCGCCTGGACGCCGGGGAAGGCGCCGGCGGTGTCGACCAGCGTCAGCACCGGCAGCCGGAACCGCTCGGCCAGCTGCATCAGGCGCTGCGCCTTGCGATAGCCCTCGGGCTTGGCCATGCCGAAGTTGTGGCGCACGCGCGACTCGGTGTCGTGCCCCTTCTCCTGGCCGATGACCACGACCGACCGGCCGCGGAAGCGGCCCAGGCCGCCCACCACCGCCTGATCCTCGGCGAAGTGGCGGTCGCCGGCCAGCGGCGTGAAGTCCTCGACGAGGCCATGGACGAAGTCCAGGCAGTGCGGCCGGTTGGGGTGACGGGCCACCTGCACCTTCTGCGCCGGCGTCAGCTTGGCGTAGGTCTGGCGCAGCAGCTTGTCGACCTTGCCCTGCAGCTTGGCGACCTCGTCGGCGATGTTGATGTCGCCGGCGTCGGTGAGGTGCCGCAACTCCTCGATCTTGCCTTCGAGTTCGGCAATCGGCTTCTCGAATTCCAGGAAGGTCTGCATGTCCGGTAAATCGCGGAGAACGGCAAAAAGACCGGGGTACCTACCACGTGCCGCACCGCCGCGCCATAGCCGAATGCTGCGGATGCGACAAGGCCGCTCGCCGCCGCCGCTCCGGCGCGTTATCCTTACCTCCATGACGACCTTCAAGGACCATTTCTCCGGCCACGCCGGGGACTACCGCGCCTTCCGCCCGCTCTATCCGGCCGCCTTGGCCGACGCGCTGGCCGACGCGGCGCCGGCGCACGGCCTCGCCTGGGACGTGGGGTGCGGCAACGGGCAGCTTTCGGTCGATCTGGCGCGGCGCTTCGCCCGCGTGATCGCCACCGACGCCAGCGCTCCGCAGATCGAGGCCGCGACTCCGCACGAGCGCGTGGAGTACCGCGTCGCCCCCGCCGAATCCGGCGGCCTGCCCGACGCCTCCGCCGACCTGATCGTCGCCGCACAGGCGGCGCACTGGTTCGACCTGCCGGCCTTCTACGCCGAGGTGCGCCGCGCGGCCCGGCCGGGGGCCGCCCTCGCGCTCGTCACCTACGGCGCCATCGAGGCGGAGGACGCGGCCCTGCGCACGGCCCTGCGGGCCTTCCACGACGACACGCTGGGCCCCTGGTGGCCGGCGGAACGCGCGCATGTGGGCACCGGCTACCGCTCCCTGGACTTCCCCTTCCCCGAACGGCCGGCGTCGCCGCTGGCCATGGAGGCGCGCTGGACGCTGCCGCAGGTGCTGGGCTACCTGGACACGTGGTCGTCGGTGAAGGCGTGGATCAAGGCGGAAGGCGGCGACCCGGTGGCCGGCTTCGGCCGGGAGATCGCGCCACTCTGGGGCGACCCGGAGCAGGCGCGACTGATCCTGTGGCCGCTGGCGATCCGGCTGGGGCGGGTGGAAGGCTGACGAGCGGCGTTTAGTGCCGCCTGTGGCGGGTACGCGAACCATAGCAAAGATGGTTGACAGCATTATCAATGATAACATTTTATCGCTGCCGCCAAATTCAAAAATCATTGATGTCACGATGCAGTGGGCGAAATGCTTGAGTCAGCTACTAAAACGGACAAATAGAAAACCGCCACAACACTAGCCTTTCTTACCGACATCACACAAGCTTTTCTCTAATCAAACGCCGCGTGAATGATATTACAGATCGAACCTGCTCATTTTCGAATTCGTCCCACGCAGCATGAGCAGCTTCATTTCTTAACCCAGCTGCGGCCAAAGCCTCCTTAGCCTCCAATTTCGTCAACACTCCAGCGGTTTTCAAAGCATTAATTAGCGCGTCAAGATTTTTCCCCTTGATATCATTGCCATTTAAATGGTTGAGTTTTCGTATTGCGTCTTCAAATATTACTCCGACCAAGACGGCCGCCGGATCCTTCCTCCCCTCTTCAAGATAACTTTCAGCATGATCGATAATATCGTCAAATGTTTCCGCTGAAATTCTAATCTCGACCGAGCGCAACAACCCTATCTCGATGTCCTCAATAAGCCTCTCCAATAAATCAGATAATTCCACCATCAACTCTGCGACATTTTGTTCCGGCACCCCGGCTGCCATGTTGTAAATTATTTTCGCACGCGCCAGATACGGCGAGCTATCTTCAAGCCCAGCTTTGCTCACAGCGCTGATAGCAGCAGCAATCCAAGCCCGACAGCGAGAAACCCCCACAGAACGCGCAGAAAAGAGACGTACAATTTTTTTCGATTCAGCAACGAGCGATTTAATCCTTTTCGTCACAATTTCTTCGTTACGCATAGAATCCCCCATATTTTTTCTCATACGCGACGCGACTCGCGATCGCCTCCGTTGACGAAATATTTGATCAGCTATCGCTCTTGCTAATTAGAGATTTCTCTTTCCACTATGTACCATCATCGCCTCACGCCCCCGCCGCGACGATCCGCTCGTAGGCCGGCAGCGTCAGGAACTCCACGAAGTCGTTGCGCTCCACCAAGTCGCGGAACAGCGCCGCCGCCTCGCCCCACGCGCCCGACTCGTACGCCGCGTCGCCCAGGCGGGCCTTCCAGGCGGCCAGTTCGTCGGCGATCACCTGATCCACCAATTCCATCGTCACCGTGCGGCCATCGTCCAGGGCGGCGGCGTGGTGCACCCACTGCCAGACCTGCGTGCGGCTGATCTCGGCAGTGGCGGCGTCCTCCATCAGGTTGAACAGCGGCACGCAGCCGAGGCCGCGCAGCCACGCCTCGATGTAGCCCAGGCCCACCGCCACGTTCATGCGCAGGCCCGCCTCGGTGCGCGGCCCTTCCGGAACCTTCAGCAGGTCGGCGGCGGTCACGGCCACGTCCTGGCGCTTCCTGTGGATCTGGTTGGGCGTCGGCATGTGGCGGTCGAACACCTCCATGGCGACGGGGACGAGGCCGGGGTGCGCCACCCAGGTGCCGTCGTGGCCGTTGGTCGCCTCGCGCTCCTTGTCGGCGCGCACCTTGGCGAAGGCGGCCTCGTTGGCGGCCGGGTCGTTCTTCACCGGGATGAAGGCCGCCATGCCGCCGATGGCCGGGGCGTTGCGCCGGTGGCAGGTCTTGATCGCCAGCTGGCTGTAGGAGCTGAGGAAGTGCACGTCCATGCCGACCGTCGCGCGGTCGGGCATGACGGCGGCCGGGTCGTTGCGGAACTTCTTGATGAAGCTGAAGATGTAGTCCCAGCGCCCGCAGTTCAGGCCGGCCGAATGGTCGCGCAGCTCGTAGAGGATCTCGTCCATCTCGAAGGCGGCCAGGATCGTCTCGATCAGCACGGTCGCCTTGATGGAGCCGTGCGGGACGCCGACGTACTCCTCGGCCAGCGTGAACACCTCGTTCCACAGCCGCGCCTCGAAGTGGCTCTCCAGCTTCGGCAGGTAGAAGTAGGGGCCGGAGCCGCGCGCCAGCAACTCCTTGGCGTTGTGGAAAACGTATAGGCCGAAGTCGAACAGCCCGGCGGAGACCGGCTGCCCCTCGAACAGCACGTGCTTCTCCACCATGTGCCAGCCGCGCGGACGCACCTTCAGAACGGCGGTCTTCTCGTTCAGCGCGTAGGCCTTGCCGGTCGCCGGGTCGGTGTGGGCGATGGTGCGGCGCACGGCGTCGCGGACGTTGATCTGCCCCTCGACCTGATTGGTCCAGGATGGGCAGTTGGCGTCCTCGAAGTCGGCCATGAACACCTTGGCGCCGGAATTGAGCGCGTTGATGACCATCTTGCGGTCGACCGGGCCGGTGATCTCGACGCGGCGGTCCTGGAGGTCGGCCGGCAAAGGCGCGATGGTCCAGTCGCTCTCGCGGATGGCCTTCGTCTCGGGCAGGAAGTCCGGCTTCTCGCCCTTGTCGATCAGCTCCTGGTGCTTCCGGCGCACGGCCAGCAGCCGCTCGCGCTCGGGGCCGAAGCGCATCTCCAGCTCGGCGATGAAGGCGCAGGCCTCGGGCGTCAGGATCTCCTCGAAGCCCGGCAGCATCGGGCCCAGGATGTCCAGCCCGGAGATGGTCGTCGCCATGTCGTGTCCCCCTTGATCGACGGCTTCCGTCCGCGCGTATAGCACGCCCCGGGCCGGCACCGAAGGTGTTGATCAGCTTCCCGCCTTGCGCCGCGCCAGCGGATGGTGTTCCACCACCACGCGGCGCAGGCGGTCGGACACCACGTGGGTGTAGATCTGCGTGGTGGCGATGTCCGCGTGCCCCAGCATCTTCTGCACCGATCGCAGGTCGGCGCCGTGGTCCAGCAGGTGCGTGGCGAAGGCGTGGCGCAGCACGTGCGGGCTGACCTTGTCGGGGTCGATGCCGGCGGTGACGGTCAAGTCCTTGAGGATCTGCGCGAAGCGCTGGCGCGTCAGGTGCCCGGCGTCGGACGTGCGCGAGGGGAACAGGAACTTCGCCTGCAACGTCTCGCGCTCGGGCACCAGGAACTCCTTGCGCAGCGGCAGGTAGGCGGTGATGGCGTCGCGCGCGGGGTCGGAGAGCGGCACCATGCGCTCCTTCCCCCCCTTGCCGCGCACGATCAGCCCGCGCCCGTCGCGCAGGATGGCCGACAGCGGCAGGCCCACCAGTTCCGACACGCGCAGCCCGGTGGCGTAGAGGATCTCCAGCAATGCCACCAGCCGCGTCCCCTCCGGCCCGCCGCGCCGGCGCGCGGCGTCGATCAGCGCCAGCACCTCCGCCTCGCTCAGCACCTTGGGCAGGGGGCGGCCCTGCTTGGGGCTGTCCAGCGCCGACGCCGGGTCGTCCGTGCGCCGCCCTTCCGACACCAGGAAGCGGTAGAACTGCCGCAACGCCGACAGCCGGCGGGCCACCGTGCGCGGCGCCGGTGCCGCGTCGGCGTGCGCCAGATGGGAGAGGTAGGCGCGCAGATCCTCGGTCCCCGCCGCTTCCAGCGCCAGCCCGCGCTGGGCCAGCCAGCGCGACACGTCCATCAGGTCGCGCTCGTACGCCTGACGGGTGTTGAGCGCCGCCCCGCGCTCCGCCATCAGCATGTCGAGGAAGGCGTCAAGCTCCGGCGAAACCGACAGGGATCGCGGCTTGCACGGACGGCCACGGCGCTTTTCGGTCACCCGGTCCCCCTTCTTCTCTTCCATGGTCAACCCGTCACCGCCGCGGCGACGGCCTCGCGGGCCAGCGCGCGCGCCTCGGCGTCCAATCCCACCGCCCGCAGCGACGCGACGATGCGCGCCATCACCACGGGCGACGTTCCCGCCGGCCCCAGCTTGCCCATCAGCGCGAGCGACGCCAGCACGGTTTCTCCCGTGCGTCCCTCCGCCGCAGCGAACTTCAGCCGATCCCACAGCGCCGGGTCGGGCGCCGGGCCGGCGCCGGCGGGGGCGGCGCCATCGGCGGCAGCCAGCCACGCGTCCTCCGGCACCGCCACGCCCTGCGCCTGGAGGAGCCCCAGCAACCCGGCGGCGCGCGCCTTGGTCGCCGGGTCGCCGGGCCGCAGCACGTCGTCCAGCCACGCCTGAAGGCCCGCCGGCCCGGCCCACGACGCCGCCAGCGGCCACAGCCGCACGCCGCCGCCGGAGCGCGCGCCGAGGTCGAGCCAGCGCCGCGCCGCGTCCTCGCGCCCTTGCGCGGTGTAGAGCCGCGCCGCCGCCGGGGCCAAGGGGGCCGCCTGCGCGTTCGGCGTCACGCTGTCGAGCATGGCCGCCACCACGGCACCCGCCGGCCCGGCCAGCATCGGCGGGTCGAGCAGGTCGAGCGCCAGCGCCGCCAGCGCCATGCGCCGGTTGCCGTCCATCGCCCCGGCGAAGGCCTGCTGGACGAGGCCGCGCACGCGCGCTCCCCGGTCGCGCGCCGCCAGGTCACGCAGACGCATCGGTTCGTCGCCGCGCGCCGGGGCGGCCTGGTACGCCTCACCCAGCGCGCGGGCGTCGAGGAACTGCATCAGCGCCGCCCGCTCGGCCGCGGCCACGCGGGTCGCCGGGTCGGTCGCCGTGTTGCGCGCCACGGCGGCAAGGCGCGCCGGCTCATCCAAAGCGACCGCCTCCGGCGGCACCGGCAGGTTCAGCACGCGCAGCATGGCCAGCGTCAGCGGCGTGGGGTCCCTCACCACGCGCCCCGCCGGGACCGCGCCGCCCACCATCGCCTCGGCCAGTTGGAGGAAGGCGTCGTCACGCTCGCCGCCGGCACGGAGCGCGCCCAGCACCGCCCGCGCCTCCTCGCGCTCACCGGCCCGCGCCCGGCAGAAGACCTCCAGACGCTGCCAGTGGGTATCGGTGAAGCCGGCGCCCAGCGCCTGGGCCGCCGGACAGTCGATGGGGCCTTGCAGCAACTGCGCGTCGACGATGGCGCGCGCCGCCGCCTCGTCCTTCAGCGCGGCCGGCAGCACGGCGGCGAGCTGCAGGGCGGCGGCCGGATCGCCCAGCCGCGCCAGCGCCTCCACCTTCAGCGCGGCGAAGCGGCGGCCGGGCGGCGGCTCGTCCGGCCCCGGCTGCGGCCCGGCGGCGGCGCTCAGCAGCAGGCGCCGCGTCAGGGCACGCGCGGCGGGCGACGGCGTGGCCGGCGGCAGCGCGGCCAGCAGGCGCAGAAGTTCGGCGCGCGGCAGGCCGCGCCACAGGGCGATGCCCAGCCCGCCGTTGCGCGCGTCGAGCACGCCGTCGCCGTCCGGGTCGGGCGCGGCCAACGTTTCCGCGCGCACGGGCGGCGGCTTGGGCACGATGGGGTTCGTGGGACCGGGAACCGGCGGCGGCACCAATGGAACCGGCCCCGGCAAGGGCGGTTCCGGCGGCGGCTGGTCGGCACCGGGCACGGTGGGGACCAGGCGGATGGGCGGCCCCGGCTGCTGGGCGGCCAGCGGGCCGGCGCCCAGCAAGGCCGCGATCAGGACGATGCGGACCGCAACCGGCGCGACGCGGCGGCGGGCGGCGGGGTCTTTCCCGGCGCCGTCAGCGCGGGAAGCGGTCATCCGGGATGACCTTTTCCACCGTCTTCGACGGCGCCGGCATGTCCCAGGCGGCCAGGAACGCCATACCGCCGCCGATGACGACCAGCAGCAACAGGATGAGGACGGACAGGGCGCGGCTCATGGTTCGGGACGATCCGGTGCCTTGGGATGGATGGGAATGACGCGGACCTACCACGGCAGGACGCCGCAGGGGTTGGGACAAGGATGCGCTTTCATGCTAAAGACGCACACCCGCCTGCGGCCCGGCCGGTCTTAGCCCGTTCGGGGCAACACTCTAGCCCCGGCCGGCGGCGCAGGCAACAGGAACACCCGCTTCGAGCCGACCGGAGACCAGCGCCGCCATGACCGACCACCCCACGCCCTCCGCGCCGGACCGTCCGGCACCGACCGCGCGGCACCCCGGCACCCCGTCCGGCGGGCTGCCGCGGACCGTGGTGCTGGTCGGGCTGATGGGTGCCGGTAAGAGCGCCATCGGCCGGCGGCTGGCGGCCAAGCTGGGCCTGCCCTTCCTGGACGCCGACGCGGAGATCGAGGCGGCGGCCGGCTGCACCATCGAGGAGATCTTCGCCCGCGACGGCGAGGCCGGCTTCCGCGCGGGGGAGCGCAAGATCATCGCGCGGCTGCTGACCGAATCGCCGGTGCACGTGCTGGCCACCGGCGGCGGCGCCTTCATGGACCCGCAGACCCGCGCCCTGATCCGCGAGCGCGGGCTGTCGGTGTGGCTGCGCGCCGACCTGGACATCCTGCTGGCGCGCACGGCGCGGCGCACCAACCGGCCGCTGCTGAAGAAGGGCGACCCGCGCGAGATCCTGTCCCGCCTGATGGAGCAGCGCTACCCCGTCTACGCCGAGGCGGACCTGACGGTGGAAAGCGACGAGAACCCGCCCGAATACACCGTGGAGCGCGTGCTGGAAGCGCTGGAGGCCCATGTCGGCCACCCGCTCGCCCGCGCCGCCCGCCACCCGGGCCACCACGAGGAGAAGCACTGATGAGCGAGACCGTCCGCGTCGACCTGGGCACGCGCAGCTACGACATCCTGGTGGGCGACGGCATCCTGGCCCAGGCCGGGGCACGCATCGCCGACATCACGCGCGGCCGCGCCCCCATCGTCGTCACCGACGACCACGTGGCGCAGCACCATTTGCCGGCGCTGGAGCGCACGCTGCGCGACGCCGGGCTGGACGCCGGCACGCCCATCATCCTGCCGGCCGGCGAGAAGACCAAGGACTTCGCCCACCTGGAACGGCTGATGGACGCCGTGCTGGGCCGTGGGATCGAGCGCTCGGCCGTGCTGATCGCGCTGGGCGGCGGCGTCATCGGCGACATCACCGGCTTCGCCGCCGCCATCGCATTGCGCGGCATCGACTTCATCCAGGTGCCGACCACGCTGCTGTCGCAGGTGGACAGCTCGGTCGGCGGCAAGACCGGCATCAACACCCGGCACGGCAAGAACCTGGTGGGCGCCTTCCACCAGCCGCGCCTCGTGGTGGCCGACACCGCGACGCTGGACACCCTGCCGAAGCGCGAGGTGCTGGCCGGCTACGCCGAGGTGGCGAAGTACGGCCTGATCCGCCTGCCGGACTTCTGGGACTGGCTGGAGGCCAACGGTGCGCGCGTGGTGGAGGGCGACAGCGCGGCGCGGCGCCACGCCGTGAAGGTCAGCTGCGAGGCCAAGGCCGCCATCGTCGGCGTGGACGAGCGCGAGAGCGGTGACCGCGCGCTGCTCAACCTGGGCCACACCTTCGGCCACGCGCTGGAGGCGGCGACCGGCTACGGCTCCCGCCTGCTGCACGGCGAGGCGGTGGCGATCGGCATGGTGCTGGCGTTCGACCTGTCGGTGCGCCTGGGCCTGTGCCCCGGCCAGGACGCCGTGCGGGCGCGCCGCCACCTGGAAGCCGTCGGCCTGCCCACCAAGCCCACCGACGTGCCCGGCGTGGAGTGGGACGTGGACGAGCTGATCGCCGCCATGGCCAAGGACAAGAAGGTGAAGGATGGGCGCATCACCTTCGTGCTCGCCCGCGGCATCGGCCAGGCCTTCACCCAGCGCGACGTCGATCCGGAAGCGGTGCGGGCGCTGATGGAGGAGGCGGTGAGCGCCTGATTATGCGGACTCTTGCCCCCTCCCGGCTTCGCTGGCGCTCAGCCACCCTCCCCCGCTGCGCGGGAGAGGGTTGGCCGGCCGACGGCGGCAGTCCCCTCCACCGCCTCCGGCGGGGGAGGGTTAGGGAGGGGGCAAACGTTGGCACCCCGCCCACGCCCCGATCCACCTGACCCTCCCCATGGACCCCGCCCCCGACCTCGCCGCCACGCTCGCCGCCGACCTCACGCTGTGGCTGTCGGCGCTGGCGATCCTTGTGCTGCTGTTGCTGTCGGCGTTCTTCTCGGGCTCGGAGACGGCGCTCACCGCCGCCTCGCGGCCGCGCATGCACCAGCTGGAGAACGAGGGGAGTTCCCGCGCCCGCCTCGTGAACCGCCTGCGCGAGGACAAGGAACGGCTGATCGGCGCCCTGCTCCTGGGCAACAACACGGTCAACATCCTGGCCTCCGCACTCGCCACCAGCGTGCTGATCCGCCTGTTCGGCGACACCGGCGTGGCCTACGCCACCGTCGGCATGACGGTGCTGGTCGTGGTGTTCTCCGAGGTGATGCCCAAGACCTACGCCATCAACCACGCCGACCGCACGGCGCTGGCGGTGGCGCGGCCGGTGCGGGCGGTGGTGCGCGTGCTGGCCCCGATCACCGCCGCCGTGGCGTGGCTGGTGGCGCGGCTGATGCGGCTGTTCGGCAGCGACATCCGCACCGTATCCGTCGGCAGCTCGGCCGAGGAGCTGCGCGGCGCCATCGAGCTGCACCGCGGCGAGGAACCCGCCCAGGAGGAGGAGGAGGCGCGGCACGAGCGCGCCATGCTGCGCTCCATCCTCGACCTCGCCGAGGTGTCGGTGGCGGAGATCATGACGCACCGCCGCACCCTGGTCACCGTCGACGCCGGCCAGCCGCCGGCGCAGATCGTCGACGGGGTGCTGGCCAGCCCCTACACCCGCCTGCCGCTGTGGAAGGACGAGCCGGACAACATCGTCGGCGTGCTGCACGCCAAGGCGCTGCTGCGCGAGGTGCGGGCGCAGGGCGGCCGGCTCGACACGCTGGACGTGGTGGCGCTGGCCGCGCAGCCCTGGTTCATTCCCGACACCACCACGCTGCTCGACCAGCTCCAGGCCTTCCGCGAGCGGCGCGAGCACTTCGCCCTGGTGGTGGACGAGTATGGCACCCTGATGGGCGTGGTGACGCTGGAGGACATCTTGGAGGAGATCGTCGGCGACATCTCCGACGAGCTAGACGTGCAGGTGGCCGGCGTGCGCCCGCAGCCCAACGGCTCCTACGTCATCGACGGCTGGGTGACCATCCGCGACCTGAACCGCGAGTTCGAATGGCGCCTGCCGGACGAGCAGGCCTCCACCATCGCCGGGCTGGTGCTGTACGAGGCGCGCATGATCCCGGAGGTCGGGCAGGTCTTCACCTTCTACGGCTTCCGCTTCGAGATCCTGCGCCGGCAGCGCCACCAGATCACCGCCGTGCGCGTCACCCCGCCGGCCGACCTGCAAACCCGGCACCCGGCACCTTGAACGGGGCCGTCACCACCGCAACATTCCATTGGCACGACTGATTGTCGCGCATCGGATGCAATGTTGGGGAGGGGAGACGATCCATGCCGAACCGCAAGCTGATACCGGACGTCATCAAGGACCAGACGCTCACCTGCCTGCCCGCCGGGGCCGGCGTGCGGGAAGCGGCGCGGATCATGGCCGAGCGCCGGATCGCCGCCGTTCTGGTCACCGAAGGGCGGCGGCTGGTCGGCATCTTCACCGAACGCGACCTGACCACCCGCGTGGTCGCCGCCGGGCGCGACCCCGACGCCACCCGCTTGGGCGAGGTGATGACCGCCGATCCCGACACGCTGGACCCCGACGCCACCGCCGGCGCGGCGCTGGCCCTGATGGAGCGGCACCGCTACCGCCACCTGCCGGTGGTGCGCGGCGACGAGGTGGTGGGCATCGTCTCCATCCGCGACCTGTTCGCCGTGGTGCGCGCGCACCTGGAGGACGAGATCAAGGACCGCGACGCCTTCATCTTCGGCTCCCAGTACTCGGTCGAGGCCTCGTCCTGACGGCGTGCGCCGGAGGGTGATGGCAGGATTGCGGCGGGGCTGCCTTGACCCTAGCGTCAGCCCCGCCGATATTCGCTGCACCGCACGGTAGCGGTGTCGAGAGCGAAGGAACGTCCATGCCGTTGTCCGAACCCGCCGCGCGCGAGCACATCCACACCCGCGAGGTGGTCTGCCGCGGGTATCGCCGCACCGACGGTCTGTGGGACATCGAGGGCCACCTGACGGACGTGAAGACCTACGGCTTCAACACCGAGCAGCGCGGCCGGCTGGAACCGGGCGACCCCGTGCACGAGATGTGGATCCGCCTGACCGTCGACAACCAGTTGACCGTGCACGCCGTGGAGGTGGTGACGGAGAGGAGCCCCTACCACGCCTGCGGCGACATCACGCCCGATTTCCAGAAGCTGGTCGGCCTGAACGTCACCAAGGGCTGGACGCGCGCCGTGAAGGAACGGCTGGGCGGCGTGCACGGCTGCACCCATCTGGTCGAACTGCTTGGGCCGGTCGCCACCACGGCGTTCCAGACCGTGTTCCCGCTGCTCTCCCGCGAAGCCGAGGAGCGCGCCAAGGCCGAGGGCACCCGCCCGGTGTCGAAGGGCCGCCCGCCGCTTCTGGACATGTGCCACATGTTCCGCAGCGACGGCGAACACGCCCGCCGCCACTGGCCCGAGCACTACACGGGCGACCGCAAGGACGCCGCGGCGGCCGATTGACCGCGTGGGTCGGGTCGAAACCCAACGTCCACGAGATCTTACGCGTCCAGGTGTATCTTACGCGTCCAGGTGCGCCGGGGCGGCCTGCGGCTTGCCGCTGACGCCCGGCGGCTTGCCGGGGCCGGAGAATCCGGGTCCCTCGCCGCCCGGCGGCTCGCCGCCCTCGTCGGTCGGCGGGTCGCCGTCCTCGCGCGGCGACACCGCGAAGGGCGTCCCGGCGAACGGGTCACCCTCGCCGTGCCCGGCCCGGCTGTGCCCCTCGTCGGTGGAGGCGCGACGGTAGTACATGGCGATCAGCACCCGCACGGCGGAGGTGAGCGTCACCTTGTCCTCGTCCGCGTCGTCGCGCAGCTTCGCCTGCTGTTCGATGCGTTCCTTGATGCGGGTGCACAGCTCGTGCACGGTCAGCCCTTCGCGCTTGGCGATGTCGTCGAGCGCGTCCCACATGGACGGCTCCAGGCGCATGCTGGTGCGATGGCCGCCGACCATGATGTTGCGGCTCTGCAAACCGGACACGACCGACGTCTGCTCGGTCTTCCGCTTTGTCTTCGGCCCCCGTTTCGCCATGCGCTGCCTTCCCCCCGTGCCTGCCGGGCGGAACGCGGTCCCGACGCGGCGCGATAAATGGTGCACGGTTCGCACTTTACTAAATGAGGCGCGAATTGCAACCCACGCTGCATCCATCTTTGCAGCTACTCTCGATATTATCGCCTTTTGGTTGCATGCGTATGTATGCTATTCCGCCAGCGTCACACGGGAACTGGCGGAATTCCGCGATTCAGCGGTCTTCCTGCGGGGTCAGGGTACTCAGCGCCAGCGCGTGCACGCGCTCCGCCATCTCGTCCTTCAGCAAGGCGTAGACCATACGCTGGCGTTCGACGCGCGACTTGCCCTCGAAGGCCGACGACACGACGGTGACGCTGAAGTGGGTTTCACCCTCCGGCCGGGCTCCGGCGTGGCCGGCGTGGCGCCCGGAGTCGTCCACCACCTCCAGACGTTGCGGGGCGAGCCCGTCGGTGAGGTTGCGGTGGATGCGTTCGGCGTAGGTCATGGCGGTCCTCCGTGCGGCGATTCCCCGACAGGGGACCGCCGAACCGCGGCGCTGTCAAGGCGGGTGCCACACACCCGTTCAGGCAGCCATGCCGCGCTTGCCAGAGCGTTGGCGCCTCCCCATACTCAACCGATGCACCGCAACCGTGCCCGTGTCGCCGACCACCGCTCCTACGAACAGCCGCACCGCGCCCTGCGCGCCTGCGACCATCCGGGCTGCCAGAGCGAGGGCGAGCACCGCGCGCCGAAGGGCCGCGACCGCCTGAACGAGTACTTCTGGTTCTGCCTGGACCACGTGCGCGAGTACAACAAGGCGTGGGACTACTACGCCGGCATGTCGGCCGACCAGATCGAGCGCGAGGTCCGCAAGGACACCACCTGGCAGCGGCCGACGTGGCCCATGGGATTCTGGCGCGTGCAGGAGAAGTTCCTGCGCGACCGCGCCATGCACGGCTTCGGGTTCGAGTTCGGCCGCGACGCCGGCAAGGACCACGGCGAGGAGCAGGCGGAACGCCGCCGCAGCGCCCGCACCCCGGAGGAGGAGGCGCTGGCCGTCCTCGAACTTTCCCCGCCGGTGGACTTCCCCCGCATCAAGGCCCGCTACCGCGAGCTGGTGAAGATCCACCACCCCGACGCCAACGGCGGCGATCGCGAGGCGGAGGAGAAGCTGAAACAGATCAATCAGGCCTACAACACCCTCAAAGCCTGTTATGGTGTATAAGGACTGACCAATCGAGCCGGCACCGCCGTCCGCCGGGAACCGACGCGAAACGACAAGACCCTTCCCATGCCTTCTCCTGGAGCCTCGCAGGCCACCTCGGCCAAGTTCGATCACGTGCCGGACATCAAGCTGTCGGTGCGCCAGACCTTCGGCATCGATTCGGATTTGCAGGTGCCGGCGTTCAGCCAGCGCAGCGAGCACGTCCCCGACGTCGACGACGCCTACCGCTTCGACCGCGACACCACGCTCGCCATCCTCGCCGGCTTCGCCTACAACCGCCGCGTGATGATCCAGGGCTATCACGGCACCGGCAAGTCCACCCACATCGAGCAGGTGGCCGCCCGCCTCAACTGGCCGTGCATCCGCGTGAACCTGGACAGCCACATCAGCCGCATCGACCTGATGGGCAAGGACGCCATCGTGCTGCGCGACGGCCAGCAGGTCACCGAATACCGCGAGGGCATCCTGCCCTGGGCCCTGCAGCACGCCTGCGCCCTGGTGTTCGACGAGTACGACGCCGGCCGCCCGGACGTGATGTTCGTCATCCAGCGCGTGCTGGAGGTGGAGGGCAAGCTGACGCTGCTCGACCAGAACCGCGTGATCCGCCCGCACCCGGGCTTCCGCCTGTTCGCCACGGCGAACACCGTGGGCC
>Ga0196970_1001002_pt1 | contig 23185 bp, 21 predicted proteins | sample S1v_513CmetaG_FD_148672 | JGI IMG/M metagenome (GOLD analysis project Ga0196970, IMG submission 148672) | Soil microbial communities from Anza Borrego desert, Southern California, United States - S1+v_5-13C | ecosystem: Environmental > Terrestrial > Soil > Desert | place: USA: California...
TCCGGGCGCAGCGGCTACGGTTTGCTTCGCTGCACCTACTTCCGCTGTGTACGACTTCGTCGTACGGTCGCTGCGCTCCCACGCCCGGATCAATCCCTCCGCTCAGCCTTCCGATGTCGCCGGTTAGGCAAGATCAAGAGCACTCGAGCTGGCGCTCATTGTTGAGTGGTGAAAAGCGTGGCGTTCGGCTGGGTATTTGTGGTGTGGCTGCCCCTCACCCCAGCCCTCTCCCGTGGGAGAGGGAGCCGATTTATGGGGGCTTCAGAACTTGAGTTCGACTCGATATTCCAGGTCGGCGTACTTTTCGCATCCACCACGGTCAGTCCCCTCTCCCTCTGGGAGAGGGCTAGGGTGAGGGGCTTTTGATTTGAAGGGCTGGCGAGCTGACACTCGACCTATGGTTATGTGCGACTTCATGTGGGAGAGCCCTGCTAGCGATGCGGGCGACTCGGTCTATCCGTCAGACCGCGCTATCGCTCTTCGCCAGCAGGCTGGCTCCCGCAGGACTTTGCCTGGCCTCGGAAGGCGCGCGAACCTGGATGATCAACAGTGCGGCGATGACCGCTGGAATCGCGCAGAAAAAGAAAATCTGCGCCACCGGTATGTGCATCGCCAGCAACAGGCTGCCGAACAACGGCCCGAGAATCGATCCGAAGCGCCCCACGCCCAAGGCCCATCCGGTGCCGGTGGCGCGCACGTGCGCCGGGTAGAAATTGCTGGCAAACGCATTCAGCGTCAGTTGCCCGCCGATGATGCAGAACCCGGCCGCGAATACGCAGGCGACCAGATAGCGCGGATTGTCGTGATTGAGACCGAGCAGGATCGTGCACAGCGCCGCGCCGGCCAACACGCCGGACAACAGACGCACTTTGTGCTTCAAGCGATCAGCGAACCAGGCCATGCAGATCGCGCCAAGCGTGCCGGCGAACAGGAACATCGAGGTCACCAGATTGGCTTCGTTGAGCTTCACGCCGCTTTCCAGCAGCAATGAAGGCAGCCAACTGATCATGAAATACAGCAGAATCAGGCTGACGAAAAACGTGGCCCAGATCAGCAAGGTCGGCCGTGCGTAGCCGTTACGAAACAACTCCACGACAGTCAGTTTGCTGCCCTGTTCGCGCTCGTTCTGCTCGACGCTGGCTACCGGCGGCTGCCAGTCCGGCAGCATCCGCGCGCTGACTTTGCGCAGCCGCGCATACGGTGGTGCGTCACGCAGCAGACGCGGCAGTGACTCCGGCAGCATCCACCACAGGAATGGAAACAGCAGCAGTGGCGTGACGCCACCGGCGAGGAACACCGCTTGCCAGCCGAACCGGTCGATAAATCCGGCGGCGACAAAACCGCCGGCCGCCCCGCCGAAGGAAAAGCCGCAGGCCGCGAGCGTCACCATCAAGGTGCGCAAGCGCGGTGGCGAATATTCCGACATCAGCGCCATGGCGCTGGGCATCGCCCCGCCCATGCCGATGCCGCAGATAAAGCGCGCGATCATCAGGCTGTTCAGCGAGTCGGCGAAGACCATCAGCACAGTCAGCGTCGCGTAGATCAACACGCAGGCAAGCAGAATGCGCCGCACGCCAAAGCGGTCAGCCAGTGGCGTCACCGCTAGAGAACCAAGGGTGAGACCGAGCAGGTTGGCACTGAACACCGGCCCGAACGCCGATTTCTCCAGACCCCAGTCCTGAGCCAACGCCGGCACCACATAACCGAGCACCTGGGCGTCATAGCCATCGGTAACCAGCAGCAGCGCCAGCAAGATCAAGAGCAACCATTGATAACGGGACACAGGGCGGGCGTCGAGTGCCGCGCGGAAGCTGGCAATCTGGTTGTGCATCGCAAGGTACCTGTCTTGTTTTTATGATTCTTTTGCACGCCGCTGATCTCTGTAGGCGTGAGCCTGCTCGCGATAGCGGTGTGTCAGGCGAGATTACTCTGACTGACACACCGCCATCGCGAGCAGGCTCACTCCTGCAGGGTCATGGGGTGTCGGGCTGGTTGGCCGGATGCGCCTTGAGGAACGCCGGATGCTCCGCCGCCAACGCCGCAACCCGGCGGATTTTCGGAAATGCCTCAAGGCTCACATTGAAGCGCTCAGCCGCATACAACTGCGGGATCAGATAGACATCCGCCACACACGGCCATTCACCGAAACAGAATCCACTCTCACCGATCAACTGCTCCACCGTCGCCAGGCCCTGACTGATCCAGTGGCTGATCCACTCGATCACCTGCGGCTCGTCCTGCCCCGACTGGCGCAGGCGATTGAGCACGCTGACGTTGTGCAGCGGATGCACATCGCAACCGATCACCGCCGCCACGCCACGCACTTGCGCACGGGCGACGAGATCATCCGGCAGCAACGGCACCTGTGGATAACGTTCCTCGAGATATTCGATGATCGCTGGCGACTGAATCAGCAAGGCGCCGCCATCGGTGCGCAAGGCCGGCACCCGGCCCTGCGGATTGAGCGCCAGATACGCCGCTTGCCGATGCTCGCCGCCCGCCGGCGCGATCAGGTTGACCGGCAGCGCGTGATATTCCAGGCCCTTGAGCGCCAGCGCAATGCGCACCCGGTACGACGAGGTCGAACGGTAATAGGTATAGAGATCCATGAGCTGCTCCCGTCAGCGCGCCGCCAGCACTTTGCCGCGGCATTCGCCAAAGCCGATCGAGGCAAAACCGTCACGGGCGCAGCGTGCGCGCAGAATGATTTCGTCACCGTCTTCAAGGAATTTACGTACCTCGCCAGACGCCAGTTCGATCGGTTTTTTGCCGCCCTCGGTGATTTCCAGCAGGCTGCCGAACTGACCGCTATCGGGGCCGGACAAGGTGCCCGAGCCGAACAGATCACCGGCCTGCAACTGGCAGCCGTTGACGCTGTGATGCGCGACCATCTGCGCGACCGTCCAGTACATGTAGCGGGTGTTGCTCAAGGTCAGACGATGGGCCGGCAGGTTCTGCTCGCGCATGGCTTCGGTGAGCAGCAGCACTTCCAGCTCGATGTCGAAGGCTCCGCCGTCCTGATCGCGTTTATCGAACAGATACGGCAGCGGCTGCGGATCGCCTTGCGGACGCGCTGGTTGCGCGGTGCGGAACGGCTCCAGCGCTTCGGCCGTCACCACCCAGGGCGACACGCTGGTGATGAAACTCTTCGACAGAAACGGCCCCAGCGGCTGATATTCCCAAGCCTGGATATCGCGCGCCGACCAGTCGTTGAGCAGGCAGAAACCGGCGATATGCTGCGCGGCATCGCCAATGGCGATCGAGTCGCCCATCTCGTTGCCCGGGCCGATCCAGATGCCCAGTTCCAGTTCGTAGTCCAGACGCGCGCAGGGGCCAAAGACCGGTTCAGTCTGACCGGCCGGCAGGGTCTGGCCTTTCGGGCGCCGCACGTCGGTGCCGGATACGCGTACGGTCGAGGCGCGGCCGTGATAGCCGATCGGCACGTGCTTGTAGTTGGGCAGCAACGGATTGTCGGGGCGGAACAGTTTGCCGACGTTTTGCGCGTGTTCGATGCCGACATAGAAGTCGGTGTAGTCGCTGATGCGTGCTGGCAGGTGCATCTGGCAATCGGCAGCCAGAGGCAACAGTTTTGCCCCCTGCGCTTCGATACTGCCGCGCACGGTGCTGCCTTCGCTGAACAATTCCAGCAAACGCGTGCGCAAGGCAATCCGTGCCTCGCGACCGAGTTCGAAAAACGCATTCAACTGACCGCCGTGCATGGCTTCGACAGCACTGCGCGCAGCACCATCGAACAGCCCGGCTTCCAGCGCTACTTGCAGATCGAAGATGTGCGCGCCAATCGCAACCCCAGCGCGCGGCGCAGAACCTTCACGGCTGAACACACCGAGCGGAAGGTTCTGTAACGGAAAATCAGCATGGCCGTTGGCCGAGGCGACCCAACTGCGGGTGATGGAATTCTGCGTCATGGGTTATCTCCGGGTCGGGTCGAACGTGGCGGGCAGCGTGGCCCAGCAAGCGTCGTAAGAAGGTTGCAATTGCGGGCAGTCGAGGGCGAAGCGACTGGGGCGCAGTACCTGGCTGGTCTCGAACATGAAGGCCATGGTGTTGTCGATCTTCGCCGGTTTGAGTTCGGCGTTGATCGCTTTGGTGCAGGTTTCGCCATCCGGGCCGTGGGCGCTCATGCAACTGTGCAATGACGCGCCGCCCGGCACGAAGCCCTCGGCCTTGGCGTCGTATTCGCCCTGGATCAGGCCCATGAATTCGTTCATCAGGTTGCGGTGGAACCACGGCGGACGGAAGGTATTCTCGGCGACCATCCAGCGCGGCGGGAAAATCACGAAGTCGAGGTTGGCCAAGCCGTGCACGCTGGTTGGCGAGGTCAGCACGGTGAAGATCGATGGATCGGGATGATCGAAGCTGACCGTGCCGATCGTGTTGAAGCGGCGCAGATCATATTTATACGGCACGTTGTTGCCATGCCAGGCGACCACGTTGAGCGGCGAATGATTGAGTTCCGTGCCCCACAACTGGCCAAGGAATTTCTGCACCAGCGTGGTCGGTTGCTGCAGGTTTTCGTAAGCGGCGACCGGGCTGAGAAAATCCCGCGGATTGGCCAGCCCATTGCTGCCGATCGGGCCCAGGTCCGGCAGGCGCAGCGGCGCGCCATGGTTTTCGGCGATATAACCACGCGCCTGCGCGTCGAGTAGTTCAACGCGGAATTTCAGACCGCGCGGCAGCACGGCGATCTCCAACGGTGCGACTTCCAGCACGCCCAATTCAGTGGCGATACGCAGACGGCCGAGTTGCGGCACCACCAACCATTCACCATCAGCATTGAAGAACACGCGCTCCATCGAACGGTTGGCGAGGTAATTGTAAATGCTGATCCCGGCCGGTTTTTCCGCGCTGGCATTGGCGGCCATGCTCACCAGCCCGTCGATGAAATCGGTCGGTTCGGCCGGAATATCCAGCGGGTTCCAGCGCAGGCGATTGGGCGTCACCTCGCCCAGCGGGCCGCCGGCGATTTGCCGCTCGAGTTTGGCGAAGGCCGGGTGATTGGCTGACGGCTGAATCCGGTACATCCACGTACGCCGCGCTTCGCTGCGGGCCATGGTGAACGCGGTGCCGGAAAACAATTCGGTGTAGAGGCCGTACGGGGCTTTTTGCGGAGAATTCTGGCCAACGGGCAGCGCGCCGGGCAACGCTTCAGAGCTGAATTCGTTGCCGAACCCGGACTGATACGCCAAGGCCTGAGCGGTTGAATCGGAGTTCATGGAGCCTCCTGAACACGGAGTCGGCAGTGGCCCATCGCTCTGGCTCAGAGGTCTCGGCACGCCGGGGTTGTTATTATCGTAATCTGATTACGCATAACGTAATTTGCTCGCTATCCAGCGTCAAGCTATAAAGACGCCCATTCGAACCGGAACCGCCAGCCCCATGGAAAAAACCAGCGACAGCAACGGCAAACAGAAAGTCCGCTCCGCCGAGGTCGGCACTGACATCCTCAAGGCGCTGGCCGAGCTGTCGCCATCGACGTCATTGTCGCGCCTGGCCGAGCACGTGCAGATGCCGGCGAGCAAGGTGCATCGTTATCTGCAAGCGTTGATCGCTTCAGGTTTTGCCGAGCAGAACGCTGCGACCAACCATTACGGTCTGGGCCGGGAAGCGCTGCGCGTCGGCCTCGCCGCCCTCAACAGCATGGACGTGCTGAAAGTCGCCGCCCTGCCCTTGTCCGAGTTGCGCGACGAACTCAATGAAACCTGCTTTCTGGCGGTATGGGGCAACCAAGGTGCGACCGTGGTGCATATCGAACCGGCTGTGCGCGCGGTGACGGTGGTAACGCAATTGGGCTCGGTATTGCCGCTGCTCAGCTCCTCGACCGGGCTTGTGTTCAGCGCCTACCTGCCGCATCGGGAAACCGATGACTTGCGCGAAATGGAAGTCGCCGCCGCCGGGCATCCGCTCAAGGACGAGATGGCTTACACGAAACTGTGTGAACAAATCCGCGAGCGCGGTCTGCATCATGTGCACGGTTTGTTGATGCCGGGGGTGGATGCGCTGTCGGCACCGGTGTTCAACGCGGTCGGACAGATCGCCGCAGTGCTGACCATCGTTGGCCCGACCTCGCTGTTTCACGCCGACGAAAACGGCCCGGCGGCGCAGCGCTTGCTGGCGGCGACGCGGGCCGTTAGTTGGCGCATGGGGTATGAAACGGACACACAGCTTCCCACTCGTTGATCCGCTGACTCAATTCAGCTCAAGCCCCAAAAACTTCGCGCTCGCCACTGCCTGGGTACGACGCTTGACACCCAACTTTGCATTTATCCTCCGTGCGTGAGTCTTCACCGTGTGCAAAGAAATAAACAATTGATCGGCAACTTGTTGGTTGGAATGACCTCGTGCGATCAGACAAAGCACTTCCCGTTCGCGTTGACTGAGCACTTCGTGACGACTTGGGTTCTGCGCGCAACTGCTTTCAACAGGATTGCCCAACGCGTTCAAAAGATCTTGTTGACGCAATTTGAGTTCGCGCAACGCCTGATACAAGTCGTGCTGACCGACCAATTGAAGACCTTGCTGTAATTGCTCGCAGGCAGTAGGCCGGTCGCCGAGCAAAAACGCTACTTGCGCCAACGCGAAACGTAATTCGGTTTCCAGCGAGACCATGCGGCATCGTTGCGCCGCTTCAAGGAGACGTTGCAGGTCGGCTATCGGATCGCACGCCGTGTCTGTCCCGACTCGCGCAATGATCAACAAGTATTCGACCCGGGGAATCAATTCAAGCGTGGCCGGTGGAGCCTGCACCGCATCGGCACCTTGATAATGGCGCAAAAGACGTGTCATCGCCTCGCAGGCCAGGTCGGCACGCCCTTGCTGCAGCCAGATAACACTGCTCACTTGCAACATGACGCCGCGGTAAACCGTATCCGGAATCTGTCGCTGCTGCATCAGTCGCTCGGCATCGCGCAGCCAGACGAAGGCCTTTTCATAATCGGTCTGACTCGCCGCCAACTGCGCCAGCCCCAGATAGCCATACAAGGCACGCTTGTCGTGGTTGCGTCGGCAGTCATCCAGGCCTGAGCGGAAAAATTCTGCGGCCGCTGCGTCCAGCCCCTGGCTCAAGGCAAGGCGCCCGCGACGAAGCGCGACTCTTCCACGCAACGGGGTAAGCCGGTTGAGTTGTCGGCCAAGCAGGTCATCGACGCCGGCCAGCAGACTCTCGGCCCGGCATGCCGCGCCACGCTGTTCCAGCAATTGCGCATGATCGAGTTCAAGCAATGCCTCGCACACCAGCGAACCTTGCGCCCGCGCCAAACACAGTGCCTGTCGGTTGAAGGTATGCGCGACGTCGAGCTGGCCTTGCAAGAGCGCTTGCTGAGTCAACCCCGACAAACACATGATCCGGGCAACCTGACGGTCGACATCAAGTTCATCCAGCGCCTGGCTGAAATGCGCATGTGCCAAGGCCATACGTCCTTCCAGGTGCAGTAACCAGCCCTGCAGCGCTTGCCACTGCGCGATCAGTTGGCGTTGCTGCGCCATGCAGGGCTGAGGCGAGAACCTCGACAAATGCTGTATGCACTGACGCGCCTGCTCGAAACGCCCGGCAAAAAGCAATGCGCTGGCGATCAACCCGACCAGGTGCGGGGTACTGGTCGTCAGCTCTCCGGCCTGGGATCCGTATAAACGCAACAGCAGCACCACGGTCTGCTCTTCAAACAATTGCTCGAAGCTGAAATGCTGCAACAGGCTCACCGCCGTTTCGTATTCCTCGGCAAGCAGCGCCTGTTCAAACGCGCAACGCCAGTCTTCCCTGGCCGCAAACCACTGACAGGCGCGGCGATGCCATGATCGACCTGCGGGCCAGGGTTCGGTTTGCATCACCTGAGCCAACGGTGGGAAGACCCGCCACCAGTCGACGGACGCCTGCCAGGGCTCAATGAAGCAACCGAGCGTCTGCAACGTGCGCAAACCTTCAGCGCCCTCCCCGGCTCCGAAAAGGTGATCGCACAATTGCGCATTGAAACGCGGCAGGTGTGCAAGCACCCGCCAGGCCTCAATCAGCTCCGGCGTCAGACCGCTGAACAGTTCGTGCTGCAGATAATCGAGCAGGGTGTCCGCTCGCTGCGCAGCTGGCTGACCCTGGGCCCAGTCGCATTTTTGCAGCAGAACCATGCGCACCCCGGCGCACCACCCGGCGGTGCGCTGGATGATTCGTGCGGCGACGCTCGCAGCCTGTTCCAGAGGTAAATGCCCGAGGGCTGCGGCGACTTCATCCTGAGTCAGTGCCAGCGTTGCGCTCTCGCATTCGTACAACGCATCGTCGAGCAGCAGCCGCGGCCAGTTGCAGAGGGGGCGTCGACGCGAACTGATCCACCAGACCAGCGCCGGGCTGCTCACTGCCAGCAAGCGATCAAGCAAGGCGTCCAGCGCTGGTTCGGGATGTCGGCAGTAATCATCGATAAACAGCCAGGTCGGCATCGACCAGCGCGTCAGGGCCGAGATGAGCCCGGGTTCGGTTGCGTCGTCCAGCCCCAGCGTATCCGCCAACCGCTGGTAAAAAACGTCGACGCTCAAAGCGCTACCAGCCAAGGGTAACCAGTGCACCGAACAATGCTCAGGAGCCTGCAACAGACACTCGGCAAGCAGCGCGGTTTTACCGCTTCCGGCGGGAGCACACAGCAACCGGACGCGCGCCGTCGACGCAAGTAATGGTGCGCTCAAACGCTCGCGTGGCTGATGTTTGCAGGAGAGTCTGGGCAGAAATCCGGGTCGATCCAGGCACGCTGTCATGGCGGTCATCGGCTGAGCCTTTTTATCATTGTGCCGTCACCCTAGTCCTCTCCCCGGCACTTGTTGATAAACATTCAGCGCGCTGATTGACGGCCATAAAAAAGGCGACCGTGCGGTCGCCTTTTGTACTGCCCAGGTATCCAAACCGTTACCGTACGCCCTCGGCGCGCAAGGCCGATGGTGTGTAGTCGGCAGCCTTGGCTTCGAAGCCGAACTCGAAACTGTGCTTCTCTTCGTTCTTCATCCCCAGCGCGATGTAGCGGCCGGCAATGATGTCGTAGAGCGCTTCGAGGGTGTACGCCTGGGTCTGGTGATCGTAGTAATACTGCGAGTGGCCCTCGGCAACGCGCCACAGTTGCCCGCGACCGTCGTAGTGATCGGCCAGCGCGACCTGCCAGCTGTCTTCATCGATGTACATGTGGCGTTTGGCGTAGATGTGGCGTTCGTTCGGCTTGACCGTGCCGATCACCTCCCAGACCCGATGCAATTCATAACGGGTGAGGTCCTGATTGATGTGGCCCGCCTTGACGATGTCGTCGTACTTGAGTTTTGGCGAGTCGAGCTTGTAGCTGTTGTACGGGATGTACATTTCCTTCTTGCCGACCAGTTTCCAGTCATAGCGATCCGGCGCGCCGGAAAACATGTCGAAGTTGTCCGAAGTACGCAGACCATCGGCGGCCGTACCCGGGCCGTCATAGGCCACTTGCGGGGCGCGTCGGACGCGGCGTTGTCCGGCGTTGTAAATCCAGGCCAGACGCGGCTCCTTCACCTGATCGAGAGTTTCATGCACCAGCAGCACGTTACCGGCCAGACGGGCCGGCGCGGTGACCGACTGCTTGAAGAAGGTCAGCACGTTGGCGGCTTTTTCCGGATCGAGTTCCTTCATCAACTGCGGCACCGCCACCTCTTCTTCGAAGCGGATCGGCGTGTAGCTGCCGTTGGTCTGCGGCGTAACCTGGGTGATGATCCGCCGCAGGTTGCCGCCGTGATAGCGGGTGATGTGGTTCCACAGAACCTCGACACCGTTTTTCGGAATCGGGAAGGCGTAGTAGCGATTACCGGTGAAGTTCGCCAGGCCGTTGCCGTCGTTGGTCGAGGTCACGTTCAACGCGCTGCGCTTGGCCGATTCGTAGATCTCCGCCGGCGCGCCCACCGTGCGATGCGTCGGGTAGACCGGGATCTTGTAGGTTTCCGGGTAGCGCTTGAACATCGCTACCTGACCATCGGACAGCTTGCTCTTGTACTGATCGACGTTGGCCGCGGTGATGGTGAACAGCGGCTTTTCACTGGCGAACGGGTCAGCGAGGAAACCCTTGCTGTCCACCGCACCGGCGTTTTTCGGGATACCGCCGGTCCAGGCCGGAATCGAACCATCGGCGTTGCCCGCCTTTTCGGCGCCGAGAGGGGTCAGGCTGGTGCCAAGTTTGTTCGCTTCATCCGGCGACACCGCCGCCATCACATTGGCCGCCAGCAAACTCAGGGCCAGCACGCCACATTGCAGAATCATTTTGCGCATTGCATTCATCCTTCTCGGGCAGATCAGAAGTTCACACCGAAGCTCAAAGCGACGAAGTCACGGTCCTCAAGCACGTTGTAGTCACCACCGAAGAAGTCGGTGTAACTGAGGCTCGCGGTGTAGGTGTTGCGGTAGTCGGCATCGACACCGACGCTGATCGCTTTCGCGCCTTCATTGAACAGGCCGTTGGGGCCATAACCGGCGACGTCATGCGACCACGACAGGTTGGGTTTGAAGTTGACTCCGCCGATCACGTTGGCGTAATCGAGAATGGCCCGGGCGCGATAGCCCCACGAGGTCGAGGTCACGAACCCGTCGGTGTCGCCACCGAAGCCGTATTGCCCGTACACCGAATCGCGGCCGTAACGCAGGTCGCTACGCGACTCCAGCCCACCGACGTGCACCACCGCCGCTTCGCCGACCACAGTCAGACGTTCCGCGCCCAGGACCTGATCGAAGAAGTGCGTCAGCGTGCTCTGCACCTGCGTGACTTCCTTGCGGCGATAGCCCTTGTTATCGGCGCCCGGCGAGGTCGCGAGTGGCGAAGCGGTGCCGCCAGCAATCGGGTTGACCAGCGCCAGGGTCAGGTCGTTGGTGTTGACCTGCACCGGGGCGTTGGGCCGGTAGCTGATCTCGCCGGTCCATGCGGTACCGGTAGGCAGCGTGGTGGAAAAACTTGCACCATAGAGCCGAATGTCTTCGGGATATTCGAGGTAATACTGGCCGCGTCCGAGCATCACGCTTTGCGCCAGCCCCGCACCGCTGCCAGGGGCCAGACGGTTGGCAATGCCGACCATGCCGGGCAATGCCGTCAGCGTCGACAGCCCTGCGGTGGTGGTACCGACGGTCGGCGTGCGGCTGTGGTAATTCATGAAGTAGAGGCCGTATTCGGTGTCTTCGCCGAGCCAACGCAGCGCCGTGCCCCACTGCCCGGAATCGCGCGCATCACGATCGCCACCACGGGGAATGACCACACCCTCGCGGGTGACCTGAATGCCCTGGCCGAACGCGGTGGTCAGCGGCACCAGTGGCGCCACTGCCGGGCTGCCGACGGTGTAGCCGTTGTTGCAGCCATCTGCCGCGACGTCGACACCGAAGAAGGTGCCGCAGTTGTCGAGAACGGTCTGGTCCCACTCCAGTTGATAAAAGCCTTCAACCGAGAGTTTGTCGGTCAGGCTCTGCGAGCCAAACAGCATGTTGACTGGAATCAGACCTTCCTTGATCTCCGCACCGGGGCGGCGAAACGCCGAGACGTCGATCGGGTTGATGCTGTTGATCGAGTTGCCGATGAAAGTACTTTCACCCCAGCTCACGACTTGCTTGCCTGCGCGCACGGTGCCCGGCAGATTGGCGATGGCGTAGTTGTGATACACGAAGGCATCGAGAATCTGCGCGCCGGAGGACTTCGCGCCTTCCTTGCGGCCGCTGTCGCTGATCTGTTTGAACTCGCGATCCTCATCCTTGAGTTCGAAGTCGTACCAGTACTTGCCGCGCACGAACACGCCGGTATCGCCGTACTTGAGCTCGAGGTCGTGAATGCCTTTGAAGATCTTCGAGAAGGTCTCGCCTTTCTTGAAGTTCAAGCGTCCGTCATCACCGGTCGAGGATTGCCCGGTGCCGCCGTTTACCGTTCCGACCAGCGAGTCGTCGGCATTGCGCAAACCCCAGCTCGCGCCGATCGACAGGGACGAGTCGAAGGTGCCTTCGATTTCGCCGATGTTGAATGCAACCGCTTGCGCCTGGGCGCAGCAACCCAAAGCTACCGCGGCAGCCAGCGCCTGCGGTGTGAAGATGGCGCGCATTGTTGTTTTTGTCATGCGTCTTCCCCGGTGAGTGACAGAAGGCCCCACCCTACTGCCGCGCAACCGCGTCGATAAGCGCACCAAGGAGGTATTCGCGTTGTCGCTCGAAAGGATGAATGCCCTCGCACCGCGGGGCGTTGCGCCGTTCATGGACCGGCTGGATGAATGATCATCAGCGCTACGCATGGCGCCGTTCAGCGCACGACACTGTTACATGCTCCGCAACAGTGCATGTCCGGAATCGGTATTTTTCCTACAGACCCAACGCCGTATTCTGAGTGCGCTTTCACGGGATCTCCGCAAAGCATGAAGCCTTGGCCTTTGAGCAATTCGGGCCATGGCAGACAGATTTCAGATCAATCGAAGGTTTCGTTTGATCAACCCGCTGTTCACTGACGTTGATTTGTAGCTCCTTGATCCAACGTCTTGCCTTGGCCGCTGCGTTTGCAGCGGCCTTTTTTATGCCTGTAAGAAAAAGACGTTGCACTGAAAGACGATGCCCAACGCATTGTCAGAAATTTCCATATCTCAAATTGAAAATAACCGGCGCCCCCAATTCGCGATCAACTTTCATACTTATCAAATCGCAATTAACTACAACCTAATCAGAATCAAGCCAACCCGCATTGCTGTAACTTAAGCCAAGCAAATAATTGTGTGCACCAAGGACTAATGCGCCGATAACATTGATTACCTTATTCAAAAAGGATGTGAATATGGCAAAACCTCCAACATGGGAATGGACAGTAGATGAAGGCGTTCATATAAGGGGCGTCGCTCCAGACAATGTACCTGTCCTGATCCCGTCCGGTTCAAGCAGAATTCCCTCCGGCAGCGGTATGTTCGGACCAAACCAGAACATTCTGATGACCGCCCAGGCCATACAGTCAAATATCCAGGTTCTGGAATACGAATATAAAATCCGCACGGCTCAATTACCGCAAACCATCGAACAGGAATTGACAACCCTTCGGCAGGAGGGAGCCAATCATTATTTGCCGCCGACTCAAGCGGTAATTCGCGAACTTGAAGTGCGCGACAGACTCATAGCGCGCAAGACCGCGGAACTTCAGCAGAAAACAGTCCTGGCCAATCAGTTTTTCGGCAGCGACCCAGCCAATAAGACACTGCTGCAGTTTTACCAGAGAGCTTCGCTGATCGAGCCGCTCGTCAAACCCTATGGCGTAGCCATGCACGCCTGGACCGAGTCCTATCGAGCGGCTCATGAGATCAGGCTGTTGTCTCAGGCCATCGACATTCTCAGTGTGCAGAAAACCAACTACTACACCTGGCTTGCCGCCTCCCAGGCCAACGATCGGGAGCTGGCCAGACAGACCGCCGAACGTACCCGGATCGCCGCCGAGCAACATCGCCAGCAAGCCCTTGCCGAAAAGGCCCGACGCGAGCGGGAGGAGGCGCGAGTTCGTGAGCAGCAACGCCTCGCTGCCTTGGCCGAAAAACACCGTCAGGAAGCTGAACACGCGCGCCTTGCTGCAGAAAAGGCACGAATCGAAGCTGAAGCTCGAGAGCAGGAAAGAGCCCGGATCGAGGCGCTTAAGGTGACGCTGGCTGAGGCCGAGGCTCAAGAAAAAGAACGCCTGGCGGCACTGGAAAACGCGTTGACTCAAGCGCAAGCAGCGGCAGAGGCCGCCGAACAGGACCGGCTTCAAGCTGAGCGGCAGCAACGGGGCGAGGAGCCGCATCCCTCTGAGTTTCAACGGGTTTATCCGGCGTCGGAAGCCGTGGCGTCTTCCAGCCCTGCCTTTTCCTTCGCATCGACGGCTATCGTTCTGGCGCCCTCTACCTCCTCAGCGATACTGGCCGCACTGCGAGCGGCGCTGCCGACGCTGGCAGCGGCTGGCGCCGGGCTGATCACCCCTGCACTGATCGGCTTCGCAGCACTGTTGGCGCCGTCCCGCCTGGGCAACGGCGAACGCTTTTCCGTGAGCGTTCCCTTGGCCGAGCTTTCAGCGCAATCCCCACAGACGTTGCGAGAGCTGGCAGACCGCCGAGGCATGTTGAACCTGCCCGTCGGCTTGGGCGTAAGGCCGCTGGGTGAAGTGGCGGAAGTATTTGTCGCCACGACCGACGATTTCCACATTCGCTCGGACGTGCCGGTTTTACAGGCAACGTATGACCTGCTCAATGACGTTTATGAAACCGCGCTGCCAGATTCGCCTACGGATTTCCTGACCTGGACACCGGCCATTTCACCGGGGAAAACCTCCACCGAATCGCCTGCGGTGAACATCGAACCACCCGACTATTCCGGCGCAACCATCGTTGCGGTCGCAGGCCGACTGGATCTGAATCCGGTGCTGGTTGAAGGCTGGGATCGATTCATCATCGTGTTTCCCACTGACTCGGGGATTGCGCCGCTTTATGTGGTGATTAGCGATCCTTACGCGGGAGCCACCACCAAGGGTAAACACAGCGGGCGTGATTTCAACCCTGATCAAGTCGGAGGTGAAATTCTAAGTTTGCAGTGGGCGTCAGCCAACATTTCAACGAAAGGAACAGATATCGTGAAGCTACATATTTCGAAATTCACACAATCGGATGCCAATGACGTAATGCTTAGTCGTCTCGAACGAATTGCTCGTGGCGAACTCGAGGCTACGGACACCGACAAACGTTTCTATACTCACGAACTAAGAGAGTTTGAACGATTCAAAGCTTTAGGCTTTAGCGACACCCAGAGTCCAGATGCCGGTTCTCCGATCTGGAATAACGTTCATACCGCTACTCTGGAAGATTTCCAACTGAAAGATGACCATACACTTCTTTATACTTCCGAAGCTCTCACTGCCGCAGCGCAGCAGGTGGACCGTGAGTATCAAAAACTTCTCGGGGAGATGTGGCAATGAGCACCTTCGAGATGATTGTCAAAAACGAAACCCTTGACGATATCGTCACTGTGTTTGCTCTGATACAAGCAACACCACATCTGGATATGATGATAAGAATTTACAATCGCGAACTCCTCGAAGAGTATGGTGCGCTTGAAGATGCCTATGCGCGACTCATCAACGCCGGCGTGCTGGCTAATGGTAAACATGGGCTCGCAGTGAAAGGGCCAAACTGGAAGCCACCGGCGTACATGACAGAAAGAAGATACATCTGAAGTCAGGCACTGCACGTTTTTCCAACCGACAGGAAGCCTAAGGATGCATGTCGGCTTTGGCGGAAGGTCGCTCAGTGCCGTTATTATTTCTTCGAAAGCCAGCGATCAAGGCCACCAAGCGCAAGCTTGGCGGCCTTATTACCTATTCCATCCGAGATTCATCCTCCGTCTTACAGAGAATACTCCTGCAAATTCGCCATCATCTCTTTCAACGCTTCAATATTGTCCTGCGGATGCGCCGCCCCTTCGAAATCGCAGATCTGCTGCCAGTGCGCTGCCACATCTTCCGGTGAAAACCCTACCCGCGGATCAAACCCGGCACCGAGGCTGCGCTCCCAGCGCACCTTGCCCATCCAGCCGCCACCGACCTCGAACAACCCGGAGGTTTCCTGGCATTGCTCGCTGGCCAGATACACCACCAACGGGCTGACCAGCTCTGGTTTGAGTTGCTCGAAGACTTGCGGCGGGATCAGGCCTTCGGTCATGCGCGTGCCGCCGGTCGGGGCGATCGCGTTGACGAGGATGTTGGTCTTGCGCCCTTCAATGGCCAGGGTGCGGGTCAAACCATAGAGACCCAGTTTGGCCATGCCGTAGTTGGATTGGCCGAAGTTGCCGTAGATGCCGGACGTCGAGGCGGTGAAGATCACGCGGCCGTAGTTTTGCTCGCGCAAGTGGGGCCACGCAGCGCGGGTAACTTTATAGGCGCCTTCGACGTGAACGCGGTAAACCAGGTCCCAGTCGGCGTCGTCCATCTTGTGAAAGGTCTTGTCGCGCAGGATACCGGCGTTGTTGACCACCACATCGACGCGGCCAAAGGCATCGAGGGCGTTCTGCACCAGTTTGTCGCCATCGGTGACCGAGTCGTGGTTGGCTTCGGCGATGCCGCCGGCCGCGCGGATCTCCGCGACGACACGATCAGCGGCGGAGGCATTGGCGCCCTCGCCTTGTGTCGAGCCGCCCAGATCGTTGACCAGCACTTTTGCGCCCTGCCTGGCGAACAGCAATGCGTGAGCGCGTCCCAGGCCACCACCGGCCCCGGTGACGATTACGACTTTATCTTCGAAACGCACAGACTCATTCATCGCGGCAACTCCAACAGGCCAATGGAACATTGACCGGGAGTGTCAGGCACAGCGCTTTGGGTCACAACGAATACGACTGCGGCTGAATGGTGCGCGATAAGGCTGGGGGATGATGAAAGGCCTTGGGCCAGCGAGAGGCTGCATGCCTCCCGGCCCGATCAGGAATACGCGACCTTGCGCGGCGGCAGTACCAGACGCTCGCGAAATTCCAGGTAATGCTTGAGCACCTGCACCGGCGCTTCGGTCTGCGGGTAATGACCAATCCCCGGCAACAGCACGGTATCGGCATTCGGAATCAGTTCGCGGTAACGCGCGACCATGTGTGCTCCGGAAATCGGATCGAACTCACCATCGATCACTCGTAACGGAATCTCGTCGCGCTGCATCGCAGTGATCCAGCGATCACGCTGCACCCGTCGTTCGGGAATGTAGTTGATCAGTTTGTGCATGATCCGTGGCCCGTGATTGCTCTCGACCAAGCTCCAGAAATCATCCAGTTCACTTTCGCTCGGGCCGGTCTTCGGGCCGAAAATCTGCCGAAAACTTTTAACCAGCGCATCACGGCTGAACGCGCGGCCGATCATCCAGCCCAGCGGGCTGAGCAGCAGTTTCTGCATGAACACCGGACGATGGGTTTCGGGGAACAAACCGCCATTGAGGAACACGCAACTGGCGACGTCGATGCGCCCTTCGTAATGCCGCGCCAGCAATTCCTGGGCAACGCTGTCGCCGTAGTCATGGGCAAAAATGTGCAGCGGTTGTTCAGCCTGCACATGCGCGAGCAACGCCTGCTGCAGATCGGCCTGTTCCAGCAGGCTGTAGGTGTGCTTGAGCGGTTTTGCCGAATCGCCGAAACCGAGCATGTCGCAGGCGATCACACGATAGCGCTGGGCCAATGGCTGCCAGAGGTAATGCCAGTCCCAACTGGCGGTCGGGAAACCGTGGATCAGCAACAACGGCTCACCCTGCCCCGCTGTCCAGTAGCGAATCGGCTGACCGCGAAAAACAAAGGTCCGGCTGCGCTTGCGCCAGATACACAGAGGAATCTCGGCGAGTGGCATCAGAGTCTATATCCGGGGTCTTGTTGATCGAGTTTGCGCAGCAGCGCCGGCCAGGCCAGCGCGCCGCCCATGCCTTGGGCGCTTTTGGTAACGCCGGCGATCATCGCTTTGGCCCCCGCCAGAATCTGCGGCTCGATGGCGATCAGTTCAGCGCCGCCGGTTTGCGCCATCACCTGAATATCGCAGGCACGCTGGAAGGTGAACATCATCAGAAAGGTATCGGCAATGGTGCCGCCGCAGGTCAGCAGGCCGTGGTTGTGCAACATGAGGAAATTGCTGTCACCGAGATCGGCCTGCAAGCGCGCCTTCTCTTCGTGATTCAGCGCCACGCCTTCGTAGGCGTGATAAGCCAGGCTCGACAGCACGAACAGCGATTGCTGACTGATCGGTAACACGCCCTGCTTTTGCGCGGACACCGCGACACCGGAAGCGGTGTGGGTGTGCAGCACACACACCACATCGTGGCGCACTTCATGCACTGCGCTGTGGATGGTATAACCGGCCGGATTGATTTCGTAGGGGCTGGCCATGAGTTTGTTGCCGGCCTGGTCGACTTTCACCAGGCTTGAGGCCGTAATCTCATGAAACATCAGTCCGAACGGGTTGATCAGGAAGTCTTCGGTGCCGGGGACTTTGGCGGAGATGTGCGTGAAGATCAGGTCGTCCCAGCCATGCATTGCAACCAGCCGATAGCAGGCGGCAAGGTCGACACGGGCCTGCCATTCGGCGGCGCTGACCTGGCTTTTGACATCAAGGGACGATGGGACGGGGGCTACGCTCACTGTATGCACCTCTGCGTTCTTGTTGTTCTGCACGTATGCGCAGTCTAGTCAGACGCAGGTGATCGCGTAGTTGCATTGGCAGCCAGCTTGATGACTGATCGAGTCAGCCATGCAAGCTGTCAGGATCCGCTCAGCCCTTGAGCGCTTCGATGAACTGCGCCAGCCACGGCTCGGCATCGGTTTCCGGGGTGACGCTTTCGCTGGCGTCGATCCGTAACATCTCTTGCACCTCGTTTACGCCCAGCTCAGCAAACAACTCACGCATCTGTTCCCCGCCGCCGCAGAACGTATCGCCGTAACTGGCGTCGCCCAACGCGATCACCGCGCCCGGCAACCCGCGCCAGGCGGCCGGCAACTGGTCACGAATGTTCGAATACAGCGGTTGCAGGTTGTCGGGCAGCTCACCCATGCCGGTGGTCGAGGTCACGGCGAGAAACGCTTGCGGGCCGAACGCCTGAAGGTCGGCCAGCGAGGCGCGCGAGTTGTAGAAGGTTTCAAAACCGGCGGTTTTCAACAGGTTCTGGGCGTGACGGGCGACTTCTTCGGCGGTGCCGTAGACCGAACCGGAGAGGATGGCGACTTTCATCAATCTGATCCTGAAAACTGAAAATGAGGTCGGCGATAGTAACAGTCCGTCGCGCAAGGCTGCGATTGAATCTCAACTGGCGTTAATGGCCAGTAGACAGCCGCCAAGGTTCTTCTAGAATGCCAAACGCCAACTAATTATAAGGAATTCAGGGATGATCAATGCCAGTCTGCTGCAAATGGTGATCAACGCTTCCAACGATGGAATCGTCGTAGCGGAAAAGGAAGGCGAGCAGGACAACATTCTCATTTACGTCAATCCGGCGTTCGAACGTCTGACCGGCTATACCAGCGAAGAGATTCTCTATCAGGACTGCCGCTTTCTCCAGGCCGGTGACCGTGACCAGGAGAGTCTGAGTCTGATTCGTGACGTTCTGCGCGACGGTGGATCGTGTCGGGAGATCCTGCGTAACTATCGCAAGGACGGCACGCCATTCTGGAACGAACTGTCGCTATCGACAGTGAAGAATGCCGACGATGGCCAGACCTATTTCGTCGGTGTGCAGAAAGACGTGACCGTTCAGGTCAAGGCTCAGCAACGCGTGGCGCAACTGGAAGCCCAGGTTGCCGCCTTGCAGGCGGAACTGAATGCTTTGAAAGCGACCAACGGTTAAAACAAAACCGCGAACCGATGGTCATTAACTACAATCACCAATGACTTTGTAATTATATCTTTCGAGTTAGCCATGCAGCGCGACGCCCTTCTCACTCAGGATGAGCTGGATTTCATCCAGAAGATGCAGCACAACCCGCAACTGAACGTGCGGGATGCGACGTCGAGTCTGCTGGTTAACGGCGGTTCGCAGATCCGCGATCTGCTGACGCGACTGGCCGCTCATGAGCAAGTGACCATCCAGGCCAACTTCGAAAACCAGCAAATGACCTTCCCGTTGCATCTGGTGGAAGACGAATTCCACGCGCTGCATCTGCGCCTCGGCGTCCCGAGCATCTACGAAGACGGCCCATCGGTAAGGCCATGGCGACTGGTGCTGGAAGAGCCGGTAGCGCTGGAAAACGCCAAAGGACAGCCGGGGACGTTGTGGGTACACGAGGTGTCGCACAAAGGTGTGTTGCTGGAAGTGCGCAACAAGACCAAGCCACCCAAGCATTTCGCGTTGTGGTTCAGCCCTTCCGGATACGAGCGGATTTCACTGCGCGGGCATTTCGAACGGGAAACCGAAAACGGTTTTTATGCGTATGAACTGAGTCAGACCGACAGCGACGAAACCGAACGTCTGCGCCAGTTCATTCTGCAGCAACATCGCCTGACTCACCCTGCCCTGCATACCTGATCAGGTATCCAGATTTCCCGCTAGAAATTGCATCATGCGTTGACGCATGTTCGTGCCTTCATTACCCAGACAGGCAACCGAAGATCCGGCCAGACTGTCCTCCGCCAGATCCGCTGCATCCCCGGCCAGCATCAATTGGCAATCAAGACCCAACGCCAGGCGATTCAGACGCCGCGGCAAATCGGTGGTGGGCGCATGGTTGGAAAACAGCACCAGCGCATCGGGTCTGACCTTTTCGCAGACCAGCGTCAGCTCATCGAACGGCTGGCCGGTGGTCAACACCCGAACCCCGGAATTGTTGCCGCTGAGAAACAGCGCCGCCACCAGCAGTTCCAGCTCACGGCATTGCCCGGCCAGCGCGCTGACGATCACCCGCCGCGGTTGCGCGCCGCGCAGCATGACAATCCGTTGCAGCACCCGCGCGCGCAGGAATCCATCGTAGAACAGCCACTCGCTGGTTTGCCCGAACGCGTCCTGACGTTGCAGCATGTGCCGCCACAACGGCATCAGGATGTCCTGGAACGCCACCGCCAAGGCATAAGAAGAGAAGATCTGCCCATAGACCCGATCCAGTTGCTGGTCATCGAATGCACTGACTGCCTGCTGGATCTGTTCCTGCCATTGCCGGTAATCAGCCTGAACCAGATCGTCAGGAATGATATGCGCCAGGGCTTTCAGCGGTTCGGTCTTGGCGAGAATCTTGCCGACCTTGCTGACCGCGACGCCGCGATCGATCCAGTCGACGATGCTGCGTACACGCTCGATTTCGCTCATCGAGTAGAGCCGATGCCCGCTTTCGGTGCGTGTCGGCTGGATCAAGCCATAGCGCCGTTCCCAGGCGCGCAAGGTTACCGGGTTCACGCCAGTGAGCCGGGCGACTTCACGAATGGGGAACAGCTCGGCGCGTTGCAGCGCCTCTGATACCTGCGAAGCAGGGTTTGCGTCCGTGATCACAGGCATAGAACACTTAACTTCCATGTCAGAAATTTGGATCCCATTCTAACGCTTATCCGCCGATCGCGTTCAAGTAGGGAAATGCGACGAATGTCGCTGGTTTAATCGGGAAAAACCGGAATAATCCTTGCTTGATGAAAAGCGCAGCCCTCTACCCCGGCGCTGCGTCAGGCGAACCTCCTACCCGGAGCGACGCAATTGAAATATGGAGATACAAAATGTCTACTTCCCCCGTCACGCTGATGGTTGCCCGTCGCGTCGCCGACGGCCGTTATCAGGACCTGATGGTCTGGCTGCGCGAAGGCGAGCAACTGGCCACGGATTTTCCCGGTTACCTGGGTTCCGGCGTACTTGCTCCGCCGCCCGGCGATAATGAGTTCCAGATCATCTTCCGCTTTGTCGATGAGCAAACCCTGCACGCCTGGGAACATTCGGCATCGCGTACCGCGTGGCTGAGCCGTGGCAGCGAGCTGTTCGCCCACCCCAAGGAACATCGGGTCAGCGGTATCGAAGGCTGGTTCGGCACTGCAGGACAACGTCCGCCGCGCTGGAAGCAGGCCGTGGCGATCTGGCTGGCGTTTTTCCCGGTGTCACTGATTTTCAACTTTTTGCTTGGCCCACTGCTGGGCGAAGTTAGCTTGCTGCCACGGGTGCTGATCAGCACCGCTTGCCTGACGCCATTGATGGTGTACCTGTTCATTCCGCTGTCGACGCGTTTGCTGGCGAACTGGTTGAACAGCACGCCGGCGCGACGGTTGCCGGCGACACCCTCTACGCAACATCATTGATTCTTTTGTGAGAGCGAGCCTGCTCGCTCACAGGTCTTGGTCTTTGCGGTAATAGGTGTGCGGCTGCGCTCGCTGTTATAGTTTTTGCTTTCCCAGCGTTGCGAGCCGTTCATGCCTGATTCCGCCGCCCCGATTCTCATCACTGGCGCCGCACAACGTGTCGGTCTGCATTGCGCGCAGCGTTTGCTTGAAGACGGTCATCGGGTCATTTTCACTTACCGCACTGAACGCCCCGGCGTACAGACCTTGCGCGATCTGGGCGCCATTGGCCTGTTTGCGGATTTCGCCACTGAGGCCGGGATTCTGGCGTTCATCGGCGAACTGAAAAGCCACACCGACAGCCTGCGCGCGATCGTGCACAACGCCTCCGAATGGCTCGCCGAAACGCCTGGCAGCGAGACCGAAGCTTTCACACGCATGATCAATCTGCATATGCTCGCGCCGTATCTGATCAATCTGCACTGCGCCGATCTGCTGCAACGCTCGACGCCCGCCGACATTGTCCACATCAGCGACGATGTCACTCGCAAAGGCAGCAGCAAGCACATTGGCTACTGCGCGAGCAAAGCCGGGCTCGACAGCCTGACCCTGTCTTTCGCGGCGCGCTATGCGCCGGCCATCAAGGTCAACGGCATTGCCCCGGCCCTGCTATTGTTCAATCCCGACGACAACGCGGCGTACCGCGCCAAGGCGCTGGCCAAATCGGCGCTGGGCATCGAGCCCGGCAGCGAAGTGATCTACCAGAGCCTGCGCTATCTGCTCGACAACCCCTATGTCACCGGTACGACCCTGACCGTCAACGGCGGACGGCACCTTAAATAAGCCGGATCGCGAGGATTTCCATGACCCGCTCACTGCCTGAGAATTACCGCGAAATCCTCCTCGGCCTCGGTGAAAACCCCGATCGCGAAGGCTTGCTCGACACCCCGGTGCGCGCGGCCAAGGCCATGCAATACCTGTGTCATGGTTACGCGCAAAGCGTCGAGGAAATCGTCAATGGCGCGCTGTTTGCGTCCGACACGGACGAAATGATCATCGTCGCCGACATCGAGTTGTATTCGTTGTGCGAACATCACCTGCTGCCCTTCATCGGCAAGGCTCATGTGGCTTATATTCCGACGGGCAAGGTGCTGGGTTTGTCGAAGGTCGCGCGATTGGTGGACATGTTCGCCCGGCGCCTGCAGATTCAGGAAAACCTCACCCGGCAAATCGCCGATGCGGTGCAACAGGTCACCGGTGCCGCTGGCGTTGCCGTGGTCATCGAGGCCAGACACATGTGCATGATGATGCGCGGTGTCGAGAAACAGAACTCGACAATGAACACCTCGGTCATGCTCGGCGCGTTCCGCGATTCGAACACCACCCGCCAGGAGTTTCTGCAATTGATTGGACGGAGCAAGTAAATGCCACAACTTCAACCGGGAATGGCGCGCATCCGGGTCAAG
>Ga0196970_1001003_pt1 | contig 23140 bp, 23 predicted proteins | sample S1v_513CmetaG_FD_148672 | JGI IMG/M metagenome (GOLD analysis project Ga0196970, IMG submission 148672) | Soil microbial communities from Anza Borrego desert, Southern California, United States - S1+v_5-13C | ecosystem: Environmental > Terrestrial > Soil > Desert | place: USA: California...
GCAACGTAGCGTTGGCGCGGTGTGCCGAGAGAAAGCCTGCAGGCGAAATCCTGAGCGAAGCGCAGCGGAGTCGAAGGACTACAGGAAGAAAATGGTCGGGACGGGCAGATTTGAACTGCCGACCCCTCGCACCCCAAGCGAGTGCTCTACCAGGCTGAGCCACGTCCCGACGGTCGGAAGAGGCATGCGCTTTTCGTTCGCCGCGCATGCCGGGGTAAAAGCTATTTTAGCATTGGTTCATCGAATCATTGAACCATTGAATCGAGCCGAAGCTACTTCTCGGGCGTGTACTGCTCGGGAAGTTTGCCGCCTTCGCCGAAGAAGTAGACTTCCATCTGCTGCGCGATGAATTCCTGGTGTTCCTTGCGCCACGGCTGCAGACGATATTCGTTGAGGAGCATCTTCATATAGTTGCTCCACTGGTTCCAGGCTTCCTTGGAGACGTTGTTGTAGATGCGTTGGCCGAGCTCGGTGTCGAACGGCGGCTCTTCAAGGCCCTCAGCTTCGTGGCCAAGCTTTACGCATTTCACCATGTGGGGCATATCGAAACGATCGCTCCTGACTGAATTCTCACTGTTATCAATCGTACCAGATAGGAAGAGGTCGAATACGGATCATTGACTCATTGGCTCATCAATTCGAACTTGATGAACCAATGAGCCAATGAATTGACTGATTCAGTCTGCAGCGGTACGGCGCATTGCGACGACTTCGAGCAGCACTCGCATCTCCGGATCGCCAAGCACACCGGCATGTTTCATTTCCAGGCGAAGTTCCTCGGATTTCAGAAACTTATCCGCGTGCTCCGCGGTGTCCCACTCAAACAGTAACGTGAGCGCTGAGGGGTCAGTGGCGTCGCGATACAGACGAAAACTATTCTCGCCGCTCGCTTTGCGAAGGCTGAACGCGGCGTCGAAGGAGGCTTTCCAGGTGTTGAAATCGGCAACCTTATGGCGAATTAGGACTGTGACCATGGCTAACTCCCAATGGGATTCGGGGCCGATATTGCGCCGGAAAGCATACTCCGGACGGAGGTGAGAGGGAAAGGGGCAGAAACACAGCGGACGGGAGTGCCTCCGAGGCGGGGGAGGATCCACAACTTCAGGTGACCTAGAGCTTCAAGTTCAAGGTTGAGCACACTCGGCCTGAAACTTGAAGCTCGAAGCCGGATACTTACGGCAGGCCTGCCTTCAGGAACTCTACTTGCCACTGCGGGCGGACCGTGAATTCGCTAATGCCTGCCGGGATCACGATAGCTTCGCCGCGCTGAAACAGGACTGGTTGTGCGCCGGGCGTTTCGACAGCCGCACAGCCGTCCACGGCGACCAGGTTCTGGGCTGAACGACCCGGCTGGGTGCGGAACGTGCGCGGCTCGGACAACGAAGACTTTTCGACGACGAAACACTCGCTCGAGACCAGTCGCTCGTGACCGGGGCCAATGGGAGTTGCGGGAACAACTCCGGCCGCGGTCGACTCCTTCATGGCCGCAATGCCATCCTTGACGTGCAGCTCGCGAGGGCGTCCGTAATCGTAAAGCCGGTAGGTTATGTCGGAGTTCTGCTGTGTTTCCAGGATGATTGCGCCAGCGCCGAGCGTGTGAACCGTTCCCGCATCGACAAAAATCATTTCGCCGGCTTTGGGTTTCATCCAGTTCAGCAGCTCTTCGGCTCGATTTTCGGCAATTGACCTTTCGAATTCTTCGCGGCTCGTGCCGGTCTTCAGTCCGAGAGCGATCTCCGCGCGGTCCTCGGCCTGAACCACATACCAGCATTCAGTCTTGCCGCAAGGTTGGCCCTGCTTCTGAGCGGTAGCGTCGTCCGGATGAACCTGAACAGAGAGCTTGTCCTGAGGAAAGAGGAACTTGATCAGCAGCGGATACCGGTCAGTCTCTCGGGCCGCAGTTCCCACCAGGTCGCGTCGGAAGCGCTTGCACAGGTCGCCCAACTTGGTTCCGGCCAAAGGCCCGTTCGCAACTTCGCAATTGTCCCAAGTCAACCATACTTCGCCTATGGATTCCTCGCCCGGATGTACATGGAAATCGTAGATCGGCGCCAGATCACGCGCGCCCCAGGGCCGCGGATCAAAATATGGCTTCATCAGCAGTGGATAAAGATCAGACATGTTGAAGACAGTTTCAAGTTTCGAGTGCCGAGTTTCAAGCCGTAATCGCCCGCGCAGAAAGGCAAACGTGTTTCGCCCGGGGTGACTAGGCGCTCTCTTGAACCCGATCGGTACTCGAAACTTGAAACTCGACTATAGATTAGCGAAGAACTTCCTCATCCGCGCCAGTCCGTTCTCGACGGCGTCCATCGATGTCGCGTACGAGAGACGAATGTGCTCTTCGGTGCCGAATGCTTCGCCGGGAACGGTAACCACGCCGGCCTCGCGCAGCAGACGCCCCGCGATTTCGGCTGCCGAAGCACAGCCATCCTTAAAGAAGGCCGAGACATTCGGATAGACGTAAAAAGCTCCACCGGGTTTCTGACACTGCACGCCGGGAATTTCGTTCAGTCCTTGAACCATGCGGTCGCGCAGGCGAACGTAATCCATCGACATCTCTTTGATGCAGTCCTGTGGACCGGTCAACGCCGCGATGGCCGCTTTTTGCGTGATGGAATTCGGGTTCGAAGTGGACTGGCTCTGCAGCTTCGAGATACCCCCGATCACCGCCTTCGGCCCGAGTGCGTATCCCAGGCGCCAGCCGGTCATGGCGTAGGTCTTCGACAGCGAGCCTATGATGACGAGGCGTTCCTTATCTTGCACGAGCGATCCGAGCGAGAAATTCTTTCCCGTGAAATCGAGGTACACGTAGCACTCGTCGGAAATGACCCAGATATTGCGCTGTAGTGCGAGTCGCACAACGGCTGTCAGGTCTTCCGGATTAATTACTGCGCCCGATGGATTCGAAGGTGAGTTCAGCAGGATAACCTTGGTGCGGGGCGTGATGGCACGCTCGACCATGTCTGCCGTAAGTGCGAACCCCTTCTGCTCGTCGGTTTTGATGAACACCGGCACGCCGCCTGCGTAACGCACGATGTCCTTGAACGAGACCCAGTACGGTACGGGGATGATGACCTCGTCGCCGTGATCGACGAGAACCTGGAAGGCATTGAACAGTGCCTGTTTGCCGCCGGTTGCCGCGACAACTTCTTCTCGCTTGTAGTCGGAGCCGAAGTCGGCACGGTGACGGTTGACGATGGCATCACGCAGCTCGGCGGTGCCGCCGACAGCCGTGTACTTCGTGAAGTTGTTTTGTATGGCCGCGATTGCGGCGTCCTTGATGTGCTGCGGGGTGGCGAAATGGGGCTCACCGGCACCGAAGTCAACCAGGTCGGCGCCCGCAGCGCGCAGACGTTCGGCCTCGTTGACAACCGCCATGGTGGCGGAGATCTCGATGCGATTGATGCGGTTGGTGAGCGAAACGGCTTGCGTCGTTGCTGCCATCAACTCCTCGTCTTTGTCGGTTTCCCAGTGGTTTTGTTCTGCTTCTTGCGAGTGCCTTTGTTGTTGCCGGACTGCTGAACAGCCAGCCGGTTCCTGCGCGCGTGCCCATTCAGTTTACGATGCAGACGCTCTTCTACGATTGCGGGCACGAATCCGTGCACAGGTCCCCCGAGTCGCGCGATACCCTTCACCAGCCTCGAGCTGACGTAAGAGTACGCCTCGGCTGAGGGCATGAAGACGGTGTCAATATGGGGGTCGAGCTTGTGATTCATCAACGCCATTTGAAGCTCATACTCGTAATCGCTGATCGCCCGGATGCCACGCACAATTACGTTAGCATGCACGCTCTTCGCGAAGTCCACTAGCAGCCCGTCGAATTTCTCAACCCGCACATTATCGTAATGCGCTGTCATCGCTTCGAGCATCTCTCGACGTTCAACGGGGCTGAACAGCGGATCCTTATCGGGATTGTCCAGGATAGCGACGATAAGTTCGTCAAACAGCTTCGCGCCGCGGTGAATCAGGTCGAGGTGACCGTTGGTCAGCGGGTCGAATGAGCCGGGATAGATCGCAATGACGTGTTTCTTCATGAGTAGTGGCCGCCCAAAATGCAGAGAAGGCACTGAGATCCCCTAAAGCGAGTCGAGACAGCACAGATTGTATCCGTGCTAATCGGCGTGGCGCAAAGGAAAGTGGCAGAACCGTCACAGCCCAAATCGAGTTCAGCTGATCAGCTCCCTTGTTCAGCTTCCTACTCGAGAGGTGTCCAGAGCGTTATGGACTGCAGTACGGATAACCTTCGAATCTAAGCGCGATGAGCGTGTGCAACTTCTTGCAAGGTCACCTTCGTAACTCCGGGACAGCCTGAATCGCCGAACCACCCACTCTCGAGTGCCGATTGTCATCGTATGATCCTGACAACGGGGCGAGCCATGGCATGCGGTTACTCATCGGATGGCAAGTGGGGCTACCTACCCTTTTCCGCTGCGACTCTAATCTGCGTTCTCCTGGCCAGTCAATTGGGTTCAGCACAGCACCTTTCCGCGACGGGAAGTGTCACCATCAAGGCAGTCGTGCGCGGCTCGGTGACGGTCAACGTCAAATCGATCCCGCTATCTTTTGACTTCGATCCGGCGGATCCGGCGCGCAACTACGCGGCAGTTCCTGTTGTTGTTAGCTGGAATCTGAACCCGGCTGAGGTCCAGGGCTTTCAGATCATTGGGTACTTCGGCAACTCATCTACGGCGCTGCTGAACTCCGAACATGGTGCCACAGTTCCTTCTTCGCACGTGCTCGGGCGCATGGACGCTGGCCCGTTCCGCCCTTTCAGCGACACCAGCGAAGTCGGACCGCCCGGCGGGAGCCTCAGTCTCATGCGACAGTCGATCGTTCACGGCGACTCTCGCGGTACCCGGGCCAGTTTGCTCGAGATGCGGATTGACCAGGACAATTTGCCGAACCTGCCAAAAGGGAACTACGAAGGAATGCTCTACATCGAGGTACGGCATTACTGAATTCGGGAGTGCTCTGGTGCGGTGCCGCGGGGAAGCGTGAGGGATGACCGAGGCTCCAAGCCGCCGCCGGAAGGCGGGGCAGCGTCCTCCGGTGACTCGGGCGCAAGTCCACCGCCACTAACGATCGGGTCTTCCGGCGTACCAAGCTCAGAGCGGCGGCGCGGCGAAGGGTTCTTTGCCCTGCGTACGACGATGACGATCGGCTGTGCGAGGTCTTCCGGTTCTGCCAGTGCGGAGACCGGTGCCTCTGCTACCTCGTAGTACTGCGTATTCAGCGAGCGTTCCGGCACGATGGATACTGGGTAGCGCTCGCCGCGGCGGAACCTCAGGAAGAAGCGACCAGTGCTGTCGGAGAAGGCATTCTGACCATCGACTTGCACGCTGATGCCCCACACTGGCTTGCCTTCCGTGTCCTGCACCATTCCTCTGACGACGAACTTGGAGAATGAGGGGACGGGCTGCGTAGGCCCACCGGATATCTGGTCCTGACCCCTCGAAAAACCGATGCCATCCAGCCAGGCGGTGTAACGGACGCGACCGGTCGGGTCCACCATCGTGTCGGCGTGAATGCGTACCCCGCGGAACAGGCGTGCGTTCAGGTTCACCGACCACATGTGCATGTAGGGATTTCGCCCAAACCCGCCCGCCAGCGTGGAATAGATCATGTCGTGCTGGATTCCGAGGGTAATCCGGTTTGAGATGAACCGTCCGCCGAACGTGAATGCATTGTTGTTCCCCTGCTTGCTGATTCCCTGGTTAAGCGAGAGCCGCGGAGAGATTTTCTCGCGCACCGAACCTACCAGCACGGTCGAGGTGCCACCTGTCAGAGCCATCCGCATGACCATTCCGGAGGCGGAGATGGACCTGGTTATCCCACGCGATGCACCAAACGTCTGTGTTCGTGAATGGAGCGCTCCGGAAGAGCTCTTTGACGCAGAGGCGTTCAGGTTGAATCCAGCAAGCGAGCCGAACACGCCGGCTGAGTTCATGGATACCTTCAGGGCATCTTCTCCCTTCAGAGTGACGGGGGAGAGCAGATTCTCATGTGCCACGCTGAACCCGAACTGGCGGATAGGCTGAAAGCGCACGCGCAAGTTGGCTCCGACGTGCTCCGGTGCATTCGTCAGCACGCCGCCTATTCGTCTGAAGCCCTGCCCGGCATCCGTGTAGGCTGCCGCAACTCGGAGCGTCTGCGTTTCATATTCGCCGCCCGCAGATGCATAGCGGCTGTTATAGCCGACGCCACCGGCCACACTCGCCTTTAGGTTAGGCAAAGGAGAGAACTGAAGCGAATGAATAGATGTCGCTTTATCCTGCGCAATCGTGAAAGAGTTATAGCTCACCCTGCTGAACTTCCGCGAGTAGAACAAAGCGAGGGTTGATTCCTGAATGTCGAATGCGCGGAAGAAGTTATACGACCGTTCGTCTGCCGTGGCCCCCGCGAAAGCGGTTACGGTCTCGCGTTCGCCGCGACGGGTGACTGTGATGCCCCGTCCGGCGAAGTAACGACCGCCATCGAAAAAATCCGAGGAGAGCGTCAGTGGCTGGTAGCGGTCTCCGAAACCCACATCAAAACGCCGGACCTTGGTTTCGACATAGCCTCCGACCATCGTTCCATCGGAGAACCCAAATCCGAGCCATCCCTGCACAGGCGCCCAGCGGTAATCCAGTTGAAAACCCGACGCGCTCATCATAGTCGACGTCCCGCCTTGTGCCCATACAGCCTGCGCACGGGCGTGCTGCGATACAAGTGTGACCAGCGACAGCACGATCACCAGTGCTGCCCATGGCGCACGCCTCCCAATTGACCGGGTTGTGGATTCCGCACGCATCGACTCTCAACGGGGTGCTACCGCTATTCACTGCTGTACGGCAACGTCTGCGGAAAAGCCGTCTTCGAATGACACCTTCACGTTGGCGTCGCTCGAAGGACTGCCGGCCTGAAATCTCACGATCCGCTTGGCGTTTGGAAAGACGGGGAATCCTCCACTCTCGCCATTTTTCTCGAACCCGCGCCAATTGAGGTTCCCAACGCGCGCGAGTTTGTCAGACCTGTTTTGGAGCTCCACCTGGAACTCGCCGGGCTTGCTGCCGGGCGAAACCGATACGGCCACATCTTCTTTTTTCAACTTCTGCTTTTGGTAAAGGTAAACAACGTGGGGGAGGACGAAGTTGATCCGCATCTGCTGCCGGTTCGTGGCCGCCTTCGTCAGCGTGCTCAGGATGGTGAACCACGCCTGCGGCTTCTTGCTCACTGCCTTATAGAAGACCATGTGCGTCTGGTGGGGCGGAATGATAAAGCTGTTGCTCCCCATCACGACGTTCAGGTCCTTGTCTGCCGGCTTGTACTTCAGGCTGCCGTCTTGATCAACTTCAAAGCCCTGCACTTCCACAATGGCGGCCAATGGTGCGTCGCCGTCATTGCGAAGCTCGAACATGCCGTCTGCCTTTCCACGATATTCCGCGATGGGTGGGGTAATGGTCTGCCCCACCCCCGGAATCGCGGCGAATAAGCAGCACAGGCATACAGCCTTTAACAAATTGGCCCGGTGCTTGAACACAAGTGGTCTCCTTACCAACTTACTGAACGTAGGCGTAGACCGTGACCGTGCCGGTGTACTCGTCGGCCTGCAGGTTTGCGGGGAGTCCGGCGAGCTTCAACTGGACGGTGTCGACCTTGGTCTGGCTCTTTCGATCAGTTTGCGCCGTCAGATTGTAGGTGTTTACAACCGTGACGTTCGAGGTATTGCAGCCCGCGCCCGCGTTCAGAGTCGCCCATGAGCTTCCGCTATCCTTGCTGATCTGAACTGCGGATGCGGAGATGGTGTCCGGGTTCGTGAGTGCGCTGGCGGGTACTAGGTTGCTGGCACCTGCGCACACGTCCACTTTCGACCGCGACGGTGTCAGGTTCCAAATCGTCGTGATCGCCAGGTTCTCCGCCTGGGTCGATTCAGCCCCTCCAGCGTTGATGGCGAAATCCGGTACGACTGCTGCCGAGATTGAGAGGCTTTCAGCTTTCACGGCCCTGATCGTCGTCGTGTTCACCGCCGGGTTCTGCGCCATCGCAACCTGCGCGACTCCCAAAACCACAACGGCTAATAGAACTGATGCTGCTTTCTTCATTAACTTACCTCCTGGATAGTTGCTCTAAATCAGACTGCAACGGCGCAGGTTGGCGCCGAAACTTGGCCTTACTAATAAGCGATTGCCACCAGGTTGATTGACCCCGTGTATGTATCCACCTCAAGCGTCGTTGGGTAGCCGGCCAGTCGAACGCTGGGCGTGTCCGTCCTGCTCCCCACTCCGTTGACAACAGTGTTCGATATCAACTGGGCTCCGTGCACGCCGCACTGCGGCTTACCGTTACCGACTCCCAGAGCGATGCCGTTAACCTGGACGCTGGTGGCGGAAATAACAGTCGGATTCCCCGGACTGCCAACCATGGGCTCGGTCATGTACAGGCACACTCTCAGTTGGTCCGAGGACGCTTGCTGCCATGTCGTGGTGATCGTCAATGTCTGTGGTGGAGTCGGATCCTGATTGAGCAGGAACATCAATTGGTTTGCCGAAATCGTCAACGATTGCGCACACGCCGGCTTCGGCAATGCACACATCAGCACTCCGAGGCACACGGCTGCGATCGCGTGGCGCACGTCGGTGTCTCCCTAAGCGGTTGTTTTGGGAAAAGTACGGCAAGATGAGTTTCGGCGCAGGCGTCGCGTTTGTACAAGCACAATGCGCATCAACACTGGCTTTCTCGTAATCTGAAGTAACGCTTTTCTTTCCGAAAGTAATGCGCTTTTCTGCCGAAAGTACAACGCATTTAGAACCGCAGAAAGAAGAAAAGAACCGGGCCGTTACCGACCCGGCTCTTGGTTTTTGAATCGTGCTCGATAGCGGGTATTACTTGCGCACGGGACCGCGTGGCTGCTCCGGAGTTTTGGCTGCCGCGCTCGCCGCTGCTGCTTTTTCGGCCGGGCCGGCGGGCCCCGGAGCTGGCACTTCGGGCTTTGCCAAGCCGATCGCCTTCTTCACGTCGACTTCAATGCGGCCGTAGATATCCTTGTTGTCCTTCAGGAACTGCTTGGCATTTTCGCGTCCCTGGCCGATCCGGTCGCTCTTGTAGCTGAACCATGAACCGGATTTTTCGACGATGTTGTTGTTCACGGCCAGGTCGAGCAGATCGCCTTCCTTTGAAATGCCTTCGCCGTACATGATGTCGAACTCGGCTTCGCGGAACGGCGCAGCCACCTTGTTCTTAACGACCTTGACCTTGGTGCGCGAGCCGACGACGGCGTCACCATCTTTGATTGCCGCGATGCGGCGAATGTCGATGCGTACAGACGAGTAGAACTTCAGCGCACGGCCACCGGTCGTGGTTTCCGGGTTGCCGAACATGACGCCGATTTTTTCGCGGATCTGGTTGATGAAGATAAGACAGGTGCGCGATTTCGAAACCGTGCCGGTCAGCTTTCGCAAAGCCTGCGACATGAGACGGGCCTGCAATCCGACGTGGCTGTCGCCCATTTCGCCGTCGAGTTCGGCCTTGGGGACGAGCGCCGCGACCGAATCAACCACCAGCACGTCGATCGCGCCGGAGCGCACCAGCGCTTCCGTGATCTCGAGCGCCTGTTCGCCGTAGTCGGGCTGCGAAACCAGCAGGTTGTCAACGTCAACACCCAGCTTGCGCGCGTAGATGGGATCAAGCGCGTGTTCCGCATCGACGAATGCCGCCATACCGCCGGTCTTCTGCGCTTCGGCAATGACCTGGAGCGCGATGGTCGTCTTGCCTGACGATTCAGGGCCGAATATCTCAACTACGCGACCTCGCGGGAAGCCGCCCACGCCCAGAGCCGAGTCGAAAGAAATCGAACCGGTCGGGATGGTCGAAATGGGCACAATCGCCTCTTTGGAGCCGAGGCGCATGATGGAGCCCTTGCCGAATTGTTTTTCGATCTGCGACAGCGCCAAATCGATTGCGCGCGCCCGTTCGGTGCGTTCGTCCGCCATGAAATCTCCTCTGTTGTTCAGAACCGCTGCTACAGGAATTTTCCTATGGAGCAGGTCGCGCTGCTACAGCCTTCGCCGAAAATTCCGGATTTCGTAACTACATTGTAGCCGAGGCCAGATTATAGAACGGAATCGAAGCTGCGGCGAAGAAAAAGCGAATAAGACTCATCGGGTCATTGACTCAATGAATCAAACGATTCAACTTCCTTATCGTTTAAGCAGATCCACCGGCTCCCTCACATCACACACACGAAAGTACTCGGCCAGCGCCGGGTGCCTTCGCGCAACGGCCTCATACATTTGGTAGGCAATGTTCCGATAAGAAAAGTGACCGGCCGGCGTCGTGCGCAGCTCCGAAATGTAGACCACCTCGGCAAAGTCCATCTTGAACAGCGTCCGCTTCCGATACGCCAACGGCAGCAGATATTGCGCCTCGGGACATTCTGAGCCCGTTGGTGCCCCATATCTGCCCGTTCTTGGCAGATGTGGGTCTGTCACATTTGTGTTCAGCACCGACGACATCTGCCCCGCCGCCTCACGCGCCCGTTGCATTGCTTCTGCATAACGCGCCTGATTGCCCGAATCGGCGATCTCGCGCGGCATATCGAAGCCGTGAGCGAACGTGAACCCCTGGTGAATCTGCACGCAGCGGCGATGCCGGTGCAGATCGCGGAAAGCACCCACATCCATCAGAATGTCGAACCGGAACTTCTGCCCCGCACAGTAAGCGCGCAGCAGCTCGTCGTGCTTGCCGCGGTGCTTCGCCCCGAGAGCGATGATTTCGTTCCGCCGATTCTCCCCGAGCGCTTCGACGGCCCCGTGCAACTGCCGGTAAGGATAGCGGCAGTGCTCATAAAGAAGCGTGGTTGCGATCTCGATTTCGGCGGGTTCGTCGTCGAGCAGATCGACTTCCGGCGCATGCTCTACCTGAGCGCCGTTCATCAGTTCGCGCGCGGCCTGTTGCAGCTCCTCTCGCGTTTCCGTGAAATAAGCGTTCGGGTCGGCATACTTCACCAGCGTCGGCGCCGTGCAGACGTCTTTCAGCAGTACGGCTTGCAGCCTTCGCGCCAGATCTGGCTGCTTGTCCGCCACCTCGGCAACAATGCGGCTCACCTCTGGAGCATGAACGTTGTACGCGGGATTCTTCGCCGCGTCTTTCAGCTTTTCGCCCAGCGCGCGCACCTCGGCGTGCGTGTGCGACAGCAGCCGCGAAACCTGGTTCTCCAGCGTGCGCGCATTCACGATCTGGCCCAGCGACGTATTCGTCGCCAGCGGCAACAGGTAGCGTGCGATGTCGAAAGCCCGCGCGCGCAGTGTGCGCTCGTAGGCGTCAGGCTTCATGTCGGCCGGGCGCGGCGTCCGCTCAACGAGGTACTGGAACATCTGCTCGCTGAAGAAACGGTACTCGGTGAACAGAAAGTCGATGCTGTCGCGGTAGAGGTCGCTCATCGCCGGATGCGGGCACCCGCAGAACTCGCATGGTTCGCCGACGTGCCCCACATGGCTCGTGCAGGCCCGCAGCGAGTCGGGCGTGTAGTGATCCGGGTGAGAGAAATCCTGGTAGCGCGTCGAGCGCTCCTGCCCGTCCCAGCGCTGCTCGTCTTCGAGCACGATCGCCGCCAGCAGCGAAAGTCGCTCAATCGCCATAGCAATGTGCGCCAGGTCGGCAATCGACCGGTGTCCATACTGGAAGTAGAAGGTGTTGAGGAACTTCTCAGCCTGCTGCGTGCTGATCTCGGCCAGCGACTCCTTCAGCGACAGCGCCGAGCGCGAATACTTCGCCATAGCGTAAGCCTGAACTTCAGGCTCGACGCCATAGATCGCATATACCTGCGTGTCGTTCTTCGCTTGAGGCTGCGGCTCGTGAGCGGGCTTCCCATCGGCAGACATGGGGGGAGTTTAGCAGCACGGGCCAAAGGATGGCAGGTGTTTGACTTACAATCCCGAATCGGGGCGCCCTTTCATAATGCGTTATAAGCCCTGATTCGTTGACAATCGTGGAACTCTGCCGTGATTCGGGGTAAAGTGCTGACCGTGAAAATACTTATGCTTCGCCATAGCAGTCTGCCGGGTTGGCTAAAAGCATTTTGGCTGTGCTGTTCTCCGCTGGCATTAGCATTTGCGGCTCGCGTTCTATGGGAAAAAACCGTGTGGACGTGGACTCGCGGCCCACAGGCAGTCGGCTTCAGCCTGCTTCACATCCACCCGGGTTTTGCCATCATCGGCTTGTTGTGCTGCCTGGGATTATTTGCGTGGCTAGTGGTCGCCTTTCCTTTTCTCATTGCACGTAGAAGGAATATTCGCGCAACCGACCTCATGATGGTCAGCTCTGCGGTGTTCGTCGCAGCAGCCATCATGATTCCCGACACGTTATTTGCGTGAGCATTCCTTTCGAGCGGCAGCTGTAAAAGTATCGGGCGGGTGGCGCACCCTCGTGCCGATCACGAAGGGGTGCCGTACCCTTCGCGCAGCGATGTGCTGTTCAGCCCCACACGCTACAATCGAGCCGTGGCGAATCCGAACGAAAGCATCGTGCGCTGCGGATGGGCTCAGAGCGAGCCGAACATTCACTACCATGACGAAGAATGGGGAGTGCCCCAGCACGATGATCGAGTGCTGTTTGAATTTCTCATCCTCGAGGGCGCGCAAGCCGGTTTAAGCTGGACGACGATCCTCAACAAGCGCGAGCATTATCGGAGTGCCTTCGACGGCTTCGATCCCGTGCGCGTCGCGCGTTACAGCGAGGCCAGGATGACCCGCCTCCTCGCCGATCCGGGAATCGTTCGCAATCGGGCCAAGATCGCCGCGGCCGTGCAGAATGCGAAGTTGTTTCTCGCGATACAAAAGGAGTGCGGCACGTTCGACAATTACGTGTGGCAATTCGTGGGCGGTCGTCCGATTCAAAATGCATGGACGTCGATGAAGCGCATACCCGTTCAAACGCCAGAGTCGCAAAAGATGAGCAAGGACCTGCTCAAGCGTGGCTTTCGTTTCGTTGGCCCGACGATCTGTTACGCCTTCATGCAGGCCGTGGGCATGGTGAATGACCACCTCGTCGACTGCTTTCGTTATAAAGAGGTGAAGGCGGCCGGGTGCGCCCCTCGTACGTGACCACGATTTGGGGTGCCCTACCCTTCGCGCAGCGAAGGTGGGGCAGCAGCCCATCTCAATGAGGTTGATCCCGATTTTTGATCTTGCTGGTACCCGCCATCTCAACCAAGTATTGCCAATGAGCGAGTAGCTGATTAGCCTTCCCGCATGCTTCATTTTGGAGCTTACCTACGTGCTGTCGCGTTGACCGCGATCTTCCTGACCGCGGCGCATTCACTCGGCGACACGCGCCCTGTGATCGTTTTGTCGCGCAGTGAGTGCCACGGCCCCTGCCCAGCCTACACGGTGTCGGTCTTTGACGACGGCAGGGTCGAATGGAAAGGGGCCTTCATGGTTGCAACGCGTGGGCAAGCTGTGGGATTCATGACCCGCGAACAGGTCGCAACGCTGATCCAGGCTTTTCAGGACATCGGTTTTTCTCGTCTGAACGATTCATACCTGAAGCGGTGTTCCAGCGAACGGATCTGCGTTACCGTCGTGGATGCTTCCTCGACGAGGATTACGCTCAGCCAGAACGGAACGGATAAAACGATTGCGTTCCTAAATGAATTTGCGCCGCCGGAACTGGTGCTCCTCGCACGCTTCATCGACCGAACTACCAACACGCATCAGTGGATTCATAATCAGAACATTCGAGTGTCGCCTGATCAGCGACGCTACGAAAACAACTTCCCCGAGGATCTTAAGAGCCAGCCGACCTTACTGATGGATGTTGCCTATCACCAGGGAGTCACGCCTTTGATGGAGCGGGCAACTTCAACTAACAGCGATTGGCTTAAGCAGGCGCTTGCCGAATCAGACCTGAACATCGCTGACGAAGCAGGATGGACCGCCTTGATGTATGCGGCTGTCGGAGGCAGTGCCGAGACAGTCGAAACACTCCTGCGAAGCGGTGCCGCCGCAGATCTGGCAGATCGAAATGGCGACACGGCGCTCATTGGCGCCGCAGCCCAGTATTCCAGGCCAAGAGTTATAGCCGCACTCCTCGCAGCACGCGCGACGGTTGATCGGGCCAACAACAACGGCGAGACGGCCTTGATGTGGGCAGCGTGGGCAGGAAGTCCCGAGGTCGTACAGATATTGTTAGCAGCCGGTGCTGACGCATGCCGAACAGATCACGAAGGTCACGATGCCAGGTTCTACATCAATCGATCCCTCAAGGTGTTGCATGAAAACAGCACTGAGAGGCCGCGATTCGAGCGCACTCTCGAAATACTGCATAAGGCAGAATGCAAGGAATAAGCGCGTAACCAAGTGGATGCAAATGCATATTCGACGGCGGGTGGCAGCACCCTCTCGGCTGAACCGCGATGAGGGGTGCCCTACCCTTCGCGGGCATGATCACATAGCCGCCGACAAAGAACCGGTGTTTGCGACGAACTTATTCTCCGCGCCTGCGGTGTGCCGAGCAGCGGCTGGCGACGATAGCAACTGGACGTAACGAAGTGCATGTCGCGCCCGGATCGGAAACGGTGAAGACTCCAGGGCATGCCGGGAGTGTATCTGGTTCGAGGCGAAACGCTTCGTCGAGCAACGGATTGTTACGAGAACGGAACAGACGCGATGGTGAGCGAATGAACGTCAACTACCCCACCCTTCGCTGCGCGAAGGGTAGGGCACCCCTGATTCGTGAGTATCGAATGTCGATTGACTCCCAGAGTCGCGCCGCCTCACCCACTCGCCTGAGTCTTCGTCTTCACCGAAGCAGTTAGTTGTCGCCTTCGCTCCTCGCATTCGGGTGAGAACCATTGAGTGACGAAATCGTCGAGCGTCTCGCCCGCCTCGGGATATCCCAGGTCTATCTGCAGAGCGCGTTTGCTGAATGCGAATGCTTGTGGCGGCTTCTGCGTCAGGCGATGAGCGTGCTTCAGTGCCGCATCGAGTACCTGACCGATGGGAACAACCTCGTCTGCCAGGCCGATCTCGAGTGCACGGCCCGGCTTCACGCTGTCGCCGGTCAGGATCATGCGCGTGGCTTCGCGTGCGCCGACCGTGTTGATCAGTGCGCGTCTCAGCGCAGGCGGCAGGACAGCGCCAAAGTTGATCTCGTTCAACGCGAACCCAAAATCGCCCTCGGCCATCACGCGCACGTCACACGCCAGCGCCAGGAAGGCTCCGCCTGCATAGGCATGACCGGCAAGCGCACCGACAACCGGCTTCGGCATCCGCAAGATGCGCTGAAACAGCTCCATAAATCGGCCGAAGAAGTGGCGCATGTCGTCGCGACCGTATGCGAAGACCTCCTCGATGTCGAAACCGGCCGAGAAGAACCCGGGATGTGCGCTGGCGAACACCACTGCGCGGACATCGCCGTCCTCCTCGCTTGCGCGCACCGCCTCGATTAGCTCTTCCACCATGACGAGGTTCAGCGCATTCGCCTTCCCTCTGGACAGCGTGAGAATGCGAACTTCCGAATCTTGCAACGTTTTAACAAATTCCATAACCAACCCCGATACAACGCTTACCGCATCCGGGCCGCGGGTTCGGTAACTCTGATGCGGAGTGGATGTGTTCCGTATCTATGGTGCAACTAACTCCCCATATGTGGGATCTTGGATCGTGCGCGGATGGTGCCTCAAATCTGCCCGATTTTTGGCAGATGTGGGTCTTTTTCGTTCACCACGCACACCCTGTTCCGATTCTAGAAATCTTCCGCGTTCGCCGTTGATTAGCGCATATTCGCTGTTACATTCATCCTGCAACGGTGCCTTTGCTTGAGCTCTTTGCGCTGGACCGCAACATGGTGAGGTTCCAGTAAACTTTGCAGATCACACGTAACGGCGCAGATGGCACCTTGGGTCAGATCAGATTTCAGATTTAACTCCTTTTTAACCCTGGATTTCACCGATCCCCGGGGGGAGGGGGAGCCACCTAACGAACCTGTAACGGAAGTATGAGACTCGTACTGATTACTCCTTTCTGATTACCCGCCTGTTCTCCCTTGCCTTCCGCAGCCCACAAGCTTGAAACTTCTTCTATGCGCGCGATAGCAATCATTCCTGCGAGACTGGCTTCGACGCGGCTGCCGAGAAAGCCGCTACGCGAGATCAACGGGCGTCCGATGCTGGGTTGGGTATACGAGGCCGCACGGTCGTCAGACCTGCTTCAAGACGTCATTGTTGCGACGGATTCAGAGGAGATCATGGAAGTCTGCCGCCGGCATGGCTGGCACGCTCGGATGACTTCCACCGCGCACCGCAGCGGGACAGACCGCGTACACGAAGTGGCTTGCGGCGTTGAGGCTGATGTCTACGTCAACGTGCAGGGGGACGAACCACTTACGCGACCCGAGCACATTTCCGCGCTGCTGAGCGTCATGAGCCTTGCCGACGTTCAGGTCGGCACCCTCAAGACGCCGTGCAAGACGGAAGACGTCAATAACCCGAACGCGGTGAAGGTCGTAACCGCTGCCGATGGCCGGGCACTTTACTTTTCACGTGCGACCATCCCACACGACCGCGACCGTTCGGGCACGGTACGATATTTCAAGCACCTAGGCTTCTACGCCTATACGCGGGAAGCCCTGGACCGCTTCTGCTCGCTGCCAGAGTCAGAACTGGAACGCAGCGAAAGGCTGGAGCAGCTACGGTTTCTTGAGAACGGCATCGCGATCCATGTTGCCGAGACACCGTTCGACACCGTCGGAGTGGACACCGAAGCGGATGTAGAGAGAGTGAAGAATTTGATGATTTGATGATTGCATGATTTGGTGATCGAAGTGAGTCGGTGTAGTTGTGGTTTGCGCTTGTTCACGCCCTTCAACTGTGACCGATCATCAATCATACAATCATGCAATCATCCGATATGCAATGCATCCAATCGGACGTCACTTCGCGTTTGCCGCGACGTCCACCTGAAATAGAGAGTCGGCCAGCGGGCGGTTGTAAACCACGTTATTGATGAAGCGCTGGTTCGTGTTCAGGCCGTTCCGCTGCCGCGTGACGCTGAAGGGCGTCATAATGCCCTGGACGTTGCGATAGTTGTCGTAGATCTCGCTTTCGTCGTTGCGGTCGCGCGTCTCGGGATCTCGCCACTGGAACGTCTTCTTGATCGGCAAGAACGTATTCTGGTCGATGTAGATGGTCAGCGCCTCGTTGCGCGCGTTCATGATGGTGATCTGCTCGGCCGGTTTGCGCTCCGCTGACGCTATGCCTTCATAGAAATAGGCGATTCCGGGTTCCTTAAGCCACTCCCGCAGGACGTTCTGCAGCGAGTAGTAACGCCGGCGCAAGTGATCCGCGAGCGCTTCCTTCTCCTCTGGCGAGGTCCCGTGGAAGGTGATTTCCCATCCCTTGTCGCCGTTGTGGATGATCTTCCACTCGCGCTTCTTCAACAGTTCGGTTCGTTCCTTATCGGGCCACTTCCAGAAGGTCCAGAACGGCGCGCCGGTTCCCGAAGGTTCGCCGCGGTGAAAGCCATACGTCCGACCCGAGTACTCCATCGTGTCGATGTTCAGATACGCCTGGCCACCGAGGGCCTGCACCATCTTGTCCAGCAGAGCGCGGGCCTTCTGCGCCCCCGGGTCATCTGCTGAATGCGTCGCAGGCGGCGACGTCGGGGAGGTCGCCTTGGGTAAGTCTTGTGGCGCCTTCTCCACCGGAGGGGGTGCCGGCTTATCGGGTGGCATTTGCGTGCGCGGATCGCCCGGTTGCTGCGCCGCGGCAGCGATAGTCAGGATGATTACGGCTACGAGTGTTTTCATCGGATCACTTAGTGCCTGGACGCCTTCCGTCCCTGTCGATTCATGTCTATCAACACGGCATCTACATCGGAAGTCGTTCCATTGTGATGATAAATGTAGCGCGTTATGCCGATTCCCGGCACGAACGTGATGATTTCGGACCCGCCGATGGTTCGGTACGCCAGCCGGTACTCCTGCGCATCGCTAACCGCTGGCGAGCTGAATATCGTGCTCAGATCGGCTGGACGCTGCTCCTCGACGAACCAGCCGTAGAAAGTGTCATCGCGCCTGGGTTCCTGGCCGAAAAGATCGCCCTGTTTCATGAGCCACAAGAAGAACTCGTTTGCAGGGACGATGAGGTCCTCTAGCAAGTCGGAGGGGTTGTGGAGACGTGCCCAGGAACTTGGGTCGCGCAGGATGTAGTAGTGGTTGCCAGATCGCGCCATCACCCACAAACTGGGCTGTGTTTTCGGCGTATAGAAGGCGAGATCTGCCGGGTGTCCACGCATAAGCACGGCCCGGATCGGCCCGCGACGGTAGGTGTCGATCACCTCCATGCGCCAGGAGAGTTGGGCAGCAAGGATGCCGTTTTCCGGCTGTTCGGATTGGACCTCGGCGCGGTACGTCCAGTAAGTGCCTTTTTCCATCGGCCAGACGTCCCGGTCGCGGGCGACGGCGTCGCAGGCAGTGAGAACAACGACAAGGAGCAGCCAAAGATTTCGGCAGGGCATGATGGCCTCCACCGCGGGAAATCCAGAGCCGATATCCACGGAGCCGAGGAGTGCCGCCGTTATGGGGCTTGTCGGTGCCCCGATGCGTACATTATCCCACCAATACCGCTCCGCCGTTTACGTTGAAGATTTCGCCGGTGACGAAACCGGCGTAAGGCGTGCACAGAAACAATATGGGGACGGCGATCTCCTCCGGCCTGGCCATTCGTCCGAGTGGGATGCTGTTGAGGGCGGCGGCACGGGACTTCTCATTTTCGAGGACCGGTCGTGCCATGTCGGTCTCAACCCAACCGGGGGCGATGCAGTTTACATAAATCCCATGGGGAGCTAACTCGGTTGAGAGGCCCTTAACCATGCTGATGAGCGCTCCTTTGCTCGCGGCGTAGTCGACGTGATACGCCTCTCCGCGCTGTCCGGCTGTGGAGCTGACGAGCACGATGTGGCCGGCTGCGCGCCCGGGTTGGCGCGGCTGCGACTTCATCTGCGCCACGGCACTTTTCAGGAGACCGAACACGCTATTCAGGTTGGTGCCGATGGTGCGGCTCCAATGAAGTTCCGTCATCTGGTCAACAGGAATGTTTTCTGCGGGCCAGATGCCATGATTCGCGACAAGATGATCGATTCTGCCCCAGCGGGCCACAGTCGCTTCGACCAGATCGTTAACTCCGTCGAGCGAGCTGAGATCAGCGCGGACGGCGCGGCAGTTGTCTTCACCGCACTCGGCCACAAGCGAGTCGGCTGCCTCACGTGCTTCGTGATAGTTGAACATCACCTTGGCACCGGCCCGAACGAACGCTTTGACGGTTGCCGCTCCTATACCTCGCGAGCCTCCAGTGATGAGCGCGACTTCTCCGGGCAGTGACAGCACCACACCTTGCGTATTCATACGAGCTAAGAAGGTAGCAAAACATCGAACGCCGAGCTAGTCGCCTCCGACCGGAGGAACGACCTTCGTGTGTTTTTGGCTGACGGCAACTGGCGTGTCGAATATTATCGCGTTCGCGTGAGACAAACGACGTCGGAGGAAGCCATGGATGGCGTGACGCAACCCGCGTATGACGACCGCAAGGCGATGATGATTCTGCTGGCGGTATTTGTGGCGGTTTTCGCCTGGTCGGCTATTCGGCCTCACGACTACTTCACATGGTTTCTCGAAGTCGTACCCGCGATTGTTGGACTTGCCGTGCTCGCCGCTGTGTACGGGCGATTTCGGTTTACGACTCTGGTCTATGTCGTGCTCCTGCTGCACGCGATTGTGCTGATGGTGGGCGGCCACTATACCTATGCGGAAGTTCCGCTCGGACACTGGGTGCAGGATGCCTTTCATCTGGCTCGCAACCACTATGACCGCTTCGGTCATTTCATGCAGGGCTTTGTTCCGGCCATGGTTGCGCGCGAGGTTCTGGTCCGGCAAAAGGTCGTAAAGCGCAAATGTTTGTACTTCATGGTGGTCGCAGTATGCATGATGATCACGTCCGTGTATGAGCTGTTCGAATTCGCAGTTGCGAAGGCGACCGGAGAAGCCGCCGATGCATTTCTCGGCGGCCAGGGAGACATCTGGGACACGCAATGGGACATGACAATGTGCTTTATCGGTGCGAATACCGCGCTCGTGACACTGTCCAGGTGGCACGATCGTCTGATTGCTCGGATCGATGGCCGAAGTGACTGCTCCCCGCTACTCCCGAAGTCTACCGAGCAGGACATGGCAACCACGCGCTGACGCTGTCATTCCAATGAGGTGGATCCGTCTACGTGACAATCGAAAACTCACATCGCCCCGTCATTCTGGCCATAAACGACGAGGAACTCGCGCTCGAGGTGCGTAAGGCCGTGCTGGAGGCGCGCGGGTACCAGGTCCTGATCGCAGTTAACAGCGACAGGGCTATGGAATTGTTCTCGTCCCGTCATGTCGATCTGGTGCTCACCGATTACCTGCTGCGTGGCTCCACTGGCGCCGATCTATCACGCGAAATGAAGCGTCTGAAGCCGGATGTGCCGATCGTGTTGCTGTCTGGTATGACGGAACAACCAGACGACATAGGGGGAGCCGACCTGTTCCTCGCCAAGCTCAGTGGCCCGCAGGAACTCCTGTCCGTGATTTCACGCATACTGGACGGAAAAGAAGCAGCGTAAACGCGCCGCAAATTTGTCGCTCAGCACCGCTCAAGGCATCTTCCGCCTCGCTTTGCTGCTCGAAATTGCTATCGTCTTGGAGGCGCGCCGATGCGTTTCGTTGCACTCGCTCTGCTGATCCTGACTGCTGTTACCTGCTTCGCCGCAACCGGCGAGAAAGTCTCTTACCCGAGCGGGAACGAAACTGTGAACGGTCTGCTGTACGCGCCTCAAGGGAAGGGACCGCATCCGGCGCTAATCGTAATTCACGAATGGTGGGGACTGGACAATTGGATCAAGGAGCAAGCTTCCAAGCTGGCGGACCAGGGATATGTCACGCTTGCGGTCGATCTTTATCGCGGTAAAACGGCCAGCACACGGGACGAAGCTCATGAACTTTCTCGGGGACTTCCGGAAGACCGAGCCAAGCGTGATCTGCACGCAGCATTTGCGTATCTGAAATCGCGGAAGGATGTGGATCCCAAGCGCATCGGTTCCATCGGCTGGTGCATGGGTGGCGGGCATTCACTGAGCCTGGCGCTCATGGAACCCACGCTGGCTGCTTCCGTCATCAAGTACGGACACCTCGCCACGGATGAAGACCAACTGAAAAAGGTCAATGCGGCGGTACTCGGCGTTTTCGGTGGGCAGGATCGTGGCATTCCGGTGGAGGACGTTAAGAGGTTCGAGCAGCAGATGAAACAGCTTGGGAAGAATGTCGAGGTGGTTATCTATCCTCAAGCTGGGCACGCTTTTGAGAACCCGAATAATAAGACCGGGTATCGCCCACAGGACGCAGAAGACGCATGGAAGAAGACGATTGAATTCCTTGACGCCAATCTGAAGAAACCGGGCGCGCGGAAGGCTTGGCATACGGACGACTACGAGGAAGAAGATCAGGACGCGCGAAGAGTGCCGGTCCGTGTGAGATCTGTGGAGCCAGTTTTTCGTGATGCGACAGCAACGAGCGACGCCGGGGGCCATTACTAAGGTTTAGCGAGTAAGCAAAGAATGTGCTTGCCACCTCGTTCTACTCTGGTTACTATTCACTCACCCCAGAAAATTTGCGTAGCAGTTACTGCTTTACATGAATATTGGCGAAACGATAAGGAATTTCCGCTTGCAGAAGGGCATGTCGCAGGGCGACATTGAGAAGCGCACAGGTTTATTGCGCTGCTACCTTTCGCGCGTTGAGAACGGTCATACGATTCCATCCTTGGACACGCTGGCGAAGATCGCCACGGCAATGGATGTCCCGCTCGCGCAGTTTTTTGCTGACGGCAATGGTAATGGGAGCAGCGACAAGAGCCTGCCGCAGCTGAGCGAGGAAGAGATCCGGTTCTTGACACAGATACGTCGCTATTCCGTTGGTTTGAATGACAGCGACCGCAAGCTGGTGCTTGCGATGGTGAAAAAAATGGCGGCTACCGCGGCACGAAGCTAGCGGAGAGCATCCATCAACATTGGACAAAGGGGCAGCGATGCCCCTTTTTCATTGCAGGTGTTAGGTGTAGGGTTTTTGGGTTTTAGGGTCTTGGGTCGCACCTTTGATGGCTGATGAAGTTCACGCCAGGGGGCGATTTGAGAAGCCCGTGCCCAATACCTAAGCACCTGATAGCCAAGACCCATATGAAGAACTTCTATCCCGTCATTCTCGCCGGAGGCCGCGGTACACGTTTCTGGCCCCTGTCGCGTAAGAAGCACGCCAAGCAGTTGCTCCCGCTCGATGGCAAGCAGACCATGATTCAACAGACGGTTGCTCGCCTGCTGCGTGTCGCGCCGGTTAAGCAGTTCTGGGTCATCACCAACGGCGACCTCCGCGACGGCATCGTCAAACAGCTTCCTAAAGTCGATAAGAAACGGATCATTGCGGAACCAGTTGGACGAAACACGGCACCGGCTATTGGCCTCGCTGCCTTCATCCTGTTGCGGCAGGATCGTGACGCCGTATTGGGACTGTTCCCATCAGACCAGGTCATCGCCGACGAGAAGGCGTTTCAAAAGAACATCGAGCGGGGTGTTGAGATCGCCGCAAATGGAGAGAACATCGTTGTAATGGGTATCCAGCCGACGCGTCCGGAAACCGGCTACGGGTATATCGAGTCGGGTGTCGAGAGCGAGAAAGGCGTGCTGCGCGTGCGGCGATTCCGCGAAAAGCCCGATCTGGCCACGGCAGAGAGGTTCCTGGAAGCCGGCAATTACTTCTGGAACAGCGGCATGTTCCTGTGGCGGGCGCGCACGCTGGTTGACGCGCTGGGCGAGTACTTGCCGAAAATGGTTGGCTACCTGGAAGAGATCGCGGATGCATACGGCACGCGCAAGTTTGAGAGCGTCTTCAGCAAGCTCTATCCCAAGTGTGACAACATCAGCGTGGATTACGCTGTCCTGGAACCGCGCTCGGCGCGCGGCGAGCAGGAAGGGCACATCTACTGCATCCCGTCCGACTTCGGTTGGAATGATCTCGGCTCCTGGGCCGCGCTCTACGAGCACCGTTTGAGCCGCGAAAAGAAGCCCGACCCAAGGGCCAACGTGAT
>Ga0196970_1001004_pt1 | contig 23106 bp, 23 predicted proteins | sample S1v_513CmetaG_FD_148672 | JGI IMG/M metagenome (GOLD analysis project Ga0196970, IMG submission 148672) | Soil microbial communities from Anza Borrego desert, Southern California, United States - S1+v_5-13C | ecosystem: Environmental > Terrestrial > Soil > Desert | place: USA: California...
ACCGGGTGCGCCTCGGCGGCGTTCGAGCCGATGAAGAACATCGCCCGCGACTTCTGGATGTCGTTGTAGCTGTTCGTCATGGCGCCGTAGCCCCAGACGTTCGCCACGCCGGCCACCGTGGTGGAGTGGCAGATGCGCGCCTGGTGCTCGATGTTGTTGGTGCCCCAGAACGCCGCGAACTTGCGGATCAGGTACGACTGCTCGTTCGAATGCTTGGCCGAGCCCAGCCAGAACACCGAGTCCGGACCCGACGTCTCGCGGATCTTGAGGAGCTTGTCGCCGACCTCGTTGATCGCCTGTTCCCAGGAGATGCGGGTGTACTTGCCGTCCACCAGCTTCATGGGATAGCGCAGCCGGCGGTCGCCGTGCGCGTGCTCACGGATCGAAGCACCCTTGGCGCAGTGGGCGCCGAGGTTGAGCGGACTGTCGAAGCCGGGCTCCTGGCCGATCCACACGCCGTTCTGCACTTCCGCAATGACCGTGCAGCCAACCGAGCAGTGCGTGCACACCGCCTTCACTTGGCGGATCTCGCCGGCAGGTGCGGCAACCGTCGCCGCGTCCGCCTTGCGGACCACGCCCGGCAGGCTGGCGGCAACCGCGGCGCCGCCGGCGGCGAGGCCAGAGTTGCGCAGGAAAGTGCGGCGGTCGACCGCCGAGCCGGTGAGCCCGGACAGAGTCGTGGCGAGGCGCCGGCCCCCTTTACCAACCGAGGGGACGGACGCGGCGGATTTCTTGATCAGCATCGGGGCCTCCTAGAACCGGCTCGATTCGTAGGCTTTGCGGATGTGTTCGGTCTCGCGGTAGCGCTGGCGGGTCTGGTCGTCCGCGGCTTTCGCGTCCTGGCTCGCGGCCGGCAGGCCGACTGCCGCGGCGCCCAGCGCGCCCACACCGAGACCGGCGGCCCGGAAGAGGTCGCGCCGCGCGAGAGTGCCCTTGCCCTTCTTGTCAGTCATTGTCTCCCCCTTATCCTGCGGCCTCGTGTTCCGCCGGGGCCTTCCGCCCCGGCGCTTTTTCAGACGGTCAGTGCGAATCCTTGGCTTTCGATGTCCAGGAAACGCCGCCCCAGCGTGCCGACCGCCCGATAGAAAGCGGCCGACGGAGATCCCTCCAGGTCCACGAAGAAGCGCGGCGCCCAGGAGGCGATGTGGCGATCGTAAAAGGCGCGCTGCTCGCCGAGATCGGCCGGATCGCCGAAGGCGCCGGTGATCAGGCCCGCCATCATTTCGCACAGCGCGGCAATATGGTCCTCGGGCTCCTTGACGTCGTCGGCGCGGGCGATGCCCAGGCGCGCCATGTCGCCGCGCAGCTCGGCCAGCGGCTTCTCGTTCAGGAACCCGGTGCGGTAGTAGGAGCCGAACGGCGTCAGCTCGCCGCCGCCCACGCCGATGAACAGCGTGCCGTACTCGTCCGCCACCCCCTCGGGGGTGGCGATGCGCGCGGCCGCGGCGAGCGCCGCGAAGGCGGAGCCCAGCGGGCTGTCGTCGCCGTTCATGACGGAAAGCGCCCTCAGCGCATCCGCATCCGGCGCCTGCGATAGCAGGCCAGCCAACAACCCGTAGGCTTGAGCCCGCAGAATCTCCTCGTCCGGCACTGCGGACGACACATCGTCACCAAGTGGCGACACTCTCATTCCTCCCTAGCGATGATCCTACCCCTTATTAGGACATTGGGACCATCGTGTGGCAGCTCTTTCGGCCGCCTTCAAACCGCCTCGGGGGTGCACCGACCGGAAGTCTATGTCGACCGGATTATCATCCTCGGCGAATGCTGCGCCCGCGAAAAACCACGAAAGAACAGGGGCTTATACTCGTTGCAGTCATGTCATTTAATTCCTTGCGGTTAAGTTTGTCAACAATCAGCGAGCCGATCTATCGGACAAGAAAATGTCTACATCGAAAGTCGCTATGATTTTTTTATCATATCGCTGCTCGAATCAGAATTCTCCGGCGCCGCCGCTTTGTCCATGCTTCCGTCATCGGCCGACGGGACGGCGGCGGCCACCGTTTCGCCTGTGGCGTCTTGCGCATTCCCGGCGACCTCTTCGGCGGCGTCCAGAAAGCCTTTGCCGACACGGTACAGCGTCTTCACCACACCGCCGTTGAACAGGCCCGTGTAGTCGTCGGCATAATCCTTGAGTCCGTCGTCGTTGGCGTACACCGGGTCGGAGGTCCACAGCTTGCGCAACGCCTGCCGGTGCAGGTCCTCCGGCACGCCGTCGCGCAGGAAAGGCGTGAAGTCGGAGTCGGCCGTCAGGCTTTCCACCGGCGGCAGATCCTTCAGCACATCCTCCTCGACGGCTTCGGCGGGCGGCGCCCCGGAGTCCGCGACGGCGGGCGGCGTCGCGGGGACGGGCTCCGGCGCCTCGGGTTCCGGCGGGCGCGGTTCCGCCTCCTTGCGCTTCAGGCGCGACCAGCGGGACAGGAAGGATTCGTCTGTCATCTCGGTTCTCTTCTACGCCGGGCGGCGGCCGCTGCGGTCGGGCCGGTCGGGATCATGATGGCGTTTGCGCTCACGCTTCTCGAAGGGGACGTCGACATGGTGCTGCTCGACGAAGTCACGCAGCAAAGCCAGCACCTCGGGCGGCATCGGCACCGTCTCGACCACCTCCTGCCCACTCACCTGGTAGACCTCGCACTCGTGCGCCGAAGCGGTGACGAAGAACGGCACCATGGTGCCCGGGTCTCCCTCCTCGTCCCGCCGCAACGCCACCCAGAGGCGCGGCGGCTCCTGTGACAGGTTCAACCGATAACCGTCGGTATCGCTGCGATGCAGCTCGAGAGGAAGGGTCGCCGCGTGGAACTGCGCCCAATCGTCGCTCTCCCGCAGCAGGCGCCAGTCGCCCTCGACCGGAGGGGCTCCTGGAATCACGGCCACCGGCCGCCAGATCCACTCCTGCCAGGGACTGTGGCTGTGCCGGCGCTCCAGCACGATGCCGAGCGCCATCGTCTCCATTTTCTCAAGCGTTTCCGCCATGCGTCCCTCCAGTTGCGGGGCGTTCCGGATCGCGCACAGGCGCCACGGCCGCATCGCGTTTCTTGGAAATTCCCTCGCCTTCCCACTATCGCGCCGGATGATCCTCGGTGACAACCCCATCCCGCCGCCATCTTTGCAACGCGATAAAGCCGGCAACTTTTCTTTGACCTTCGCACCCGAGGAATTTTACCTTGGATTACGTCCGTTAGAACCGTCGAATCCCTCCATGGTCAGGCCCGACGAGGCACCGCTGAAACAGCGCCGCATCTTTTCGGATCTGGCATCCGACGCGCACGCGGACATCGTCGTGGATCGGATAAAGCATGGCGGCGGGCGCCTTGCCCTGGCCACTCTGGCGGTGGCGCTGGTGACGACGTTCGTGCTGTCCCTGTGGATGGCCGACGTGGTCGAGCGCGAAGCGAGCGAGCGCTTCACCGCCCGCGTCAACGAGATACACTTCCGGATCGGCGAGCGCATGCTGGCCTACGCGCAGGTCCTGCGCTCGGCCGCCGGCCTGTTCAAGGTCACCCCCACGGTATCGCGCGCGGCGTGGGAGGCGTTCGTCAGCAGCCTGGACCTGGAGCGCCAGTACCCCGGCATCCCCGCGGTGGCCTTCGCCCGCTACCTGACGGCGAGCGGGCTGGACGGCCTTGCGGAGTCGGCCTGGGCCGACGGCATCACCGAGTTCACCATCCGCCCGGCCGGCCGCCGGGACGTCTATGCGATCAACATCTACGTCTCGCCACAGACGCCGTTGAACCGGGCCGCTCTCGGTTACGACATGCTGAGCGAGCCGGTGCGCCGCCACGCCATCGAGACCGCTGCCGCCACCGGCGAGCCGGCGATCACCTCGCGCCTGACGCTGAAGATCGACGAACAGCGTGCGCCGCAGCCGGCGTTCATCATGTACTATCCCGTCTACCGGCCAGGCACGCAGCCTCGCGACGCGGCCGAGCGTCAGGCGGCCCTGCACGGGCTGGTGCTGGCCCCGCTGCGCACCTATCCGCTGATCGAGGGGATCCTGAGCCACGACGTGAACGATGTGGCACTGAGCGTCTACGACGGTCCGGACGCCGTCGACCAGCAGGAGATGTACCGCAGTTCCACGTTCCCGGAGACGCCGCGACTCACGGCGACGCGCCAGATCGCCTTCTACGGCCGCACGCTGACTGTGGCCTACCGCTCGACTCCGCTGTTCGAGGCCGGCATCCAAAGCGACAGGCCGGCGATGGTGCTGGTGTCCGGCGGCGTGATCAGCCTCCTGCTGTTCGGCATGGTGTGGTCGCTCTCCGCCACGCGCGCGCGCGCCGTCCAACTCGCCTCCGACATGACCGTGTCGCTGCGCCGGCGCGAGGCGGAACTGCACCACTTCTTCACGCAGGCACCGGTCGGCATCCTGATCCTCGACGCCGATGGCCGGGTGCTGGACTGCAACCCGATGATCGGCCGCTACATGGGCGTCCCGGCGGAGGAGGTGATCGGCTTCAACATGATCACCGACGCGCGCGACCAGTCGCTCGTCCCGGCCATCCGCCGCGCCGCCGGCGGCGAGGCGGTGGAGATCGAGGCGCAGTACCGCTCGACCCTGGGCAACAAGGACGGCCACTACCACGTGCACTTGCAGCCGGTGTACAGCAGCAGCACGCTGCTGTTCGTACTCGCCTTCGTGGACGACGTGACCGAGCGCAAGGCGGTCGAGCAGCGCGCCCAGTATCTGGCGCGTTACGACGCGCTGACCGGCCTGCCGAACCGCATGCTGCTGCAGGCCAGGCTGGCGCAGGCCATCGCCGCCGCCAAGCGCAACGACGGCACGGTTGCCGTGCTCTTCCTCGACCTCGACCACTTCAAGGTGATCAACGACTCGCTCGGCCACACCACCGGTGACGAGGTGCTGAAGGACGTTGCGGTGCGGCTCCGGCAGATGCTGCGCGAGGTGGACACGGTTGGCCGCCTGGGCGGCGACGAGTTCATCATCGTTCTGCCCGACGCCGGCACTGCGACCGATGTGGCTCGCGTCGCCGCGCGCATCCTCGAGTGCGTGTCCAAGCCGATGCGCATCAAGGACCGCGACTTCACCATTTCGCCCTCCATCGGCATCAGCCTGTTCCCCACCGACGGCGAAGACGGCGAGCGGCTGATCAAGAACGCCGACGCCGCCATGTACCAGGCCAAGGCCGCGGGCCGGCACGCGTTCCGCTTCTTCACCACCTCCATGGACGCGCAGCTCAACGAGCGCCTGAACCTGGAGGCCAGCATCCGCCACGCACTCGACCTGGGCGAGTTCCGCCTGCACTACCAGCCGCAGATCGAGCTGGGCAGCGGCCAAGTGACCGGGCTGGAGGCGTTGATCCGCTGGGTGCACCCGGGCCTGGGCATGGTGCCGCCGGACCGCTTCATCCCGATCGCCGAGGAGAGCGGACAGATCGCCACCGTCAGCCTGTGGGTGCTCGACGAGGCGTGCCGTCAGGCCAAGCACTGGCAGAGCGAGGGGTTGCCCTTGCAGCGCATGGCGGTGAACATCTCGGCCCTGCAGTTCCGCTCGGCCGACCTGCCGGGCCAGGTGAGTGCCGCGCTGTCGCGCCACGGCCTTCCCCCTTGGTGTCTTGAGATTGAGGTCACCGAGGGTGCGCTGATCCGCAACGTCGATATGGCGATCCTGATCCTGAAGTCGTTGAAGGAGATGGGTGTCAGGGTCTCCATCGACGATTTCGGCACCGGCTATTCATCGTTGAGCTACTTGCAGCGCTTTCCCGTGGACACCCTGAAGATCGACCGCTCGTTCGTCAGCGACGTGCCCACCGACCAGAACGACGCCGCCATCGTCAAGGCGATCATCAGCCTGGGCAGCAGCCTCAATCTGAACGTCATCGCCGAAGGCGTGGAGACCGAGCAGCAATTCGACTTCCTGCGCGACGCCGGCTGCCACAGCGGCCAGGGCTACCTGTTCAGCCCGCCGATCCCCGCCGAAGACGCCTCCCGCTTCCTGCTCCGCCGCATGGCCGCCGCCCGTAGCGCGCTGGTGAATTGAGCGACGTGCATTTGCTGGGCCCCCATCCGCCCGCTGCGCGGGCACCTTCCCCCACTGACGCGGGGGAAGGATTTAAGCCCTCCCCCGCGTCAGTGGGGGAGGGTTGGGTGGGGGCCCAACGCGACCACTCTATCCAGACCTATAGCACCACCCCAGCCGCCAGCAGCCGCTCCGCCTCCTCCAGATCCTCCGGGCGGTTGGTGTTGAAGAACGGGTCCACCGGCTCCACCGCGAATTCCGCGACCGCCAGCCGGTAGCGCCCCGTCCAGGCATCCACCTTGCGCATGCCCTCCTCCACCATGGCGCGCCGCAGGTCGTCGGCGAGGCGCAGCGGCCACAGCCCGAACACCGGATGATCCTGCCCGCCCGAGCGCGCGCAGGCGAGGTCCGCCCCCTCCGCCTCCACCGCCTGCATCAGCCGCGCCACGAGGTCGCCGGGAATGAACGGCGCGTCGGTGGCGAAGCTCGCCAGCCACACCGCCCCCGGCGCGTTCGCCCGGGCCCATTCCAGCCCGGTCAGCACGCCGGCCAGCGGCCCGGCGTAGCCCTCCACCACATCGGCCGCCACCGGCAGGCCGAAGGTGGCGAAGCGCGCCGGATCGCCGTTGGCGTTCAGCACCAGCGTTCCCACCTGCGGGCGCGCTGCGGCGACGATGCGCTCCAGGATGGTGCGGCCGCCGAGCGTGCGCAGGTTCTTGTCGCCGCCGCCCATGCGGCGCGACAGCCCGCCGGCCAACAGCACCCCCACCACATCCTCAGTCCTCATCGCGGCTTCCCTTGCGCTGGTGTTCGCGGCCCTCGTCACCCACCGCCGCCGGGTCGGCGTCGAAGACCAGGCGGTCGGTGCCGGCCAGCGCGATGAAGCGCTTGCCCTTGGCCCGTCCGACCAGCGTCAGGTTCGCCTGCCGCGCCAACTGCACGCCCCAGGCCGTGAAGCCGGAGCGCGAGACGAGGATCGGGATGCGCATCTGCACGGTCTTGATCACCATCTCGCTGGTGAGCCGCCCGGTGGTGTAGAAGATCTTGTCCTCGGGGTCCACGCCGTTCAGGTGCATGAAGCCGCGCACCTTGTCCACGGCGTTGTGACGGCCGACGTCCTCCATGTAGACCAGCGGCCGATCCTCCTGGCACAGCACGCAGCCGTGGATGGCGCCGGCCTCCAGGTACAGGCTGGGCGTCAGGTTGATCTTCTTCGACAGCGCGTAGATCCAGGACGTGTGCAGGCGGATGTCGGGGTTCAGCTTGACCGTCTCGAACACCTCCATGACGTCGCCGAAGGCCGTACCCTGGGCGCAGCCGGAGGTCAGCGTCTTCTTCTTCAGCTTCTCCTGATAGTCCGTGCGCCGCTCGGTGCGGACGACGACGGTGTCCGTCTCCTCGTCGAAGTCGATGCCGGTGATCCGGTCATCACGCTTCAGCATGTTCTGATTCAGCAGGTAGCCGACACCGAGGTACTCGGGATAGTCGGCGATCGTCATCATCGTGACGATCTCCTGCCCGTTGAGGAACAGCGTCAGCGGCCGTTCCACGGTGACCGCGGTCTCGATGGCGCGGCCATCCTGGTCGAGACCGGACACGCGTTCGGTCAATCGGGGGTCGGCGGGATCGGGCCGTATGGCGAATTCGTCGAGCGTCATGGCTGAAAGGATGGGCCTCCTACCTTCGTCGGGCAAGCTCCGGTTCCGCTGGACGGCGCTATGATTTTTGACGCATAACGATTAAGAGCAGAACAGATGCCGGGATGCACGACGTTTCCGAAGCCTTCGCCACTGCCTTTCGCCTGATCGCGTCGCTGGACGCCGATCTGCTGGAGATCGTCGGCCTGTCGCTGCGCGTCAGCCTGACCGCGGTGCTGGTGTCCTCGGCCATCGGCCTGCCGCTGGGGGCGGCGGTGGCGGCGCTGCGCTTCCCCGGCAAGCGGGTCGCCACGGTGGCGCTCAACGCGCTGATGGGGCTGCCGCCGGTGGTGGTCGGCCTGATCGTCTACCTGATGCTGTCGCGCTCGGGTCCGCTGGGGGTGCTGGGTCTGCTGTTCACCCCCACCGCCATGGTGGTCGCCCAGGCGGTGCTGCTGACCCCGCTGATCGCCGCCCTGGCCCGCCAGACGGTCGAGGACCTGCTGGTCGAGTACGACGACATGCTGCACGTCTTCGGCGCCGGCCCCGTGCACACCGTCGGCACGCTGCTGGCGGAGGCGCGGTTCAGCCTGGCGACCACGGTGCTGGCGGCCTTCGGCCGCGCCTCGGCCGAGGTGGGAGCGGTGATGATCGTCGGCGGCAACATCGAGCACGTGACCCGCGTCATGACCACCGCCATCGCGCTGGAGACCAGCAAGGGCAACCTGCCCCTGGCGCTCGGGCTGGGCGTGATCCTGATGGGCCTGTCGTTGGCGGTGAACGCCACCGTGACGACGCTGCGCCATGCCGCCGACCGTGCGCGGGCGTGATCAATGCCGGGCGTGACGGAACATCTTCACCGACGACACGGCCAGGATGGTGCCGAGCGCCGCCTTGAGCAGCGCCACCGGGGCCCAGCCGACCAGCGCCGCCCCGACGCCCGCCCCGACGATGGAGCCCGCCCCCATGGGTGCGACGAGCGTCGTCATGACGGCGCGGCTGCGGTAGGCCCCGGCGCGGGCGTGCCGCGCCACGCCCACCAGGATGGTCGGCAGGCTGACGATCAGGCTGGCGGTACCGGCGGTCTTGATGTCGGCGCCGAAGGCGAACAGGAAGGTCGGAATGATCAGCTCGCCGCCGGCCACGCCGAGCAGGCTGCTGACCAGGCCGATCGCCAGCCCGAACAGCACCCCCGCCACCGCCCGCACGACCGCGTCGCCCGGCAGCGGCGGCACCGTGCCGTCCGGCAGCACCGCCTCGCCCAGCAGCAGCGCCGCGATGCCCATCAGCAGGCCGGCGACCACCAGGGTCAGCCCCCCCTCGGACAGCCGCCGCATCAGCCCGGTGCCGAGCCACGCCGCGGCCATGGCGCCGGCCGTTACCGCGACGATCTCCACCCCATAGCCGCCGAGGCTCGGAAAGCGTGCCATCGCCAGCCGCCCTGCCAGCGCCGCCGCCACCGTGATCAGGCTGACCAGCAGGTTGAGCCGCACCGCGTCGCGGATGCCGTGGCCGAAGCCGTGCACCAGCACCGGCAGCCGGAACTCCGCACCGCCCAGGCCGATCAGCCCGCCCAGCGTGCCGACGGCCGCCCCCCAACCAAAGGCCGGTGCGGGCGCCGTTCGCGCCGGAACGAGGGGAGGAGCGTCGCTCATTCCCTCTGGATACCACCAAAAGACCACCGGGAGGAACACCGATGCTCCGCCGTACCCTGCTTACCCTGACCGCCGCCCTGCTGGCGGCCTCCGTCGCCCTGCCCGCCGCTGCGGACGACCGCTTCATCACCGTTTCCTCGACCACCTCCACCGAGGATTCCGGGCTGTTCAAGCACATCCTGCCGGCGTTCACGGCGAAGACCGGCATCGCGGTGCGTGTGGTCGCCAAGGGAACCGGGCAGGCCATCGACATGGCCAAGCGCGGCGACGCCGACGTGCTGCTCGTCCACCACAAGCCGTCCGAGGAAAAGTTCGTCGACGAGGGCTTCGGCCTGAAGCGCTTTCCCGTCATGTACAATGACTTCGTCCTGATCGGCCCGAAGGGCAACCCGGCCGGCATCCGTGGGAGCAAGGACGTGGCGCAGGCACTGGTCCGGATCGCCACGGCGAAGGCGCCGTTCGTGTCGCGCGGCGACGACAGCGGCACCCACAAGGCCGAGCAGGCGCTGTGGAAGGCCGCCAACCTCGATCCGGCCAAGGAGGGCGGCTGGTACAAGTCGCTGGGCCAGGGCATGGGCGCCGCGCTGAACGCCGCCTCCGGCCTGGGGGCCTATGTGCTTGCCGACCGCGGCACCTGGCTGAGCTTCAAGAACCGCGCCGACCTGGAGGTGCTGGTGGAGGGCGACAAGCGCCTGTTCAACCAGTACGGCGTGATCCTGGCGAACCCGCAGAAGTTCCCGCACGTCAAGGCGGCCGACGGCCAGGCCTTCATCGACTGGCTGGTGTCGCCAGAGGGCCAGAAGGCCATCGCCGACTACGAGATCGGCGGCGCGCCGCTGTTCTTCCCCAACGCCAACGAACCGGGGGCGTGATCATACCGACGGCACCTGAAGGCTTCCATTGAGCGATTTTCATGCGAATTGCGGCCACCAGTGGAACCATATGGCCGCCTTGAGGCGTTCGGGGTCGTTGGCCAGCGCACAGCGCCGGTCGGCGAGGGCCTGCTCGACGGCGTCGAGATCGGCGAAGTAGGTGTTGGCAACGGCCTCGTTGGTCAGCGGCCAGAGATGCTGGATGGCAGCCGACAGGATTGCCGAGCGTCTTGCCTCCGCTCTGCTCATGGCTACTGGCGAATCTAGAGGGGGTTGATGGACATGTTAAGCCGCGAAATTCGAGAATCGCGCTTACCTACGCCAATTTACGATTATGCTGCCGCACCGGTTCACCGTCCGCCGCATGAGGCCTGTCATGACAATCGGCTTCGACATCTGGAACGATGAGGGAAGCTTCACCTATTCCGACGAACCGTTCCTGGAGCTTGTGGACGCGTTTTATGCCCTGCTCGACCAGAAAGACGCCGGTCGCGTTGCTCCCCGCTCCTATCTCGCAGCCCTCGCGGAACTGATCGGCCGCCAGCCCGATTTCATCGACGCCCACGCGCATCTCGGCTTCGCCCTGCTCGAACAGGGAAAGACCCGCAAAGCGTTGGATGCATGCCTGCGCGGAATCGCGATCGGAGAGGCGGTCATCCCGCAGGGATTCGCGGGCACCGTCAAATGGGGGTACCTCGAGAACCGCCCCTTCCTGCGCGCCCTGCATGGCGCCGCGCTCTGCCAGTTGCGGCTGCGCCGCCGCGACGAGGCTGCGCGTCTGATGGAACGGATGCTGGCCTACAATCCCGATGACAACCAGGGCATGCGCTACCTGCTGGGCTCGGAATATCTGCGCCTCGGCAAGCGGGACAAGGCACGACCGCTCTTTGAGGCGGAGTCGGCGTCCTACCCGCCCTACCACTATGAGCTGGCTCTGCTGCACATCGAGACCGGAAACTGGGCGGCGGCGGCGACCTCCCTGCGGCGCGGCTTCTGCGCCAACAGCTACATCGCCGAGCTCCTGGGCGGCAATCCCGATCCTGCGCCGTTGGCCATCTGGCACGGCAGCTATTTCGCGGAGCCGGAACTGGCGAAAGAATATCTTGCCGACTACGGGGATCTATGGCGACGGCGGCCGGATGCCGTTGCCTTCGTGCGCTGGCTCTTCAATCACCCGAAGGTCCTTGCAGAGCGCGCAGCAGTTCTGGAGTGCCAGGAAGAACTGCTGTGGGCGGGTGGGATCGCGCAACGCAGCCCGCTCGTCGACCGGTGGCAGAAGCTCCTCAAGGGCATCGATGACCGGGTGTCCGAACAGATCGTCCGGCGGCGCGAGCATCCCCGGAGCGGCAGCGTCTTTCCCTGGCTTTATGAGCGGCATCCCGTCTTCGCCTGATGCACCGCACCGGATAGTTTCCGTAAATTGGATGGAAATGGATGGACAAGCAGCGGGAGGAACGTCAGGATAATCGGATGGAAATGGATGGACAAATGGCGGGGGCCGACATTGACGCCTCCACCCTGCGGATCACGCCCGAGGTTCTCTCGATGATCGCCGAACTCGACGAGTTCAAGGGCGCTTGGCGCGCGATCGGCCGCATCGCGCCGGAACGCCTGTCCGGGTTGCGCCGGGTAGCCACCATCGAAAGCATCGGCTCGTCCACGCGCATCGAAGGCGCCAAGCTCAGCGACCGGGACGTCGAACGGCTGTTGTCGAACCTCGACATCCGCGCCTTCACCAGCCGAGACGAACAGGAAGTCGCCGGCTACGCTGCGGTCATGGATGCGGTCTTCGAACATTGGGATGCCATTACGCTGACCGAGAATCACATCCGGCAGCTCCACCGCGATCTCTTGGTCTATTCGGACAAGGACGAACGCCACCGCGGCACCTACAAGATCCTACCGAACCATGTCGAAGCCTTCGATGCGGACGGACGCAGCCTTGGGGTCGTATTCGCCACCGTCAGCCCGTTCGAAACACCAAAACGGATGACCGAACTGGTCTCCTGGACGTGCGATCAGTTGGACGGGAAGCGCCTGCACCCGCTGCTCGTCATCGCCATCTTCATCGTTGTCTTTCTGGAAATTCACCCATTTCAGGACGGCAATGGCCGTCTGTCCCGCGTGCTGACCACCTTGCTGCTGTTGCGGGCAGGCTATGCCTATGTCCCTTACAGCTCGCTGGAAAGCGTCATCGAACAGAACAAGGAAGGCTACTATCTGGCCTTGCGGCAGACCCAGGGGACGATCCGCACAAGCGCGCCGGATTGGAGCCCTTGGCTGGCCTTCTTCCTGCGCGCGCTGCTCACGCAGAAACGCCGCCTAGAAAAGAAGATCGAACGGGAACGCGTCATTCTCGGCGCCTTGCCCGAGTTGTCGGTCCAGATCCTGGAATTGGCCCGCGAGCGCGGCCGCATCACCATCGCCGAGGCGCTCAAGGCAACGGGAGCCAATCGCAGCACCATCAAAGATCATGTCGCAGCACTCGCCGCACAGGGACACCTGATCCGGCACGGTGCCGGCCGAGGCGTATGGTACGCGCTGGCTTGACCGCCCTACGACACTCCGATCCCTCGTTTCCTGCCCAACGTCCAGGACGCGGACTCGCCGCGCACGTTGCCGGCCAGCAGATCGGATTGTATGTCGAGCAGGTAGTTATGCGCATCCGCCAATCCCTCGTTGACAAATGTGTCGGACAGGTCCCCCATATCCCCATAAAGTTGGGGGTCGCAAACCTCCCCTGTTGTCGATATCTACTGTATTAGAGGGTGCACAAACACAAAAACCGCACCCCGGCAGGGAGGCCCCGTTCCATGAAGATCAACGGCCGCACCGTACTGGTCTGCGACTGCGCGCATACCATGCCGCTCGACGGCGGCGCCCTCGGTCGGGCGTGCGGAGCCGACGGCGGCGCCACGGTGCACACGCAGCTCTGTCGCAGCCAACTCGAGCGCTTCGAGGCCGGCGTCAAGGGCGCCTCCGGGCCGCTGCTGGTCGCCTGCACCCAGGAAGCCCCCCTGTTCGCCGAGGTCGCCTCGGAAGCCGCACCCCAGGCCGAGCTGTCCTTCACCAACATCCGCGAACGCGCCGGCTGGTCCGACGAAGCCGGGGCGGCGCTGCCGAAGGTCGCCGCCTTGCTGGCCGAGGCGACGCTGACCGTGCCGCCGACCGGCTCCATCACGCTGAAGTCCGAGGGCACCTGCCTCGTCTACGGCACCGACGAGCGCGCCATCGAGGCGGCGCGCCAGCTCTCCTCGCGACTCGACGTGACGGTGCTGCTCAAGGACCCGAAGGACGTGATGCCGCCGCGCGTCAACGACGTGCCGGTGTTCAAGGGCACCATCCGTGCCGCCAAGGGCTGGCTCGGCACCTTCGAGATCGTGGTGGACGACTACGCCCCCGCCGTGCCGTCCTCGCGCCACGCCCTGGCGTTCGAGCCGGCGCGGCATGGCGCCGCGTCGCGTTGCGACATCATCCTCGACCTCACCGGCGGCGCGCCGCTGTTCCCGGCGCACACCAAGCGCGACGGCTACCTGCGCCCCGATCCCGACAGCCCGGCCCAGGTCGCACGAGCGCTGTTCGAGGCGGCGGACCTCGTGGGCGAGTTCGAGAAGCCGCGCTTCATCGACTTCAAGGCCGATCTCTGCACCCATTCCCGCAACACCAAGACGGGCTGCACGCGCTGTCTGGACGTCTGCCCGACGGGCGCCATAGCGCCGGCCGGCGACACGGTGCAGATCGACCCGCACGTCTGCGCCGGCTGCGGTTCCTGCGCCGCGGTGTGCCCGACCGGGGCCAGCACCTACGCGCTGCCGCCCATGCAGACGGTGTTCGAGCGGCTGCGCACGCTGCTGGGCACCTACCAGAAGGCCGGCGGCACCGACGCCGCCCTGCTGGTGCACGATCCCCGCCACGGCGAGGAGGTCATCGCGCTGATGGCGCGGCACGGCCGCGGCCTGCCGGCCCGTGTGCTGCCCTTCGCGGTGCACGAGGTGACGCAACTCGGCATGGACTTCTTCGCGGTGGCACTGGCCTACGGGGCGGCGCAGGTCCGCGTGCTGACCGGCCCGACCAACCAGGGCGAGACCGCCGGCCTGGCCTCCCAGGTCGGGCTGATCGAGACGGCCATGTCCGGCCTGGGCTACGGCTCCGGCCGCGTCGGCGTCATAGACGCGCAGGATCCGGACGCGGTGGAGAGCGAGCTGTGGAGCCTGCCGGCCGTGGCGGCGCCCCCGCCCGGTCTGTTCCTGCCCATGGGCGGCAAGCGTGCGCTGGTCATGCTGGCGCTGCGGCACCTGCACAAGGTGGCGCCGACGCCGCTGGACGTGCTGCCGCTGCCCGCCGGGGCGCCGTTCGGCCGGATCGAGGTCAATGTCGAGGGCTGCACGCTGTGCCTCTCCTGCGTCGGCGCCTGTCCCACCGGCGCGCTGCTCGACAACCCCGACAAGCCGATGCTGAGCTTCGCGCAGGACGCCTGCGTGCAGTGCGGCCTGTGCAAGAACACCTGCCCGGAGAAGGTGATCGCACTGGCCCCGCAGATCGACTTCCGCGACAGTGCCCGCGGCGCCGTGACCATCAAGGAGGAGGAGCCGTTCTGCTGCGTGCGCTGCGGCAAGCCCTTCGCGTCCAAGTCCTCCATCGAGAAGATCGTCGCGGCGCTGGCCGGCAAGCACTGGATGTTCGCCACACCCGAGGCCGCCAACCGGATCCGCATGTGCGAGGACTGCCGTGTCATCGATCAGGCCGAGCGCGGCAACGACCCGTTCGCCATGGGCAGCCCGCGGGTGCCGCGCACCACCGAAGACGACCTGCGCGACCGTGCCGCCGCGGCCAAGGACCACGATGACGCGGCTTGATCCCGGTCAAGGCCGCGCCGGTGAGCGGCGTGTTCGAATGCCCTCAATCGGCCAGGGGGCGAATTTGTCCGTCCAAAGTCCTATATTGGGTTGAACGAACTGTGCGTTACCCTTGCAGGACCGACAAGCACGGCGCCGACGCCAGGGAGGGTGCTTTCCGATGACCGACGTCCGGGTGAACAACGAGGCACCGCACGTGCCCATCGCTCCGCTTGTCGACCCGTTCGGCCGTGCGATCACCTATCTGCGCGTTTCGGTGACCGACCGCTGCGATTTCCGCTGCGTCTACTGCATGGCGGAGGACATGAACTTCCTCCCCAAGGCCGAGGTGCTGACGCTGGAGGAAATCGACCGCCTGTCGACCGCCTTCATCCGCCTGGGCACCCGCAAGCTGCGCCTGACCGGCGGCGAGCCGCTGGTGCGCCGCGGCATCATTGACCTGATCCACAGCCTCGGCCGCCATGTGAAATCCGGCGACCTGGACGAGCTGACGCTGACCACCAACGGCTCGATGCTGTTCAAGTACGCCGAGGGACTGGTGGACGCGGGCGTGAAGCGCATCAACGTGTCGCTCGACACGCTCGACCCGCACAAGTTCCAGGCCATCACCCGCTGGGGCAAGTTCGGCAAGGTGGTGGAGGGCATCCACGCGGCCAAGGATGCCGGGCTGCGCATCAAGATCAACACGGTGGCGCTCAAGGGCGTCAACGACGACGAGTTCCACCGCATGGTGGAATGGTGCGGCGAGCGCGGCTTCGACCTGACCTTTATCGAGGTCATGCCGCTGGGCGACCTGGGCGAGGTGTCGCGCCTCGATCAGTATATCCCGCTCACCCAGGTGCGCGCCGAGCTGGAGACGCGCTGGACGCTGGAGGACACCGACTACCGCACCGGCGGCCCGGCGCGTTACGTGCGGGTCAAGGAGACCGGCTGCCGGGTCGGCTTCATCACGCCGCTGACCCACAATTTCTGCGAGAGCTGCAACCGGGTGCGCCTCACCTGCACCGGCACGCTGTACATGTGCTTGGGCCAGGAGGACGCCGCCGACCTGCGCACGCCCTTGCGCATGAGCGACGACGACGGGCTGCTGGTGGATGCGGTGCGCGCCGCCATCCGCCGCAAGCCGAAGGGCCACGACTTCATCATCGACCGCCAGCACCTCACTCCGGCCGTGCCCCGCCACATGAGCGTGACGGGCGGCTGAGGCCCGGTCTCCCCACTGTGACCGCGTGCCGGCCCTGACGCCGACCTCCGCTCACCAGTTCCAGAGGGTGCCGTCGGCCAGCCGGGCGACCGGCAGGTAGGCGGGCGAATAGGGGTATTTGGCGGCGAGATCCTCGTCGATCTCGACGCCATGGCCGGGGACCTCGCCCGGATGCATGTAGCCGTCCTTCAAGCTGTAGGCGTGCGGGAAGACCGCGTCGGTTTCCGGGTTGTGCTCCATATGCTCCTGGACGCCGAGATTGGGGATGGCGAGTCCGAGATGCAGCGCCGCGCCCATGCAGACCGGCGACAGGTCGGTCGCGCCATGGCAGCCTGTGCGCACCTGATGAAGGGCGGCGAAATCGGCGATGCGGCGCAGATGCGTGATGCCGCCGGCATGGGCGACCGACGCGCGGATGTAGTCGATGAGCTGGTTCTGGATCAGGTCCTTGCAGTCCCAGATCGTGTTGAACACCTCGCCCACCGCGATGGGGGTGACAGTGTGCTCGCGGATCAGGCGGAAGGCTTCCTGGTTCTCGGCCGGGGTGGGATCCTCCATCCAGAACAGGCGGTAAGGCTCCAGGCTCTTGCCCAGCCGCGCCGCCTCGATGGGAGTCAGGCGGTGGTGCACGTCGTGCAGCAGATGCGGCCCCATGCCGTGCTTGACCCGCAGCGCCTCGAACAGCGACGGCACGAAGTCGAGATAGGCTTCGGTGGACCAGGCCGATTCCTGGGGCAGCCCCTTGGTCGCCGGTTCGTAGAACTTGTCCTTAGCGACGCCGTAGACGCCCGACAGGCCGGGCACGCCCGACTGGGCGCGGATGGCCTTGTAGCCCTTCTCGATGTATTCGCCGACGCGGTCCACGGTTTCCGCCACGTCGCGGCCGTTGGCGTGGGCGTAGATCATCACCCCGTCGCGGCTGCGGCCGCCGAGCAATTGATAGAGCGGCAGGCCGGCGACCTTGGCCTTGATGTCCCACAGCGCCGTGTCCACCGCGGCGATCGCCGCCATGGTGACGGGACCGCGCCGCCAGTAGGCGCCCCGGTAGAGATACTGCCAGATGTCTTCGATCCGGTGCGGGTCCCGGCCGATCAGGCAGGGGACGACATGGTCGGCCAGATAGGAGGCGACCGATAATTCCCGGCCGTTCAGCGTCGCGTCGCCAAGGCCGGTCACCCCCTCGTCGGTCTCGATCTTCAGCGTCACGAAATTCCGGCCGGGGCAGGTGACGATGATGCGGGCGTTGGTGATCTTCATGGCGGCAATCCTGGAATCGGGCGGCAAAGGCGGTCGGGCGCGCGGAACATGGCCGTGTCAGCCGGACCAGCCGAGATGGCTGAGGAAATTGCGGGTGCGCGGCTGGACCGGCGCGTCGAAGATCCGGGCGGGCGGCCCTTCCTCGATCACGCGCCCCTCGTCGAACACCAGGATCCAGTTGGCGACGCGGCGGGCGAAGCTCATCTCGTGGGTCACGACGATCATCGTCATGCCCTCCTCCGCCAGCCGCTTCATGACGTTCAGCACCTCGCCGATGGTCTCGGGGTCGAGGGCGGAGGTCGGTTCGTCGAACAGCATCACGTCGGGATCCATCGCCAGCGCGCGGGCGATGGCGACGCGCTGCTGCTGGCCGCCGGACAGGGCGCTGGGATGGTTGCCGCTCTTGGCTCCCAGGCCGACCTTTTCCAGAAGGGCCTGCGCCTTGGCCCGCGCCTGGGCCGGGTCGGCGCCCAGGATGGTGATCGGGCCGACGGCGACGTTCTCCAGCGCGGTCATGTGCGGGAACAGCTCGAAATTCTGGAACACCATGCCCATGCGGCGGCGGATCTGACGGACCTCGGCCTCCTTGCTGGGCAAGGGGGCGCCTTCGAAGACGACGCGGCCGCCATCGACGGTTTCCAGCGCGTTGGTGCAGCGGAGCAGCGTGGACTTGCCCGATCCCGACGGGCCGATCAGGCAGACCACCTCGCCCTTGTTGACCTGCGCCGACACGCCATTCAACACGGTCAGCGCGCCGAACCGCTTGACCACCTTGTCGTAGACGACCACCGGAGCGGCGTCGGCGTTCTTGCGCGGAAGGGCGCCGGTATCCGGAAGGGCGTCCGGGGCGGCGGGTGTTGCGATGTTGGACATGGTCACTCCGTAACCCCGTACTTGCGATGAATCCAATCGACCAGCTTCGCCTGCGGGTAGCCCAGCGCCCAATAGATCGCCGCCATGGCGGTCAGCATCTCCAGAACGCGGAAGCTCTGCGAACGGATCTGGAGCGCGGTGTGGGCGAGTTCCCCGACGGCGATGACCGACACCAGCGACGTGTCCTTGAACAGCGACACCCAGGTGCTGGCGACAACCGGCAGAATGCGGCGCACCGCCTGCGGCAGGATCACCTTGCGCATTGCCTGCGACCGGCTCATCCCCATCGCCATGGCGGCTTCCATCTGCCCCTTGCGGATGGAATTGACGCCGGCCCGGAAGGTTTCGGCATTGTAGGCCGACACGTTCAGGCAAAGCGCCATCAGCCCGGTGGCGAAGGCGGAAAACTGCACGTCCGCCAGGATCGGCAGGACGTAGAAGGCCCAATAGACCAGCAGGATCAAGGGCACGTTGCGGAAGAACTCCACGAACACCGTGCCGACCCAGGACAGCGGACGCAACGGCGACTGGCGCATCAGCATGACCGCGACGCCGCCGGGAACGGCGATCGCCATGGTCAGGACCGACAGCGCGACGGTGAGCAGCACGCCGTGGGCAAGATCACCCCTATGCTGCCAGATAATGCTCCAATCCAGCGTCATGACCGCCCCAGATGCGCGACCCGGCGGTAGAACGCGTCGACGAGGCGCGTCACCGGGAACAGGATGAGGAAATAGACGAGCATCGCCGTGGTGAAGACCTCGATGGGCCGGAAGCTCTGCGCCGAGATCGTGTCGGACTGGCGCATCAGTTCGGGAACGGCGATGACCGACGCGATGGCAGTGTCCTTGATCGTCACCGACAGGAGCGACCCGTAGGCCGGCAGCATGCGGACGACCGCCTGCGGAAACAGGATTTTCCGGACGATCTGCGGCCCCGACATGCCCAGCGCGCGGGCGGCGCGCACCTGCCCCGGCCGGATCGACGACAGGCCGGCGCGCAGGATCTCCGACACATAGGCCGCGATGTGCAGGGTCAGCGCCGCCAGCGCCGCCCAGAAGGGTGGCAGGCTGACCCCGGTCAGCAGCGGGAAGGCGAAGAAGGTCCAGACCAGCACCACGAGCACCGGGATGGCCCGCATGGAATCGACATAGAAGGTCAGCGGGATGCGCAACCACGAGCGCCCGTAGAGCCGGCCCAGCGCCAGCCCGATCCCCAGCACGGTAGCGGCGGCGATGGTGGCCAGGGAAAGCTGAACGGTGACCAGCAGTCCGTAGCCCAGGAATCGCCAATTGTCGGCAATGGGCGAGAAATCGAAATCCATGATCGTTCATCAACGAAAAGGGAGGGGTCCGGGCATCCACAAGCGGAACGATCACGTCCCCCCGGCCCTGGATGGCCGGGGGGACGCGGGATCCGTCAAAGCTTGTCGATCACGCTCTGTTCGGCCGCCTGCAAGGCCGGCTGCATCTCCTTGGCGACCGCGCGCAGCCAGTCCAGATAAGCCGCTTGGTTCTTGTCCACCGCCAGACCGACCGGATTGGCCTTCTCGGTGCTGTCCTGGCAGTTGCTCGCCTTCGGCAGCACGGTCAGCCCCTTCACCTTCTTGTTGAAGGCGACCCAGGGCACGCGGTTGATTGGGGCCGCGTCGGCGCGCTTGGCCATGATCTCCTCGATGGGGGCGGTGCCTGATCCGGTGACGCCGCGCAGGTTGGCCTTGGGGAAGCGCTGCTTGACCCAGTTCTCCTCGCCGCCACCGATGTAATAGGCAATGGTGTAGTCGGGGCTGTTGAGCTGATCGACCGAGGTCGCGTCAGCGAACTTCCGGTTCGACGCCAGACCGAACATGCAGACGCTGGTGCTGGAATAGATGGCGAAATCGACGACCTTCAACCGCTCCTCAGTTTCCGCCAGCGGCGAGATGGTCATGTCCACCTGATTGGACGCCAGCACGGGCACCTTGGTCTCATGGCTGACCGGCACCGGCTTCAGCGTCACCTTCAGGCGGCTGGCGTATTCCTTGGCCAGATCCCAGGCCGGACCGCTCCACGCTTCGCCCTGCCCGCTGGTGTTTTCGATCAGCCAGGGTGCGTTGGCGAGTACGCCGACGCGCAATTCGCCCGCCTTGCGGATGGCGTCGATGCGCGGGCTGGCGCCGGGGGCCGGCGGTTCCTGCGCCCGGGCGGCAGAGCCGGCGAACAGCGCCGCGAGAGCCATGGCCGCAACGAAGGGGGCGGCGACCATCGGTCGCCGGTTCTTGCATGTCATCCTGGTGTCTCCCTAAACGGTTTTTATCGATGCTTGGTGGGGGTCACATCGGCGACCGGCGCCATTCGGCGCGCGGGATTGGCGTGGTTGTCCTCGAAGAATTCGCTGTTGGTCGCAGCGATGCGTTCGATCGCAGCGAAGACGGTGCGCAGATGCTCGCGCATTGCCTCCTCGGCCCCGTCCGCGTCATGCGCGCAGGTACGTTCGACGATGGTGCGGTGCTGGCCGAAGATCATCGACAGCCAATCGGCGCTTTGCAGCGACAGGCAGCGCACCCGGTCAAGCTGCGCCTTGACGTCCAGTATCAGGTTCCACACCGCCGGACGGCCGGCGATGCGGATCAGGTCGGCGTGCATCGCCTCGTCCGATGCGAAGAAGGCTTCGGCGTCGTTGGCGGCAACGGCGCGTTCCTGCTCGATCAGATGACGCTCCAGGCCGCGCGCCTGCGCCGGGTCCAGCCGCTCGGCCGCTAGACGGATCGTCCGGCATTCCAACGTCTCCCGGACGAACTGGCTGTCGGCCACCGCCTCCAACTGGATCGGCGCCACGAAGGTGCCGACCTGGGGGACGATGCGCAGGAACCCCTCGTCCGACAGGCGGCGGAACGCGTCGCGGATCGGGGTGCGGCTGACCCCGAACCGCTCGGCCGTTTTGGTTTCCGACATGGTTTCGCCCGGCCGAAGCTGGCCGCTGAGGATGGCTTGCCGAAGCACGTCGTACACGTCGTGCAGGCGGGGACCACGGGCGACGGAAGCGGAGCTGGGCAGCGGCATCGCGCAATACACCGTTTGGTCAACAAACTTGTATACTAGTGTACAAATGTCTTCGGAGGCGCGCAAGCTCCATTCTCGTCCCCGCAAATCGGCCCGCAAAATATCACGGCCCCCAACAGCGGGCGCGCGCATCCGCGCGCTTGCCTTTTGACCAACCACGCAAAGCCGCCACCCTCGCGGCGGAGATTCCCCGCGCCCTCAACCTGCGTTATGGTCGAGGCACGATGACGAACCCCGCCGCCCCGCCGTTCCGCCACAATCCACCGCAGATGGCCTTCGTGTGTGCCGACACGGACGAGGCGCGCGCCGCGCGTACGCGGCTGGTGCACCGCTACGGCAACGTGCCCATCGGCATGGCCGACGTCATCGTGGCGCTGGGCGGCGACGGCTTCCTGCTGGAAACCCTGCACCGCGCGATGGGGCGCGCCGGCACGATGCCGAAGCCGGTGTACGGCATGAACCGCGGCTCGGTCGGTTTCCTGCTCAACGCCTACCGCGAGGACGAGCTGCCGGAACGCCTGATGCGCGCCCAGCATGTGACGCTGCACCCCCTGCGCATGCAGGCGATGCGCGTGGGCGGCCCGACCATCGAGGCCCTCGGCATCAACGAGGTCTCGCTGCTGCGCGAGACGCGCCAGGCAGCCAAGCTGCGCATCACCGTGGACGGCAAGGTCCGCCTGCAGGAGCTGATCTGCGACGGCGCCCTGGTCGCCACGCCGGCCGGCAGCACCGCCTACAACCTCTCGGCCCACGGGCCGATCATCCCGCTGGGCGCCGGGATCCTGGCGCTGACGCCGATCAGCGCCTTCCGCCCGCGGCGCTGGCGCGGCGCTCTGCTGCCGCACACCGCGCACATCAGCTTCGAGGTCCTGGATACTAGCAAGCGCCCGGTCAGCGCCGTGGCCGACTTCACCGAAGTGCGCGAGGTCGAGCGCGTCGAGGTGACCGAGGCGCGCGACGTGTCGCTGACGCTGCTGTTCGACCCGGAGTTCAACTTCGAGGAACGGATCCTGAAGGAGCAGTTCGAGCCGTAATACCTTGTCCCTCCCCCAGCCCCGCTGGGGGAGGTTAGGAGGGGGCAAGGTCTATCCGGGAGATCGGTGCTTCCTGGATCCTCGGCCAAACCTTGCCCCCACCCACCCGCTTCGCGGGCCCCTCCCTCCCCCAGCAGGGCTGGGGGAGGGCTGGTTTATTCCGCCGCCCGGCGCTCCACTCGGGCTTCGGCGTAGGCGCAGATCTGGCGGATCAGGCCGGTCAGGTCGCGCTGCACCACCGCGAAGCCGGCGTGCTTCTCCAGCGTCTCCTCGTTCATGTAGAGGCGCCGGCTCACTTCAAGCTGGACGGAGTGGCGGCCGCGCGCCGGGTCGCCGTAGCGCCCGACCAGTTCAACGCCCTTGTAGGGGTGGTTGATCGCCACCGCGTAGCCGTAACTCCGCAGCACCCTCACCACGAACTCGACGAAGCCGCGGTCGGCCGTGACGCCGTCGCGGTCGCCGACGACGAAGTCGGCGCCCTCGCCGCCCGACGGCATGGAGTGGCAGTCCACGTGCCACGCCGCGCCGAACCGCGCCACGTGTTCGTCGATGACGCTGGCGACCTGGAAGTGATAGGGCCGGTAGTAGCGGTCGACGCGCGCAGCCACCTCGGCCACCGAGAGTTTCCCGTCGTAGAGCGGCAGGCCGGGCCGGCACAGCGTGCGGATCAGGCCGAGGCCGCCGGCGCTCTTCTCGG